>Ga0114982_1000011_pt1 | contig 92434 bp, 52 predicted proteins | sample Shrwel_input2_FT_FD_87183 | JGI IMG/M metagenome (GOLD analysis project Ga0114982, IMG submission 87183) | Subsurface microbial communities from deep shales in Ohio, USA - Utica-3 well 1 S input2 FT | ecosystem: Environmental > Aquatic > Deep subsurface > Shale gas/oil reservoir > Produced... | reverse complement strand
CCTTGCCGTCGGGCTCGTTGAAGCCCAGCAGGTGCCGTTGCCCGGAGACCTTGGCCGCCTCCCCCATCTTCTGGATGGAACCATCCTGCCCCCAATACCCCCAGACCATCGGTACGAAATCCAACGCGGCGGGCAGGCCCTCGGGGCGGGAGCCCCCCCAAGTGTAGAGCCATGCGGGCTGCAGGGCCTTGGTTTTCTCGAGCCAGCCCGTCCCTTTCTTGGTGGAAAGTCCGAGGCCCTTCTTGCGCGAGGGCTTGGCGGGCGGCGCTACCTGCGCGCCCAAGGCCAAGGCGAGCGAAAGCGCGGAAGCGGTGGTGAGGAATTCGCGGCGGCGCATGGGGGTGGTGGTGGCGTCACTATCGCCACTCGTGCTTGGGGTAGCGACCCCGAAGTTCCTTCTTAACCAATTCGTACGAGCCCTTCCAGAAGGCATCGAGGTCGCGCGTCCGCTGCTGGGTCCGGCGCGCCGGCGACTGAATGCAAACGACCATGGGCACCTTACCCTGACAAACCCGGAGCTTGCTGCCCGGGAAATCATAGAGCTCCTGCACCGTCGCCTCGATTTCGGCTTCGGCGTCCTCGGTATACTCGATCTTCGCCGGGTGCTTCTTGCGGGGGAGGACGATCTTCTCCGGACAATAGGACTCCAGGGCCATGGCCTGCTCATGCGTCAACCAACCCCGCACGATGGGGAAAACCGGCTTATCGCGGATATCCCGATAGGCCGTGGCGCCCGCGCAGATCTCCTCGATGACCAACCGTCGCCCGGCCTCATCAAAAGGCGGGATGCCCAGTTCGGGGCAATGTTTGGCGAGGAAGTTGACGCGCCGGATCCAGGCGTCGACCTGGCCATCCCAACGCTCCAACTCCAGGCGGCCGGCGCTGACCTCATCCGCCAGGATGCGGCTGCCGGCGTCAGATGAAGCATCGTCGCGTTCGACGGCCGTCAGGACCAGATCGCGGAAGCGCCGCTCCGTACGCGTCAGGACCCGACGCTGCGTCGCGTCGTAACGCACGGAGGAGACTTCCGAGAAATCCGCGGGGAAGAGTTCCTGCAGCCAAGACTCCTCGATGGCGGTGGCAAGCGATAGGTAGGTCGTCACTTCGCCGCGGGTCTGGATCTCATCCACTTCCGCGGCGACCAGGAGCTTGGCGGAACGGATCGAAGACTCGCGCCGCAACTCGCCCCGGCGGCCATGGACCAACGCGCAACGGAGCGTGCCCGCATCGAGGCGGACGGCCAGTCGGTCGGAGAAGCCGAGCAACAAGCAGCGGCGGACGTCGTCCGGGTTGGCCGCGCGGTCGGCTACGCGGAGCCCCTGCCCTTGCGCCAAACGCAGGAATTGCCGCGCCGCCTGCTCGGCTTGGCGGGCGGCCTGACCGTGCACACCGATGCGGTCGCAGGCGTCGGGGTCGAACTTGAGCTCGGCGGCCCGCTGGAGCAAAGCCAAGCGCGTGAAGAAGTCGGAGCCATCTTCGGCGGCGATGGCGTCGCGTTCCCGCTCGACGCGTTCATCCACCTTCCGCAAGAGGATGTCCCGCCCCTGGGAAAGCCCCGCGATGGCCGAAACTTCCGCGACGCAGTCCAGCTCGTGCGCCGCCATCAGCATGCGGGCGTAGCGCGGGTGGGCCGGGAAGACGGCCATGCGACGGCCCAGGGTCGTCAACGCCCCGCGCCCATCCAGCGCCCCGAGGTCCGTCAGCACGGTGACCGCGCGCTGCAAGGCGATCGCCTCGGGCTTTTCATACCAAGGGAAGGTCGCGGGGTCGCCCCAGCCGGAAGAAAGCAGCAGCAGGATGGTTTCCGCCAAGTCGACGCGCTTGATTTCCGGGACCTCGCGCAAAGGCCGGGCCTGATGATCGGTATGCGACCAGAGCCGGATGCAACGCCCAGGGCCCGTTCGGCCGGCGCGGCCCGCCCGTTGTTCGGCGGAAGCCTGCGAGACCGCTTCCACCATGAGCGTGTCGATGCCGCGCAAGGCGTCGAAACGGGCGATGCGGGCCAAGCCGGCATCGACCACGGCGCGGATGCCCGGAATCGTCAGCGAGGTCTCGGCGACGTTCGTCGCGACGATGACTTTGCGGCGGGGACCCGGGCGGACGGCGCGGTCTTGCTCCTCGGGCGGCAGTTCGCCGTAGAGCGGCAAGATGTCGACGCCCCCGGATTCGCGGAGGTGGCGGACCGCCCCGATGGTCCGCATGATTTCGTAGCCACCGGGCATGAAGACGAGGACATCGCCCTCGGGCTCCTCGTGCAGGATCCGCCCCACCTGCTCGGCGGCGAGATCCCAGACCGGGCGGGTCGACGTGCGGGCCACCGGCACATACTCGACTTCCACCGGATAGGCCCGACCATCGGCGGCCAAAGTCTCCGCGTTGCCCATCCAGCGGGCGACGCCTTCGGTATCGAGCGTGGCGGACATCGCGACCAACAACAGGTCGGGGCGACCGGACTCCTGCAGCTGCCGGGCCAAGGCCAGCGCGACGTCGGAGTGCAGGTTGCGCTCGTGGAATTCATCGAAGACGACCGCCCCGACGCCCTTGAGCTGCGGGTCGGAAGCCATCTGCCGAAGCAGCAGGGCTTCGGTCACGAACTTGATGCGCGTCTCGGCGGACTCGACGCGCTCGAACCGGATCTGGTAACCGACTTCGCCACCGAGTTTGCTGCCGCGCTCCTGGGCGATGCGCGCCGCCAGGAGACGGGCGGCGATGCGGCGGGGCTGCAGGACGACGATTTGCCCCTGCACCAAGCCCAGGTCCAAGAGCATCTGGGGAATCCGGGTCGATTTGCCTGAACCGGTCGGCGCGCGGAGGACAATCCGCCGGGTACGCCCGCAGGCGGCGACCAGCGGTTCCTTCAGGGCATCGATGGGCAACGCTTGGCTCATGCAACCGCGAGTTCGATGAGGCGGGCTTCCGGACGGCCGCCCCGCACCGTGAGACGAGCGACGGTCACGGGGAGATTGAAGCGGCGGGGGCCGGCGCTTCCCGGGTTGACGTAGAGCACGGGCCCGACCTGCTCGACCTTGGGGACATGCGTATGGCCGGTCACCACGACATCGGGACGGAAACGCCCGGTATCCACGGGCAGATGACCATGGTGCACCAGGATCCGGACGCCGCCGACCTCATGCAGCCAGGTGAGGGGCAACGCCGGGTCGGAGTCGCAATTACCCGCGACGGCATGGCAAGGCGCCAATTCCGCAAGGTCCTCCAGCACCGCCGACCCGCACACATCACCGGCGTGCAAGATGACCTCGCACCCGGCGAGCGCGAGCAAGGCCTCGGGGCGCATCTTCCCATGCGTATCAGAAATCAAGCCGACCTCGAAATCCTTGGCCACGATCAGAGCGGCTTGCGGAGCTTGCCGGCGGGGATGGGGCGCAAGGCCGTGAACTCGGCACCGAGCGTGACGCGCAGCTTGTCGGCCAGCCCGGGCGGCAGCGAGGCCAAGGCATCATCAAAATCCTTTTCGCCGGGGAAGGAGGCCTGCCCCACCTCCGCGACGGGGACGGCAGGCAAGGCCGGGAGGACGAAATTGAAGGACTCCGCCTCGCGGTTCCCCGCGATGATGGCCTCTTCGTCGGAAAGCAGGGGTACCACCGGCTCATCGGCCTCCTCCACCCGCGCGACCGGCGCCGGCAGGGGGGCAGACCGCGGGACCGCAACTTCCCGGACGGCCACCGGCGCAGGCAGCGGCTCAGCCGCCCGGGTGGGGACCACTTCCGCCGCCGGTGTCGCCGGCGATGGGTTTATTTTTTTTTGGCCGGGCTCCCGAGGGAGACCGGCTGCGGCAGCGGCGATGTCTTTGATGAGGCTGTCGATGGACCGCGATCTACTCTGCTCGATGGCCTTCAACAGCGTCACCTCGAAGTTCGCCCGGGGCGAAAGCCCTTGGCGAATGCCCTGCTCGCCCGCCTGCAGGCATTCGAGCAGACGGACCAACTGCTCGGTCGCCAGGCTACCGCCCAACTGGGCGCTCGTACCACCGGACTTCACGGAGTCCAAGACGGCTTGGCGGACGCGGCTTTGCAGGTCCGCCAGCACGCGCAACAAATCGCGGCCTTCGGCATGGAAAGCATCGCACAAGGCCAGGACCGTCTTGCCGTCGCCGGTGGCGATGGCCTTGCCGAGGTCCTGCACCTGCTGGGCGGAAGCCAACCCGTAGATCGACAGCACGTCGGCTTCGGTGACCTTCTTGCCGGAGAAAGAAATGACCTGGTCGAGGATGGACTGCGAATCGCGCATCCCGCCGTTGGCGAGGCGGGCGATGGCCGTGAGCGCGTCTTGGTCGGCCGTCACGCCATCGGCCTTGACGATGCGCGTCAGCTGAGCGGCGATGACCTCCTCGGAAATGGGGTGGAACTCGAGCCGCTGGCAACGCGACGTGATGGTCGGCAGGACCTTATCGGCCTCGGTCGTCGCCAGAATGAACTTCACCCAGGGTGGGGGCTCTTCGAGCGTCTTGAGCAGGGCGTTGAAGGCCTCCTTCGTCAGCTGGTGGACTTCGTCGATGATGAAGACCTTGTACGGGCAGTTCGAGGGAGCGAACTGGCATTCCTCGCGGATCTTCTGGGCATCCTCGAGCTTACGGTTGGAGGCGGCGTCGATTTCGATGACGTCCAAACAACTGCCGGCTTCGATCGCGAGGCAGACCGGGTCATCCAGGGAAAAGTCCGCCTTCGGGCCGCCGGAGCAATTCAAGGCCTTGGCCAAGACGCGGGCCGTCGTCGTCTTGCCCGTGCCACGCGGACCCACGAACAAATAGGCGTGGGCCAGCTGCTTGCTCGTCAGGGCGTTCCGCAGGGTCCGCACGATGTGCTCCTGCCCGACGAGTTCGTCGAAGCGGCGGGGGCGCCAGCGGCGCGCGATGACCTGGAAAGCGGGTTCAGCCACGAGCCTGCAAGGAAACGGTGCGCGGCGAAGGTGTCAACGGGGCAAACCTCGGCCTATTCCCATTCGATGGTCGCCGGCGGCTTGGAGGAGACGTCGTAGACCACGCGGTTGATGCCCTTCACTTCGTTGATGATCCGCGTCGAGGCGCGTTGCAGGACGTCGTAAGGCAAACGGGCCCAATCGGCCGTCATGGCATCGGAAGAAGTCACCGCGCGCAGGGCGCAGACATTGTCGTAGGTGCGACCATCGCCCATGACGCCGACGCTGCGGACCGGCAGGAAGACGGCGAACGCCTGCCAAACCTTGGCATACTGGCCCGAGGAGCGGAGTTCGCTGATGAAGATGTCGTCGGCCTTGCGGAGGACCTCCAGACGCTCCTTGGTGATGTCGCCGCAGACGCGGACGGCCAGGCCGGGGCCGGGGAACGGGTGACGCCAGACCATGTCATGCGGCAAGCCGAGGGCTTCGCCGAGGGCGCGGACCTCGTCCTTGAAGAGTTCGCGCAACGGCTCGAGCAGCTTCAGCTTCATGTGCTTGGGCAGGCCGCCCACGTTGTGGTGGCTCTTGATCGTGGCGGCCGGACCGCCGTTCGGCGAAAGCGATTCGATGACGTCCGGATAAAGCGTGCCTTGGGCGAGGAACTCGACCTTCCCCTTCTTCTTGCTTTGGACCTCCTTGATGGAGCGCTCGAAGACCTTGATGAATTCGTGGCCGATGATCTTGCGCTTGCGCTCGGGGTCCGTGACGCCCTTGAGCTTGCGGAGGAAGATCTCCGAGGCATCGACGACGCGGAGGTCGACCTTGAACTTGCCGCGGAACATCTTCTCGACCTGGGCACGCTCGTTGAGGCGCAGCAGGCCGTTATCGACGAAGACGCAGGTCAGCTGCTTGCCGATGGCGCGCTGGATGAGGGCCGCGGCGACGGAGGAATCGACCCCGCCGGACAGGCCGAGGATGACCTGGGCCTTGCCGACCTTCGCGCGGATCTCGCGGACGGCCGTCTCGACGTAGTCGTCCATCTTCCACGTCGGCTTGGCGCCGCAGATGCGGAACAGGAAGTTGCGGAGGATGTCGATCCCGCGCTCGGAGTGGGCCACTTCCGGGTGGAACTGGATCCCGTAGAAACGACGCTTCGCGTCTTCGATCACCGCGCACTCGGAGTTCTCGGTGGAGGCGACGGCCTTGAAGCCGCGCGGGAGGCGCGTGATCTTGTCGCCGTGCGAGTTCCAGACGCGGAGCGGAGACTTGAGGCCTTGGAGGAGTTGCGAGCCCTTGCCGAAGGAGAGGACACCATGGCCGTATTCACGGTGCGAGCTGCTGGCGACGTTGCCGCCGAGCATCTGGCCCATCAGCTGGACGCCGTAACAGATGCCGAGGACCGGCAAACCCATCTCGAAGATGCCGGCGTGCGGGTGGGGCGAACCTTTCGCCTTCACGCTATCCGGCCCGCCGGAGAGGATGACGCCGACGACGCCGTCGGCGCGGAGGGTTTCGGGCGTGACGCCGAACGGGTAGATGCGGGAGTGGACGTTGCACTCGCGGACGCGACGCGCGATGACCTTGGTCAGTTGGGAGCCAAAATCGAGAATTGCGATGGACTGGGGAGCCATGGGGGAAAAGTTAGGGGGATTCAGAACTTGAGGCGAACATTGTTCCAGCCGCAGTGCGGGCAGGTGGCCTCTTCCCGGCGACGAGGCCGGACGAAGGTCAGGGAGCACCGGGTGCAGCAGAACGCCGAGTTCAGGCGGCGGTGATCGAACAGGAGGGCGTCCCGGCGATCGTACCATGCTTGGAGGCCAAACAGCCCCAGCACGACCAGCCCTGCGACGAAGGCCAGGAAGACGCTGAGGTCGACGGGCTGAAGCATGGCAGGGGCTGGGAGGGGTTAAAAAGGCGAGACGCGCCGCCAGTGAAGGCGAACGCGTCTCGGATAGGCGCCTACGCCAGGGAGATTAGGCCTGAGCGGCCGTTTCCTTCTTGGCCTTGGGCTTACGAGCCGTCTTGGCCTTGGGCGTCATGGCCGGAGCCTTGTCGTCCTTGCCCACGAGCTCGATGAGCGCCGTTTCGGCGGCGTCACCCTTACGGTTGCCGATCTTGTAGATGCGGGTGAAACCACCGTTGCGGGTGAGGAACTGCTTCACGCGCTCGGTGAAGAGCAGGTGGCAGGCGTCCTCGTTGCGGATACGGGCGAGGGCGAGGCGGTAGTAGTGCAGCTTGACGCTCTTGTCGGTGGCCTGTTCGGCCTTCTTCGCGAGCGTGATCAAGCGCTCAGCATACGGACGGACAGCACGGGCGCGGGAAAGCGTGGTCGTGATGCGGGCGTTGGTGAAGAGCGCAGCGGCGAGATTCGCGACGAGGGAGCGACGGTGGGCCGTCTTGACCCCCAGGACATTGTGGTGAGTGCGGTGACGCATGAGAGGGTGTGGTGATTAGGAGTTGACGCCCTTGTCGAGCAGACGTTCGTCGATCTTCTGACCGAGGGACAGGCCGAGCTGTTCGAGCTTGGCCTTGATTTCGTTCAGCGACTTCTTGCCGAAGTTGCGGTACTTGAGCATCTCCTGCTCGGTCTTCATCGCCAATTCACCAACGGTGTTGATGTTGGCGTTGTTGAGGCAGTTGGCGGCACGAACCGAGAGCTCGATTTCGTTGACCGACATGTTGAGGAGTTTGCGGAGGCGGTTGACCTCTTCGGTCACCTCGGACTTGCCGGATTCGAATTCGACCGGCTCGGCCGAAACGGTGTCGAAGACGGCGAGGTGATGGCGCAGGATGGCGGACGCTTCCTTGAGGGCTTCGTCCGGGCTGATGCGACCGTCGGTGGAGATCTCGAGGACGAGCTTGTCGTAGTCGGTCATCTGGCCGACGCGGGTGCTTTCGACCGCGTACTTGACGACGGTCACGGGCGAGAAGAGGGAGTCGACCGGGATGGAGCCGATGGCCTGCTCGGCCTTCTTGTTCTCCTCGGCGGAGGCCCAGCTGCGGCCGACGCTCACTTCCACTTCGGCGAAGAAGCGGCGCTTGCGGTCGAGCGTGCAGATGACGGTGTCGGGATTGACCAGGGACACCGTGGCGCCCTTGGTCTCGAACTTGATGTCGGAAGCCTTGATGACGCCGGTCTTGTTGACGTCGATCGTACCCTTGAACGCTTCGCGCTTGTTCGCTTCCGTGCGGATGCGGACCTTCTTGAGGTTGAGCACGATCTCGGTGACGTCTTCGACGACGCCTTCGATGGGCTGGAACTCATGCTGGACGCCTTCGATGGTGACGGCCGAGATGGCGGCGCCTTCGATGGAGCTCAGGAGCACGCGACGCAGCGAATTGCCGATCGTGTGGCCGAAGCCCGTCTCAAAAGGCTCGGCGGTGTAACGGGCGAAAGTGCCGGAAGCGGAGGCTTCCTCCTTCTTGAGGCCCTTGGGGAGTTCGAATTTTCCGAGTCGCTTAGACATGGCGTAGGTTCCGTGAGGAGTGGCTGAGGGTTAGCGGCTGTAGAATTCGACGATGATCTGGACGTTGATGTCGCGCGGGAGTTCTTCCTTCGCGGGTTCACGGACCATCTGGCCCTTGAGCTGGTCGGGCAAGGTGACGAGCCAAGCGGGAGCGGCGCGACCTTGGCCTTCTTCGATGGCGCGGGTGGCGAGCTGCTTGGAGGAGGTGCGGTCGCGGATCTCGATCTCGTGGCCCGGGGCGACGGTGAAGCTGGCGACGTCGACCTTGTGGCCGTCGACGCGGACGTGGCCGTGGGTGACGAGCTGGCGGGCGGCGGAGCGGGAGTTGGCGAAGCCGAGGCGGAAGACGACGTTGTCGAGGCGGGTCTCCAGGATGCGGAGGAAGTTGTCGCCGGCGACGCCGCCCTGGCGCTTGGCGCGCTCGAAGGAAAGGCGGAACTGCTTTTCGGTCATGCCGTACATCATGCGAAGCTTCTGCTTCTCATTGAGGCCGACGCCGTATTCGGAGACCTTGCGGCGGGTCGTCTTGCCGTGGATGCCCGGCGGGTAGGGACGACGCTCTTCACCCTTGGAGGTAGGGAAAATGTTCTGACCGAAGCGACGGTTGAGCTTCGTGGTGGGACCGGTGTAACGAGACATAGTAGTTTTTTATTAGTAGAGTTGGCGGAGGGAAGGACCCGCCCGGGTTGCCATAACCGGACGGTGATGCGGAAAGCGGGAGGACTTAGACGCGGCGACGCTTGGGCGGGCGGCAACCGTTGTGGGGGATCGGCGTGGTGTCGACGATCGAGGTCACGTTGAGGCCGAGGAGCTGCAACGCGCGGATGGCGCTGTCGCGGCCCATGCCCGGACCCTTGACGCGGACGGAAACATCCTTGAGGCCGTGGGCCATGGCGAGCTTGGCGGCTTCCTGGCAGACGACCTGCGCGGCGTAGGCGGTGGACTTGCGGGAACCGCGGAACTGGTGGCGACCGGCGCTGCCCCACGAGATCACGTTGCCGTTGGCGTCGGTGATCGTGACCTTCGTGTTGTTGAAGGTCGCGAGGACGTGGACGACACCGACGGTGATGTTCTTCGAGCCCTTGGCGCGACGCACCTTGATCTCGCCGATCTCCTCACCAAGGAGTTCCTTGGCGGTGATCTCCTTGCGCTCGGGCGCGGCCTCGGGGGCGGCGGCGGCGGTCACGTCTGGCGCCGGGGCGGCGGCAGCGGCAGCGGCGTCAGGCGCGGTGGCCTTGGGCTTGCGTGCCTTGGGGGTCTTGGGGGCTTCTTCGCTCATCGGAAATTATGTGTAGTGGTTAAATGATTACTTAGCAGGAGCCGCGGCGACGCCGACGGTCTTACGCTTGCCCTTACGGGTACGGGCGTTGGTGCGGGTACGCTGACCACGGACCGGGAGGCCACGGAAGTGGCGGAGGCCGCGGTAGCACTTGATGGCCTGGAGGCGCTTCAAGTTCTGGGCGATGTCGCGGCGGAGGTCGCCTTCGCACTTGTAGCCCATGCGGACGATGTACTCGACGATCTTGTTGAGCTGTTCTTCCGACAGATTCGACGCGCGCATGGCGGGGTCGAAGCCGAGGGCTTCACAGATCTCCGTGGCGCGGCGGGGGCCGATGCCATAGATGTAGCGGAGCGAGTACTCTACTTTCTTGTTGTTGGGAATGTCTACGCCGAGGATTCGAGGCATGGTGTCCGTGCTGTTTGGAAGGTGGGAAAGAGGTCGGAACTTGAAGGTTCTGTGTGGATTTGGAAGCAAAAAAAAATGTTTATGGCAGGGTCAGGATTTCAGCCCCTTTTTCGGTCACTAAAACCGTGTGCTCGAAATGGGCGGAAACCTTACCGTCGGCGGTCCGGGCCGTCCAACCATCGGCAGCCATGACAAGCTTATGGGTACCGAGATTTACCATCGGCTCGATGGCTAAAGCCATGCCAGGCAACAGTTTAGGACCAGTACCCGCCTTGCCAAAATTAGGGATTTGCGGCTCTTCGTGCATCTTGCGCCCAACGCCATGGCCAACAAAGTCGCGGACGATGCCGTACCCCTGGGGGGTCAAGGCTGCCTGGATGGCGGCAGAAATGTCCCCTACCCTGTTCCCGGGCTTTACGGCGGCAATGCCGGCGTGAAGGGCGTTTTCGGTATCCCGGCAGAGGGCTTGAGCTTCGGCCGGAACCTTCCCCACGATCAAGGTACGGGCGTTGTCGCCGATGAACCCATCGCGGCGGACGACGACATCGAGCGAGACCAGGTCGCCATCCCGGATGATCCGATCGGGGGCGCCGATGCCATGGACGATCTCGTCGTTCACGGAGATGCAGACGTAGCCGGGGTAGGTCAGGCGCCCAACCACATAGCCATGGCAGGCGCTCTCGCAACCGTGGCGAGTCATGAGGCCGCGGGCGGCGGCGTCGAGGCCGGCGGTGGAGATACCCGGCACGACCAAGGACGAAAGATCCTGGAGCACCCGGGCGGCGGCGGCGCAAGCCGCACGCATCCGATTTACCTCCTCCTCCGACTTGAGATCGATCATCCGGAAGAAAGCTTACTTGGCAAACGAGCCCCAGTGGTTGGCGATCCAAGCGGCCACCCCGAGGATGAAGAGGACCAAGCAGGTCTTCTCCATCGAACCGAGGGCGGCGGCGGAATCAGCCGGACGCTGGGCAGGAGCCGGGACCGGCATGCTGCCGATACGACCCTTCTTGAGGAAACCTTCGTAGTTGCGCTGCAGGAGGTAAGTCTCGATCTGGCGCATCGTGTCGAGCATGACGCCCACGGTGATGAGGCCACCCGTGCCGCCCAAGAAGGTGGCGAGACGCGCGGGGAAGCTGAGCTGGAGCATGAACAAGTCAGGCATCAGCGCGATGATGAGCAGGAAGAGCGACCCCGCGACCGTCAGGCGGGTCATCACGAAATCCAGGAAGGCCGCCGTGTGCTCGCCGGGGCGAACGCCGAGGATGTAGCCATTGTTCTTCTTGAGGTCGTCCGCGATCTGCACCGGACGGAACATGATGGAGATCCAGAAGTAGCTGAAGCCGAAGATGAGGACGGCGTACGAGATGTAGTGGAACCAACCCTGGCTCTGGAAGACGTCGGCCCAGCCGCGGAGGAACTCCAACGTCGGGGAAAGCGTGCTCAGCGGATTGAGGAGCATCGGCGGGAAGCTCAGGATCGCCCCGGCGAAGATGACCGGCATGACGCCCGCGTAGTTGACCTTCAGCGGGAGGTAGTTGGTCTGGGCGCCGTACATCTTCTTCCCGACCATGCGCTGGGCGTACTGGATGGGAATCTTGCGGACGGCTTGATTGATGGCCACCATCGCCGCGGTGACGAGGACGAAGAGGACGATCATACCCAGGGCCTTTTCCCAACCATGCGAGTTGGCGGCGGCGGCGCCGATCTTGCCGCCGAAGGCGATGTCGACGAAACTGGTGACGGCGCCGGGGATGTCGGCCAAGATGCCGATCGTGATCAAAATGGAAGTGCCGTTGCCGATACCGCGTTGCGTGATTTGCTCACCCAACCAGAGCATCACGATCGAACCAGCGGTCAAAATCGTCACGCCGAGGCAAACGAAGAGCGTCTTGTTCTCCATCACCACGATCTGGCCAGCGAAGCTTCCCAAGCCCAGTGCTTGGCCAACCTTACCGGGATTACAGAAGGCACCCAACAACAGGGCCGACTGGACGACCGCGATGATGATGGTGAGGTAGCGGGAGTACTGGGCGACCTTCTGGCGACCGACTTCACCTTCCTGCTGGAGACGGGCAATCGACGGCACCACCGCCGACATCAGCTGCATGATGATCGAGGCGCGATGTAAGGCATGATGCCCAACGAGAAGATCGCCCCCTTGAGAAGCGCCCCCCCGGTGAACATGTTGTACATGGCGACCACGCCACCCGATGCCTTGTCGGACATCGAGGCGTAGTAATCCATGATGTCCTTCGGGTCGATGCCCGGAAGGGGAATGTTCGCGCCGATACGCGCCACGAACACCAGGGCCACCGTCGCGAGAAGACGGGCCCTGAGTTCGGGAATCCTCCAGCAATTGGCAAAAGCCGAAAACATCGCGGAAGGTCTCTTTCCGAAGATTACTCAGCCTTCGCCGCCTGGACCGCGAGCTCGATGACCTTGCCGCCAGCGGCGACGATCTTCTGCTTGGCAGCTTCGGAGAAACGATGGGCCGAAACGGTGACGGCGCGGGTGATTTCGCCCGTACCCAGCACCTTCAGGAGAGGGGCGTTGGAGCGGAGCACGCCCTGGGCCTTGAACTCGGCGAGGCCGAGGCTGGAGCCTTCGAGCGCTTCGATGTCGCGGAGGTTGACCACGGCGTAGTCGACGCGGTTCACGTTGTTGAAACCGCGCTTCGGGAGACGACGGTAGATGGGCATCTGACCGCCTTCGAAACCGGGACGATGGCCGCCACCGGAACGGGCCTTCATACCCTTGTGACCACGACCGGAAGTCTTGCCGTGACCCGTACCGCGACCGCGGCCGAGGATCTTGTGACGGTGAGTGGAGCCCTTGATGGCGGGCAAAGAATGGAGCTTCATAGTTGGGAGGTCCGCTTAAGCGCGGAGGGACTTGATTTGTTCGAGGGTGCGGAGCTGGGCGAGACCGTCGAGGGTCGCCTTCACGATCGCCTGCGGGTTGTTGGAACCCATGGACTTCGAGAGGACGTCCTTCAGACCCACCACTTCGAGGACGGCGCGCACGCCACCGCCGGCGATGAGACCGGTACCCGGCGAAGCGGGACGGAGCATGACGACGCCACCGTCGGCGCGGCCGACGACTTCGTGCGGGATGGTGTTGTTGCGGAGATTCACGTGCACGAGGGCGCGGTGGGCGCGGTCGGTGCCCTTGCGGATCGCATCGGGCACTTCCTTGGCCTTGCCGTAACCGACGCCGACGCGACCTTTGCCATCACCCGCCACGACCAGCGCGGCGAAGTTGAAACGACGACCGCCTTTGACGACCTTCGAGCAACGGTTGATGTGCACGACCTTGTCGTTGTATTCGGAAGCAGGAGCGTCGTTGCGGTTGTCACGACGAGGACCGCGGGGGCCACCGGGGCCGCCAGGACCACGACGGTTATTGTTGCCGCCAGGACCACGGCGGTCGCCGCCAGGGCCAGGACCGGCATTACCAGCAGGGGCGGCCGGGGCCGCGGCATTCTTGGTTTCTTCGCTCATGGAATTTTATTAGAAGAGGAGGCCGGCTGCGCGAGCGGCATCGGCGAACGCCTTGACGGCGCCATGGTAGCGGCGACCGGCACGGTCGAAGACCACGGTGGTGAGACCGGCGGCCTTGGCCTTGGCGCCGAAGGCGGCACCGAAAGCGGTGGCACCCTTGACGGTCGGACGGAGTTTCTGGCCGCGGAGATCCTTCGAGGTGGTGGAGGTGGCCACGAGGGTCACACCACGGTCGTCGTCGATCGCCTGGGCGTAGAGATGGAGGTGGGTCAGCTTGAGCGCGAGGCGCGGACGGGCGGCGGTGCCTTGCACCGTCTTGCGGATGCGCCAGCGGCGCTTCTGCACGAGCAGGTTCTTCTTGGAAATGTTCATGAAGGTAAGTGGAGTGCGGGTTAGGCGGTCTTCTTGCCTTCCTTGCGGCGGACGTATTCGCCTTCGACGCGAACACCCTTGCCCTTATAAGGCTCGACCGGCTTGTAGAGTTTGATGGAGGCGGCGGCCTGGCCAACCATGTGGCGATCGGCGCCCGAGATGAGGAGCTTGGTACCGTCGGTGACGACGATCGTCACGCCCGCCGGCACCGTGTAACGGATCGGGTGGGAGTAACCAAGGGCGAGGTCGAGGACGTTGCCCTTGAGGGCGGCCTTGAAGCCGACGCCTTCGATGAGGAGGGTCTTGCTGTAGCCCTTCTCGACGCCTTCCACCATGTTGCGGATGATGGCGCGAGTGGTGCCGAAGACGGGACCGGCGTCCTTCTTCTCGGAAAGGTCGGACACCTGGACGACGGACTTGTCGACGGTGACGCCGATCTGGGCGGGGAACGTGTGCGAAAGCTTACCCTTCGGGCCTTCGATGGAGATGGTCTGGCCATTCACCGCGACCTTGACGGAGGCGGGGATGGTGACGGGTTGTTTGCCGATGCGGCTCATGACTTTTTTGTTGGGGGGTTGGGTTACCAGACCTTGGCGAGGAGTTCGCCGCCAACCTTCTGGCGACGGGCCTCGGCATCGGTCATGACGCCACGGGAAGTGGTGAGGATGGAGACGCCCATGCCGCCGATCACCTTCGGGACGGTGGTGTAGCCGGCGTAGACGCGGCGACCAGGGGTCGAGACGCGCTCGATGCTGGTGATGGCAGGTACGCCGGAGACGTACTTGAGGGTGAGTTCGAGGACGGGCTTTTCATCGCGCTCGGCCTTGCGGAAGCTGGCGACGTAGCCGGCCTCCGTCAGGATGCGGGCCACGCCTTCGCGGAGGCGCGACCACTGGACGACAATCGTGGACCTCTCGGCCTTCGATGCGTTGCGGATGGAGGTCAGGAAATCTCCGATGGTATCGTTAGAAGCGGACATAGTCGTTGCGGTCGGAGGTTACCAGGATGCCTTGGTGACACCGGGAATCTGGCCACCGAGGGCGAGTTCGCGGAAGGTGATACGGGAAAGGCCGAACTTGCGGATGAACGCGCGCGGACGGCCCGAGATGGAACAGCGGTTCTTGTGACGAACCTTGGACGAGTTGCGGGGCAGCTCGGTGAGCTTACGCTGGGCGGCGTAGAACTCTTCCTCGGTGGTCTTCGGGCTGAGGAGGATCGCCTTGAGCTCAGCGCGCTTGGCGGCGTGCTTGGCGACGAGGCGGTCGCGCTTGAGGGCGCGCTGGATGACGGACTTCTTGGCCATACTGGTGTGTAAGCTGGGGGTTAGGCCTTCGCGGTGGCGGCGGCTTCGGTGGAGGCGGACGAACGGCGGAACGGCATGCCGAGCATGCGGAGGAGTTCGCGACCTTCGTCGTCGGTCTTGGCGGTCGTCACGATGACGACATCCATGCCGATGTTCGCGCGCTGCGAACCGTCGGCCTGGGTTTCGGGGAAGATGGTGTGGTCGACGATGCCGAGGGAGTAGTTGCCACGGCCGTCGAGACGGTTGCCGACGCCGCGGAAGTCGCGGATCATCGGGAGGGCCACCGCGGTGAGGCGGAGGAGGAACTCCCACATCCGGGCACCGCGGAGGGTGACCATGCAACCGAGGGGCATGCCTTGGCGGACCTTGAAGCTGGCGACGCTCTTGGAAGCGTAGGTGATGACCGGCTTCTGGCCGGACAGCTTGGTGATCTCCTTGACGACTTCGGCCATGTGGGCCTTGTCGGCTTCAGCCTTGAAGGCCGAATTAAGGACGATCTTGGTGAGGTTGGGGACCTGGTGGATATTCTTGTAACCGCGGGCCTTGATGAGCTCGGGGACGACCTTCTCGAGGTAGGCCTTCTTAAGGTAGGGCTTGGTAGACATCTTCGTGTAAATCTCGGGTGGTTTCGTCGGGGTTACTTGGCAGCCTTCTTGGCTGGCTTCTTGGCGCGGCGGGCGTCCCAGAGGGAGCCGAGCATCACGTTGGAGCGATGAATCGGAGCTTCCTTCTCGGTGATGCCGCCCGTGCCTTCCTGCGTACGCTTCAGGTGGCGCTTGACGAGGTTGAGGCCCTTGATCGTGACGCGTTCGGCGGCACGGTCGTAGGAGAGGATTTCACCGCGCTTGCCCTTGTCGGCACCGGCGATGACGACGACTTCGTCGCCTTTCTTGATATCAGTCTTGGACATGGCGGATTAGAGGACCTCGGGAGCGAGGGAAATGATCTTCATGAAGTTCTTGCCGCGGAGTTCGCGGGCGACGGGCCCGAAGATGCGGGTACCCTTCGGGTTGCCGTTGTCGTCGAGGATGACGACCGCGTTGGAGTCGAAGCGCAGGTAGCTGCCGTCGTTGCGACGGATGGGGGCCACGGTGCGGACGATCACGGCGCGGACGACGCTACCCTTCTTGCACTGGGCATCGGGGGTGGAGTCCTTGACGGAGCAAATGATGACGTCGCCGATGCCGGCGGTGTCGGTGATCTGGCCGAGGCGGCGGATCATCTGGACCTGACGGGCGCCGGTGTTATCGGCGACGTCGAGTCGGGAAAGCATCTGAAGCATAAAAGTAGGTAGTTGGGGGTTAGCCTTCGATCGGCTGGGCAGCGATCTTCGCGGCTTCGACGACGCGGATCACGCGCCAGCGCTTGAGCTTAGAGAGGGGGCGGGTCTCCATGATTTCGACCTTGTCGCCCACCTTGCACTCGTTCTTTTCGTCATGGGCGTGCAGCACGGTGCGGCGCTTCACTTCCTTGCCGTAAACGGGGTGCAGGACGGTGTATTGGAAATTAACCTTCACGGACTTGTCGCCCGAACGGGTGGCGACGAAGCCGATGAGGGTCTTGCGGTTGGAGCGGGTCTCGGACATCGGAATAATGGTTTAGGGGTTACTTGGCGGCGGTGGCCTGGGCCTTCAGCACCGTCAGGCATCGGGCGATGTCGGCACGGAGGAAACGGAAACGGGCAGAGTTTTCGACAGCGCCGGTCGCCTGGCGAAGACGGAGCTGGAGGAGTTCCTCGCGGGCTTCGCGCACGCGCTTCTGGAGCTCAGCGGCGGCCAGGGGACGCAGCGCGGAGGCGGCGGAAGGCTTGCCTTTTTGGTAGGTACGCATCGGGAAAAGAGGTCAGTTATGAGTGAGGAAGGCCTTAGGCATCAATACTTTTCGAGTTCTTCGCGGGCCAGGAAGCGGCAGCGGACCTGGAGCTTGGTGTCGGCGAGGCGCATGGCCTCACGGGCGACCGTGATGGTCACGCCACCGACCTCAAAAAGCATGGTTCCGGGCTTAATGACGGCCACATAGTACTCGACGCTACCCTTACCAGAGCCCATTCGGACTTCGGCCGGCTTCTTGGTCACCGGGGTGTGGGGGAAAACGCGCATCCACATCTTGCCCTTACGCTTCAAGGCACGGGAGATGGCGATACGGGCGGCCTCGATCTGGTTGGCGGGGATACGGGCACGGTCCAGGGACTGGATGCCGAAATCGCCGAAAGCGAGGGTGTTGCAGGTCGTGGCATTACCGCGGATCTTACCTTTGCGGTGTTTGCGCCACTTGGTGCGGGCGGGTTGAAGGTTGGCCATGGAAGCAGGTCTTAGGTTCGAGGGTTACGCGGGCGGTTTAGAACTCGGAGTCCTTGGAGCAAATCCAGCACTTGATGCCGAGTTTGCCGTAAAGGGTACGCGCTTCGGCGAAACCGTAGTCGATGTTCTCGCGAAGGGTGTGGAGAGGGACGCGGCCGACGCGAGCGGACTCGACGCGGGCGATTTCAGCGCCACCGAGGCGGCCGCCGAGGCGGAGACGGATGCCATCGGCACCGTTCTGCATGGTGGACTGGATGGCCTTCTTCATGGCGCGGCGGAAGGAGATGCGACGCTCGAGCTGGAGCGCGACGTTCTCGGCGACGAGCTGGGCCACGAGGTCGGGGCGCTTCACTTCGTTGACTTCGAGGATGACATCCTCGGCCTTCGCCTTGCCGGCGACGACCGCGATCTCTTCACGGAGCTTCTTGAGTTCATCGCCCTTGCGGCCGATGACGACGCCCGGGCGGGCGGTCCAGATGCGGACGCGGACCTTGGGGCCGGCGCGTTCGATGAAGATGCGGGGCACGGCGGCCTGGCGGAGCTTTTCCTTGAGGAACTCGCGGATGCGGTAGTCCTCGAGGATGTTGCGCGCGAAGGCGCCATCGCGCGTCGTTGCGAACCAGCGAGATTCCCAGTTGCGGCGGACGGCTAGACGGAAGCCGATCGGATTTACTTTCTGTCCCATTGTGTGGTTTGTAAGGGGGTTACTTGGTGGCCGAGCCCAACGCGATGCGGATGTGGCTCATGGACTTGTGGATCGGGTGGGCCGAGCCGCGGGCGGCGGGCATCGAGCGCTTGAGCACCGGACCCTGGTTCACCGTCGCGGAAACGACGACGAGGTCGGCGCTCGAGAGCTGGTGGTTGTTCTCCGCATTGGCGATCGCGCTGGCCAAGGTCTTGGACAGGAGGCGAGCCGACTTGCGGGGAATGAAGCGGAGAAGCTGGACGGCTTCTTCGGCCGGGAGACCCTGGATCTGGCGGGCGACTTCGCGCACCTTCTGGGGCGACATGCGGGCAAAACGGGTGAGAGCGTGGACTTCCATGACGGTTATAAAAGGGGGTTGTGGTTAGATGCGGGGATTAGCGCGGAGAATAACGGTGTCGCCCGGGTTGATGCGGGCACCGCCGTCGAGCGAAAGGATCAAGGCCACGGCGCGGTGCTCGGAAGCATCCGCGACGACGATCGAACCGAAGGCTTGGCCCGCGCGGGTGACCGTACAGACGGTACCCGGACGGAGACCGGCGTCGTAACCGCTGGAGAGGACCAAAAGGTCCGCGCTGCGGCCGACGACCACTTCGACGACATTGGCCTGACCATTCGACTCGGCCGACCCCAACGTACGGCTGCCCGCGCAAACCGCAGCGGCGGAAGCGAGCAGGACCGACATGGAGAAGGCGAAGCGCATGAACAGGATTACTGGGCTTCCTTGCGAGAAGGCTGGGTATGCTGGCGGAAGGTGCGCGTCGGAGCGAACTCACCCAGCTTGTGGCCGACCATGTTTTCCGTCACATAGACGGGAACGAAGGCCTTGCCGTTGTGGACTTCCAGGTTGAGGCCGATGAATTCCGGGGTGACCGTCGAACGACGGGACCAGGTCTTGATCGGCTTGCGGCTGTTGGCCTTCTGGGCCACCAGGACCTTGTCGAGGATGTGCGGGTCGACGAAGAAACCTTTTTTACGAGAGCGTGCCATGTGCTTGGGTAACGTTTAAGGGTTAGACCTTCTTCGTCTTGCGGCCGTTGCGGCGCAGGATGATCTGGTTGTTCGAAGCCTTGGCCTTGGTGCGCGTCGGGAAACCCTTCGCGAGCTGACCCCAAGGGGACTTGAGGTGCTGGCGACCGCCACCACCCTTTTTCTTACCACCGCCACCACCGTTCGGGTGATCGACCGGGTTCATGGACATACCACGCTGACGGGGGCGGATGCCCTTCCAGCGGCTGCGACCCGCCTTACCGAGGCTGGCGTTGTGGTGATCGACGTTGCCGACGATACCGACGGTGGCGCGACAATCGGCGTTGATGTAACGCTGTTCGCCCGAAGGCATGCGGAGGATGGCGCGGTCGGCTTCGATGCCGAGGAGCTGGGCGAAACCGCCGGCCGAACGGGCGACCTGGGCGCCCTTGCCGGGCTCGAGCTCGATGCAATGGATGAAGGTCGCCGGAGCGATCAGGCGGAGGGGCAACGAAAGACCGGGGGTCAGACGTTCCTGGGCCTTCGTGGTGCTGACGATGACGTCACCGATCTTCAGGCCATCGGGGGCGAGAATGTACGAGTGGGTCTTGTCGGCGTACTCGAGGAGCGCCAGGTGCGCGGTACGGTTCGGATCGTACTCGATGCGGAGCACGGTGGCCGGAGCGTCCAGGCGGTCGCGACGGAAATCGATGGTGCGGTAGAGCTTCTTATGACCTCCGCCACGACGGCGCGAAGTGATACGGCCGTAGCAATTACGGCCCATGGCGCGGTGATTGCTCTCCGTGAGGGAGCGCTCAGGGCGGCCAGGGTGCAGACCCTCGGTCTTCACGCGAACGAGGAAGCGCGTGCCGGGGGTGATAGGACGATGGGTGACGATGGGCATGGCGGTGTCTACTCCGGAAATTAGGCGAGGGAGATGACGTCGCCCTTCTTCAGGGTGACGATGGCGCGACGCGAGCGGGTCTCTTGGTAGACCGAGCCACCGCTGAGGCGGCTGCGGCGCATCTTACCCTTGCGGATGAGGATGTTCACCTTGAGGACGGACACCTTGAAGGCGGCCTCGATCGCGGTCTTCACCTGGGCGCGGTCGCAACCGGGCAGGATTTCGAAGACGTACTTGTTGGCTTCAGCCAAGCCGGAGGCCTTTTCCGTGAGGATCGGGCGGCTGATGATTTCGGAAGCGGGCTTCATTGTTCGATTAGTTCTTGGTGCGCTCGAGCACCTTGGTGAGGCCTTCGAGGGTGATCAGGACGCGGGGGGTCTTGACGAGGTCGAGGGCATTGAGGTTGGAGGAATTGGAGAACAGCGCGCGGCTGATGTTGCGGCTGGCGCGGAGCACCGGCTCGCTCCAGGTGCTGTCGACGACCAGCAGGCGCTTGCCTTCCGGGCTGACGTTCTTGAGCACCTTGGCGAAGAGAGCGGTCTTCGGCTTGGCGACTTCGAAGCGCTCGATGACGGCGAGCCCGCCATCGTTGGCGAGGTCGAAGAGGGCGCGCTGGAGCGCGATCTTCTTGGCCTGCACGGTGATGGTCTTGGACCAGTCGCGGGGGCGCGGACCGAAGACGATGCCACCCTTGTAGAGCTGAGGGGCGCGCTTGTCGCCGTGGCGGGAACCGCCGGAGCCCTTCTGCGGGAGCATCTTCTTACCGGAACCGGCGACTTCGCCGTAGTCCTTGGTCTTGGAGGTGCCCTGGCGCTTGTTGGCCTGGTAGGAGACGATGACCTGCTTCAGCAGGGCGACGCCCTTGTCGCCTTCGAAGGAAGGGAGGTCGAATTCCTTCTCGGAGAAGGAGGAACCGTCGGACTTGTAAACTTTGAGCTTCATGGCTGCGTACGTGCGTTAGGGGTTACTTGGACTTCTTGGCAGGACGGACGAGCACAAGCTCGCCGTTGGCGCCGGGGAAGCTGCCCTTGATGAGGAGGAGGTTCTTCTCGGCGAGCACCTGCACGACGCGAAGGTTTTGGACGGTGCGCTGGACGGAGCCCATGTGGCCCGGCATGCGCTTGCCCTTGAAGACGTGACCGGGGGTCTGGCGCATGCCGATCGAGCCGATACGGCGGTGCATCATGTGACCGTGGGAGTCAGGCTGGCCATCCATGTTGTGGCGCTTCATGACGCCCTGGAAGCCGCGGCCCTTGACGGTGCCGATGACGTCGACCATCTGGCCGACGGCGAACTTCTCGACGGTGAAGACGTCGCCGACCTTGACTTCCGGAGCGGCCGAGAGGCGGATCTCCTGGAGATGGCTGACGGCCGAGACACCGGCCTTCTTGAGGTGACCGAGTTCAGCGCCGGAGAGACGGCTCTCCTTCTGTTCGCCAAAGCCGATCTGGACGGCGTTGTAACCGTCGCTCAGGACGGTCTTGACCTGCGTCACGGGACACGGGCCAGCTTGGACGACCGTAACAGGGACGAGGTTGTTCTCCCCGTCGTATACCTGGGTCATTCCGATTTTCTTACCGAGTAGTTGGTGCTTCATTTTCTAAGAGGCAGGTGACTCCTTGCGGAATCTTTAGGTCAGTGATGACCTGCGTTAGGCTTTGGATGTCCTTGCGGAATCTTTGTCCTGTCGTAGGGTCGCTTGGCGCCTGCTTTGGGGGTTGAGGTTGAAGGTGAGGGTTAGGCGATGATGTTGAAATTCACGCCCGAGGGCATGTTGAGCTTGCGCAGTTCGTCAACCGTCTGGGCGTTCGGCTCGATGATCTCGATCAGACGCTTGTGCGTGCGGATCTCGAACTGGTCCATCGACTTCTTGTCGACGTGCGGCGAACGGTTGACGGTGAGACGCTCGATGGAGGTCGGGAGGGGGATCGGACCCGAAACACGGGCGCCGGTGCGCTTGGCGGTATCGACGATCTCATTGGCGGAGTGGTCCACCATGCGGTAGTCGAAGCCCTTAAGCTTGATGCGAATCTTGGTTTTGCTGGCCATCTTGGGAAGGAAGTTTGGGGGTTAGGTGCGGGCAGGGGCGCGCGAGGAAGTCTCGACGACCTGCTTGAGGATCTGTTCAGGAACGCGCTCGTAGGTGGCAGGCTCCATGGAATAGGAAGCGCGTCCCTTGGAGAGGGAGCGGACGTCGGTGGAGTAACCGAACATTTCGGCGAGCGGCACGCGGGCCTCGATGTTGCAAAGGCCACCCTTGGTGTCCATGCCCTGAATCTGGCCACGACGACGGTTCAAGTCGCCCATGATGTCGCCCTGGTATTCTTCCGGGGTCACGACTTCGACCTTCATGACGGGCTCAAGCAGCTGCGGCTTGGCGTCCTTCATGGCGTCCTTGAACGCGAAGATGCCGGCCATCTTGAACGCCATTTCGTTCGAGTCCACTTCGTGGAAAGAACCGAAGACGATGCTGACCTTGTAGTCGATCACCGGGTAACCGGCGATGGTGCCGTTCTTCGCGGCATCCTTGATGCCTTCGATGGTCGGCTTGATGAATTCCTTGGGAATGACGCCACCGACGATTTCGTTGATGATTTCCTCGCCGGGAGCGCCCGGGAGGCGAGCGGAACCAGGGTTCGGCTCCAGCTTGATTTCAACGTGGCCGTACTGGCCCTTACCACCGGACTGGCGGATGAACTTGCCCACGCCTTCGGCCTTGGCCGTGATGGTTTCGCGGTAGGAAATCTGCGGCTTGCCGGACTTCGCTTCGACGCGGAACTCGCGCTTGAGGCGGTCGACGATGATTTCGAGGTGCAGCTCACCCATGCCCGAGATGAGGGTTTGGCCGGTCTCCGGGTTGGAGGTCACGCGGAAGGTCGGATCTTCCTGCGCGAGACGCTGCAGGCCGATGGAAAGACGCTCTTGGTCACCCTTGGAGTTGGGCTCGATGGACATCGAGATCACCGGCTCGGCGAAGGTGGTCTTCTCGAGGATGAGGTCCTCTTCGGAGGTCAGGGTATCGCCGGTGGCGATGTCCTTCGGGCCGATGATGGCACAGATGTCACCGGAGTAGGCGACGTCGATTTCTTCGCGGTCCATCGCGCGGAGCAGCACGATGCGGGAGACGCGTTCGTTCTTGCGGGTGCGCGGGTTGTAGAGGGCTTCGCCCTTCTTGAGCTGGCCGCGGTACACGCGGTAGAAGACGAGCTGGCCGACGTGCGGGTCGGACCAAAGCTTGAAGCAGAGGCCGGTGACCTTGGCCTTGTCGTCCGGACCGATGGCGATTTCCGTGTCGCCACCGTCGGTGAACGCCTTCTGGGCGCGCATGTCGACGGGGGACGGGAGGAAGTCGACGACGCAGTCGAGGAGCATCTGCACGCCCTTGTTCTTGAAAGCCGAACCAGGGATGACGCCGATGAAGTTGAGGGAGAGGGTGGCCTTACGGATGCCGGTGCGCATCTCGTCGATGGTCACTTCCTGACCGTCGAGGTACTTGGCGGCGAGAACGTCGTCGAAGTCGGCGAGACCTTCGATGAGCTTGGTGCGCCATTCGGCGGCTTCCTTCTTCTGGCCTTCCGGGATTTCGACCGTGTTGTACTTCATCCCCTTCGGGTCGGTCTCGTCGTAGATGTAGGCGACGTTCTTGATGAGGTCGATCATCCCCTTGAACTCTTCGCCCTGGCCGATCGGGATGAAGAGGGGGTGGGCGTTGCCCTTGAGCTTCGTGCGGATGTCATCCACGGCGCCGAAGTAGTCGGCACCGGTACGGTCCATCTTGTTGACGAAAGCGACGCGGGGTACGCCGTACTTGTTCATCTGGCGCCAGACCGTTTCGGACTGGGGCTGGACGCCGGCGACGGCGCAGAAGACGGCGACGGCACCATCGAGGACGCGCAGGGAGCGCTCCACCTCGGCCGTGAAGTCCACGTGACCAGGGGTGTCGATGATGTTGATGCGGTGGTCGATGTTGGCGAAGTGACCTTCCTTCGTCTTCCAGCCGGCGGAAATGGCGGCCGCGGTGATCGTGATGCCACGCTCGCGCTCCTGCTCCATCCAGTCGGTGGTCGCGGTGCCATCGTGCACTTCGCCCATCTTATGGACGACGCCCGTGTAGAAGAGGATGCGCTCCGTGGTGGTCGTCTTGCCGGCGTCGATGTGTGCAGCGATACCGATGTTGCGCGTGTGCTCCAGGGGGAACGCGCGGGACGGAGAATTGAGCTCGGAAAGTTTAGCCATGGTCGGAACCAAGAATCGGGCGGAAGGGAAAAGGCGGACGGATTACCAGCGGAGGTGAGCGAAGGCACGATTGGCCTGCGCCATCTTGTGCGTTTCTTCACGCTTCTTCACGACGTTGCCCGTGTTGTTGTAGGCGTCGACGATTTCGGAGGCGAGGGCCTCGGACATCGGGGAACCCTTGCGGCCTTGGGCGGCGAGGACGACCCAGCGCAGCGCGATGCTGTTCTGGCGTTCGTGGCTGACTTCGACCGGGACCTGGTAGGTGGCGCCACCGACGCGGCGGCTCTTGACCTCCAGCTTCGGGCGGCAGTTCTCGAGGGCGCCGAGCAACAGCTCGACCGGATTGCCCTTCATGAGTTTTTCGGAGACCTTCTCGATCGCGCCGTAGACGATGCCTTGGGCGATGGACTTCTTGCCCGACTTCATCACCATGTTGATGAGCTGGCTGACGAGGGGGCTACCATAACGGGCGTCCGGCTGGTGGACGCGCTTAACTGCTTTACGACGACGAGACATGAGGAGGGTGTGCTAAAAGTTGGGGACGGAGATTAGGCCTTCTTTTCCTTCGGGCGCTTGACGCCGTACTTGGAGCGGGAGCGACGACGCTTTTCGACGCCGGAGCAATCGAGCGGGCCACGGACGATGTGGTAACGGACGCCCGGAAGATCCTTCACGCGGCCACCACGGACGAGGACGACCGAGTGCTCCTGGAGCTTATGGCCTTCGTCGGGGATGTAGGAAATGACTTCCTGGCCGTTGGTGAGGCGCACCTTGGCGACCTTACGCTGAGCCGAATTCGGCTTCTTAGGCGTGCGGATCATGACCTGCACGCAGACGCCACGGCGGAAGGGAGAGTTGTTCAAGGCCGGGGACTTGGACTTGGACTTGGGTTGTACGCGTGGGTTGCGGACGAGCTGGTTGATGGTAGGCATGGACCTAAGGAAATAGGGAAAAGAGGGTTTGGGCATAGGGTTCGGGGGACCTCGTGCAAGCGGAAAGTGCGTGGGCTTTAAGATTTATTTACTCGGGAGCCGGCCAGCCCCTCCCCCCTCCCCGTTTTTGGGCGAGACAATTGGGGGAGGGTTTCCCATGATGCCCGTCCTCGTATGTCCCCCCCCCGCCCGCTCCTTGTCTTCAGCCTGAGTGCCCTTTGCTTGCAAGGGTGGGCCCAATCCCCTGCCCTGCCTCCCCAGGCCACTCCGGCCGCTGCCGCCGGCAAGGATAAGCCCGCTGCGCCCATCAACAGCAAGGAGGAGGTCGACGCCGAATTCATCATTTTGGCCGGCTTACCCATCACCAAGGGCAAAGAGGAGATTCTCCGCTACAGCCGACAAACCTACGTAAAGTCCGACCTGATCAAGGACGTCGTCCTGCGCCAATGGGTCCGCCTAGCCCTCTCCCGCATCGAGGATCAGCCCGATAAAGCAGCCTTTATCCGCGAGGAACACCTCATTAAAGTTGGGGAGTATTTCCTTGGGCAAGCCCAAGAAGCCCTGCAGACCAACCGCATTGAGGAGGCCTACCAACTGGCCCAAATCACCGTCCGCATCAGCCCCGGCAATGCCAAGGGTAAGTTATTCTTTGCCAACCTCTTACACAGCAACTTTAACCGCACAGACGATGCAATCCAGACCCTCCGCCACGGGCTGGAGTTCCTTAATATCAACGACCCGCTCGGCCGGGACTACCTCGATCGCTACTTTCAGCTGCTCCAACTACGTGAGCGCGATGCCGAAGTCATCGAACAAAGCCTGAGTTTACTGCAAAAAGGCAAGGACCTACCCCCGCCGACCCGCCAGGCCATCGCCCTCTCGGCCGCAACGTCGCTTTACTGGGTCGGTCGCTACGCAGAGTCCGTTAACATCATTAATATCAACAACTTAGATGCCAATGTGGGCGGATTGCTGCTGAAGGCCAAGGCGCTCTTCGACGGCGGTAAAACCCAAGAGGCCGTAGGCCTACTGGAGTCCAGGACATCCCAGTTCAATGGGTCGGCCAAAGATGCGCTCTATGCGCAACAGGCTCGGTTCCAAATCTTGCTCGGTAAACCCAAGGTGGCGTTGACCGTGACCAACGAGCGCATCGCGCTCGAAGAGAAGGCTCCCTTCCCGCACATCCAGCGACTCATGTTGCTCGATCGACTGAACCTCAAGGACGAGTACGACAAGGAACTGCAGCTGATCGCCGAACGGTTTGCCGGCAACGCCGGGGCCATGATCGCGCTCGCGAACTTCGCGGCCGAACGTGGCTACGACGGCCTCACCTCAACCCTGGCGGAAGCATCCGCCAGCCGCGGGTTCGAGCGTTCGACTTTCGCCGCGCTCCACCTCGAAGCGTTGCTCAATGGACAGCGCCCGGAACAAGTCATCGCGCAATACCAGCAGGTGAACGCGGCGGATCGGGGCTACTTCTCCTCCAACCAACCGATCGTCAACGCGCTGCTCGGCATCTCCTACCATGCGCGCGCGAAGAAGGACGACGTCGCCGCCAAGAGCGACCGCAACATCGGCGACCGTTACCTCAAGGAGTTCCTGACGGCGAAGAACCTCGGCCCCGAAGCCTACCGCTCCGTCGGCAAGCACCTGAAGCGCATCCGCGCCACCGATGCGGCCGTCCGCGTCCTCGAAGCCGGCGTGCAGCTCTTCCCGCGCTACGCCCAACTGCGCGCCGACTACATCGGCGCCCGCATGCTGGCCGGCCAAACCGATAGCTATGGCACGCGCAAATCGGTCGCCGACGAACTCGAGGAACTCCTGAAGATGCGCCGTCCGTCCCCCATCATCTGGCACGAGGCGCTGGCTTGGCTCCGCAGCGAAGCGAAGCTCACCAAGGAACAGGCCGAGCGTCTTGACCGCGCGATCGCACCGTTGGCCCGCCCCGACCTCGATCAAGACGCGCTCAACGGCCGCTAAGACGCATGAGCCTCGCCGCCAAGCGCGCCCAACTGATCGCCGAGTTAGAACCTTTCGGCGACCATCACGAGCGCTTCCAATACATCATCGACCGCGCGAAGACCGCCCCGGGCTTGGAGGCCGCGCTCAAACTCGACGCCTTCCTCATCGAAGGTTGCACCTCCAACCTTTGGCTCGTGCCGACGGTCGAAAACGGGGTCTGCCGCTTCCGTTGCGACGCCGATTCGCTCATCACCAAGGGCATCGCCGCCTTGGTCTGCGAGTTGTACGATGGGGGCACGCCGCAAGACGTCGCCGCGACCGACGCCAACTTCCTCGCCGAGGTCGGCGTCACGCAGCACCTCTCCCCGAATCGCCGGAATGGGCTGACGAACTTGGTCGGCAAAATCCGCGCCTTTGGCCAAGTGGCCAGTCGCTGAACCCCATCAGCCGGGAAATTCCTCGAAAGGGATTTGCACCTTCGGCGGCGGCAAGTCTGATGGAGCCATGCAAACGTCGGCTGACCAGACCTCCCCCGGCCCCTCTTCCGAGCAACCGGACTCATGGCTGAAATGGCTGTGTTTCGCGACGTTGGCTTGGGCCGTGTTGGTGCTGCAGGCGGGCGGCTTCACGACGAGCATCCGGGCGGGGATGGCTTTCCTGGATTGGCCGCTCTCCAACGGCTCGATCAACCCCCCGGGCTGGCTGACCGAAATCGATAAGTTCGCCGAGCATTCGCACCGCTTGGCCGCGACGGGCCTTGGCCTGCTCTGCCTCGTCATCGCCGCCATGCACTACCTCCGCGAACCCCGCCGCGGGGTGCGACTCGCGGCCTATGCCTTAGCCGGCCTCGTCATCCTCCAAGGCGGCCTCGGTGGCCTGCGCGTCCTCCTCGACCAATTGAACATCGGCGGCGACGGCAACCTGAAGGCCGTCAGTTTTGCCATCGGCCATGCGGTCAACGCCCAACTCACCATCGCCCTGCTCGCAGTCGTCGCGGCCAGCCATACGCTGACCTGGCGCCAAGCGAACACGGCGCTACCGCGGGAACGTTTCGCCGCCAAGCTCGCCGTCGGCGCGGTCTTCACGGTCATCATTTTCGGGGCGGTCATGCGGCAGAACCACTTCACCTCGTGGGTGACGAGCGGAAGCATCACCGAGCTCTTCCTGCCGGCGGGTGATGGCCTTCCCTGGTTGATGAACTTCTTCCACCGGGCGGGTGCGCTCGTCGCCGGCCTTGCCATCCTCTTCTTTGCCGCCACCGGGGAACGCCGCCCCAGCCGCTGGGTGCCCCTGGCCCTGCTCTTAGGCGCCCAAATCTCGCTGGGCGTCCTCAGCATCCAGTTGCCGCTCAACCCGCACGTACGCACCATCCACCTCGTCGTCGGCGCCGCCTTGTTCTCGACCCTCTGCGCCCAAGCCGCCCTCGCCCACCGAGCCGGGAAAGCCCAAGCCTGAGCGGTGCGCTCCGATTTGCCTTTAACCCGTTGAGGAAAGTCGCCACGACAAGTGCATGAGCGAACGCGCTGGATCTCTTCCTGCCGCCCTCTGGGAGTTGACCAAACCCCGGTTGTCGTTCCTTTCCGTCCTGACGGCATTGGCCGGCTATTTTTGCAGCAATCCCCAAGGCCTCACCGAAGCGCGGGTGCTGGTCTCGCTCGCCGTGGGCACGGCGCTGGCGGCGGGCGGCTGCGGGGCGCTGAACATGTGGTGGGAAAGCGAGGCCGACGCCCGCATGGAACGGACGAAAAACCGACCGATTCCCGCCAAGATCGTCCACCCGGGCATCGTGCTTCTCTTCGGCGGCGCGCTCTGCATTGCCGGCGTCACGCTCGTCTGGCTGGGCGCCAACGCCCTCGCGGGCTTCCTGACGCTGGCCACCATCATCAGCTACCTGCTTTTCTACACCCCCCTGAAGTCGATGACTTCTTGGTGCACGCTGGTCGGCTCCTTGCCCGGTGCCATCCCCCCGATCATCGGTACGGCCGCCAAACTCGGCCAAGGCCAAGCCAACGGCAACATCGACGCCATGGGCTGGCTGCTGTTCGCCCTGTTGTTCTGCTGGCAGATTCCGCACTTCATGGCCCTCGCGGTGATGTGCCGCGATGATTACGTCCGTGGTGGCTTCAAGGTCGCGACGGTCGACGACCCCTCCGGCCGCTCCGCCTCGCTCTGGGCCATGGCCTTCATCGTTCCGATGATCTTCGTCGCCGGCAAGATCGCGATGACGTTCTTCGACGCCGGCTACGCCGGGCACCTCGGTGGCTTCAAGAGCCCCTACCTCTGGGTCTCGCTGGTGGCGGGGGCTTGGTTCTTCAAGCTGAGCCTCGACTTCGCCCTACCGCAACGCCGCGCGGAAGTAGCCAAGCCGTTCTTCTTGGCCTCGATCCTCTACCTGCCGCTGGTCCTGTTGACTCTGACGCTGAACCGGCTTTTCTAAGGGCATGGACTTGCGAGCGGCCAAAGCCCAGCTCCGCGCGGAAATGAAAGCCCGCCGGGCTGAGCTCAGCGCCGAGGAACACGCCCAACAAGCCACCCAATCGGCCCATGTCCTCTGCGCGCTCCCGCAATGGCAAGACGCTCGCGTCGTCTGCCTCTACGCTTCGTTCAAGCACGAGCTGGGCACACGGGATCTGCTCCAGCGCACCCTGGACGAAGGCAAGGTGCTGGTCCTACCACGCGCCCGCCCCGACGGCACCTTGAGCCTGCATCAGGTCACGGACCTCCACGCACTGGCCTCTTCGCACCTTGGCATCCTGGAACCGGCGGTGGACGCTCCGGCTTGCCCGGTCGCTACGGTGGACCTCTTCCTGGTGCCCGGTCTGGCGTTCGATGCCGAAGGACACCGCCTCGGCTATGGGGCTGGCTTCTACGATCGTCTCCTGACCCAGGCCCGGCCGACCGCTTTGACCGTGGGCTATGGCTTTGCCTTCCAGGTCTGCCCGGAGGTCCCGACCGAAGCCCACGACCAACGCCTGCAAGCGGTCCTGACCCCCGCAGGCGTCGTGGTCTAAGACTCTCGTCAGGAGGTTTGCCTATTGGGTGGTTTCCTGTCCGTTGGTGGGTCGCCGATGCCTGCCGCCCAACCCGATGCCATTCGACTCCGCGGAGTCCGCCAAAACAACCTGAAGGGGTTCGATATCGACATCCCCATCGGGAAACTGGTGGTGGTCACGGGGCTCAGCGGCGCCGGCAAGTCTTCGCTCGTCTTCGACACCTTGCATGCCGAAGGCCAGCGCCGCTACGTCGAGACTTTCAGTCCGTACGTCCGGCAATTCCTGGAACTGCTCCCCGCGCCGGCGCTCGATTCCGCGGAAAACGTCCGCCCGTCCGTCGCCATCAAGCAAGGCAATGCGGTCCGCACCTCGCGCTCGACGGTCGGCACGATGACGGAGCTCTGCGATTGGTTTAAGGTTTGGTTCGCCCATCGCGCGGAGTTGCTCGACCCCGCCAGCGGGAAACCCGTCGTCCCGCAAGGCCCTGCGGCCGCTTGGGAAACCTGCCTGCAGGCCTACGTCGGCCAAGCGGTCGTCCTCGCCTTCGCCGTGCAGAAGCCCGCGGGATTGGCTTGGCCGACCATCGCCGAAGAATTTGTCCGCGCCGGCTTCACGCGGGCCTTCGTCGCCGGCCAACGAATCCGGCTGGGCGAAGAAGCGATCGCCGCGGAGGCCGACGAGGTGCTGATCATCCAAGATCGGCTCACCATCGCCACCGCGGAAGCATCGCGCTTCCATGAGGCCGCCTTGGTGGCCTTCCGGCTGGGCGGCGGCCGGATGCGGTTGTTGACGGACACCGGCGCCGAAATCGGGCGCTTCAGCGAAATCCTCGAATCCCCCGTCGATGGCCGGCGCTTCCGCCCCGCCACGCCGGCGTTGTTCTCCTTCAACTCCCCGATCGGGGCTTGCCCGGACTGCCGCGGCTTTGGGCGCGTCATCGGCCTCGACTGGAAGAAGATCATCCCCGACCCGAAGCTGACGCTCGCCGAAGGCGCCGTGGCGCCGTTCCAAGGCAACGTCTACGGGGAAAGCCAACGGGACCTGGCGAAGGCGTGCAAGAAGAAGGGCATCCCGATGGATGTGCCTTGGAACAAGCTCACGGCGGCCCACCGCCGCTTCCTCGAAGACGGTGACCCCACCTACGTCCCCGGCGAATGGGAATCGAAGTGGTATGGCATCCGGGGCTTCTTCCGCTGGCTCGAATCGAGCACCTACAAGATGCACGTGCGCGTGTTCCTTTCGCGCTGGCGCGCCTACGAGGAATGCCCCAAGTGCCGCGGCCAACGTTTCCGCGAGGAATCGCTCTGGTGGCGCTGGCAGGGCCGCAGCTTGCCGGAACTTTACGCGCTACCCGTGACGGAACTGCGCGCGCTCCTCCGTCCCTACGCCCCCCGGGATTCCCGCCACCCGGCGGACCATGCGCTCGAGGCGATGCTCGCCCGCCTCGGTTACCTCGAAGCCGTCGGGCTGGGCTACCTCGCGCTCGATCGGCTCTCGCGCACGCTTTCCGGCGGCGAGGTCCAACGCGTCAACCTCACCTCCTGCCTCGGTGCTTGCCTGGCCGATACGGTCTTCGTGCTGGATGAACCCAGCGTCGGCATGCACGCCCGGGACCTCTCGCGGATGGTCGGCATCCTGCGCAACCTCGTCGAGCAAGGGAATACCGTCGTCGTCGTGGAGCACGACGAGTCCGTCATGCGCGCGGCCGATTGGCTCATCGAAATCGGTCCACGACCCGGCGCCGCGGGCGGACATCTCGTGTACGCCGGCAAACCCACGGGCATCCTGAAGGCCAAGGATTCCGTCACGGGAGCCTGGCTGAGCGGCCGCAGCCAACCGACGACGCGCGCGCCCCGTCCCGTCACCGACACCACCCCGCGCCTGCGCATCGAAGGCGCCACGGTGAACAACCTCCGGGACTTCGCCTGTGCGCTCCCGCTCGGACGGCTCGTCGGACTCTGTGGCGTTTCCGGTTCGGGTAAATCCACGCTGCTCCATCAAGTCATCGGACGCCGCGACCCGGAGTCGGGCGACGAATCAGCCCAGGGCCACGGGAAACTCAAGTTCGACCGCGAGCACGAGGAAGTCGCCCTGGTCGACCAATCCCCCGTGACGCGGACCCCACGCTCGAACCCCGCGCTGTACGTGGGGGCTTGGGATGCGATCCGCAACCTGCTCGGCAACTCCGAGGAGGCCAAGGCGGCCGGCCTCTCGCCGTCGCACTTCTCCTTCAACGCCGGCGAAGGCCGCTGCGAACGCTGCGGGGGCGCGGGCTGGGAAACCGTCGAGATGCAGTTCGTCTCCGACGTCGCCCTGCCCTGCCCTTCGTGCAACGGCAAACGCTTCCGCGACGAAGTCCTGGCCTTCCAATTCGACGGCAAGTCGGTCGGCGATCTGCTGGCCATGTCCGTCACGGAAGTGCGCGCCTTCCTCGGCGGACGGACCCCGGCGAGCCAACAGCTCGCGGTCCTCGAAGAGGTCGGGCTCGGCTACCTCTCGCTCGGGCAACCGTTGACCACGCTTTCGGGCGGCGAAGCCCAGCGCCTCAAGTTGGTCCGCTACCTGGGTCGCCTAGATGCGCGCAAGCCCGGCGCCTTGCTCCTGCTGGATGAACCCACCACGGGCCTGCACCGGGAAGACGTCGCCCGGCTGATCGGCCTGCTGCATCGACTGGCCGATGCCGGCCATTCGCTCATCGTCGTGGAGCACCACCTCGACGTGCTCAAGGCCTGCGACTGGCTTTTGGAGATGGGCCCGGAAGCCGGGCCGGGTGGTGGTCTCCTCGTCGCCCAAGGCACGCCCGCCCAAGTTTCCCAAGCCGGCACGACGACGGGGAATTTCCTCGCCGCCGGGGACGCCGCCTTCGCCCCCCGGGACGCCCGGACCGCCCAACCCCGGCCGACCAGCATCTCGCTGCATGGCGCCCGTGAGCACAACCTGCGCGATGTCTCGCTCGAGATTCCGCACGGCTCCCTGACGGTGATGACCGGCGTCTCGGGCTCCGGCAAGTCGTCCCTCGCGTTCGACATTCTCTTTTCGGAAGGCCAACGCCGCTTCCTCGAGTGCGTCTCGGCCTACGCCCGCCAATTCGTCGAACAGCTGCCCAAGCCGGACATCGATTCCCTCACCGGCCTGCCGCCGACCGTGGCCATCGAACAACGCGTCACGCGGGGTTCGTCCAAATCCACCGTCGCGACGGTCACGGAAGTCGCCCAGTACCTCCGCGTCTTGTTCGCGCGGGCGGGCGTGCTTCATAGCCCCGTGACGGGCGAACCGCTGGAAGAGATGACCGAAGACGCCGTCGTGCGCCTGGTCGCCAAACGGCTCCAAGGGTTGAAGAAGGGCAAGCTGCTGTTGGCGGCGCCGCTCGTCCGCGCCCGCAAGGGACATCACCGTCCGCTCGCCGAATGGGCCGAGAACAAAGGCCTCCGCCTGCTGCGCTGCGACGGCAAACTGACGCCCGTCGCCGGCTTCGAAGGCCTGGACCGTTACCGCGAACACGATGTCGACGCGGTCTTCGCGGTGCTCCGGGCGGACGGCACGATCCTGCATCCCGACGAAACCGAGGAGAGCGGGGAAAAAGCGTTGCGCACGCTGGTGCGCGGGACGCTCCTCGCCGGCAAAGGCGCCTGTCTCCTCATCGATGAACGCGGTCAGCAAATCGCCTTCCTCTCCACCTCCCGCAGCGACCCTGCCACCGGCGAATCCTACCCCGAGGTCGACCCGAAGCACCTCTCCTGGAATTCCCCCCGCGGCTGGTGTCCGGACTGCCGGGGCCACGGCCTTGAAGTCTCGACCTTCGCTGCCGATGAAGAAGAGACGCTGAATGAGAACGCCTTGGCGGATCGCGTCGGCGAAGCCGTCTGCCCGACCTGCCATGGCGAACGCTTGGGTCCGATCGGTCGCTCGGTCAAACTGCAGGGTAAAGGCGGGAAGTCGCTCTCGTTGCCGAATCTCCTGCGACTCCAGCCGGATGAAGCGTTGCATTATCTGGATGGCCTGACCTTGGGGCCGCGCGAAAAAGCCGTCGTCGGAGCGCTCCTGCCCGAAATCGCCGCGCGCCTGAAGTTCCTCAGCGCCGTAGGCCTCGGCTACCTCGCGTTGGACCGCGGAGCAGACACGCTCTCCGGCGGCGAAGCCCAGCGCATCCGGCTCGCCGCGCAGCTCGGCTCCACCCTTTCGGGCGCCCTCTACGTCCTCGACGAGCCCAGCATCGGCCTGCATCCACGCGACAACGATCGCCTGATCGAGTCGCTCCGCGGACTACGCGACCGCGGCAACACCGTCCTCGTCGTCGAGCATGACGAGGACACCATGCGGGCCGCCGACCGCATCATCGACCTTGGGCCCGGCGCAGGCGTCCACGGCGGAACGATCATCGCCGAAGGGACGGCCCGCGATCTCGAAACCAATCCCGCGTCCGTCACTGGCCAGTCGCTTAAGTCCGCGATTCCGCACCCCTTGCGCGGGAGCCGCCGAGCCATCGCGGGCAAGGCTGCGCCCACGGAGTGGATCCGCGTGAAACAGGCCTCGCTGCGCAACCTCAAGCACTTCGACGTCGCCTTCCCGACGGGCCGACTCTCGGTCGTCTGCGGCGTCTCCGGCGCCGGCAAGAGCACGCTCATGACCGACCTGGTCGCCCCGGCCGCCCACTTGGCGATTTCCAAGAAGAAGGATGGGGTCCATGGCAAGGAAGCGACGGAGGTCGTCGCCAACGGCGGCAAACCGGCCTTCCACAACCTCACCGGCCTGAAGTCCTTCCGCCAACTCGTGATCGTCGACCAAGAGCCCATCGGGAAGACGCCGCGCTCGACGCCCGCCACGTACATCGGCGCTTGGGACCTGATCCGCGAACGCTTGGCCGCGCTGCCGGAAGCTTCGATTCGCGGACATGGCGCCGGCTTCTTCTCGTTCAACACGTCCGGCGGCCGCTGTGAAGCCTGCTCCGGCGCGGGGCGCATCAAGCTCGAGATGAGTTTCCTGCCCGACACCTACGTGCCGTGCGAAGAATGCCAGGGCACGCGCTACGGAGCCGTCGCCCGGGCGATCCGCTGGAACGGCAAATCGGCGGCGGACCTGCTGGCGATGACCTTCGAGGAAGGCGCGGAATTCTTTTCCTTCGACGCCAAGCTGCGCGACCTTTGCGGTCTGATGACCAAGACCGGCTTGGGTTACCTCACGCTGGGCCAAAGCAGCCCGACGCTATCGGGGGGCGAAGCCCAACGCCTCAAGCTCGTCAGCGAACTCGCCAAGGGCCTACCGACCTTCCGCGAGCGCGCCCGCGGACAAATCCGTCCCAACCTCTACCTGCTCGAAGAACCGACCATCGGACTGCATCAATCCGATTGCCGACGCCTCATCGAACTCCTGCACGCGCTCGTCGACCAAGGCCACACGGTCGTCGTCATCGAGCACCACCCCGACGTCATCGCGGAAGCCGACTGGGTGGTGGAAATCGGGCCGGAAGGGGGACAGGCCGGCGGACAGCTCGTCCATCAAGGCGACCCCGAATCCCTCGCGGCCAAGAAAGGCTCCCCCACCGCACCAGCCTTGGCCCTCACCTTGAAGCGCGGGATGGCGAAGGTTGCCCCCAAGCAGAAAGCCTGAGGAAACCACCTCAGACTAAACGGTTAAAGGCCGTCGATTAGTAGTTAATTTAACCCAACGACCTGCATTCGAACTAGGTTCGCTTTGACCCGCCCACGTTTTGGGTCAACTTCTCGGCCTAGCAACATGTCCAAGTCTCCTCAAACGCCGCGCCGGCGTTTCACCGCACCGAAGCCGCGCAACAACACCGATCTTTGGATCATCGGCATTCTCTTCCCTATCTTGGTCGTCGGCGGCTGGTTCGGCTGGCAGGTTTATCAACGAACCGTGACGCAGTCCAAACTGCCCCCCAAAGCGGAACGCGGACTCATCGATAAAGTGGCCGGCGTCTTCCGCCAGGAGGAAGTCGTCGAAACGAAGCCCGAGGTCCCACCCGTAGTCATTACCCCGCCGAAACCGGCCGAAGAGCCGGCCAAGACGGTCGTCACGACGCCCCCCAAGGTCGTCGAAGAACCCCTGCCGCCGCTCGCCCTGCAGCCTTACCCATTCACGGGGCCTGACCTCCGCGACCCGCAACGGCTGGCCACGCTCTTGAAGGACACGAAGGCCCGCACCTTCGACGGCAAATGGGAAAGCCACTGTGATCGCCTCAAATACGGCCTCTACCCAGCGCTCACGGGGACGTCTAAAAACGACGGCTTCCGCCGGTTCGACCGACTCTGGGACAGCCCTTACTTCGCCTTGGGGATGACGCAACACGCCTTCATCCAACGCGTCACGCCCGCCACCTTGCGCGCCTTCATCGCCCAGGAAGACACCTTGCCGTTCCTGCAGGAACTCATGGCGGACTCCGCGCTGATGGAGAAGTTCCTCGCCAACATCAAGGCGGAGGATGACGCCGGCGAAGCCATCAAAGTCTGGGCCAAACTCGTGGCCGACGATCCGAAGGAACTCAAAGGCAAATACGTCAACCTACAGCTCGCCGTGGCCTTGGTCTTCGACCGGAAGTTCAGCTTCCGTCGGGCCCGCGACCCCAAGGGCGAGTCCTTCACCGTCAGCCCGCTCGAGCGCTACCGCTATTTCCGCGACAACGCGCAACGCCAACGCCTCGAAACCGACCTCAAGCGTCTCGAGCCGTACGAACTCGTCTGGGTGGTCAGCGCCGAAGCCACGACCGAGGAAATGGAATGGGCGCTCAAGGAGAACGACCTGCGCAAACTCAAACTCGCGACGGCCGACCAGAAGAACGACTGGAGCGAAGCCTACCCGATGATCAACTACCGCATGGACTTCGTGACCGGCGCCAAGCCACCGAAGGCTCCGCCCGGCAAGAAGACCTACAAGCCGCTGGCCGAGAGCTTCACGCGCGGAACCCTGGAGGAAATCCATGAAGTCGGCGGGATCTGCATGGATCAATCCCACTTCGGGACGACCGCGGCCCGCGCCTACGGCATCCCCGCGGCGTCCGTCGGTGGCGACGGCAACCGCGGCGGCCACGCATGGTTCGCCTACATGATGCCCACGCACCAATGGAACATGGGCAACAGCTTCCACCCTTTCAGCGAACCGCGGAACCTTCCCGGCACCGGCCGCTACGCTGATGGCTACGCCAATGGCCACACCAGGGATCCGCAAACCGGCAAGGGCATCGGGGAATTCGAAGTCCAACTCATGGGCGACCCCCAGCGCCGCATGTCGGAACACTACCCCAAGAGCCTCCGCCTCCGCTTCGCCGCCAAGGTCTTCCACGGCAACAAGGACCAGGAAGGCCAATTGGAATGCCTGCAGTTCTCGACGGACGTCGCCAAAATGAGCCTCGATGCCTGGCTCGAAACCGCCGCCTGCCTGGAGGCCATGGGCTCCAAAATCTCCTACGACCGCTGGCGCGGGTTCGTGCAATCATGGCGCTCCGCCTTCCACGTCTACGACGAAGACAAACGCTGGCCGGACATGATCAAATACGCCGATGACCTCGCCGAAAAGCACGTGTGGACCGACCCGAAGATGACGTCCGAACAGGTCTACATGGAATGCAAGAATTCCTACAACCAGTTCATGCGCGAGAAGAAGCGCCTGCATGGGCAGACCTTCGACAAGACCCGCTATGACCTCATCGTAGTCGCCGTCGAGCGCACCGCTCGGCAGCTGTCGAAGGATAAGTCCGCCAAAGGACAGGAAAACCTCTTCTTCTTCATGCGGCACGGCCTGAAGGACAATGTCGAGCACCTGCCGACCTTCCGTAGCCTGCTCGACAATTTCTACAACGCGGTCAAAGGCAACGCGACCTTGGAGCTCAGCTTCCTCCGCGAGATCCGCCGGCTCTACCAAAACGAGATGTCCGACACCGGCAACGACGTCTTCCGCATGAAGACGGTGCTGGGGCTGATCGACACCATGCAGCCTTACTTCGACAAATGCAACCAACCGGACATGAAGAGGGAATTCGAACGCGACAAGGCGAAGATCCAGAAGGAACTCGATAAGCTGAAGAAACAATGAGCACCCGCATCCTGTTAGGCGTCAACATCGACCACGCGGCGACGGTCCGCCAAGCGCGTTACCGCGGCACCCATGGATCGGTGCATGCCGAACCCAGCCCCCTCGCCTTCACGCGCGAGGCCTTGGCGGGCGGCGCCGACGGCATCACCGTCCACCTCCGCGAGGACCGCCGTCACATCCAGGAAGAGGATGTGCTCGCCATCGCCCAGCTGCCCGGCGTCCGCCTCAACCTGGAGATGGCCTGCACCCCTTGGATGACGGACTTCGCGCGCCGCCTCCGGCCCGCCGCGGTCTGCCTGGTGCCGGAATCCCGCGAAGAGGTGACCACGGAAGGCGGCCTGGAAGTGGCCGGGCAACGCGACCGCGTGGCCGCCACCGTCGCGGCGCTCAAGGACGTCGGCATCGAGGTCTCCCTCTTCATCGGCGCCGAGGCGGCCCAAATCGAAGCCGCCCACGCCGTCGGCGCGCCGGTCGTCGAACTCCACACGGGGGCTTTTGCGAACGCTTGGCTCAGCCCCGCGGCCGATGAGGAACTCGCCCGCCTCCGCGCCGGGTGCGAACTGGCTCACCGCCTGGGTCTCGTCGTCAATGCCGGCCACGGCATCAACTACGACAACATCCGCGCCATCCTCACGCTCCCGCACCTGCATGAACTGAACATCGGCCATACCATCGTCGCCCGCTCGCTGCTGACGGGCGCCCGGGCCGCGGTGGCGGAAATGAAAGCCCACCTGCTCCGCGGCGCATGAACCTCGTCGGCGGCAATGTCATCGGTGTCGGCGTGGACCTCACGGAGGTCGCGCGCATACGCTCCGCCCATGAGAAGCATGGGGCCGCCTTCCTCGACAAGGTCTTCACGCCCGCCGAACAGACGCTCTGCCTGGCCAAGGCCGACCCCTACCCCTCCCTGGCGGCGCGTTTTGCCGCCAAGGAAGCCGTCAGCAAGGCCTTCGGTACCGGCCTAGGCGCCGACCTCCACCTCACGAGCGTCGCGGTCCTCCACGGCCCGCTGGAAGAACCGCTGGTCGTGCTCGACGACAAGGCCACGGCGTTGTTGGCCCGCCAAGGCGGCACGCGCGTGCTTGTTTCGCTCACGCACACCGACGACCTCGGCCAGGCCTTCGCGGTGATCGTCCGCTAAGATGCCGCGCGCCACCTTACCGGTCCTCACCTGCGCCGAAGCCGCCCGCCGCGAGAAGGCCTTCCTGCGCGGGAGCGAAGCCAAGTCGCTGGCCTTGATGCACCGCGCGGCCACAGGCATCCGCGACGAAATCGTCCAGCATCTGGGCGTACGCCTTGGCGACATCTTGGTGCTTGCGGGCAAGGGCAACAACGGGGCCGATGCGGTGTTGACCGCCGCGTTGCTCCGCACGCCGCAGACCCGCATCACCGTCCTTTTCGCCGAAGGCATCCCGTCCACGGGACCAGCGGCGATCATCTGGTCACGGCACGGCGCGGGGATGCGCGTCGCCGGCCCCAGCGACCTCAAGCGGCTCCTGCGCCGCGACTTCGATTTGGTCCTCGATGGTTTCCTCGGACAAGGCTTCCGCCCGCCGCTCCGCGCGCCCTACGCCGCCCTGCTCCGCGGTTGCGCCAAGCTGCGCGGCTTCCGGGTGGCCATCGACCTCCCCAGCGGTCTCGGCGACGACGCGACGGGGCCGGCCTTACGCGCGGATCTCACGGTCTCGATTGGCGCGCTCAAGCGGCCCTTGCTGCAGTTGGCAGCCGAGGCCATACGCGGTCGCTTGCGCGTCGTCGACATCGGCCTACCGGGCAAGACCGGCGCCGAAGCGTGCGCGACCGACCACGCCCTCACGGCCCTGCGGAAGCTTCGTCCGGCCAACACCGAGAAACGGCAACAAGGCCGCGTGCTGATCGTGGCGGGGTCGCAAGCGATGCCCGGAGCCGCCTTGATGAACACCGCCGCGGCCCTGCAAGGCGGCGCTGGCCTCGTGACCACGTGCCTGCCGCGCGCCATCCAAACGCGGGCGGCCGTCGCCTACCCTGAAGCCATGTGGCGCGGACTGGAGACCAACGGGGCCGGCACGCTCGCCGAACAACCCACCCCGGCAACCTTCACGAACAAGGACGTGCTGCTCACGGGTTCGGGCCTGGGCTCGGATGCCACCGCCTACCTGCAAACGCTCCTCGCGGCTTTCGCCGGCGACCGCGTCCTCGATGCCGATGCCTTGCGGCCCGAAGTCATCCGACCGTGTCGGACGCGCCGCGGCGTCACCGTCCTGCTCCCCCATGCGGGCGAATTCCTGCGCTTGAGCGGGCGGCCGCTGACCGTAGCCCACGGCATGGCTTACGCACGCCGCACGCGGACATTGATCGTACTCAAGGGGCCCCTCAGCGCCGTGACGGATGGCCGCCAGGTGGTGCACATTCCTTTCGGCGGTCCCGTCCTGGCGCGCGGTGGCTCGGGCGACCTCTTGGCCGGCCTCGTCGCCGCGGTGCTGGCCCGCCGCCGCAGCCTCGGCCTGAGCGCCTTCGCTGCCGTGGTCGCCGCCGTCACGTGGCACGCGCGAGCCGCGGACCTCCTCAGGCAGCAACGAGGCGAAGAAGCCATCCGCACCACGGAGCTTCTCCCTAGGTTATCGCAGGTCTTGCTCAGGCGCTGAACGCATCACGAATCGGCGGGATGCACCCGCTGCCCTCCGACCTGCGCACGCTTCGCCTCCTGCTCAACGGACTCGGTGGTCTCGGGCCGGTCTCCGCCCGCCGACTGCAGGAAGCCTTCGGCGGCGATTTGCGGCGGGCTCTCTCCGCGGAGGCGAAAGCGTTGCAGCAGGTCAAGGGTCTGACGGCCCCGATGGTGACCAGCCTGCTGAACCGCGATTTCGACTATGCGGCCGAAATCGAGCGGGCGAGCGCCTTGAACTATCGCATCCTGCATGAGGCCGATGCGGTGTGGCCGGCGCCCCTACGCCAGCTCTGGGACGCCCCGCTGGTCCTCTACATGGAGGGAGCAGCCATCCCCGATGAACGGACGATCGCCATCATCGGCTCACGGCATTGCACGCCTTACGGCGCCGGACTCGCGCGCGGTTTGGCGCGCGACCTGGCCAAGCTCGGCTGGTGGATCGTCAGCGGCCTCGCGCGCGACATCGATTTCGCCGCCCACGAAGGGGCGTTGGAGGCGGATGGACGGACGGCGGCCGTCCTAGGGCACGGGCTTGACCTCACGTACCCGCCGGAGGCCTTGAAGCTTCGGCAACGCATGATCGAGCGCGGCTGCGTGCTCTCGGAGTTTCCGCTGGGCCGCCCGGCGGACCGGCAAAGCTTCCCGCAACGCAACCGCATCGTCGCTGGGCTCGCCCGCGCCGTCATCGTGGTCGAAACCGATGTGGACGGCGGCAGCATGATCACGGCGCGCTTCGCGGGCGAACAAGGCAAGACGCTCTGCGCCCTCCCGGGCCGCGTCGATAGCCCCACCAGCCGAGGTTGCCATGCGCTCATTCGCGATGGCGCCACCTTGGTCTCCTCGCTCGATGATATCTTGGCCGAACTCGGCGAAGCGCGCGGCCAACTGACCTTGCCGTTGGAAAAGCTCGATGCCGCGGATGCCCGTTGGCTCAAGCATTTCGGTGGCGGCACCGCGCATGACTCCGAATCGCTGGCGGAGCGGACGCAGTGCTCCCAGGCCGAAGCCGCGGTCGCGTTGACCCTGTTGGAAATCAAAGGCTACCTGCTCCGGCGCAGCGATGGTCGCCACGAACGGGCCTGATCAGCGCACCGGGACGTTGCCCGTGGCGACCGGTTGCGGCGTGGAGAGTTCGCTGCCCGTCAGCCAATCCCAAACCGCCTTCGGCTTGGCGAGCAGATCGCGGGCCGCCCCCCAGAGCGGGCGCCAGCCTTCCCCGAACGCCGCCGGGTAAGCGCAGGCCCGCAGCGGCAGTTGGTCGGCGATCCAGAGCGCGCGGTCGCAATGCCAACCCTGTGAAACGAAGACCACCGGCTCGCCGGGGTAAGCGGCGGCCACCCGATGAACCGAGTCGAGCGTACGCCAGCCATAAGGGTCGCGGACGATTGGACAAGTGACGCCGGCGACCCGCAGGTCGCGAGCCATCGCCAAGGTCTGGGTCTCGATCCCAGAGACCACGGCCACCTTGATCCGCCCCGACTTGGCGAGCTCCGCCGCGGCCACGATGCGCGGACGATAGGTACCGGTGGGAATCGTGGATTGACCGACAAACTCGTTCGTACCGAGCAGGACCAAGACGGAGCCGGGCGGAACTTGCTCAGGGCGACCATGCGATCGACCCACCCCGGCGGACCAAAGCCAAAGGTTACTGAGCACGCCCAAACCCACCAAAAGCGTTAAGGAAAGCAGGACGATGCGACGGAGGACTTTGAGCACAACCTAGGTTAAACCGCTTAAATAGGCCTGCAAAGGCCTTTCGGCACTTGATATGCCTAAAAATAGGCACAGGCCTATTGCGCTTAGACCTTTTAAGGGCAAAAGTGAGGTCCTCCGCCCTCTGGCACGCTTTCTGCCTACTTTTATTCATGAGTTCACCCGCTCCAGCCAAAGTTCTCGTTATCGATGACGATAAAGACCTGCGCTATTCGCTCAAGCGCGCGCTCGCTGGCCAGGGCCACACGGTGATCGAAGCCGACAGCGGCGAAACCGGCGTCGCGCTCGCGAAGCGCGACCAGCCCGACGTCATCCTCCTCGATAACCGTATGGGCGGGATGACCGGCATCGAAACATTGCAGATGCTCCGCGGCGCGCAGCCGCAGGCGATGGTGATCCTGATGACGGCCTTCGGCACGACCCAGACCGCGATCGAGGCGATGAAGTTCGGCGCCTACGATTACGTCATGAAACCTTTCGACCAGGCGAAGCTCATCGCGTTGGTCGACCGCGCCCTCGGCGCCCGACGCGACCTCGCCTCCGCGGGCAAGTCGGCGCGCGCGCTCGTCAACCCGGCCGACTACAAGGAAGGCATCGTCGGCAGTTCCGAACCGATGCAGGAAGTCCTGAAGTCGATCGGCCAAGTCGCCGCGAGCGACGCCACCGTCCTGATCACGGGCGAAAGCGGCACCGGCAAGGAGCTCGTCGCCCGTTGCATCGCCCAGCACTCCTTGCGGGCGAAAGGTCCCTTCATGGCCGTCAACTGCGCCGCGATTCCGGAAAACCTGATCGAATCCGAACTCTTCGGCCACGAAAAGGGCGCCTTCACCGGTGCGGCGGCGATGAAGCCCGGGAAGTTCGAACTCTGCGATGGAGGCACGATCTTCCTCGATGAAATCGGCGACATGTCGCTCCCGACGCAGACGAAAGTCCTCCGCGCCATCCAGGATGGCGAGATCCAGCGCGTCGGCGGAACGACCACGCTCAAGGTCAGCGTGCGCCTTGTCGCGGCGACGAACAAGGACCTCGAAGCCATGGTGGCCGCGCGCCAGTTCCGCGAAGACCTCTTCTACCGACTCAACGTCTTCCGCATCCGCCTGCCCGCCCTGCGCCACCGCAAGGACGACATCCCGCTGCTCATCGACTACATGCTGCAGCGGCAGGCCGCGGCCAAGAAGCTGCGTCCGAAGCGCCTCTCCAACGAGGCGCTCGAAGCCCTCATGGCCCACGAATGGCCGGGCAACGTGCGCGAGCTCGAGAACGTCGTGCAGCGCGCGAACGTGTTGGCCAAGGGCGAAACCATCCTGGCGAAGGACCTCCCGCAGGAAGTGCTGAATCCGCGCCGCGCCGTCGCGCCGTCCGCTCCCGCGGCCGCACCGAGTTTGGCTGCGTCGGCCGCCGCACCGCTGGGGGAGATCGCTCCCGCGGGGGCTTCGATGACTGCGGCCTACGAGGCCATCTACCGCCAGAATCGGCTGAACGACGGCAAGAACATCCTCAGCGTCATCGAAGTGGAGATGATCCGCCGGGCCATGGAGGAGACCCGCGGCAACCAGCTGCGCTCCGCCATGATCCTCGGCATCAACCGCTCGACGCTGAAGAAGCGCCTGATCGAGATGCGCGAGGCCGGCATCAAGGTCTTCAGCTAAGTTAAGACTTCCGAACTGGCGGAGAGCGGTTTTGCTTAAGGCCGCCATGCTACCCCGTGCCTCCCTCCGGACCCTCGCCGCTACGGCGTGCGTCCTCCTCACCGCCGTCGCCGGCTTCGCCGCCGACGCCACCCCCCTCTTTGACGGCAAGTCCCTCGATGGCTGGAAGCCCTCGAAGAACTCCCCCGAAGGCACCTACAAGGTCGTCGACGGCGTCCTGCAGGTCCGTGGCGGCCAAGGCCACCTCTTCTACGTCGGCGCCGACGGAAAGGCTTCCTTCAAAAACTTCGAGTTCACCGCCAAGGTGAAGACCTACAAAGGCGCCAACTCGGGCATCTACTTCCACACCGCCTACCAGGACGCCGGTTGGCCGTCCGCCGGCTACGAGTGCCAGGTGAACGCCACGCACGGCGACAAGAAGAAGACCGGCGGTCTTTATGCGGTGAAGGACGTCATGGATGTCGCCCCGGCCCCGGACGACGAATGGTTCGACTACCGCATCCGCGTCGAAGGGAAGCGCATCCAGATCTGGATCAACGGCAAGCAGACCGTCGACTTCACCGAACCCGCCGATTGGACCCCGCCGAAGGGCATGGGTGGCCGCAAGCTCGGGGCCGGCACGTTCGCCATCCAGGCCCACGACCCGGGCTGCAAGGTCGACTACAAGGACATCAAGGTCGAGGTGCTGCCTTGATCACCCCAGCGAGACGCTGAGCGCATCGTTCAGCGCCGCAACCAGGCGGGCCCGCAAGGGTTCCGCCTTTTTTGTGAGCCGACGCTGCTCCTGCTCATACGCACCGCGCCCCTCCAGCGTCTCGATGCAGATGGGCGCGAGGCCGACCGCGGAAAAATCGTAAGGACTGGCGCGCATGTCGACGGAGCGGGCGTCGCGGGCGAGCTCGAAGCAATCGGCCGCCAGTTCGGCGGGCACCCACGGCGCCGACTTCATCGCCCATTTGTACAGGTCCATCGTGACGTGCACGCAGCCGGGCTGCTCGTTCGCCAAGCGGCCATCAAGGTCCGGGCTCAGCTTGTTCAACGGCCGCGCGGGCGGCGTGAAGAAGCGGAAGGCGTCGTAGTGGGTGCACCGGATCGGCAAGGCGCGTACGACCGCATCGGTGCCTTCCGGCCCGAGCCGCAACGGCCATCCTTGGTGACGCCGCTCCGCCGCCTGCTGATAGACCATCGCCCATTCGTGCAGCCCAAAGCATCCGAGGAACGCCGGGCGACCCGCGACGGCGACGCAAAGGTCCCGCGCGAACGTCAACCGGCCGCGCTGCACCTCATCGGGCGCGATGACGCGGACCAAGCCATCGGCCCCACGCTGGAAACGTGCGTCGGCCAGGAGTTCGTCGGCGTCGGCCAAAGCCACGCGCGCGCCGGGCGTCCAGCGCTGCAGCGCGCTCAGGCGAAAGGGATAATACGTGAACAGGAAATCCTCGATCGGTTCGCGGACGCCGGCGAGGGCACGCTGACGGCGCGCCTCGACGAGGGCCGCGCCGCGCGCTTGATGGGCATCGCGCCGCGGACGCCAGGCTTCCGGGCCGAGCACCGTTTCCGCCGATGGGAAGCCAGGGACGGTCACTCGAAACGACGGTGATGCGCGGCGACCTTCACGTATTTCTCGGCCCAACCGGGCAAGCTCGCCTGTTCGGCGGCCGTCAACGCACGCACCACCTTGGCCGGAGAACCCAGGACCATGGAGCCAGCCGGGATGATCGTGCCCTTCGTGACCAACGCGCCGGCGCCGATGATGCAACGTGCGCCGATGACGGCGCTGTCGAGGATCGTCGCATGCATGCCGATGAGGCACTCGTCCCCGATCGTGCAGGCATGGATCATGGCCAAGTGACCGACCGTCACGCGCTGCCCGATGACCGCAGGCAGCCGATCGGCCACATGGACGACGGCCCCATCTTGGATGTTCGTGCCATCGCCGATGGTGATGGGGGCGATATCGCCCCCATCACCATCGGCGATGGCACGAACATCCAAGATGGGGCCGTCGTCCATGTGGCCGATCGGCTGCCTGCGGTCATCGGGCAGCGCGTGACGGTCGGTCACTTGGCCATGATCCATGCCTGCACGATCGGGGACGAGTGCCTCATCGGCATGCATGCGACGATCCTCGACAGCGCCGTCATCGGCGCACGTTGCATCATCGGCGCCGGCGCGTTGGTCACGAAGGGCACGATCATCCCGGCTGGCTCCATGGTCCTGGGTTCTCCGGCCAAGGTGGTGCGTGCGTTGACGGCCGCCGAACAGGCGAGCTTGCCCGGTTGGGCCGAGAAATACGTGAAGGTCGCCGCGCATCACCGTCGTTTCGAGTGACCGTCCCTGGCTTCCCATCGGCGGAAACGGTGCTCGGCCCGGAAGCCTGGCGTCCGCGGCGCGATGCCCATCAAGCGCGCGGCGCGGCCCTCGTCGAGGCGCGCCGTCAGCGTGCCCTCGCCGGCGTCCGCGAACCGATCGAGGATTTCCTGTTCACGTATTATCCCTTTCGCCTGAGCGCGCTGCAGCGCTGGACGCCCGGCGCGCGCGTGGCTTTGGCCGACGCCGACGAACTCCTGGCCGACGCACGTTTCCAGCGTGGGGCCGATGGCTTGGTCCGCGTCATCGCGCCCGATGAGGTGCAGCGCGGCCGGTTGACGTTCGCGCGGGACCTTTGCGTCGCCGTCGCGGGTCGCCCGGCGTTCCTCGGATGCTTTGGGCTGCACGAATGGGCGATGGTCTATCAGCAGGCGGCGGAGCGGCGTCACCAAGGATGGCCGTTGCGGCTCGGGCCGGAAGGCACCGATGCGGTCGTACGCGCCTTGCCGATCCGGTGCACCCACTACGACGCCTTCCGCTTCTTCACGCCGCCCGCGCGGCCGTTGAACAAGCTGAGCCCGGACCTTGATGGCCGCTTGGCGAACGAGCAGCCCGGCTGCGTGCACGTCACGATGGACCTGTACAAATGGGCGATGAAGTCGGCGCCGTGGGTGCCCGCCGAACTGGCGGCCGATTGCTTCGAGCTCGCCCGCGACGCCCGCTCCGTCGACATGCGCGCCAGTCCTTACGATTTTTCCGCGGTCGGCCTCGCGCCCATCTGCATCGAGACGCTGGAGGGGCGCGGTGCGTATGAGCAGGAGCAGCGTCGGCTCACAAAAAAGGCGGAACCCTTGCGGGCCCGCCTGGTTGCGGCGCTGAACGATGCGCTCAGCGTCTCGCTGGGGTGATCAAGGCAGCACCTCGACCTTGATGTCCTTGTAGTCGACCTTGCAGCCCGGGTCGTGGGCCTGGATGGCGAACGTGCCGGCCCCGAGCTTGCGGCCACCCATGCCCTTCGGCGGGGTCCAATCGGCGGGTTCGGTGAAGTCGACGGTCTGCTTGCCGTTGATCCAGATCTGGATGCGCTTCCCTTCGACGCGGATGCGGTAGTCGAACCATTCGTCGTCCGGGGCCGGGGCGACATCCATGACGTCCTTCACCGCATAAAGACCGCCGGTCTTCTTCTTGTCGCCGTGCGTGGCGTTCACCTGGCACTCGTAGCCGGCGGACGGCCAACCGGCGTCCTGGTAGGCGGTGTGGAAGTAGATGCCCGAGTTGGCGCCTTTGTAGGTCTTCACCTTGGCGGTGAACTCGAAGTTTTTGAAGGAAGCCTTTCCGTCGGCGCCGACGTAGAAGAGGTGGCCTTGGCCGCCACGGACCTGCAGGACGCCGTCGACGACCTTGTAGGTGCCTTCGGGGGAGTTCTTCGAGGGCTTCCAGCCATCGAGGGACTTGCCGTCAAAGAGGGGGGTGGCGTCGGCGGCGAAGCCGGCGACGGCGGTGAGGAGGACGCACGCCGTAGCGGCGAGGGTCCGGAGGGAGGCACGGGGTAGCATGGCGGCCTTAAGCAAAACCGCTCTCCGCCAGTTCGGAAGTCTTAACTTAGCTGAAGACCTTGATGCCGGCCTCGCGCATCTCGATCAGGCGCTTCTTCAGCGTCGAGCGGTTGATGCCGAGGATCATGGCGGAGCGCAGCTGGTTGCCGCGGGTCTCCTCCATGGCCCGGCGGATCATCTCCACTTCGATGACGCTGAGGATGTTCTTGCCGTCGTTCAGCCGATTCTGGCGGTAGATGGCCTCGTAGGCCGCAGTCATCGAAGCCCCCGCGGGAGCGATCTCCCCCAGCGGTGCGGCGGCCGACGCAGCCAAACTCGGTGCGGCCGCGGGAGCGGACGGCGCGACGGCGCGGCGCGGATTCAGCACTTCCTGCGGGAGGTCCTTCGCCAGGATGGTTTCGCCCTTGGCCAACACGTTCGCGCGCTGCACGACGTTCTCGAGCTCGCGCACGTTGCCCGGCCATTCGTGGGCCATGAGGGCTTCGAGCGCCTCGTTGGAGAGGCGCTTCGGACGCAGCTTCTTGGCCGCGGCCTGCCGCTGCAGCATGTAGTCGATGAGCAGCGGGATGTCGTCCTTGCGGTGGCGCAGGGCGGGCAGGCGGATGCGGAAGACGTTGAGTCGGTAGAAGAGGTCTTCGCGGAACTGGCGCGCGGCCACCATGGCTTCGAGGTCCTTGTTCGTCGCCGCGACAAGGCGCACGCTGACCTTGAGCGTGGTCGTTCCGCCGACGCGCTGGATCTCGCCATCCTGGATGGCGCGGAGGACTTTCGTCTGCGTCGGGAGCGACATGTCGCCGATTTCATCGAGGAAGATCGTGCCTCCATCGCAGAGTTCGAACTTCCCGGGCTTCATCGCCGCCGCACCGGTGAAGGCGCCCTTTTCGTGGCCGAAGAGTTCGGATTCGATCAGGTTTTCCGGAATCGCGGCGCAGTTGACGGCCATGAAGGGACCTTTCGCCCGCAAGGAGTGCTGGGCGATGCAACGGGCGACGAGCTCCTTGCCGGTGCCGCTTTCGCCCGTGATCAGGACGGTGGCGTCGCTCGCGGCGACTTGGCCGATCGACTTCAGGACTTCCTGCATCGGTTCGGAACTGCCGACGATGCCTTCCTTGTAGTCGGCCGGGTTGACGAGCGCGCGCGCCGACTTGCCCGCGGAGGCGAGGTCGCGTCGGGCGCCGAGGGCGCGGTCGACCAACGCGATGAGCTTCGCCTGGTCGAAAGGTTTCATGACGTAATCGTAGGCGCCGAACTTCATCGCCTCGATCGCGGTCTGGGTCGTGCCGAAGGCCGTCATCAGGATCACCATCGCCTGCGGCTGCGCGCCGCGGAGCATCTGCAATGTTTCGATGCCGGTCATCCCGCCCATACGGTTATCGAGGAGGATGACGTCGGGCTGGTCGCGCTTCGCGAGCGCGACGCCGGTTTCGCCGCTGTCGGCTTCGATCACCGTGTGGCCCTGGCCAGCGAGCGCGCGCTTGAGCGAATAGCGCAGGTCTTTATCGTCATCGATAACGAGAACTTTGGCTGGAGCGGGTGAACTCATGAATAAAAGTAGGCAGAAAGCGTGCCAGAGGGCGGAGGACCTCACTTTTGCCCTTAAAAGGTCTAAGCGCAATAGGCCTGTGCCTATTTTTAGGCATATCAAGTGCCGAAAGGCCTTTGCAGGCCTATTTAAGCGGTTTAACCTAGGTTGTGCTCAAAGTCCTCCGTCGCATCGTCCTGCTTTCCTTAACGCTTTTGGTGGGTTTGGGCGTGCTCAGTAACCTTTGGCTTTGGTCCGCCGGGGTGGGTCGATCGCATGGTCGCCCTGAGCAAGTTCCGCCCGGCTCCGTCTTGGTCCTGCTCGGTACGAACGAGTTTGTCGGTCAATCCACGATTCCCACCGGTACCTATCGTCCGCGCATCGTGGCCGCGGCGGAGCTCGCCAAGTCGGGGCGGATCAAGGTGGCCGTGGTCTCTGGGATCGAGACCCAGACCTTGGCGATGGCTCGCGACCTGCGGGTCGCCGGCGTCACTTGTCCAATCGTCCGCGACCCTTATGGCTGGCGTACGCTCGACTCGGTTCATCGGGTGGCCGCCGCTTACCCCGGCGAGCCGGTGGTCTTCGTTTCACAGGGTTGGCATTGCGACCGCGCGCTCTGGATCGCCGACCAACTGCCGCTGCGGGCCTGCGCTTACCCGGCGGCGTTCGGGGAAGGCTGGCGCCCGCTCTGGGGGGCGGCCCGCGATCTGCTCGCCAAGCCGAAGGCGGTTTGGGATTGGCTGACGGGCAGCGAACTCTCCACGCCGCAACCGGTCGCCACGGGCAACGTCCCGGTGCGCTGATCAGGCCCGTTCGTGGCGACCATCGCTGCGCCGGAGCAGGTAGCCTTTGATTTCCAACAGGGTCAACGCGACCGCGGCTTCGGCCTGGGAGCACTGCGTCCGCTCCGCCAGCGATTCGGAGTCATGCGCGGTGCCGCCACCGAAATGCTTGAGCCAACGGGCATCCGCGGCATCGAGCTTTTCCAACGGCAAGGTCAGTTGGCCGCGCGCTTCGCCGAGTTCGGCCAAGATATCATCGAGCGAGGAGACCAAGGTGGCGCCATCGCGAATGAGCGCATGGCAACCTCGGCTGGTGGGGCTATCGACGCGGCCCGGGAGGGCGCAGAGCGTCTTGCCTTGTTCGCCCGCGAAGCGCGCCGTGATCATGCTGCCGCCGTCCACATCGGTTTCGACCACGATGACGGCGCGGGCGAGCCCAGCGACGATGCGGTTGCGTTGCGGGAAGCTTTGCCGGTCCGCCGGGCGGCCCAGCGGAAACTCCGAGAGCACGCAGCCGCGCTCGATCATGCGTTGCCGAAGCTTCAAGGCCTCCGGCGGGTACGTGAGGTCAAGCCCGTGCCCTAGGACGGCCGCCGTCCGTCCATCCGCCTCCAACGCCCCTTCGTGGGCGGCGAAATCGATGTCGCGCGCGAGGCCGCTGACGATCCACCAGCCGAGCTTGGCCAGGTCGCGCGCCAAACCGCGCGCGAGTCCGGCGCCGTAAGGCGTGCAATGCCGTGAGCCGATGATGGCGATCGTCCGTTCATCGGGGATGGCTGCTCCCTCCATGTAGAGGACCAGCGGGGCGTCCCAGAGCTGGCGTAGGGGCGCCGGCCACACCGCATCGGCCTCATGCAGGATGCGATAGTTCAAGGCGCTCGCCCGCTCGATTTCGGCCGCATAGTCGAAATCGCGGTTCAGCAGGCTGGTCACCATCGGGGCCGTCAGACCCTTGACCTGCTGCAACGCTTTCGCCTCCGCGGAGAGAGCCCGCCGCAAATCGCCGCCGAAGGCTTCCTGCAGTCGGCGGGCGGAGACCGGCCCGAGACCACCGAGTCCGTTGAGCAGGAGGCGAAGCGTGCGCAGGTCGGAGGGCAGCGGGTGCATCCCGCCGATTCGTGATGCGTTCAGCGCCTGAGCAAGACCTGCGATAACCTAGGGAGAAGCTCCGTGGTGCGGATGGCTTCTTCGCCTCGTTGCTGCCTGAGGAGGTCCGCGGCTCGCGCGTGCCACGTGACGGCGGCGACCACGGCAGCGAAGGCGCTCAGGCCGAGGCTGCGGCGGCGGGCCAGCACCGCGGCGACGAGGCCGGCCAAGAGGTCGCCCGAGCCACCGCGCGCCAGGACGGGACCGCCGAAAGGAATGTGCACCACCTGGCGGCCATCCGTCACGGCGCTGAGGGGCCCCTTGAGTACGATCAATGTCCGCGTGCGGCGTGCGTAAGCCATGCCGTGGGCTACGGTCAGCGGCCGCCCGCTCAAGCGCAGGAATTCGCCCGCATGGGGGAGCAGGACGGTGACGCCGCGGCGCGTCCGACACGGTCGGATGACTTCGGGCCGCAAGGCATCGGCATCGAGGACGCGGTCGCCGGCGAAAGCCGCGAGGAGCGTTTGCAGGTAGGCGGTGGCATCCGAGCCCAGGCCCGAACCCGTGAGCAGCACGTCCTTGTTCGTGAAGGTTGCCGGGGTGGGTTGTTCGGCGAGCGTGCCGGCCCCGTTGGTCTCCAGTCCGCGCCACATGGCTTCAGGGTAGGCGACGGCCGCCCGCGTTTGGATGGCGCGCGGCAGGCACGTGGTCACGAGGCCAGCGCCGCCTTGCAGGGCCGCGGCGGTGTTCATCAAGGCGGCTCCGGGCATCGCTTGCGACCCCGCCACGATCAGCACGCGGCCTTGTTGCCGTTTCTCGGTGTTGGCCGGACGAAGCTTCCGCAGGGCCGTGAGGGCGTGGTCGGTCGCGCACGCTTCGGCGCCGGTCTTGCCCGGTAGGCCGATGTCGACGACGCGCAAGCGACCGCGTATGGCCTCGGCTGCCAACTGCAGCAAGGGCCGCTTGAGCGCGCCAATCGAGACCGTGAGATCCGCGCGTAAGGCCGGCCCCGTCGCGTCGTCGCCGAGACCGCTGGGGAGGTCGATGGCCACCCGGAAGCCGCGCAGCTTGGCGCAACCGCGGAGCAGGGCGGCGTAGGGCGCGCGGAGCGGCGGGCGGAAGCCTTGTCCGAGGAAACCATCGAGGACCAAATCGAAGTCGCGGCGCAGGAGCCGCTTGAGGTCGCTGGGGCCGGCGACGCGCATCCCCGCGCCGTGCCGTGACCAGATGATCGCCGCTGGTCCCGTGGACGGGATGCCTTCGGCGAAAAGGACGGTGATGCGGGTCTGCGGCGTGCGGAGCAACGCGGCGGTCAACACCGCATCGGCCCCGTTGTTGCCCTTGCCCGCAAGCACCAAGATGTCGCCAAGGCGTACGCCCAGATGCTGGACGATTTCGTCGCGGATGCCTGTGGCCGCGCGGTGCATCAAGGCCAGCGACTTGGCTTCGCTCCCGCGCAGGAAGGCCTTCTCGCGGCGGGCGGCTTCGGCGCAGGTGAGGACCGGTAAGGTGGCGCGCGGCATCTTAGCGGACGATCACCGCGAAGGCCTGGCCGAGGTCGTCGGTGTGCGTGAGCGAAACAAGCACGCGCGTGCCGCCTTGGCGGGCCAACAACGCCGTGGCCTTGTCGTCGAGCACGACCAGCGGTTCTTCCAGCGGGCCGTGGAGGACCGCGACGCTCGTGAGGTGGAGGTCGGCGCCTAGGCCGGTACCGAAGGCCTTGCTGACGGCTTCCTTGGCGGCAAAACGCGCCGCCAGGGAGGGGTAGGGGTCGGCCTTGGCCAGGCAGAGCGTCTGTTCGGCGGGCGTGAAGACCTTGTCGAGGAAGGCGGCCCCATGCTTCTCATGGGCGGAGCGTATGCGCGCGACCTCCGTGAGGTCCACGCCGACACCGATGACATTGCCGCCGACGAGGTTCATGCGCCGCGGAGCAGGTGGGCTTTCATTTCCGCCACCGCGGCCCGGGCGCCCGTCAGCAGCGAGCGGGCGACGATGGTATGGCCGATGTTCAGTTCATGCAGGTGCGGGAGCGTGAGGATGGCGCGGATGTTGTCGTAGTTGATGCCGTGGCCGGCATTGACGACGAGACCCAGGCGGTGAGCCAGTTCGCACCCGGCGCGGAGGCGGGCGAGTTCCTCATCGGCCGCGGGGCTGAGCCAAGCGTTCGCAAAAGCCCCCGTGTGGAGTTCGACGACCGGCGCGCCGACGGCGTGGGCGGCTTCGATTTGGGCCGCCTCGGCGCCGATGAAGAGGGAGACCTCGATGCCGACGTCCTTGAGCGCCGCGACGGTGGCGGCCACGCGGTCGCGTTGCCCGGCCACTTCCAGGCCGCCTTCCGTGGTCACCTCTTCGCGGGATTCCGGCACCAGGCAGACCGCGGCGGGCCGGAGGCGGCGCGCGAAGTCCGTCATCCAAGGGGTGCAGGCCATCTCCAGGTTGAGGCGGACGCCGGGCAGCTGGGCGATGGCGAGCACATCCTCTTCCTGGATGTGACGGCGGTCCTCGCGGAGGTGGACGGTGATGCCGTCGGCGCCGCCCGCCAAGGCCTCGCGCGTGAAGGCGAGGGGGCTGGGTTCGGCATGCACCGATCCATGGGTGCCGCGGTAACGCGCTTGGCGGACCGTCGCCGCGTGGTCGATGTTGACGCCTAACAGGATGCGGGTGCTCATTGTTTCTTCAGCTTATCGAGTTCCTTCTGGATCTTCGCCTTGTCGCGTTCGAATTCCCTCTTCATGTCCGGTTGGTTGCATTTGTCGAAGTAAGGCTGCATGGTGTCGATCAGCCCCAGCACCGTCTTCATGCGGAAGACGTCGTTGCCGGTGTCGGACATCTCGTTTTGGTAGAGCCGGCGGATCTCGCGGAGGAAGCTGAGCTCCAAGGTCGCGTTGCCTTTGACCGCGTTGTAGAAATTGTCGAGCAGGCTACGGAAGGTCGGCAGGTGCTCGACATTGTCCTTCAGGCCGTGCCGCATGAAGAAGAAGAGGTTTTCCTGTCCTTTGGCGGACTTATCCTTCGACAGCTGCCGAGCGGTGCGCTCGACGGCGACTACGATGAGGTCATAGCGGGTCTTGTCGAAGGTCTGCCCATGCAGGCGCTTCTTCTCGCGCATGAACTGGTTGTAGGAATTCTTGCATTCCATGTAGACCTGTTCGGACGTCATCTTCGGGTCGGTCCACACGTGCTTTTCGGCGAGGTCATCGGCGTATTTGATCATGTCCGGCCAGCGTTTGTCTTCGTCGTAGACGTGGAAGGCGGAGCGCCATGATTGCACGAACCCGCGCCAGCGGTCGTAGGAGATTTTGGAGCCCATGGCCTCCAGGCAGGCGGCGGTTTCGAGCCAGGCATCGAGGCTCATTTTGGCGACGTCCGTCGAGAACTGCAGGCATTCCAATTGGCCTTCCTGGTCCTTGTTGCCGTGGAAGACCTTGGCGGCGAAGCGGAGGCGGAGGCTCTTGGGGTAGTGTTCCGACATGCGGCGCTGGGGGTCGCCCATGAGTTGGACTTCGAATTCCCCGATGCCCTTGCCGGTTTGCGGATCCCTGGTGTGGCCATTGGCGTAGCCATCAGCGTAGCGGCCGGTGCCGGGAAGGTTCCGCGGTTCGCTGAAAGGGTGGAAGCTGTTGCCCATGTTCCATTGGTGCGTGGGCATCATGTAGGCGAACCATGCGTGGCCGCCGCGGTTGCCGTCGCCACCGACGGACGCCGCGGGGATGCCGTAGGCGCGGGCCGCGGTCGTCCCGAAGTGGGATTGATCCATGCAGATCCCGCCGACTTCATGGATTTCCTCCAGGGTTCCGCGCGTGAAGCTCTCGGCCAGCGGCTTGTAGGTCTTCTTGCCGGGCGGAGCCTTCGGTGGCTTGGCGCCGGTCACGAAGTCCATGCGGTAGTTGATCATCGGGTAGGCTTCGCTCCAGTCGTTCTTCTGGTCGGCCGTCGCGAGTTTGAGTTTGCGCAGGTCGTTCTCCTTGAGCGCCCATTCCATTTCCTCGGTCGTGGCTTCGGCGCTGACCACCCAGACGAGTTCGTACGGCTCGAGACGCTTGAGGTCGGTTTCGAGGCGTTGGCGTTGCGCGTTGTCGCGGAAATAGCGGTAGCGCTCGAGCGGGCTGACGGTGAAGGACTCGCCCTTGGGGTCGCGGGCCCGACGGAAGCTGAACTTCCGGTCGAAGACCAAGGCCACGGCGAGCTGTAGGTTGACGTATTTGCCTTTGAGTTCCTTCGGATCGTCGGCCACGAGTTTGGCCCAGACTTTGATGGCTTCGCCGGCGTCATCCTCCGCCTTGATGTTGGCGAGGAACTTCTCCATCAGCGCGGAGTCCGCCATGAGTTCCTGCAGGAACGGCAAGGTGTCTTCCTGGGCGATGAAGGCGCGCAAGGTGGCGGGCGTGACGCGTTGGATGAAGGCGTGTTGCGTCATCCCCAAGGCGAAGTAAGGGCTGTCCCAGAGTCGGTCGAACCGGCGGAAGCCGTCGTTTTTAGACGTCCCCGTGAGCGCTGGGTAGAGGCCGTATTTGAGGCGATCACAGTGGCTTTCCCATTTGCCGTCGAAGGTGCGGGCCTTCGTGTCCTTCAAGAGCGTGGCCAGCCGTTGCGGGTCGCGGAGGTCAGGCCCCGTGAATGGGTAAGGCTGCAGGGCGAGCGGCGGCAGGGGTTCTTCGACGACCTTGGGGGGCGTCGTGACGACCGTCTTGGCCGGCTCTTCGGCCGGTTTCGGCGGGGTAATGACTACGGGTGGGACCTCGGGCTTCGTTTCGACGACTTCCTCCTGGCGGAAGACGCCGGCCACTTTATCGATGAGTCCGCGTTCCGCTTTGGGGGGCAGTTTGGACTGCGTCACGGTTCGTTGATAAACCTGCCAGCCGAACCAGCCGCCGACGACCAAGATAGGGAAGAGAATGCCGATGATCCAAAGATCGGTGTTGTTGCGCGGCTTCGGTGCGGTGAAACGCCGGCGCGGCGTTTGAGGAGACTTGGACATGTTGCTAGGCCGAGAAGTTGACCCAAAACGTGGGCGGGTCAAAGCGAACCTAGTTCGAATGCAGGTCGTTGGGTTAAATTAACTACTAATCGACGGCCTTTAACCGTTTAGTCTGAGGTGGTTTCCTCAGGCTTTCTGCTTGGGGGCAACCTTCGCCATCCCGCGCTTCAAGGTGAGGGCCAAGGCTGGTGCGGTGGGGGAGCCTTTCTTGGCCGCGAGGGATTCGGGGTCGCCTTGATGGACGAGCTGTCCGCCGGCCTGTCCCCCTTCCGGCCCGATTTCCACCACCCAGTCGGCTTCCGCGATGACGTCGGGGTGGTGCTCGATGACGACGACCGTGTGGCCTTGGTCGACGAGCGCGTGCAGGAGTTCGATGAGGCGTCGGCAATCGGATTGATGCAGTCCGATGGTCGGTTCTTCGAGCAGGTAGAGGTTGGGACGGATTTGTCCGCGGGCGCGCTCGCGGAAGGTCGGTAGGCCCTTGGCGAGTTCGCTGACGAGCTTGAGGCGTTGGGCTTCGCCCCCCGATAGCGTCGGGCTGCTTTGGCCCAGCGTGAGGTAACCCAAGCCGGTCTTGGTCATCAGACCGCAAAGGTCGCGCAGCTTGGCGTCGAAGGAAAAGAATTCCGCGCCTTCCTCGAAGGTCATCGCCAGCAGGTCCGCCGCCGATTTGCCGTTCCAGCGGATCGCCCGGGCGACGGCTCCGTAGCGCGTGCCCTGGCATTCTTCGCACGGCACGTAGGTGTCGGGCAGGAAACTCATCTCGAGCTTGATGCGCCCCGCGCCGGAGCAGGCTTCACAGCGGCCGCCGGACGTGTTGAACGAGAAGAAGCCGGCGCCATGTCCGCGAATCGAAGCTTCCGGCAGCGCGGCCAAGCGTTCGCGGATCAGGTCCCAAGCGCCGATGTACGTGGCGGGCGTCGAGCGCGGCGTCTTCCCGATGGGCTCTTGGTCGACGATCACGAGTTGGCGGAAGGACTTCAGGCCGGTGAGGTTGTGGAAGGCCGGTTTGCCGCCGTTGGCGACGACCTCCGTCGCTTCCTTGCCATGGACCCCATCCTTCTTCTTGGAAATCGCCAAGTGGGCGGCCGGGGCGACCAGGTCGGTCATGAGCGTGCTCTTGCCGGCGCCGGAGACGCCGCAGACGACCGAGAGTCGGCCCGTCGGGAAGGCGACGTCGAAGTGCTTGAGGTTGCGCAGCGAGGCCTGTTTCACGCGGATCCACTCCGTGGGCGCAGCCTTGCCCGCGATGGCTCGGCGGCTCCCGCGCAAGGGGTGCGGAATCGCGGACTTAAGCGACTGGCCAGTGACGGACGCGGGATTGGTTTCGAGATCGCGGGCCGTCCCTTCGGCGATGATCGTTCCGCCGTGGACGCCTGCGCCGGGCCCAAGGTCGATGATGCGGTCGGCGGCCCGCATGGTGTCCTCGTCATGCTCGACGACGAGGACGGTGTTGCCGCGGTCGCGTAGTCCGCGGAGCGACTCGATCAGGCGATCGTTGTCGCGTGGATGCAGGCCGATGCTGGGCTCGTCGAGGACGTAGAGGGCGCCCGAAAGGGTGGAGCCGAGCTGCGCGGCGAGCCGGATGCGCTGGGCTTCGCCGCCGGAGAGCGTGTCTGCTCCGCGGTCCAACGCGAGGTAGCCGAGGCCTACGGCGCTGAGGAACTTCAGGCGCGCGGCGATTTCGGGCAGGAGCGCTCCGACGACGGCTTTTTCGCGCGGCCCCAAGGTCAGGCCATCCAGATAATGCAACGCTTCATCCGGCTGGAGTCGCAGGAGATTCGGCAACGAGAGCGACTTCCCGCCTTTACCCTGCAGTTTGACCGAGCGACCGATCGGACCCAAGCGTTCGCCATGGCAGGTCGGGCAGACGGCTTCGCCGACGCGATCCGCCAAGGCGTTCTCATTCAGCGTCTCTTCTTCATCGGCAGCGAAGGTCGAGACTTCAAGGCCGTGGCCCCGGCAGTCCGGACACCAGCCGCGGGGGGAATTCCAGGAGAGGTGCTTCGGGTCGACCTCGGGGTAGGATTCGCCGGTGGCAGGGTCGCTGCGGGAGGTGGAGAGGAAGGCGATTTGCTGACCGCGTTCATCGATGAGGAGACAGGCGCCTTTGCCGGCGAGGAGCGTCCCGCGCACCAGCGTGCGCAACGCTTTTTCCCCGCTCTCCTCGGTTTCGTCGGGATGCAGGATCGTGCCGTCCGCCCGGAGCACCGCGAAGACCGCGTCGACATCGTGTTCGCGGTAACGGTCCAGGCCTTCGAAGCCGGCGACGGGCGTCAGTTTGCCGTCGCAGCGCAGCAGGCGGAGGCCTTTGTTCTCGGCCCATTCGGCGAGCGGACGGTGATGTCCCTTGCGGGCGCGGACGAGCGGCGCCGCCAACAGCAGCTTGCCCTTCTTCAACCCTTGGAGCCGTTTGGCGACCAGGCGCACGACGGCGTCTTCGGTCATCTCTTCCAGCGGTTCGCCCGTCACGGGGCTATGAAGCACGCCCGCCCGCGCGAACAAGACGCGGAGGTACTGGGCGACTTCCGTGACCGTCGCGACGGTGGATTTGGACGAACCCCGCGTGACGCGTTGTTCGATGGCCACGGTCGGCGGCAGGCCGGTGAGGGAATCGATGTCCGGCTTGGGCAGCTGTTCGACGAATTGGCGGGCGTAGGCCGAGACGCACTCGAGGAAGCGGCGTTGGCCTTCCGAAAAGAGAATGTCGAACGCGAGGGACGACTTGCCGGAGCCCGAGACGCCGGTCATCACCGTCAGGGAGCCGTGCGGAATCTCGAGCGAGACATCGCGCAGGTTGTGCTCACGGGCGCCATGCAGCGAGATGCTGGTCGGCCGGGGTTGGGCGGTCCGGGCGTCCCGGGGGGCGAAGGCGGCGTCCCCGGCGGCGAGGAAATTCCCCGTCGTCGTGCCGGCTTGGGAAACTTGGGCGGGCGTGCCTTGGGCGACGAGGAGACCACCACCCGGCCCGGCTTCCGGGCCCATCTCCAAAAGCCAGTCGCAGGCCTTGAGCACGTCGAGGTGGTGCTCCACGACGATGAGCGAATGGCCGGCATCGGCCAGTCGATGCAGCAGGCCGATCAGCCGGGCGACGTCTTCCCGGTGCAGGCCCGTGGTGGGTTCATCCAGCAGGAGCAAGGCGCCGGGCTTGCGCGCATCTAGGCGACCCAGGTAGCGGACCAACTTGAGGCGCTGGGCTTCGCCGCCCGAAAGCGTGGTCAACGGTTGCCCGAGCGAGAGGTAGCCGAGCCCGACCTCTTCGAGGACCGCGAGCTGTTGGCTCGCCGGGGTCCGTCCGCCGAGGAAGGCGCGCACTTCCGTGACGGACATGGCCAGCAGATCGCCGACCGACTTGCCGTCGAATTGGAAGGCCAGGACTTCGTCGCGGAAGCGTTTGCCGTTGCACGAAGGGCAGGGCAGGGCGACGTCGGAGACGAACTGCATCTCGACGGTTTCCCAGCCCGCGCCCCCGCAGCGTTCGCAGCGGCCTTCGCCGGCGTTGAAGGAGAAGTGCGACGGCGAGAGGCCGGCCGCCTTGGCCTCCTCGGAGTTGCCGAGCAGGTTGCGGATCGCATCCCAAGCCCCCACGTACAGCGCGGGGTTCGAGCGTGGGGTCCGCGTCACGGGGGATTGGTCGACCAGGGCGACTTCCTCGTGCTCGCGGTCGAACTTGAGTTTCCCGTGGCCCTGGGCTGATTCGTCGCCCGACTCCGGGTCGCGGCGTCCGATGACTTGATGGAGCAGCGTGGATTTACCCGAACCGGAAACGCCACAGAGTCCGACGAGCCGTCCGAGCGGGAGCGCACAGGCGAAGTCCCGGAGGTTGTTCACCGTGGCGCCTTCGATGCGCAGGCGCGGGGTGGTGTCGGTGACGGGACGGGGCGCGCGCGTCGTCGGTTGGCTGCGGCCGCTCAGCCAGGCTCCCGTGACGGAATCCTTGGCCTTCAGGATGCCCGTGGGTTTGCCGGCGTACACGAGATGTCCGCCCGCGGCGCCGGGTCGTGGACCGATTTCGATGAGCCAATCGGCCGCGCGCATGACGGACTCGTCGTGCTCCACGACGACGACGGTATTCCCTTGCTCGACGAGGTTGCGCAGGATGCCGACCATCCGCGAGAGGTCCCGGGCGTGCATGCCGACGCTGGGTTCATCCAGCACGAAGACCGTATCGGCCAGGCAAGCACCGAGGCAGGAGGTGAGGTTGACGCGTTGGACCTCGCCGCCGGAAAGCGTGCGCGAGAGCCGATCGAGCGCGAGGTAGCCCAGCCCGACGGCTTCGAGGTAACCGAGGCGGGCGAGCATCGCCTCGAGCGCATGGTCCGCCGGGTGGCGGGAATCCCGGGGGGCGTAGGGACGGAGGAGCGCGCGCAGTTCCGTCACGGGTAGCGCGTAAAGTTCCGGCAAGCTGCGGCCCTGCCAGCGCCACCAGAGCGATTCCTCGCGGAAACGTTGGCCGCGGCACTTGGGGCATTCCTCGTAGGCGCGCCAGCGCGAAAGGAACACGCGCACGTGCATCTTGTAGGTGCTCGATTCGAGCCAGCGGAAGAAGCCCCGGATGCCATACCACTTCGATTCCCATTCGCCGGGGACGTAGGTGGGGTCACCGTCTTCGAGGAAGCGGCGGTGGGCCGCCGTGAGCTTGTTCCAAGGCACATCCATCGGGATGCCCTTCTTCTTGCACGCCTTCGCCAGGTCCCGTTGGCTTTCCCCGTAGACGTTGCCTTGGAACGGCGCCACGGCGCCTTCGGCGAGCGTCAGCTTCGGGTCGGGGATGATCTTCTTCCAGTCGAGGCCGATGACGCGCCCAAAGCCGCGGCAGTCCGGGCAAGCCCCGATCGGGGAGTTGAAGGAGAACAACGCCGGCGTGGCGGGGCGGAAGCGCCGGCCATCGACGGGGGATTCGAGGATTTCGCTGAAGCGCCCGATTTCGGCGCCGGTGTCCGTCAACAACCGCATCCGGCCGCCGCCCAGCCGGAAGGCCACCAAGGCGGCCTCATGGAAGCGCGATGCTTCCGCGGTGGCGATGGTGAGCCGATCTTGGATGATCAGCACCTCGTCGGCCTCCGCGGCGATCGCTTCTTCGCCCAGCCGGATTCGTTGGCCGGCGACGAAGGCCCGCGTGAAGCCGGCGCGGACAAATTCTTCGGCGATGGTCGGCCAAGCCAATCCCGCGGGCTTCTGCACGGCGAAGGCGAGGACGACCGCTTGGCCGACGTAGGCCTGCAGGCAGGTTTCCCAAGCGGCCGCAGGGCCTTGCGGGACGACGGGTTTCCCGCTGGCGGGGTCGAGCAACTCCGCGCGATGGGCGAACCAAACCTTAAACCAATCGCAGAGCTCCGTCATCGTGCCGACCGTCGAGCGCGAGGTGCGGACCGCATTGCCTTGCTTGATGGCGACGGACGGGCGGACGTTTTCCGCGGAATCGAGCGCCGGCGCGGGGAGCAGTTCCAGGAATTGCCGGACGTACGGACTGAAAGTCTCGACGTAGCGGCGCTGGCCTTCGGCATGCAAGGTGTCGAAGACGAGCGAAGACTTGCCGGCGCCGCTGAGCCCCGTGACCACCACCAGTTTCCCGATGGGGATGTCGATATCGAACCCCTTCAGGTTGTTTTGGCGGACTCCGCGGAGTCGAATGGCATCGGGTTGGGCGGCAGGCATCGGCGACCCACCAACGGACAGGAAACCACCCAATAGGCAAACCTCCTGACGAGAGTCTTAGACCACGACGCCTGCGGGGGTCAGGACCGCTTGCAGGCGTTGGTCGTGGGCTTCGGTCGGGACCTCCGGGCAGACCTGGAAGGCAAAGCCATAGCCCACGGTCAAAGCGGTCGGCCGGGCCTGGGTCAGGAGACGATCGTAGAAGCCAGCCCCATAGCCGAGGCGGTGTCCTTCGGCATCGAACGCCAGACCGGGCACCAGGAAGAGGTCCACCGTAGCGACCGGGCAAGCCGGAGCGTCCACCGCCGGTTCCAGGATGCCAAGGTGCGAAGAGGCCAGTGCGTGGAGGTCCGTGACCTGATGCAGGCTCAAGGTGCCGTCGGGGCGGGCGCGTGGTAGGACCAGCACCTTGCCTTCGTCCAGGGTGCGCTGGAGCAGATCCCGTGTGCCCAGCTCGTGCTTGAACGAAGCGTAGAGGCAGACGACGCGAGCGTCTTGCCATTGCGGGAGCGCGCAGAGGACATGGGCCGATTGGGTGGCTTGTTGGGCGTGTTCCTCGGCGCTGAGCTCAGCCCGGCGGGCTTTCATTTCCGCGCGGAGCTGGGCTTTGGCCGCTCGCAAGTCCATGCCCTTAGAAAAGCCGGTTCAGCGTCAGAGTCAACAGGACCAGCGGCAGGTAGAGGATCGAGGCCAAGAAGAACGGCTTGGCTACTTCCGCGCGGCGTTGCGGTAGGGCGAAGTCGAGGCTCAGCTTGAAGAACCAAGCCCCCGCCACCAGCGAGACCCAGAGGTAGGGGCTCTTGAAGCCACCGAGGTGCCCGGCGTAGCCGGCGTCGAAGAACGTCATCGCGATCTTGCCGGCGACGAAGATCATCGGAACGATGAAGGCCATGGCCCAGAGCGAGGCGGAGCGGCCGGAGGGGTCGTCGACCGTCGCGACCTTGAAGCCACCACGGACGTAATCATCGCGGCACATCACCGCGAGGGCCATGAAGTGCGGAATCTGCCAGCAGAACAACAGGGCGAACAGCAGCCAGCCCATGGCGTCGATGTTGCCGTTGGCTTGGCCTTGGCCGAGTTTGGCGGCCGTACCGATGATCGGGGGGATGGCACCGGGCAAGGAGCCGACCAGCGTGCACCAAGAAGTCATCGACTTCAGGGGGGTGTAGAAAAGCAGGTAGCTGATGATGGTGGCCAGCGTCAGGAAGCCCGCGAGGGCGTTGGCGCCCAGCCAGACGAGCGTGACGCCGGCAATGCAGAGCGCGCCGCCGAAGAGAAGCACGATGCCCGGGTGGACGATCTTGGCGGGAATCGGTCGGTTTTTCGTCCGTTCCATGCGGGCGTCGGCCTCGCTTTCCCACCACATGTTCAGCGCCCCGCAGCCGCCCGCCGCCAGCGCCGTGCCCACGGCGAGCGAGACCAGCACCCGCGCTTCGGTGAGGCCTTGGGGATTGCTGCAAAAATAGCCGGCCAATGCCGTCAGGACGGAAAGGAACGACAACCGGGGTTTGGTCAACTCCCAGAGGGCGGCAGGAAGAGATCCAGCGCGTTCGCTCATGCACTTGTCGTGGCGACTTTCCTCAACGGGTTAAAGGCAAATCGGAGCGCACCGCTCAGGCTTGGGCTTTCCCGGCTCGGTGGGCGAGGGCGGCTTGGGCGCAGAGGGTCGAGAACAAGGCGGCGCCGACGACGAGGTGGATGGTGCGTACGTGCGGGTTGAGCGGCAACTGGATGCTGAGGACGCCCAGCGAGATTTGGGCGCCTAAGAGCAGGGCCAGGGGCACCCAGCGGCTGGGGCGGCGTTCCCCGGTGGCGGCAAAGAAGAGGATGGCAAGGCCGGCGACGAGCGCACCCGCCCGGTGGAAGAAGTTCATCAACCAGGGAAGGCCATCACCCGCCGGCAGGAAGAGCTCGGTGATGCTTCCGCTCGTCACCCACGAGGTGAAGTGGTTCTGCCGCATGACCGCCCCGAAAATGATGACCGTGAAGACCGCGCCGACGGCGAGCTTGGCGGCGAAACGTTCCCGCGGTAGCGCCGTGTTCGCTTGGCGCCAGGTCAGCGTATGGCTGGCCGCGACGACTGCGAGCAGGGCGATGGTGAGTTGGGCGTTGACCGCATGGCCGATGGCAAAACTGACGGCCTTCAGGTTGCCGTCGCCGCCGATGTTCAATTGGTCGAGGAGGACGCGCAGGCCACCGAGGCCGCCTTGGAGGATGACGAGGCCGGCTAAGGCATAGGCCGCGAGTCGCACCCCGCGGCGGGGTTCGCGGAGGTAGTGCATGGCGGCGATGACGAGGCAGAGCAGGCCAAGGCCCGTCGCGGCCAAGCGGTGCGAATGCTCGGCGAACTTATCGATTTCGGTCAGCCAGCCCGGGGGGTTGATCGAGCCGTTGGAGAGCGGCCAATCCAGGAAAGCCATCCCCGCCCGGATGCTCGTCGTGAAGCCGCCCGCCTGCAGCACCAACACGGCCCAAGCCAACGTCGCGAAACACAGCCATTTCAGCCATGAGTCCGGTTGCTCGGAAGAGGGGCCGGGGGAGGTCTGGTCAGCCGACGTTTGCATGGCTCCATCAGACTTGCCGCCGCCGAAGGTGCAAATCCCTTTCGAGGAATTTCCCGGCTGATGGGGTTCAGCGACTGGCCACTTGGCCAAAGGCGCGGATTTTGCCGACCAAGTTCGTCAGCCCATTCCGGCGATTCGGGGAGAGGTGCTGCGTGACGCCGACCTCGGCGAGGAAGTTGGCGTCGGTCGCGGCGACGTCTTGCGGCGTGCCCCCATCGTACAACTCGCAGACCAAGGCGGCGATGCCCTTGGTGATGAGCGAATCGGCGTCGCAACGGAAGCGGCAGACCCCGTTTTCGACCGTCGGCACGAGCCAAAGGTTGGAGGTGCAACCTTCGATGAGGAAGGCGTCGAGTTTGAGCGCGGCCTCCAAGCCCGGGGCGGTCTTCGCGCGGTCGATGATGTATTGGAAGCGCTCGTGATGGTCGCCGAAAGGTTCTAACTCGGCGATCAGTTGGGCGCGCTTGGCGGCGAGGCTCATGCGTCTTAGCGGCCGTTGAGCGCGTCTTGATCGAGGTCGGGGCGGGCCAACGGTGCGATCGCGCGGTCAAGACGCTCGGCCTGTTCCTTGGTGAGCTTCGCTTCGCTGCGGAGCCAAGCCAGCGCCTCGTGCCAGATGATGGGGGACGGACGGCGCATCTTCAGGAGTTCCTCGAGTTCGTCGGCGACCGATTTGCGCGTGCCATAGCTATCGGTTTGGCCGGCCAGCATGCGGGCGCCGATGTAGTCGGCGCGCAGTTGGGCGTAGCGCGGGAAGAGCTGCACGCCGGCTTCGAGGACGCGGACGGCCGCATCGGTGGCGCGGATGCGCTTCAGGTGCTTGCCGACGGAGCGGTAGGCTTCGGGGCCGAGGTTCTTCGCCGTCAGGAACTCCTTGAGGTAACGGTCGCCGATGTTGCGGTCGCTCTTGGCGGCGACGTCGTCCTTCTTCGCGCGCGCATGGTAGGAGATGCCGAGCAGCGCGTTGACGATCGGTTGGTTGGAGGAGAAGTAGCCCCGATCCGCCGCGTTCACCTGCTGGTATTGCGCGATGACTTGTTCCGGGCGCTGTCCATTGAGCAACGCTTCGAGGTGGAGCGCGGCGAAAGTCGAACGCTCGAACCCGCGGCTGGCGGATGCTTCCGCCAGGGTTGAGGTGAGGCCGTCGTAGCCACGTTCGGCCGCGAAGTTCGCGAGCGCGATCATGGCCCCGGCGTTGCCGGCAAACCGTTCGGCGATCAGCTGCAGTTCCTTGTCGTACTCGTCCTTGAGGTTCAGTCGATCGAGCAACATGAGTCGCTGGATGTGCGGGAAGGGAGCCTTCTCTTCGAGCGCGATGCGCTCGTTGGTCACGGTCAACGCCACCTTGGGTTTACCGAGCAAGATTTGGAACCGAGCCTGTTGCGCATAGAGCGCATCTTTGGCCGACCCATTGAACTGGGATGTCCTGGACTCCAGTAGGCCTACGGCCTCTTGGGTTTTACCGCCGTCGAAGAGCGCCTTGGCCTTCAGCAGCAATCCGCCCACATTGGCATCTAAGTTGTTGATATTAATGATGTTAACGGACTCTGCGTAGCGACCGACCCAGTAAAGCGACGTTGCGGCCGAGAGGGCGATGGCCTGGCGGGTCGGCGGGGGTAGGTCCTTGCCTTTTTGCAGTAAACTCAGGCTTTGTTCGATGACTTCGGCATCGCGCTCACGTAGTTGGAGCAGCTGAAAGTAGCGATCGAGGTAGTCCCGGCCGAGCGGGTCGTTGATATTAAGGAACTCCAGCCCGTGGCGGAGGGTCTGGATTGCATCGTCTGTGCGGTTAAAGTTGCTGTGTAAGAGGTTGGCAAAGAATAACTTACCCTTGGCATTGCCGGGGCTGATGCGGACGGTGATTTGGGCCAGTTGGTAGGCCTCCTCAATGCGGTTGGTCTGCAGGGCTTCTTGGGCTTGCCCAAGGAAATACTCCCCAACTTTAATGAGGTGTTCCTCGCGGATAAAGGCTGCTTTATCGGGCTGATCCTCGATGCGGGAGAGGGCTAGGCGGACCCATTGGCGCAGGACGACGTCCTTGATCAGGTCGGACTTTACGTAGGTTTGTCGGCTGTAGCGGAGAATCTCCTCTTTGCCCTTGGTGATGGGTAAGCCGGCCAAAATGATGAATTCGGCGTCGACCTCCTCCTTGCTGTTGATGGGCGCAGCGGGCTTATCCTTGCCGGCGGCAGCGGCCGGAGTGGCCTGGGGAGGCAGGGCAGGGGATTGGGCCCACCCTTGCAAGCAAAGGGCACTCAGGCTGAAGACAAGGAGCGGGCGGGGGGGGGACATACGAGGACGGGCATCATGGGAAACCCTCCCCCAATTGTCTCGCCCAAAAACGGGGAGGGGGGAGGGGCTGGCCGGCTCCCGAGTAAATAAATCTTAAAGCCCACGCACTTTCCGCTTGCACGAGGTCCCCCGAACCCTATGCCCAAACCCTCTTTTCCCTATTTCCTTAGGTCCATGCCTACCATCAACCAGCTCGTCCGCAACCCACGCGTACAACCCAAGTCCAAGTCCAAGTCCCCGGCCTTGAACAACTCTCCCTTCCGCCGTGGCGTCTGCGTGCAGGTCATGATCCGCACGCCTAAGAAGCCGAATTCGGCTCAGCGTAAGGTCGCCAAGGTGCGCCTCACCAACGGCCAGGAAGTCATTTCCTACATCCCCGACGAAGGCCATAAGCTCCAGGAGCACTCGGTCGTCCTCGTCCGTGGTGGCCGCGTGAAGGATCTTCCGGGCGTCCGTTACCACATCGTCCGTGGCCCGCTCGATTGCTCCGGCGTCGAAAAGCGTCGTCGCTCCCGCTCCAAGTACGGCGTCAAGCGCCCGAAGGAAAAGAAGGCCTAATCTCCGTCCCCAACTTTTAGCACACCCTCCTCATGTCTCGTCGTCGTAAAGCAGTTAAGCGCGTCCACCAGCCGGACGCCCGTTATGGTAGCCCCCTCGTCAGCCAGCTCATCAACATGGTGATGAAGTCGGGCAAGAAGTCCATCGCCCAAGGCATCGTCTACGGCGCGATCGAGAAGGTCTCCGAAAAACTCATGAAGGGCAATCCGGTCGAGCTGTTGCTCGGCGCCCTCGAGAACTGCCGCCCGAAGCTGGAGGTCAAGAGCCGCCGCGTCGGTGGCGCCACCTACCAGGTCCCGGTCGAAGTCAGCCACGAACGCCAGAACAGCATCGCGCTGCGCTGGGTCGTCCTCGCCGCCCAAGGCCGCAAGGGTTCCCCGATGTCCGAGGCCCTCGCCTCCGAAATCGTCGACGCCTACAACAACACGGGCAACGTCGTGAAGAAGCGTGAAGAAACGCACAAGATGGCGCAGGCCAATCGTGCCTTCGCTCACCTCCGCTGGTAATCCGTCCGCCTTTTCCCTTCCGCCCGATTCTTGGTTCCGACCATGGCTAAACTTTCCGAGCTCAATTCTCCGTCCCGCGCGTTCCCCCTGGAGCACACGCGCAACATCGGTATCGCTGCACACATCGACGCCGGCAAGACGACCACCACGGAGCGCATCCTCTTCTACACGGGCGTCGTCCATAAGATGGGCGAAGTGCACGATGGCACCGCGACCACCGACTGGATGGAGCAGGAGCGCGAGCGTGGCATCACGATCACCGCGGCCGCCATTTCCGCCGGCTGGAAGACGAAGGAAGGTCACTTCGCCAACATCGACCACCGCATCAACATCATCGACACCCCTGGTCACGTGGACTTCACGGCCGAGGTGGAGCGCTCCCTGCGCGTCCTCGATGGTGCCGTCGCCGTCTTCTGCGCCGTCGCCGGCGTCCAGCCCCAGTCCGAAACGGTCTGGCGCCAGATGAACAAGTACGGCGTACCCCGCGTCGCTTTCGTCAACAAGATGGACCGTACCGGTGCCGACTACTTCGGCGCCGTGGATGACATCCGCACGAAGCTCAAGGGCAACGCCCACCCCCTCTTCATCCCGATCGGCCAGGGCGAAGAGTTCAAGGGGATGATCGACCTCATCAAGAACGTCGCCTACATCTACGACGAGACCGACCCGAAGGGGATGAAGTACAACACGGTCGAAATCCCGGAAGGCCAGAAGAAGGAAGCCGCCGAATGGCGCACCAAGCTCATCGAAGGTCTCGCCGACTTCGACGACGTTCTCGCCGCCAAGTACCTCGACGGTCAGGAAGTGACCATCGACGAGATGCGCACCGGCATCCGTAAGGCCACCCTCTCCCTCAACTTCATCGGCGTCATCCCTGGTTCGGCTTTCAAGAACAAGGGCGTGCAGATGCTCCTCGACTGCGTCGTCGACTTCCTCCCGTCCCCCGTCGACATGCGCGCCCAGAAGGCGTTCACCGACGGTGGCGACACGGAAATCGCCATCGGTCCGGACGACAAGGCCAAGGTCACCGGCCTCTGCTTCAAGCTTTGGTCCGACCCGCACGTCGGCCAGCTCGTCTTCTACCGCGTGTACCGCGGCCAGCTCAAGAAGGGCGAAGCCCTCTACAACCCGCGCACCCGCAAGAACGAACGCGTCTCCCGCATCGTGCTGCTCCGCGCGATGGACCGCGAAGAAATCGACGTCGCCTACTCCGGTGACATCTGTGCCATCATCGGCCCGAAGGACATCGCCACCGGCGATACCCTGACCTCCGAAGAGGACCTCATCCTCGAGAAGACCACCTTCGCCGAGCCGGTGATCTCGATGTCCATCGAGCCCAACTCCAAGGGTGACCAAGAGCGTCTTTCCATCGGCCTGCAGCGTCTCGCGCAGGAAGATCCGACCTTCCGCGTGACCTCCAACCCGGAGACCGGCCAAACCCTCATCTCGGGCATGGGTGAGCTGCACCTCGAAATCATCGTCGACCGCCTCAAGCGCGAGTTCCGCGTCGAAGCGAAGTCCGGCAAGCCGCAGATTTCCTACCGCGAAACCATCACGGCCAAGGCCGAAGGCGTGGGCAAGTTCATCCGCCAGTCCGGTGGTAAGGGCCAGTACGGCCACGTTGAAATCAAGCTGGAGCCGAACCCTGGTTCCGCTCGCCTCCCGGGCGCTCCCGGCGAGGAAATCATCAACGAAATCGTCGGTGGCGTCATTCCCAAGGAATTCATCAAGCCGACCATCGAAGGCATCAAGGATGCCGCGAAGAACGGCACCATCGCCGGTTACCCGGTGATCGACTACAAGGTCAGCATCGTCTTCGGTTCTTTCCACGAAGTGGACTCGAACGAAATGGCGTTCAAGATGGCCGGCATCTTCGCGTTCAAGGACGCCATGAAGGACGCCAAGCCGCAGCTGCTTGAGCCCGTCATGAAGGTCGAAGTCGTGACCCCGGAAGAATACCAGGGCGACATCATGGGCGACTTGAACCGTCGTCGTGGCCAGATTCAGGGCATGGACACCAAGGGTGGCCTTTGCAACATCGAGGCCCGCGTGCCGCTCGCCGAAATGTTCGGTTACTCCACCGACGTCCGCTCCCTCTCCAAGGGACGCGCTTCCTATTCCATGGAGCCTGCCACCTACGAGCGCGTTCCTGAACAGATCCTCAAGCAGGTCGTCGAGACTTCCTCGCGCGCCCCTGCCCGCACCTAACCCCCAAACTTCCTTCCCAAGATGGCCAGCAAAACCAAGATTCGCATCAAGCTTAAGGGCTTCGACTACCGCATGGTGGACCACTCCGCCAATGAGATCGTCGATACCGCCAAGCGCACCGGCGCCCGTGTTTCGGGTCCGATCCCCCTCCCGACCTCCATCGAGCGTCTCACCGTCAACCGTTCGCCGCACGTCGACAAGAAGTCGATGGACCAGTTCGAGATCCGCACGCACAAGCGTCTGATCGAGATCATCGAGCCGAACGCCCAGACGGTTGACGAACTGCGCAAGCTCAACATGCCCTCGGGCGTGAATTTCAACATCATCGCCTAACCCTCACCTTCAACCTCAACCCCCAAAGCAGGCGCCAAGCGACCCTACGACAGGACAAAGATTCCGCAAGGACATCCAAAGCCTAACGCAGGTCATCACTGACCTAAAGATTCCGCAAGGAGTCACCTGCCTCTTAGAAAATGAAGCACCAACTACTCGGTAAGAAAATCGGAATGACCCAGGTATACGACGGGGAGAACAACCTCGTCCCTGTTACGGTCGTCCAAGCTGGCCCGTGTCCCGTGACGCAGGTCAAGACCGTCCTGAGCGACGGTTACAACGCCGTCCAGATCGGCTTTGGCGAACAGAAGGAGAGCCGTCTCTCCGGCGCTGAACTCGGTCACCTCAAGAAGGCCGGTGTCTCGGCCGTCAGCCATCTCCAGGAGATCCGCCTCTCGGCCGCTCCGGAAGTCAAGGTCGGCGACGTCTTCACCGTCGAGAAGTTCGCCGTCGGCCAGATGGTCGACGTCATCGGCACCGTCAAGGGCCGCGGCTTCCAGGGCGTCATGAAGCGCCACAACATGGATGGCCAGCCTGACTCCCACGGTCACATGATGCACCGCCGTATCGGCTCGATCGGCATGCGCCAGACCCCCGGTCACGTCTTCAAGGGCAAGCGCATGCCGGGCCACATGGGCTCCGTCCAGCGCACCGTCCAAAACCTTCGCGTCGTGCAGGTGCTCGCCGAGAAGAACCTCCTCCTCATCAAGGGCAGCTTCCCCGGCGCCAACGGCGAGCTTGTGCTCGTCCGTCCTGCCAAGAAGTCCAAGTAACCCCTAACGCACGTACGCAGCCATGAAGCTCAAAGTTTACAAGTCCGACGGTTCCTCCTTCTCCGAGAAGGAATTCGACCTCCCTTCCTTCGAAGGCGACAAGGGCGTCGCCCTGCTGAAGCAGGTCATCGTCTCCTACCAGGCCAACAAGCGCCAGGGCACCTCCAAGACCAAGGACTACGGCGAAGTCGCCGGTTCCGGTAAGAAGATGCTCCCGCAGAAGGGCTCCGGCGGTTCCCGCCACGGCGACAAGCGCGCCCCTCAGCTCTACAAGGGTGGCATCGTCTTCGGTCCGCGCCCCCGCGACTGGTCCAAGACCATCACCGTGCAGGCCAAGAAGATCGCGCTCCAGCGCGCCCTCTTCGACCTCGCCAACGATGGCGGGCTCGCCGTCATCGAGCGCTTCGAAGTCGCCAAGCCGAAGACCGCTCTCTTCGCCAAGGTGCTCAAGAACGTCAGCCCGGAAGGCAAGCGCCTGCTGGTCGTCGACAGCACCTGGAGCGAGCCGGTGCTCCGCGCCAGCCGCAACATCAGCCGCGCGCTGTTCTCCAATTCCTCCAACCTCAATGCCCTCGACCTCGTCAAGACCCCCCGCGTCCTGATCACCCTCGAAGGCCTCACCAAGGTGCTCGAGCGCACCAAGAACTAATCGAACAATGAAGCCCGCTTCCGAAATCATCAGCCGCCCGATCCTCACGGAAAAGGCCTCCGGCTTGGCTGAAGCCAACAAGTACGTCTTCGAAATCCTGCCCGGTTGCGACCGCGCCCAGGTGAAGACCGCGATCGAGGCCGCCTTCAAGGTGTCCGTCCTCAAGGTGAACATCCTCATCCGCAAGGGTAAGATGCGCCGCAGCCGCCTCAGCGGTGGCTCGGTCTACCAAGAGACCCGCTCGCGTCGCGCCATCGTCACCCTGAAGAAGGGCGACGTCATCTCCCTCGCCTAATTTCCGGAGTAGACACCGCCATGCCCATCGTCACCCATCGTCCTATCACCCCCGGCACGCGCTTCCTCGTTCGCGTGAAGACCGAGGGTCTGCACCCTGGCCGCCCTGAGCGCTCCCTCACGGAGAGCAATCACCGCGCCATGGGCCGTAATTGCTACGGCCGTATCACTTCGCGCCGTCGTGGCGGAGGTCATAAGAAGCTCTACCGCACCATCGATTTCCGTCGCGACCGCCTGGACGCTCCGGCCACCGTGCTCCGCATCGAGTACGATCCGAACCGTACCGCGCACCTGGCGCTCCTCGAGTACGCCGACAAGACCCACTCGTACATTCTCGCCCCCGATGGCCTGAAGATCGGTGACGTCATCGTCAGCACCACGAAGGCCCAGGAACGTCTGACCCCCGGTCTTTCGTTGCCCCTCCGCCTGATCGCTCCGGCGACCTTCATCCATTGCATCGAGCTCGAGCCCGGCAAGGGCGCCCAGGTCGCCCGTTCGGCCGGCGGTTTCGCCCAGCTCCTCGGCATCGAAGCCGACCGCGCCATCCTCCGCATGCCTTCGGGCGAACAGCGTTACATCAACGCCGATTGTCGCGCCACCGTCGGTATCGTCGGCAACGTCGATCACCACAACGCCAGCCTCGGTAAGGCGGGTCGCAGCCGCTGGAAGGGCATCCGCCCCCGTCAGCGTGGTATGTCCATGAACCCGGTCGATCACCCGAACGGTGGTGGCGGTGGTAAGAAAAAGGGTGGTGGCGGTCGCCAGCACCTCAAGTCCCCTTGGGGTCAGCTCGCGAAGGGTTTCCCGACGCGCACCAAGGCCAAGGCTTCGAACAACCAGATCATCCTGCGCCGCAACGGCCGCAAGACGAAGAAGGTCTAACCCTTAAACGTTACCCAAGCACATGGCACGCTCTCGTAAAAAAGGTTTCTTCGTCGACCCGCACATCCTCGACAAGGTCCTGGTGGCCCAGAAGGCCAACAGCCGCAAGCCGATCAAGACCTGGTCCCGTCGTTCGACGGTCACCCCGGAATTCATCGGCCTCAACCTGGAAGTCCACAACGGCAAGGCCTTCGTTCCCGTCTATGTGACGGAAAACATGGTCGGCCACAAGCTGGGTGAGTTCGCTCCGACGCGCACCTTCCGCCAGCATACCCAGCCTTCTCGCAAGGAAGCCCAGTAATCCTGTTCATGCGCTTCGCCTTCTCCATGTCGGTCCTGCTCGCTTCCGCCGCTGCGGTTTGCGCGGGCAGCCGTACGTTGGGGTCGGCCGAGTCGAATGGTCAGGCCAATGTCGTCGAAGTGGTCGTCGGCCGCAGCGCGGACCTTTTGGTCCTCTCCAGCGGTTACGACGCCGGTCTCCGTCCGGGTACCGTCTGTACGGTCACCCGCGCGGGCCAAGCCTTCGGTTCGATCGTCGTCGCGGATGCTTCCGAGCACCGCGCCGTGGCCTTGATCCTTTCGCTCGACGGCGGTGCCCGCATCAACCCGGGCGACACCGTTATTCTCCGCGCTAATCCCCGCATCTAACCACAACCCCCTTTTATAACCGTCATGGAAGTCCACGCTCTCACCCGTTTTGCCCGCATGTCGCCCCAGAAGGTGCGCGAAGTCGCCCGCCAGATCCAGGGTCTCCCGGCCGAAGAAGCCGTCCAGCTTCTCCGCTTCATTCCCCGCAAGTCGGCTCGCCTCCTGTCCAAGACCTTGGCCAGCGCGATCGCCAATGCGGAGAACAACCACCAGCTCTCGAGCGCCGACCTCGTCGTCGTTTCCGCGACGGTGAACCAGGGTCCGGTGCTCAAGCGCTCGATGCCCGCCGCCCGCGGCTCGGCCCACCCGATCCACAAGTCCATGAGCCACATCCGCATCGCGTTGGGCTCGGCCACCAAGTAACCCCCTTACAAACCACACAATGGGACAGAAAGTAAATCCGATCGGCTTCCGTCTAGCCGTCCGCCGCAACTGGGAATCTCGCTGGTTCGCAACGACGCGCGATGGCGCCTTCGCGCGCAACATCCTCGAGGACTACCGCATCCGCGAGTTCCTCAAGGAAAAGCTCCGCCAGGCCGCCGTGCCCCGCATCTTCATCGAACGCGCCGGCCCCAAGGTCCGCGTCCGCATCTGGACCGCCCGCCCGGGCGTCGTCATCGGCCGCAAGGGCGATGAACTCAAGAAGCTCCGTGAAGAGATCGCGGTCGTCGCCGGCAAGGCGAAGGCCGAGGATGTCATCCTCGAAGTCAACGAAGTGAAGCGCCCCGACCTCGTGGCCCAGCTCGTCGCCGAGAACGTCGCGCTCCAGCTCGAGCGTCGCATCTCCTTCCGCCGCGCCATGAAGAAGGCCATCCAGTCCACCATGCAGAACGGTGCCGATGGCATCCGTCTCCGCCTCGGCGGCCGCCTCGGTGGCGCTGAAATCGCCCGCGTCGAGTCCGCTCGCGTCGGCCGCGTCCCTCTCCACACCCTTCGCGAGAACATCGACTACGGTTTCGCCGAAGCGCGTACCCTTTACGGCAAACTCGGCATCAAGTGCTGGATTTGCTCCAAGGACTCCGAGTTCTAAACCGCCCGCGTAACCCTCGAACCTAAGACCTGCTTCCATGGCCAACCTTCAACCCGCCCGCACCAAGTGGCGCAAACACCGCAAAGGTAAGATCCGCGGTAATGCCACGACCTGCAACACCCTCGCTTTCGGCGATTTCGGCATCCAGTCCCTGGACCGTGCCCGTATCCCCGCCAACCAGATCGAGGCCGCCCGTATCGCCATCTCCCGTGCCTTGAAGCGTAAGGGCAAGATGTGGATGCGCGTTTTCCCCCACACCCCGGTGACCAAGAAGCCGGCCGAAGTCCGAATGGGCTCTGGTAAGGGTAGCGTCGAGTACTATGTGGCCGTCATTAAGCCCGGAACCATGCTTTTTGAGGTCGGTGGCGTGACCATCACGGTCGCCCGTGAGGCCATGCGCCTCGCCGACACCAAGCTCCAGGTCCGCTGCCGCTTCCTGGCCCGCGAAGAACTCGAAAAGTATTGATGCCTAAGGCCTTCCTCACTCATAACTGACCTCTTTTCCCGATGCGTACCTACCAAAAAGGCAAGCCTTCCGCCGCCTCCGCGCTGCGTCCCCTGGCCGCCGCTGAGCTCCAGAAGCGCGTGCGCGAAGCCCGCGAGGAACTCCTCCAGCTCCGTCTTCGCCAGGCGACCGGCGCTGTCGAAAACTCTGCCCGTTTCCGTTTCCTCCGTGCCGACATCGCCCGATGCCTGACGGTGCTGAAGGCCCAGGCCACCGCCGCCAAGTAACCCCTAAACCATTATTCCGATGTCCGAGACCCGCTCCAACCGCAAGACCCTCATCGGCTTCGTCGCCACCCGTTCGGGCGACAAGTCCGTGAAGGTTAATTTCCAATACACCGTCCTGCACCCCGTTTACGGCAAGGAAGTGAAGCGCCGCACCGTGCTGCACGCCCATGACGAAAAGAACGAGTGCAAGGTGGGCGACAAGGTCGAAATCATGGAGACCCGCCCCCTCTCTAAGCTCAAGCGCTGGCGCGTGATCCGCGTCGTCGAAGCCGCGAAGATCGCTGCCCAGCCGATCGAAGGCTAACCCCCAACTACCTACTTTTATGCTTCAGATGCTTTCCCGACTCGACGTCGCCGATAACACCGGCGCCCGTCAGGTCCAGATGATCCGCCGCCTCGGCCAGATCACCGACACCGCCGGCATCGGCGACGTCATCATTTGCTCCGTCAAGGACTCCACCCCCGATGCCCAGTGCAAGAAGGGTAGCGTCGTCCGCGCCGTGATCGTCCGCACCGTGGCCCCCATCCGTCGCAACGACGGCAGCTACCTGCGCTTCGACTCCAACGCGGTCGTCATCCTCGACGACAACGGCAACCCGAAGGGTACCCGCATCTTCGGGCCCGTCGCCCGCGAACTCCGCGGCAAGAACTTCATGAAGATCATTTCCCTCGCTCCCGAGGTCCTCTAATCCGCCATGTCCAAGACTGATATCAAGAAAGGCGACGAAGTCGTCGTCATCGCCGGTGCCGACAAGGGCAAGCGCGGTGAAATCCTCTCCTACGACCGTGCCGCCGAACGCGTCACGATCAAGGGCCTCAACCTCGTCAAGCGCCACCTGAAGCGTACGCAGGAAGGCACGGGCGGCATCACCGAGAAGGAAGCTCCGATTCATCGCTCCAACGTGATGCTCGGCTCCCTCTGGGACGCCCGCCGCGCCAAGAAGCCAGCCAAGAAGGCTGCCAAGTAACCCCGACGAAACCACCCGAGATTTACACGAAGATGTCTACCAAGCCCTACCTTAAGAAGGCCTACCTCGAGAAGGTCGTCCCCGAGCTCATCAAGGCCCGCGGTTACAAGAATATCCACCAGGTCCCCAACCTCACCAAGATCGTCCTTAATTCGGCCTTCAAGGCTGAAGCCGACAAGGCCCACATGGCCGAAGTCGTCAAGGAGATCACCAAGCTGTCCGGCCAGAAGCCGGTCATCACCTACGCTTCCAAGAGCGTCGCCAGCTTCAAGGTCCGCCAAGGCATGCCCCTCGGTTGCATGGTCACCCTCCGCGGTGCCCGGATGTGGGAGTTCCTCCTCCGCCTCACCGCGGTGGCCCTCCCGATGATCCGCGACTTCCGCGGCGTCGGCAACCGTCTCGACGGCCGTGGCAACTACTCCCTCGGCATCGTCGACCACACCATCTTCCCCGAAACCCAGGCCGACGGTTCGCAGCGCGCGAACATCGGCATGGATGTCGTCATCGTGACGACCGCCAAGACCGACGACGAAGGTCGCGAACTCCTCCGCATGCTCGGCATGCCGTTCCGCCGTTCGTCCGCCTCCACCGAAGCCGCCGCCACCGCGAAGGCCTAACCCCCAGCTTACACACCAGTATGGCCAAGAAGTCCGTCATCCAGCGCGCCCTCAAGCGCGACCGCCTCGTCGCCAAGCACGCCGCCAAGCGCGCTGAGCTCAAGGCGATCCTCCTCAGCCCGAAGACCACCGAGGAAGAGTTCTACGCCGCCCAGCGTAAGCTCACCGAGCTGCCCCGCAACTCGTCCAAGGTTCGTCACAAGAACCGCTGTTCCATCTCGGGCCGTCCGCGCGCGTTCATCCGCAAGTTCGGCCTTTCCCGTATCACCTTCCGCGAACTCGCCCTCGGTGGCCAGATTCCCGGTGTCACCAAGGCATCCTGGTAACCTCCGACCGCAACGACTATGTCCGCTTCTAACGATACCATCGGAGATTTCCTGACCTCCATCCGCAACGCATCGAAGGCCGAGAGGTCCACGATTGTCGTCCAGTGGTCGCGCCTCCGCGAAGGCGTGGCCCGCATCCTGACGGAGGCCGGCTACGTCGCCAGCTTCCGCAAGGCCGAGCGCGATGAAAAGCCCGTCCTCGAACTCACCCTCAAGTACGTCTCCGGCGTACCTGCCATCACCAGCATCGAGCGCGTCTCGACCCCTGGTCGCCGCGTCTACGCCGGCTACACCACCGTCCCGAAGGTGATCGGCGGCATGGGCGTCTCCATCCTCACCACTTCCCGTGGCGTCATGACCGATGCCGAGGCCCGTCGCCAGAAGGTTGGCGGCGAACTCCTCGCCAAGGTCTGGTAACCCAACCCCCCAACAAAAAAGTCATGAGCCGCATCGGCAAACAACCCGTCACCATCCCCGCCTCCGTCAAGGTCGCGGTGAATGGCCAGACCATCTCCATCGAAGGCCCGAAGGGTAAGCTTTCGCACACGTTCCCCGCCCAGATCGGCGTCACCGTCGACAAGTCCGTCGTCCAGGTGTCCGACCTTTCCGAGAAGAAGGACGCCGGTCCCGTCTTCGGCACCACTCGCGCCATCATCCGCAACATGGTGGAAGGCGTCGAGAAGGGCTACAGCAAGACCCTCCTCATCGAAGGCGTCGGCTTCAAGGCCGCCCTCAAGGGCAACGTCCTCGACCTCGCCCTTGGTTACTCCCACCCGATCCGTTACACGGTGCCGGCGGGCGTGACGATCGTCGTCACCGACGGTACCAAGCTCCTCATCTCGGGCGCCGATCGCCACATGGTTGGCCAGGCCGCCGCCTCCATCAAACTCTACAAGCCGGTCGAGCCTTATAAGGGCAAGGGTGTTCGCGTCGAAGGCGAATACGTCCGCCGCAAGGAAGGCAAGAAGACCGCCTAACCCGCACTCCACTTACCTTCATGAACATTTCCAAGAAGAACCTGCTCGTGCAGAAGCGCCGCTGGCGCATCCGCAAGACGGTGCAAGGCACCGCCGCCCGTCCGCGCCTCGCGCTCAAGCTGACCCACCTCCATCTCTACGCCCAGGCGATCGACGACGACCGTGGTGTGACCCTCGTGGCCACCTCCACCACCTCGAAGGATCTCCGCGGCCAGAAACTCCGTCCGACCGTCAAGGGTGCCACCGCTTTCGGTGCCGCCTTCGGCGCCAAGGCCAAGGCCGCCGGTCTCACCACCGTGGTCTTCGACCGTGCCGGTCGCCGCTACCATGGCGCCGTCAAGGCGTTCGCCGATGCCGCTCGCGCAGCCGGCCTCCTCTTCTAATAAAATTCCATGAGCGAAGAAACCAAGAATGCCGCGGCCCCGGCCGCCCCTGCTGGTAATGCCGGTCCTGGCCCTGGCGGCGACCGCCGTGGTCCTGGCGGCAACAATAACCGTCGTGGTCCTGGCGGCCCCGGTGGCCCCCGCGGTCCTCGTCGTGACAACCGCAACGACGCTCCTGCTTCCGAATACAACGACAAGGTCGTGCACATCAACCGTTGCTCGAAGGTCGTCAAAGGCGGTCGTCGTTTCAACTTCGCCGCGCTGGTCGTGGCGGGTGATGGCAAAGGTCGCGTCGGCGTCGGTTACGGCAAGGCCAAGGAAGTGCCCGATGCGATCCGCAAGGGCACCGACCGCGCCCACCGCGCCCTCGTGCACGTGAATCTCCGCAACAACACCATCCCGCACGAAGTCGTCGGCCGCGCCGACGGTGGCGTCGTCATGCTCCGTCCCGCTTCGCCGGGTACCGGTCTCATCGCCGGCGGTGGCGTGCGCGCCGTCCTCGAAGTGGTGGGTCTGAAGGACGTCCTCTCGAAGTCCATGGGTTCCAACAACCCGCAGGCGATCGTGAAGGCGACCCTCGACGGTCTCGCCCAGCTCCGCACCCTCGAACAAATCAAGTCCCTCCGCGCTTAAGCGGACCTCCCAACTATGAAGCTCCATTCTTTGCCCGCCATCAAGGGCTCCACTCACCGTCACAAGATCCTCGGCCGCGGTCGCGGTACGGGTCACGGCAAGACTTCCGGTCGTGGTCACAAGGGTATGAAGGCCCGTTCCGGTGGCGGCCATCGTCCCGGTTTCGAAGGCGGTCAGATGCCCATCTACCGTCGTCTCCCGAAGCGCGGTTTCAACAACGTGAACCGCGTCGACTACGCCGTGGTCAACCTCCGCGACATCGAAGCGCTCGAAGGCTCCAGCCTCGGCCTCGCCGAGTTCAAGGCCCAGGGCGTGCTCCGCTCCAACGCCCCTCTCCTGAAGGTGCTGGGTACGGGCGAAATCACCCGCGCCGTCACCGTTTCGGCCCATCGTTTCTCCGAAGCTGCCAAGCAGAAGATCGTCGCCGCTGGCGGCAAGGTCATCGAGCTCGCGGTCCAGGCGGCGAAGGCTGAGTAATCTTCGGAAAGAGACCTTCCGCGATGTTTTCGGCTTTTGCCAATTGCTGGAGGATTCCCGAACTCAGGGCCCGTCTTCTCGCGACGGTGGCCCTGGTGTTCGTGGCGCGTATCGGCGCGAACATTCCCCTTCCGGGCATCGACCCGAAGGACATCATGGATTACTACGCCTCGATGTCCGACAAGGCATCGGGTGGCGTGGTCGCCATGTACAACATGTTCACCGGGGGGGCGCTTCTCAAGGGGGCGATCTTCTCGTTGGGCATCATGCCTTACATCGCGCCTCGATCATCATGCAGCTGATGTCGGCGGTGGTGCCGTCGATTGCCCGTCTCCAGCAGGAAGGTGAAGTCGGTCGCCAGAAGGTCGCCCAGTACTCCCGCTACCTCACCATCATCATCGCGGTCGTCCAGTCGGCCCTGTTGTTGGGTGCCTTCTGTAATCCCGGTAAGGTTGGCCAAGCACTGGGCTTGGGAAGCTTCGCTGGCCAGATCGTGGTGATGGAGAACAAGACGCTCTTCGTTTGCCTCGGCGTGACGATTTTGACCGCTGGTTCGATCGTGATGCTCTGGTTGGGTGAGCAAATCACGCAACGCGGTATCGGCAACGGCACTTCCATTTTGATCACGATCGGCATCTTGGCCGACATCCCCGGCGCCGTCACCAGTTTCGTCGACATCGCCTTCGGCGGCAAGATCGGCGCCGCCGCCGCCAACTCGCATGGTTGGGAAAAGGCCCTGGGTATGATCGTCCTCTTCGTCCTCGTCACCGCGGCGATGGTGGCCATCAATCAAGCCGTCCGCAAGATTCCCATCCAGTACGCCCAGCGCATGGTCGGGAAGAAGATGTACGGCGCCCAGACCAACTACCTCCCGCTGAAGGTCAACTACGCGGGCGTCATGCCGGTCATCTTCGCCGGGGCGATCCTGAGCTTCCCGCCGATGCTCCTCAATCCGCTGAGCACGCTTTCCCCGACGTTGGAGTTCCTCCGCGGCTGGGCCGACGTCTTCCAGAGCCAGGGTTGGTTCCACTACATCTCGTACGCCGTCCTCATCTTCGGCTTCAGCTACTTCTGGATCTCCATCATGTTCCGTCCGGTGCAGATCGCGGACGACCTCAAGAAGAACAATGGCTACATCCTCGGCGTTCGCCCCGGCGAGCACACGGCGGCCTTCCTGGATTTCGTGATGACCCGCCTGACGGTCGCGGGGTCGCTCTTCCTGCTCATCATCGCGCTGATGCCTGACTTGTTCATGCTCCAGCTCAGCTTCCCCGCGCGTCTCGCCACCTTCTTGGGCGGCACGGGTGGCCTCATCACCGTGGGCGTCATGCTCGACACGATGCGCCAGATCGAGACTTACCTCCTGCAGCGCAACTACGAAGGTTTCCTCAAGAAGGGTCGTATCGGCAGCATGCCGGTCCCGGCTCCTGCCCAGCGTCCGGCTGATTCCGCCGCCGCCCTCGGTTCGATGGAGAAGACCTGCTTGGTCCTCTTCATCCTCGGGGTGGCCGCTTGGATCGCCAACCACTGGGGCTCGTTTGCCAAGTAAGCTTTCTTCCGGATGATCGATCTCAAGTCGGAGGAGGAGGTAAATCGGATGCGTGCGGCTTGCGCCGCCGCCGCCCGGGTGCTCCAGGATCTTTCGTCCTTGGTCGTGCCGGGTATCTCCACCGCCGGCCTCGACGCCGCCGCCCGCGGCCTCATGACTCGCCACGGTTGCGAGAGCGCCTGCCATGGCTATGTGGTTGGGCGCCTGACCTACCCCGGCTACGTCTGCATCTCCGTGAACGACGAGATCGTCCATGGCATCGGCGCCCCCGATCGGATCATCCGGGATGGCGACCTGGTCTCGCTCGATGTCGTCGTCCGCCGCGATGGGTTCATCGGCGACAACGCCCGTACCTTGATCGTGGGGAAGGTTCCGGCCGAAGCTCAAGCCCTCTGCCGGGATACCGAAAACGCCCTTCACGCCGGCATTGCCGCCGTAAAGCCCGGGAACAGGGTAGGGGACATTTCTGCCGCCATCCAGGCAGCCTTGACCCCCCAGGGGTACGGCATCGTCCGCGACTTTGTTGGCCATGGCGTTGGGCGCAAGATGCACGAAGAGCCGCAAATCCCTAATTTTGGCAAGGCGGGTACTGGTCCTAAACTGTTGCCTGGCATGGCTTTAGCCATCGAGCCGATGGTAAATCTCGGTACCCATAAGCTTGTCATGGCTGCCGATGGTTGGACGGCCCGGACCGCCGACGGTAAGGTTTCCGCCCATTTCGAGCACACGGTTTTAGTGACCGAAAAAGGGGCTGAAATCCTGACCCTGCCATAAACATTTTTTTTTGCTTCCAAATCCACACAGAACCTTCAAGTTCCGACCTCTTTCCCACCTTCCAAACAGCACGGACACCATGCCTCGAATCCTCGGCGTAGACATTCCCAACAACAAGAAAGTAGAGTACTCGCTCCGCTACATCTATGGCATCGGCCCCCGCCGCGCCACGGAGATCTGTGAAGCCCTCGGCTTCGACCCCGCCATGCGCGCGTCGAATCTGTCGGAAGAACAGCTCAACAAGATCGTCGAGTACATCGTCCGCATGGGCTACAAGTGCGAAGGCGACCTCCGCCGCGACATCGCCCAGAACTTGAAGCGCCTCCAGGCCATCAAGTGCTACCGCGGCCTCCGCCACTTCCGTGGCCTCCCGGTCCGTGGTCAGCGTACCCGCACCAACGCCCGTACCCGTAAGGGCAAGCGTAAGACCGTCGGCGTCGCCGCGGCTCCTGCTAAGTAATCATTTAACCACTACACATAATTTCCGATGAGCGAAGAAGCCCCCAAGACCCCCAAGGCACGCAAGCCCAAGGCCACCGCGCCTGACGCCGCTGCCGCTGCCGCCGCCCCGGCGCCAGACGTGACCGCCGCCGCCGCCCCCGAGGCCGCGCCCGAGCGCAAGGAGATCACCGCCAAGGAACTCCTTGGTGAGGAGATCGGCGAGATCAAGGTGCGTCGCGCCAAGGGCTCGAAGAACATCACCGTCGGTGTCGTCCACGTCCTCGCGACCTTCAACAACACGAAGGTCACGATCACCGACGCCAACGGCAACGTGATCTCGTGGGGCAGCGCCGGTCGCCACCAGTTCCGCGGTTCCCGCAAGTCCACCGCCTACGCCGCGCAGGTCGTCTGCCAGGAAGCCGCCAAGCTCGCCATGGCCCACGGCCTCAAGGATGTTTCCGTCCGCGTCAAGGGTCCGGGCATGGGCCGCGACAGCGCCATCCGCGCGTTGCAGCTCCTCGGCCTCAACGTGACCTCGATCGTCGACACCACGCCGATCCCCCACAACGGTTGCCGCCCGCCCAAGCGTCGCCGCGTCTAAGTCCTCCCGCTTTCCGCATCACCGTCCGGTTATGGCAACCCGGGCGGGTCCTTCCCTCCGCCAACTCTACTAATAAAAAACTACTATGTCTCGTTACACCGGTCCCACCACGAAGCTCAACCGTCGCTTCGGTCAGAACATTTTCCCTACCTCCAAGGGTGAAGAGCGTCGTCCCTACCCGCCGGGCATCCACGGCAAGACGACCCGCCGCAAGGTCTCCGAATACGGCGTCGGCCTCAATGAGAAGCAGAAGCTTCGCATGATGTACGGCATGACCGAAAAGCAGTTCCGCCTTTCCTTCGAGCGCGCCAAGCGCCAGGGCGGCGTCGCCGGCGACAACTTCCTCCGCATCCTGGAGACCCGCCTCGACAACGTCGTCTTCCGCCTCGGCTTCGCCAACTCCCGCTCCGCCGCCCGCCAGCTCGTCACCCACGGCCACGTCCGCGTCGACGGCCACAAGGTCGACGTCGCCAGCTTCACCGTCGCCCCGGGCCACGAGATCGAGATCCGCGACCGCACCTCCTCCAAGCAGCTCGCCACCCGCGCCATCGAAGAAGGCCAAGGTCGCGCCGCTCCCGCTTGGCTCGTCACCTTGCCCGACCAGCTCAAGGGCCAGATGGTCCGTGAACCCGCGAAGGAAGAACTCCCGCGCGACATCAACGTCCAGATCATCGTCGAATTCTACAGCCGCTAACCCTCAGCCACTCCTCACGGAACCTACGCCATGTCTAAGCGACTCGGAAAATTCGAACTCCCCAAGGGCCTCAAGAAGGAGGAAGCCTCCGCTTCCGGCACTTTCGCCCGTTACACCGCCGAGCCTTTTGAGACGGGCTTCGGCCACACGATCGGCAATTCGCTGCGTCGCGTGCTCCTGAGCTCCATCGAAGGCGCCGCCATCTCGGCCGTCACCATCGAAGGCGTCCAGCATGAGTTCCAGCCCATCGAAGGCGTCGTCGAAGACGTCACCGAGATCGTGCTCAACCTCAAGAAGGTCCGCATCCGCACGGAAGCGAACAAGCGCGAAGCGTTCAAGGGTACGATCGACGTCAACAAGACCGGCGTCATCAAGGCTTCCGACATCAAGTTCGAGACCAAGGGCGCCACGGTGTCCCTGGTCAATCCCGACACCGTCATCTGCACGCTCGACCGCAAGCGCCGCTTCTTCGCCGAAGTGGAAGTGAGCGTCGGCCGCAGCTGGGCCTCCGCCGAGGAGAACAAGAAGGCCGAGCAGGCCATCGGCTCCATCCCGGTCGACTCCCTCTTCTCGCCCGTGACCGTCGTCAAGTACGCGGTCGAAAGCACCCGCGTCGGCCAGATGACCGACTACGACAAGCTCGTCCTCGAGATCTCCACCGACGGTCGCATCAGCCCGGACGAAGCCCTCAAGGAAGCGTCCGCCATCCTGCGCCATCACCTCGCCGTCTTCGACACCGTTTCGGCCGAGCCGGTCGAATTCGAATCCGGCAAGTCCGAGGTGACCGAAGAGGTCAACCGCCTCCGCAAACTCCTCAACATGTCGGTCAACGAAATCGAGCTCTCGGTTCGTGCCGCCAACTGCCTCAACAACGCCAACATCAACACCGTTGGTGAATTGGCGATGAAGACCGAGCAGGAGATGCTCAAGTACCGCAACTTCGGCAAGAAGTCGCTGAACGAAATCAAGGCCAAGCTCGAACAGCTCGGCCTGTCCCTCGGTCAGAAGATCGACGAACGTCTGCTCGACAAGGGCGTCAACTCCTAATCACCACACCCTCTCATGCGTCACCGCACTCACCACAATGTCCTGGGGGTCAAGACGGCCCACCGTCGCTCCCTCGTCGCGAATCTCGCCGCTGCGCTCTTCACCAACGCCCGCATCACGACCACGCTTTCCCGCGCCCGTGCTGTCCGTCCGTATGCTGAGCGCTTGATCACGCTCGCGAAGAAGGCCGAACAGGCCACCGACAAGAGCGTCAAGCTGCACTACTACCGCCTCGCCCTCGCCCGTATCCGCAACGAGGACGCCTGCCACCTGCTCTTCACCGAGCGCGTGAAGCAGTTCCTCACCCGCAACGGTGGTTTCACCCGCATCTACAAGATCGGCAACCGTAAGGGTGACGCCGCCGAAACGGCGCTCATCGAGCTCGTGGGCAAGGACGACAAGGCTCCGGCCATGACGCCCAAGGCCAAGACGGCTCGTAAGCCCAAGGCCAAGAAGGAAACGGCCGCTCAGGCCTAATCTCCCTGGCGTAGGCGCCTATCCGAGACGCGTTCGCCTTCACTGGCGGCGCGTCTCGCCTTTTTAACCCCTCCCAGCCCCTGCCATGCTTCAGCCCGTCGACCTCAGCGTCTTCCTGGCCTTCGTCGCAGGGCTGGTCGTGCTGGGGCTGTTTGGCCTCCAAGCATGGTACGATCGCCGGGACGCCCTCCTGTTCGATCACCGCCGCCTGAACTCGGCGTTCTGCTGCACCCGGTGCTCCCTGACCTTCGTCCGGCCTCGTCGCCGGGAAGAGGCCACCTGCCCGCACTGCGGCTGGAACAATGTTCGCCTCAAGTTCTGAATCCCCCTAACTTTTCCCCCATGGCTCCCCAGTCCATCGCAATTCTCGATTTTGGCTCCCAACTGACCAAGGTCATCGCGCGTCGCGTCCGCGAGTGCAACGTCCACTCCCGCATCTACCCGTTCGGCGTCACGCCCGAAACCCTCCGCGCCGACGGCGTCGTCGGCGTCATCCTCTCCGGCGGGCCGGATAGCGTGAAGGCGAAAGGTTCGCCCCACCCGCACGCCGGCATCTTCGAGATGGGTTTGCCGGTCCTCGGCATCTGTTACGGCGTCCAGCTGATGGGCCAGATGCTCGGCGGCAACGTCGCCAGCAGCTCGCACCGTGAATACGGCCATGGTGTCCTCTCCTTCGGCAAGGGCTCGCAACTCCTCCAAGGCCTCAAGTCTCCGCTCCGCGTCTGGAACTCGCACGGCGACAAGATCACGCGCCTCCCGCGCGGCTTCAAGGCCGTCGCCTCCACCGAGAACTCCGAGTGCGCGGTGATCGAAGACGCGAAGCGTCGTTTCTACGGGATCCAGTTCCACCCGGAAGTGGCCCACTCCGAGCGCGGGATCGACATCCTCCGCAACTTCCTGTTCCGCATCTGCGGCGCCAAGCCGACGTGGAAGATGGACGACTACGTCGAGACGGCCGTCCGCGAGATCCGCGCGAAGGTCGGCAAGGCCCAGGTCATCCTCGGCCTGTCCGGCGGGGTCGATTCCTCCGTCGCCGCGGCCCTCATCCAGCGCGCCATCGGCAAGCAGCTGACCTGCGTCTTCGTCGATAACGGCCTGCTGCGCCTCAACGAGCGTGCCCAGGTCGAGAAGATGTTCCGCGGCAAGTTCAAGGTCGACCTCCGCGTCGTCGATGCCTCGGAGATCTTCCTCCGCAAGCTCAAGGGCGTCACGGACCCCGAGCGCAAGCGCAAGATCATCGGCCACGAATTCATCAAGGTCTTCGAGCGCTCCATCAAGGAGGTCCAAAGCAAGAAGAAGGGGAAGGTCGAGTTCCTCGCCCAAGGCACGCTTTATCCGGACGTCATCGAATCGCTTTCGCCGAACGGCGGTCCGGCCGCCACGATCAAGAGCCACCACAACGTGGGCGGCCTGCCCAAGCACATGAAGCTGAAGCTGCTCGAGCCGTTGCGCGAACTCTTCAAGGACGAGGTCCGCGCCCTCGGCGAAGCCCTCGGCTTGCCGCATGACATGGTCTGGCGTCACCCGTTCCCCGGCCCCGGCCTGGCCGTCCGCGTCTGCGGCGACATCACCAAGGAGCGTCTGGAGGTCCTCCGCAAGGCCGACGACATCTTCATCAGCGAACTCCGCTCCTCGGGCCAGTATGCCAAGGTTTGGCAGGCGTTCGCCGTCTTCCTGCCGGTCCGCAGCGTCGGCGTCATGGGCGATGGTCGCACCTACGACAATGTCTGCGCCCTGCGCGCGGTGACTTCTTCCGATGCCATGACGGCCGATTGGGCCCGTTTGCCTTACGACGTCCTGCAACGCGCCTCGACGCGGATCATCAACGAAGTGAAGGGCATCAACCGCGTGGTCTACGACGTCTCCTCCAAGCCGCCGGCGACCATCGAATGGGAATAGGCCGAGGTTTGCCCCGTTGACACCTTCGCCGCGCACCGTTTCCTTGCAGGCTCGTGGCTGAACCCGCTTTCCAGGTCATCGCGCGCCGCTGGCGCCCCCGCCGCTTCGACGAACTCGTCGGGCAGGAGCACATCGTGCGGACCCTGCGGAACGCCCTGACGAGCAAGCAGCTGGCCCACGCCTATTTGTTCGTGGGTCCGCGTGGCACGGGCAAGACGACGACGGCCCGCGTCTTGGCCAAGGCCTTGAATTGCTCCGGCGGCCCGAAGGCGGACTTTTCCCTGGATGACCCGGTCTGCCTCGCGATCGAAGCCGGCAGTTGTTTGGACGTCATCGAAATCGACGCCGCCTCCAACCGTAAGCTCGAGGATGCCCAGAAGATCCGCGAGGAATGCCAGTTCGCTCCCTCGAACTGCCCGTACAAGGTCTTCATCATCGACGAAGTCCACCAGCTGACGAAGGAGGCCTTCAACGCCCTGCTCAAGACGCTCGAAGAGCCCCCACCCTGGGTGAAGTTCATTCTGGCGACGACCGAGGCCGATAAGGTCCTGCCGACCATCACGTCGCGTTGCCAGCGGCTCGAGTTCCACCCCATTTCCGAGGAGGTCATCGCCGCTCAGCTGACGCGCATCGTCAAGGCCGATGGCGTGACGGCCGACCAAGACGCGCTCACGGCCATCGCCCGCCTCGCCAACGGCGGGATGCGCGATTCGCAGTCCATCCTCGACCAGGTCATTTCTTTCTCCGGCAAGAAGGTCACCGAAGCCGACGTGCTGTCGATCTACGGGTTGGCTTCCGCCCAGCAGGTGCAGGACCTCGGCAAGGCCATCGCCACCGGCGACGGCAAGACGGTCCTGGCCTTGTGCGATGCTTTCCATGCCGAAGGCCGCGATTTGTTGCGCGTGCTGGCGGACCTGCAAAGCCGCGTCCGCCAAGCCGTCTTGGACTCCGTGAAGTCCGGTGGTACGAGCGCCCAGTTGGGCGGTAGCCTGGCGACCGAGCAGTTGGTCCGTCTGCTCGAATGCCTGCAGGCGGGCGAGCAGGGCATTCGCCAAGGGCTTTCGCCCCGGGCGAACTTCGAGGTGACGCTGTTGAAGGCCATCGAGCAGAGTAGATCGCGGTCCATCGACAGCCTCATCAAAGACATCGCCGCTGCCGCAGCCGGTCTCCCTCGGGAGCCCGGCCAAAAAAAAATAAACCCATCGCCGGCGACACCGGCGGCGGAAGTGGTCCCCACCCGGGCGGCTGAGCCGCTGCCTGCGCCGGTGGCCGTCCGGGAAGTTGCGGTCCCGCGGTCTGCCCCCCTGCCGGCGCCGGTCGCGCGGGTGGAGGAGGCCGATGAGCCGGTGGTACCCCTGCTTTCCGACGAAGAGGCCATCATCGCGGGGAACCGCGAGGCGGAGTCCTTCAATTTCGTCCTCCCGGCCTTGCCTGCCGTCCCCGTCGCGGAGGTGGGGCAGGCCTCCTTCCCCGGCGAAAAGGATTTTGATGATGCCTTGGCCTCGCTGCCGCCCGGGCTGGCCGACAAGCTGCGCGTCACGCTCGGTGCCGAGTTCACGGCCTTGCGCCCCATCCCCGCCGGCAAGCTCCGCAAGCCGCTCTGATCGTGGCCAAGGATTTCGAGGTCGGCTTGATTTCTGATACGCATGGGAAGATGCGCCCCGAGGCCTTGCTCGCGCTCGCCGGGTGCGAGGTCATCTTGCACGCCGGTGATGTGTGCGGGTCGGCGGTGCTGGAGGACCTTGCGGAATTGGCGCCTTGCCATGCCGTCGCGGGTAATTGCGACTCCGACCCGGCGTTGCCCCTCACCTGGCTGCATGAGGTCGGCGGCGTCCGGATCCTGGTGCACCATGGTCATCTGCCCGTGGATACCGGGCGTTTCCGTCCCGATGTCGTGGTGACCGGCCATACGCATGTCCCCAAGGTCGAGCAGGTCGGGCCCGTGCTCTACGTCAACCCGGGAAGCGCCGGCCCCCGCCGCTTCAATCTCCCCGTGACCGTCGCTCGTCTCACGGTGCGGGGCGGCCGTCCGGAAGCCCGCCTCATCGAACTCGCGGTTGCATGAGCCAAGCGTTGCCCATCGATGCCCTGAAGGAACCGCTGGTCGCCGCCTGCGGGCGTACCCGGCGGATTGTCCTCCGCGCGCCGACCGGTTCAGGCAAATCGACCCGGATTCCCCAGATGCTCTTGGACCTGGGCTTGGTGCAGGGGCAAATCGTCGTCCTGCAGCCCCGCCGCATCGCCGCCCGTCTCCTGGCGGCGCGCATCGCCCAGGAGCGCGGCAGCAAACTCGGTGGCGAAGTCGGTTACCAGATCCGGTTCGAGCGCGTCGAGTCCGCCGAGACGCGCATCAAGTTCGTGACCGAAGCCCTGCTGCTTCGGCAGATGGCTTCCGACCCGCAGCTCAAGGGCGTCGGGGCGGTCGTCTTCGATGAATTCCACGAGCGCAACCTGCACTCCGACGTCGCGCTGGCCTTGGCCCGGCAGCTGCAGGAGTCCGGTCGCCCCGACCTGTTGTTGGTCGCGATGTCCGCCACGCTCGATACCGAAGGCGTCGCCCGCTGGATGGGCAACGCGGAGACTTTGGCCGCCGATGGTCGGGCCTATCCGGTGGAAGTCGAGTATGTGCCGGTGGCCCGCACGTCGACCCGCCCGGTCTGGGATCTCGCCGCCGAGCAGGTGGGGCGGATCCTGCACGAGGAGCCCGAGGGCGATGTCCTCGTCTTCATGCCCGGTGGCTACGAAATCATGCGGACCATCGGGGCGGTCCGCCACCTCCGCGAATCCGGGGGCGTCGACATCTTGCCGCTCTACGGCGAACTGCCGCCCGAGGAGCAAGACCGCGCCGTCCGCCCGGGTCCCCGCCGCAAAGTCATCGTCGCGACGAACGTCGCCGAGACCTCGCTGACGATTCCGGGCATCCGCGCCGTGGTCGATGCCGGCTTGGCCCGCATCGCCCGTTTCGACGCCTTGCGCGGCATCGACACGCTCATGGTGGAAGCGGTCTCGCAGGCTTCCGCCGAACAACGGGCGGGCCGCGCCGGCCGAACGGGCCCTGGGCGTTGCATCCGGCTCTGGTCGCATACCGATCATCAGGCCCGGCCTTTGCGCGAGGTCCCGGAAATCAAGCGCGTCGACTTGGCGGAAACCATCCTGCTGCTGCTTTCTTCCGGCTGGGGCGACCCCGCGACCTTCCCTTGGTATGAAAAGCCCGAGGCGATCGCCTTGCAGCGCGCGGTCACCGTGCTGACGGACCTCGGGGCGCTGGATGGGCGCGGGGCGTTGACGACCCTGGGCCGTCGCATGGCCGTCTTCCCGGCCCACCCGCGCTACGCCCGCATGCTGATGGCGGCGCACGAGCTGGACTGCGTCGCGGAAGTTTCGGCCATCGCGGGGCTTTCCCAGGGGCGGGACATCCTCTTGCGGAAGGTGGATGAACGCGTCGAGCGGGAACGCGACGCCATCGCCGCCGAAGATGGCTCCGACTTCTTCACGCGCTTGGCTTTGCTCCAGCGGGCCGCCGAGCTCAAGTTCGACCCCGACGCCTGCGACCGCATCGGTGTGCACGGTCAGGCCGCCCGCCAAGCCGAGCAGGCGGCGCGGCAATTCCTGCGTTTGGCGCAAGGGCAGGGGCTCCGCGTAGCCGACCGCGCGGCCAACCCGGACGACGTCCGCCGCTGCTTGTTGCTCGGCTTCTCCGACCGACTGGCCGTCCGCCTCGATGCGGGCACGCTCCGTTGCGCGTTGGTCCATGGCCGCCGGGGCGAGTTGCGGCGCGAGTCTTCGATCCGTTCCGCCAAGCTCCTGGTCGCCGCGGAAGTGGATGAGATCCAGACCCGCGGCGAAGTGACGACCTACCTATCGCTTGCCACCGCCATCGAGGAGTCTTGGCTGCAGGAACTCTTCCCCGCGGATTTCTCGGAAGTCTCCTCCGTGCGTTACGACGCGACGCAGCGTCGGGTCCTGACGCGTACGGAGCGGCGCTTCCGCGATCTGGTCCTGACGGCCGTCGAACGCGACGATGCTTCATCTGACGCCGGCAGCCGCATCCTGGCGGATGAGGTCAGCGCCGGCCGCCTGGAGTTGGAGCGTTGGGATGGCCAGGTCGACGCCTGGATCCGGCGCGTCAACTTCCTCGCCAAACATTGCCCCGAACTGGGCATCCCGCCTTTTGATGAGGCCGGGCGACGGTTGGTCATCGAGGAGATCTGCGCGGGCGCCACGGCCTATCGGGATATCCGCGATAAGCCGGTTTTCCCCATCGTGCGGGGTTGGTTGACGCATGAGCAGGCCATGGCCCTGGAGTCCTATTGTCCGGAGAAGATCGTCCTCCCCCGCAAGAAGCACCCGGCGAAGATCGAGTATACCGAGGACGCCGAAGCCGAAATCGAGGCGACGGTGCAGGAGCTCTATGATTTCCCGGGCAGCAAGCTCCGGGTTTGTCAGGGTAAGGTGCCCATGGTCGTTTGCATTCAGTCGCCGGCGCGCCGGACCCAGCAGCGGACGCGCGACCTCGATGCCTTCTGGAAGGGCTCGTACGAATTGGTTAAGAAGGAACTTCGGGGTCGCTACCCCAAGCACGAGTGGCGATAGTGACGCCACCACCACCCCCATGCGCCGCCGCGAATTCCTCACCACCGCTTCCGCGCTTTCGCTCGCCTTGGCCTTGGGCGCGCAGGTAGCGCCGCCCGCCAAGCCCTCGCGCAAGAAGGGCCTCGGACTTTCCACCAAGAAAGGGACGGGCTGGCTCGAGAAAACCAAGGCCCTGCAGCCCGCATGGCTCTACACTTGGGGGGGCTCCCGCCCCGAGGGCCTGCCCGCCGCGTTGGATTTCGTACCGATGGTCTGGGGGTATTGGGGGCAGGATGGTTCCATCCAGAAGATGGGGGAGGCGGCCAAGGTCTCCGGGCAACGGCACCTGCTGGGCTTCAACGAGCCCGACGGCAAGG
>Ga0114982_1000010_pt1 | contig 100051 bp, 90 predicted proteins | sample Shrwel_input2_FT_FD_87183 | JGI IMG/M metagenome (GOLD analysis project Ga0114982, IMG submission 87183) | Subsurface microbial communities from deep shales in Ohio, USA - Utica-3 well 1 S input2 FT | ecosystem: Environmental > Aquatic > Deep subsurface > Shale gas/oil reservoir > Produced... | reverse complement strand
GAAGATGGTTATCAGTTATAATGAAGGATGAAGGATGAAGGATGAAGGATGAAGGATGAAGGATGAAGGATGAAGGATGAAGGATGAAGGATGAAGGATGAAAATTAATAAATTTAGATGATCCTTTGCGTTCTTAAACTATTCTATAATATATTAAAAAAAATCTTCGCGCTCTTTGCGTTAAAATTAATTTAAAATGAAAGATAAATTTTTAAAAATATTCACTTTTCTAATTTTTGGAATAGGATTTTCACAAACTCCTATTTCGTTAGAAAGTGCCATCAATAAAGCCCTGAACAATAACTTAGCCATCAAAGACGGAACATTAAAGGTACAATACCAAGAAAAAATGCAACGTTCTGCTACCGTTATTGACCCATTGATGATTTCAGGAGAAATCGGGCAAATGAATTCTGCTTATGTTGACAATAAATTTTCGGTTTCTCAAACGATTAGATTGCCAAAATTTTATAACAGTCAGAAGAAAGTTTTAGCAGAAGAATATAAAAATTCTACGTTACAATTAGATTTCCATAAGTGGCAACTCAAAAAAGAAATCTCTTTGATTTACAATGAGTTAAAATATCTAGACGAGAAGAAAAAACTGCTCAAAAAAGCAGACAGCATCTTTTCTCAATATTACAAAAGAGCTGAACTTAGACTGAAAAAAGGAGAAAGCAATCTCTTAGAAAAAGCGACTGCCGAAAACTTGAGAAGTCAAGCAGAATTACAACTCAATGCACTGGAAAAAGACAGAGAAATTGCTTTGCAGAAATTTAATTTCCTCATCAATGATGGAACTTTTTACCAAAATGATAAAGAAAAATACACTGTTTTAGATATTAACAATTTTGGTGAAAATTTCTCAGGAAATCCAATTATTTTAAAACAGTTAGAGCAAGAAAAAAACATTCAAAACGCTAAACTTTTAGCTGAAAAATCTAAGCTTACTCCTAGTTTTAACATTGGGTACAACAATATGTCGATGTACGGAAATGGTGCAGATGATAAATTCTATGAGCGTTCGGCAAGATTTCACTCTGGAATGGTAGGAATAGGTTTACCCGTTTTCAATTCTGCACAGAAATCAGTGATTGAAGCGCAGAAAATCAACCAACAAATCGCTGAAAATAATTATCAGCTGGGTTCATTGAAACTGAAAAATCAATACACACAGAATTTTAATCTTTATCAAAAACTAACGAACGAGATTTCTTACTATCAGAAAACAGGTTTGGCAAACAGCGAAAGCATCTTAAAAACCGCCAATAACCAATATTATAACGGAGAAATCAATTATTTAGAATGGACTCTTTTAGTAAATCAAGCATTTGAAATTGAAAACAAATACACAGATCGATTAAAAGAACTCAATGACATTATTATAGAAATCAACGCGCTGAAAAGCGAAAATTAATTAAAAGATGAAAAAATTTACCGCAACACATAGAATTATACATTGGGTTATCGCAATTTCAATGTTAGTATTATTAGCCACTGGATTTTTAAGAATGTATTGGATGGGTAGAAAAACCATTTCTGCTGCTATCAATAACGAACTTACTGCTAAAGGTTTAGAATTACCAGAAGAAAGCGTTCGTGCTATTGCAAAATCCATTATCAATCCAATGTTTGAGTGGCACGTTAACTTTGCTTATGTATTAGTTTTTGCCTTTGTTTTAAGGATAATTTATATGCTAGTAAAAGGAATTAAATTCCCTAATCCTTTTTCTAAAACGGCTTCTGGAAAAGAAAAATTCCAAGGAACTATTTATTTTATTTTCTACATTTTAGTGGCTGTAGAAGCAGCAACTGGTATGATGCTAAAATTTGAATTAGCCGGAGAAGACATTCTAGAAAAAGCCGAAGAAATTCACAAACTAGCCATTTATTGGATGCCAGGATTCATCGTCCTTCACTTTGTAGGAATTACCATTGCAGAATTTACCAACAAAAAAGGAATTGTTTCTAAAATGATTGGAGGAGAATAATCCTTAATCAAATGAAAATTTTAATTTTTTTAAGCAAAAAATGAATCAAAAATGAAAAAAATAATTTCAATTATAACGATAACGCTTCTACTCTTTTCTTGTGGCAAAAAAGAAGAAACTGCCAAAGAAGAATTTGAAGTAGTAGCCGCTGAAAACCAAATTACACTGAATGATAACCAAATCAAAAATGCGGGTATAGAAATAGGAAATTTAGGATACGAAGATATTTCAGCAAAAATTATATTAAATGGAACGATAGATGTTCCGCCACAGAATTTAGCAAGCGTTTCTGCACCAAGTGGTGGCTATGTGCGTTTTATTCGTCATATGCCAGGAATGCACGTAGATAAAGGTGAAACTTTGGCTGTTTTAGAAGATCCACAGATTGTTCAGTTGCAGCAGGATTATCTTTTGGCAAAATCTAATTTAGGTTACGCACAGAAAGATTACGCTAGACAAAGTGAATTAAATCAAAGTAAAGCTGCATCAGATAAAGCGATGCAACTCGCCCAAACTGAAGCTCAAAATCAAAATATTTTGATGAGAGGAATGGCCGAAAAACTGAGAGCTCTTGGAATAAATCCGAATAATCTGAACACTGGAAACATCAAAAGAAGTGTTGCGGTTACATCACCTGTTTCTGGGTATATTTCTAGTGTAAATGTGAAGATGGGACAATATGTTTCGCCTACAGAAAGACTTTTTGACGTAGTAAATACAGGTGACATTCATTTAGCATTAAAGGTTTTTGAAAAAGATTTAAATAAAATTGCTTTGAACCAAAGAGTTTTTGCCTATACCAATCAAAATCCTGATAAAAAATACGCCGCTAATGTTATTTTAATCGGTAGAGATTTTCAACCAGACAAATCAGTGATTATTCATTGTCATTTTATAGAATATGATAAGAGTTTAATTCCTGGAACTTACATGAATGCAGAAGTAGAAACCCAAACTGAAACAGGCAATACTGTTCCAGATGATGCAGTAGTTACTTGGGAAGGCAAACAATATATTTTTGAACAAGTACAACCAAAAACCTATAAAATGTTTCCTGTAACCATAGGAAATTCGGAAAATGGTAGAACAGAAATTTTGAACCTTGACGAAAAGGCTAAAAACAAGAAATTTGTAACGAAAGGAGCTTATTATCTATTGATGGGACTTAAAAATGTAGAAGAATAAATATTTTCTAAAACATTTTTATAATAATTACACAATTTACAACGTTACAATTAAAAATTTAAATAAATGAGAACTAAAAAGGTAATATTCAGCATATTACTACTCTTCAGCCTATTCGTTTTTTCACAAGAAAAATTTAGCAAGTTTCAGCAAATTAAAGACGCTGCTCAGCAAGAAAACAAAAGTATTTTACTCAAATTTTCAGGCTCAGACTGGTGTATTCCTTGTATTAAGTTGCAAAAAAAAGTGATTGATGATCCTATTTTCCAAGAGTATATTTCTAAAAATCTAGTCTATGTAGAAGCAGACTTTCCTAGAAAAAAAGGAAAATTAAGTGCCGATATCATCACAAGAAACAAAGAATTAGCAGACATTTACAATAAACAAGGCGTTTTTCCTAAAATGGTCTTATTGAATGCTAATGGCAAAATTCTAAAAACTTGGGAAGGTTTTGATAATGCGACTGTAAATACGATGATTCAAGAAATTAATCAATCTACCGGTAAATAATATGCAAAAAAAACTGACCCAGCTTTTGATGGGAAATCGGTTTGAAATTACTGTAGAAGCCAAAACAGATGCAGAAGCAGATTTTTTTCTAAAAAAAGCGGTAGAAGAAATTTCTAGAATAGAAGCATTACTCTCTACTTATCAATCTACCAGCGAAACCAATCTCATCAATGAAAATGCAGGAATAAAACCTGTAAAAGTGAGTGATGAAACTTTTTCGATTATCGCAAGGTCTAAGAAAATTTCTGAAATTACTCAGGGAGCTTTTGATATTACCTATGGCTCTATTGATAAGCGTTTTTGGAATTTTGACACCGAAATGACTTCGCTTCCAGATGAAGATTTGGCTAAAAAAAGCATCGCTTTAATTGATTACAGAAATATCGAACTTAATCCAGAAAACACAACCGTTTTTCTCAAAAACAAAGGAATGAGAATTGGTTTTGGGGGCATCGGAAAAGGTTATGCCGCAGAAAAAGCCAAAAACCTACTAAAAAGTCTTGGCGTAAAAGCAGGAATTATCAATGCTTCAGGAGATTTATCTTGTTGGGGAATCCCCGAAAACGGAAAATATTGGACCATAGGAATTGCGCATCCTGATTTTTCGGGAATGCCATTTTCTACCCTTGAAGTAACAGATTTAGCCATAGCAACATCTGGAAATTACGAAAAATTCGTGATGATTGATGGCAAAAAGTATTCGCATACCATTGACCCAAAAACAGGATTCCCCATTCACGGAATTAAAAGCGTAACAGTGATTAGTCCAAACGCAGAAATTTCTGATGCTTTCGCAACACCTATTTCAATTATGGGCATAAAAGCTGGACTTTCTTTGATTAATCAAATGAAAGATATAGAATGCATCATCATAGATGATGATAACAATATTTATTACTCAGAAAACATCAAAATCATATAAAAATGAACTCTATTAAAGTATTTTTCGCACTATTCTTCGTCTCGATAATGGTGCAAAACTGCGTATCTGTAAAAGAATACGAAAAAAACTATGTGAACGATAGTGAAATGCAACTTTCTACCAAAAAATCTGCAAAAACAGAAAATAATTTTCTTTTGTACAGAGAAGCAGCTTCTGGTGCAGATGGTGGGAAAAACGGTGGCGGTTGCGGTTGCAACTAAGTAAAATATGAATCAATACAATCATTAACGATGAAAAAAAGCATAGTATCCGTATTTTTACTAGCCATCACTTTTGGTTTCTTTGGAAAATCAAAAGCACAAGAAAAAGACTCACTTTACGAAGCGAGAAAACTGAAAATTGACGAAATTAACTTTGTATCAGGATATTACACTCAGGAAGGTGAACACTCTTCTATTGGTGGAGGAAAAGGTGATGAAGCTTTGACCAATATTTCTAATTCTATACAGGTAAGATTACTTAAAAACAGTCAAAAATATGAACATAGACTAGACGTTGCTGTAGCAGTAGACCATCACACTTCTGCTTCTACCAAATTAATTAATAATGTTCCAGATGGGTCCCCTACCAATATATATTCTGGAAAAATAAGTGCCAAAACTGCTGCTTCTAGTGGAACTAGCGGAGTTACTGGTGCTTCTTCTAAATTTGTAGGTTGGAGAATTTATCCTTCTATTAATTATTTTGCTAAAAATTTAGAACGAAATACTACTTATGGAATTGGAGCTTACTATTCCCGAGAATTTGACTATCAATCCATTGGTGGTGAACTTTCTTTTGTAAAAGCGTCTCAAGATAATAATGCTGAGTTCAGTGTAAAAGCAATGGCATTTTTTGACCAAAGATTAGAAATTTTACCAGTAGAACTTAGACCAGTTAATACAGGAGTAAACAACAAAAAAGCTGACGATGACGAAGACGAACATGAAGGAGGCGATGATAATTACAAACTTTGGAACAAAAATTCTTATAGTGTAAACTTTGCCTACTCTCAAATTATCAATCCTAGATTACAAGTTTCATTGTTGGCAGATTTTGCATTTCAAGATGGTTTACTTTCTATTCCTTATAACAGAGTTTATTTTACCAATAATACGGTTTCCAGCGAAAAATTGCCTATGCAAAGAATGAAAATTCCATTAGGAATGAGACTTAATTATTTCTTAGGCGAAACATTTATTTTCAGAACCTATTATCGATATTTCTTTGATGATTGGGGAATCAAAGCACATACTGCACAATTAGAAATCCCGATAAAGATTTCTCCATTTGTTTCATTAAGTCCTTTTTACAGATATCATCATCAGACCAGCAATGATTATTTTAAACCTTATGGACAACACAATCCTGGCGAAAAATATTATTCTTCAGACTATGATTTATCTAGTTTTAATAGCCAAAACATTGGGTTAAATCTTCATTATTTACCTTTAGAATCTAAGATTTTTAAAAGTGTAGATTTCAGATATAGTTTTTATAAAAGAAGTGAAGGTTTATCAGCACATAATCTTACATTTGCTATAACCTTTAAATAACCATCTCAAAATGAACTTAAAAAACATCCAAACCGAAGTAGACGCTTCTTTTCTGTACGGTTTATTAGCAGAGAAAGAAGAAGACCAAAATGTAAAAGAGATTTTCTCACAAATGTCTGCCATCGAAAAATCTCACGCAGTAGCATTTTTACAGAAAGTAGGACTGACGGAAAAAGACATGCCGAAACCTTCTACAAGAGCAAAAATTCTTAAAAAAATTGGAGGAATTTTAGGTTATGATTATGTTTTAGGGGTTTTAATGGATACCGAAAAATCACTGTCAAGCTCTATCGGAAAAGCTAGAGTTAATACAAAAACTCAAGCATCTATTTCGGATACTGCCCACGTGAAAATTTTAGAAAATATTCTTCAAAATAATCCTAAAATTGGAGGAAATGCACTTTCTCGTTTTGAAAAAAGACACCGTTCTGTTGGCGGAAACGCACTTAGAGCAGCTGTTTTAGGGGGAAATGACGGTTTAATTTCTAATTTTTCACTCATTATGGGAGTTGCAGGAGCAAGTAGCGGACAAAAAGAAGTACTGCTCGCAGGTTTAGCTGGACTTTTGGCAGGTTCGTTGTCTATGGCGTTAGGAGAATGGATTTCGGTACAGAGTTCCAAAGAATTATACGAAAACCAAATGTCTCTGGAAATGGACGAATTAGAAGTAAATCCCGAAGGAGAATTAAAAGAAATAGAATTGATTTACAGAGCGAAAGGAATTCCAGCGGAACAAGCCGCACAAATGGCAACAGAACTCATGAATGACAAAAATTCTGCACATCAATTTTTGGTAAAAGAAGAATTAGGAATCAACTCCGAAGAACTGAAAGGTTCTGCCATGGAAGCCGCAATTTCTTCATTCGTATTATTTGCAATTGGAGCCATTTTACCACTTTTCCCGTTTTTCTTTTTAGGAGGAATTCCAGCAATTATTGCAAGTGCTATCTCTAGTTCCGTTGGCTTGTTTTTAATCGGTTCTGCCATTACGCTTTTCACAGGAAAGAGCATTTGGTATTCGGGTTTCAGACAAGTTATTTTCGGATTATTGGCTGCAGCAATCACTTTCGGAATCGGTAAATTAATTGGCGTTTCTGTGATAGGATAATCATAAAATTAATGGCTAAAGTGAAAATGAATCACTTTATTTTTGATAAAATTTAACTTTAGCCTAATTTTTGTATCTAAAATACTGAGTTGAAAAAATTTATTTCCATATTATTCATTTCTGTTTATCTATTTTCTTTTCAAGAATTTAGACAAGTTTTCAAGTTGCCTAATTTGGTAGAGCATATTGTAAAACATAGGATAGAAAATGGTGAATTTTCATTGGTTAATTTTCTTAACCACCACTATTTCAGTGGAAATGTTATGGATAATGATTATGCTCAAGATCAGAAACTTCCTTTCAAACAAATAGATTTCACTCAATTTTCTACCATCGTTTTTGTAGTAGAATCACTTAATGTTTTAAAAATCGAAACTCCCAAGAGATTATTTATAGAAAATAAGAACTTTTTCATTTATAAAAACGATTTCATTTCTGAGTTTCATTATTCTATTTTTCAACCACCAGAAATTTTAATGTAATTTTTTGATTTACATCAACTTTATCTTTTTTCAAAAAGAAAAAGATACTCCTCACATTCATATTACATTAAAATTTAAGAAAATGAAAACAAAAACTTGGTCTTTGACGACCAGAATCTCGCACTGGCTTTTAGCCATAGGATTTACCGTAGCCTATATCACCGGCGAAAATGAATGGCAAATGAATTACCACTATGCTTTTGGAGCATTAGTTGGTGGAATTTTATTTTTCAGAATTCTTTACGGAATTATCGGTCCAAAATATTCTAATTTCAAAGATTTCCCGATGGGAATTTCTAAACAAATAGATTTCATTAAAAATTATTTCTCTAAAAATCAAACGTATGTAGGTCATAATCCTTTAGCATCTTTAGTGATGTTTTCTATGATGTTTTTAGGAATTTTCACAGCATTTACAGGTTATTTATGGGCTACAGAATCTGCACATTTTTTAGGATTTACTTTTACTGAAGAAATGGTAGAAGAAGGCCACGAAATTGGTGCAAATCTATTCTTAATTCTTGTATTTGCACATTTAGCAGGAATATTTGCTGACACTATTTTTCACAGAAAAACAGGGACTTTGGGTTCTATCTTCACAGGATACAAAAACGTACAAGCAGATGCTTCAAAAACAAATGCTTTTCATAAAATCTTCTCTATAATTTGGTTAGGCGTACCGATGATTTTATTCTACCTTGCTTTCGGTTTACCTGTAAATGAAAGAGGTAATGAAAGAGAAAATGAGGAAGAAGATGAATGGGAATCGCTGCTCTACCCTGACAAAAATTCTGAAAAATCACCAATGAATCTCATTGTGAAATTGACTAAAAACAGAAGCAATGTAGATGGAACCAGTTTGGCTTCTAGCAGTAGACAAACTGAGACTAATACTACTGTGAATACAGAAAGTAATTCTATCCAGAGTTATGCACAAAACTCACAATATTACACCGAAAACAGTAATGATGAGCGTGAATATTATGAACATGAAGAACATTCTAAACATCATCACGTAAAAAGAGAACATCATGATTATGATGAAGATGATGATTAATTTTAAAAAATAATAGAAAATACCGATGAAATTTTCATCGGTATTTTTATTAAGTTTTGATTAAAAATTAAGAGATTTTACCCCATTTATTTTTGCCCTTGTATTGCTTAACGTAGTAATTTCTAAGACTTTGATGCTCTGGAAATTGTAAATTTCCGTCTATTTTTAGTAAGTGTTCTACAGTTTCTTTTGCTGCTTTTATGATATTACCATCATTCACCAAATCTAGGCGTTTAAAATCTACCATTCCGCTTTGTTGAGTTCCCAGAATATCTCCAGGACCGCGCAATTGCATGTCGACTTCAGAAATTTTAAAACCGTCATTGGTTTCGCACATGGTTTTGATGCGTTTTCTGGATTCTGTGGAGAGTTTATCGCCCGTCATCAGAATACAATAGCTTTGTTTAGCGCCTCTTCCTACTCTACCACGAAGCTGGTGCAACTGTGAAAGACCAAATCTTTCGGCACTTTCTATGACCATTACTGAAGCATTCGGAACATTTACGCCTACTTCTATTACGGTAGTTGCGACCATAATATCTGCTTTTCCTTTGGCAAAATAATTCATGGCTGCATCTTTTTCATCGGGTTTCATTTTTCCGTGAAGCATGGTTGTATTATAATCTGGAAGCGGAAAAATTTCTGAAATATGCTCAAAACCTTCCATCAAATTTTTATAATCTAGCGTTTCAGATTCTTCAATTAATGGATATACAAAATACACTTGTCTGCCTTTGGCAATTTCTTCTTTGGCAAAACCATAGACAGAATTTCTATCTTTTTCTCTTCTATGAGCTGTGATAATCGGTTTTCTACCAACAGGCATTTCATCAATTATCGAAACATCCAAATCGGAATAATAACTCATCGCTAGAGTTCTGGGAATAGGAGTTGCCGTCATTACTAAAATATGCGGTGCAATTTTATTTTTAGCCCAAAGTTTGGCACGTTGTGCTACTCCAAATCTATGCTGTTCATCAATAATTGCCAATCCTAAATTTTTGAACCGAACAATGTCTTCTAAAACCGCATGAGTTCCTACTAAAATCGAAAGTTCGCCGTTTAATAATTCTTCGTGAATGATTTTTCTTTCGGCGGTTTTGGTAGAACCGGTGAGTAATCTTACTTTGACATCTGTTTCCTTCAATAAATCTGCAATTGAATTAAAATGCTGAGTTGCCAAAATTTCTGTAGGCGCCATCATACAACTTTGGAAACCATTATCCATCGCCAAAAGCATCGCCAAAAGTGCTACCATCGTTTTACCAGAACCTACATCTCCTTGCAATAATCGGTTCATCTGAATAGGCTTTTTCAAATCATTTCTGATTTCTTTCAGCACTCTTTTTTGAGCATTCGTTAATTCAAAAGGAAGGAAATTTTCGTAGAAATTATTGAAATTTTCGCCTACTATCGGAAAAGGATTCCCAATCGTGAAACTTTTGTTGTAATTTTTTTTGAGACCGTAACCCAACTGAAAAAAGAATGCTTCTTCGAATTTTAATCTTCTGTCTGCATGTTTGGCAAAATCTGCATTTTGTGGAAAATGAATGTTGAGATATGCTTGTTGACGACTCATCAATTTCAGAGATTTCATGAGGGAAACTGGCAAATTCTCTTCTATCAACTGAGGAATCTGCGAAATGATGTTAGCTTGAACCGTTTGAAAAAACTTCTGGTTTAGTCCACGTTTCGTCAATTTTTCTGAACTTGGATAAATAGGTCTGAGTCTTTCTTCTGCCGATTTTTTATCTTCTAATTCAATTTCTGGATGCGGCATCGAAAAACTATGGTTAAACTCCTGAACTCTCCCAAAAATATAGATTTCTCGGTTTACGGGAATCTGTTCTTTCATCCAATTAGAATACTGAAACCAAACTAAATCCAGTGTTCCTGTTCCGTCTGTAAACTTCCCCGAAAGTCGTTTTTTCCCTTTAGCATAAGTAATTTCCTGCAATTCTGTGATTCTGCCTTTCAATTGAATTTCTAAATTATCTTCCTTGATGTCTACAATTTTATAGACTTTCGATTTATCTAAATATCTTATCGGAAAAAAATGCAGAAAATCTTCCACCGTTCTAATGTCTAAGACATTAGCAATCAGTTTGGCACGTTCTGTACCAATTCCTTTTAAAAATTCTATGGAAGTGTCTAATGTCAATGGTGAATTTGCTTCGCAGTGAACTGTGAGTTTTACGATGTGAAATTAAGGAAATTTGTTCAAAAGTAAAAAAGAAAAGACCTTCAATAATGAAAGTCTTTTTTATTATGTTTTGGCTAAAGCCAAATTGATTTTTATGATTTCTAAAACGGACTAAAGTCCGTTACTATTGATAAAAATATTGATAAATCCTGTGGATTCCTTCATTATTTCATTCCTCGCAAATATTTTTCAAAAATCATAACTCGAATTACTCTTTAATCTTTGATTTAAACTTCTTCTGATAGTTTTCCCATTGTTCACGGGTTTTGATGTTTTTATATTCTCCTTTAGAAAATAGAGTGATATAAGGTTCTAATTCTTTGGCAGAGAAATATCCCATCAAATTGGTAATCGGTTGAGCATTTTCGTCTAAAAATACCAGAGCTGGATATCCATTGACATTCATAAACTTCGCGAACTGGTGCATTGCATTTTTGCTTTTTGTCTTGGTAGCAAAGTCTGGATTGGTAAAAACTCGGTCGTAAAAATTAACCGTCTGATTGCCTTCTGCGTTGAATTTTACTGCGTAAAAATTTTCATTGATGTATTTCGAAATAATAGGATGTGAATAGGTTTGTTTGTCCATCAATTTACACGGTCCACACCAATCTGCATAAAAATCGATGAGAATCTTTTTTGGATTGGTTTTTTGAGCAGTTAACGCTTGTTCCATCGTCATCCAATTCACTTGTGAAAAGGAAAAACTGAACACCCAAAGAAATAACATCGATAAAGTAGTTTTCATACAGTAGTTTTTATGTGGTTAATGAACCTCTTGCATTAATTTTTTCACAAAAGGAGATATCAAAATCAGTACCAAACCAGCTACTAAAGCATAGATTCCTAAATCTTTATATCCTTCTGTGTAAGTAATTAGTTTTTCATAGTTGGTTGCACCCTCTCTTGCTGAAGCCATGTTTGCGCCAATAATTCCTGCAACATATTGTCCGTAAGCTGAAGCCAAAAACCACATTCCCATCATCATTCCTTGTAATTTTTCTGTAGAAAGTTTCGTCATAATAGACAAACCAATCGGCGATAAGCATAATTCACCAAAAGTAATGACCAATAAAGCAATTGTGAAAATATTCAATGAAGTTATCCCTTGAAGATTAGCGAAAAATTTAGTCGCAAAAAGCAGATAATATCCTAACCCTAAAAAGATAAATCCTAAACCGAATTTGATTAAAGTATTCGGTTCTAGTTTTCTTTCACTTAGCCAAATCCATAATAAACCAATAATTGGTGCTAGGAAAATAATGAAAAATGCACCTCCAGAATTGTTAACTCCATTCGGGTCTAATCCTAGCAAATCTTTGTTCAAATTATTCGCAGCAAAAATGCTCAAAGAACCACCACTTTGCTCATAAATTCCCCAAAAAAGAATAGAGAAAATAATAAAAACCAAAGCCGCCCACAATTTTTTTCTTTCGGCAGGAGTAACCTTTGTCATTTCATAGAATAGATAAATGAGCGTCAATGGACCTACTATATACATAAACAAATCTGTGTATTCGGTTATAGAAACCATCGTCATAATTATAGGTACAAAAACCAAAGAAAGGACATAAACTCCATATTCTTTCCATTTTGCCATAGGTGAAAAAGTTCCATCTGCATTTAATGTTTGAGGCTGTAAACCGATAGGTCCTAATCTTCTTTGAGTAAAGATAAAATTCACCAAACTTACCACCATAACAATAGCCGCCAAACTGAAAGCAACGTTCCATCTTTTATCTTCTGGAATAAAACTAGAAAACATTTCGCCTTTCCCAATAGCAATACAAAAATAACCTCCCAATAAAGCGCCTAAGTTGATTCCTGCATAAAACAATGAGAAACCTGCATCTGTTCTAGAATCTCCCGCTTTATAAAGTTTTCCTACCATAGTAGAAATATTGGGTTTAAAAAATCCTGTTCCGATAACGGTAAAAGCAATTCCTAAAAAGAAAAACTGGTGTGGATCTATAGATAAAATAACACTCCCAACAATCATTAGTAAACCTCCCCAAAATAAAGATTTTCTAAAACCAAGGATTTTATCTGCAAAAAGTCCGCCCACGAAAGTAAAAGCATATACAAAAGCTTGAGTAGCTCCATATTGAAGATTGGCTTGTTCGTCTCCGAAATTGAGTTGAGAAATCATGAAGAACACAAGCATTCCGCGCATTCCGTAGAAGCAGAAACGTTCCCACATTTCAGAGAAAAAGAGTGACCAAATCTGGCGAGGATATTTACCTTTAAAATCTTGAATTTGTTCGAGAGTTAATTCCATTGTAAAAATTTATGTAACGAAAATAAAAAAAACCTCTGACATTGCAGAGGTTTTAGTGAGTTTTATGATAATTTTAATTTACGCCATGCATTTTCTTTTCTAACCATCTACTCATCACGAATAGAACTGCTGCTGCAACTCCACACATTACGATGAACACTAAGAAGAAATCAAATAAATTAGCAATTTGGAAACCTAAGAAAGAGGTAGTAGCAGCGCCTTCTCCACCTTCTCCACCTCCAGGAATTAATGCTGAAAGTGTTCCTGCAAATTTATTCGCTGCTGCGTTTGCTAGGAACCAAGTTCCCATCAATAATGATGAAAATCTAGCGGGTGAAAGTTTAGAAACCATTGATAATCCAATTGGTGATAAACAAAGTTCTCCCATAGTGTGAATCACATAAAGACCGATTAACCAGAACATAGATACTTTATCCATTGCTCCTAAACCATAAACTGCAAATGCGATTACTACATAACCAAGAGCTACTAAAGATAAACCAATCGCCATTTTTTTAGGAGAAGTAGGTTCTAATCCTCTGTTTCCTAATCTTAACCAAAGTGAAGAAAATAATGGTGCTAAAAGGATAATTGCTAATGGATTTACAGATTGAAAATAAGAAGCGGGCATTTCCCAACCGAATAAAGTTCTATCTGTTTGTCTGTCTGCAAAAATAGTAAGCGAAGCTCCTGCTTGTTCGAATGCTCCCCAGAAGAAAATCACGAAAAATGCTAGAATGAAGATCACCATAATTCTGTCTCTTTCGTCTTTTGTAAGGGATTTATCTGTTAAGATAATAAGCGGCATTGCAACCATCGCTCCGTAAATTAAATATCCAATAATATCTAATTCGCTGTTGAACATTGTTTTGAAATTCATTAAGAAGAAAATCAAAGCGGTAGAAGCGATTACAATTCCTATTTGTTTTACGCCAAATTTCTGTGTAGGTAAACCAATAGGGTTATTTTCTGCATCTACTAAAAGTTTATTTTTTTGAGCTACGAAAGTGATTAAACCGATAATCATCCCGATTCCAGCTGCTAAAAAGCCCCATTTGAAGTCTATTTTTTCAGCTAAAGTTCCACAAATTAATGGTGAGAAGAATGCTCCTAAGTTAATACCCATGTAGAAAATGGTAAATGCAGCATCTACTCTTCTATCTCCTTTCGGATACAATTGACCTACCATTGTAGAAATATTTGGCTTGAAGAAACCGTTTCCAATAATGAGTAAAGTAAGACCTACCCACATTAATGAAATAGCAGCACCACCTGAAGCTGAAGCACTAAAAAACATCGCAAACTGACCAAGAGCCATTAATATACCTCCAATTTCTATACTTCTTCTGTTTCCTAAAAATCTATCAGAAAGATAACCTCCCAAAAGTGGTGTTAAGTATACCAAACCTGTATAACTTCCGTAGATATTAGAAGCATCAGAATCTGGCATAAGAAGCATTTTCGTCATGTATAAGATAAAAATTGCTCTCATACCGTAGTAAGAGAAACGTTCCCACATTTCTGTCATGAATAAAAGGTATAGTCCTTTAGGATGTCCTTTTTGTTGTGCTGTATCCATATTTTTATTGTTAATTTTTTGTTAAGACTAGCAAATATAGTTTTTTTTTGGTTTAGTCAATAAAAAAGTCAGCACTAAAAGTACTGACTTATATCTTCTTAATTAATGACCTTGGTCTTTCATAATTTTATTCAAACGCTTTAGCATAGCTGCTCCTAGTAAAGTCGCAAAAATGAGTAAAGCAAAATTCACCAAGAAATAATTCATCTTATTATCATAACTGTACCAAGTACTTGCCAAAATTCCGGAAAGTTTGTTTCCTACTGAATTCGCTAAGAAGAAACCGCCCATCATTAATGCGGTAATTCTCGCTGGCGACAGTTTTGACACGAAAGAAAGTCCCATCGGTGATAGACATAATTCCCCAATTGTAATTACTCCATAACTTGCGACTAACCACCACGGTGAAACTTTTACGGCTCCATTATCACCAGCATAAACCGCGAGAACCATCACCAAACAAGAGAGCGCCGAGATAAATAATCCCAAAACAATTTTAGTTGGAGTTAAAGGTTCTTTTCCTTTTCGTCTGAGCATGGCCCAGAATGCTACAATTACTGGCGTTAACGCAATTACCCAAAATGGATTAATGGATTGGAATAATTCTGTATTGTATAAGAACACTTTTTGGGAAGGATTTTGCTCTAATTGTGCTTTTTGTTCAGGTTTAATATTTCTGAAATAAATATCTTTTCCTTGCGTTTTCAATGTTTTTCCTTCTTCATCTTTTTGGGTTTGATATTGGTCATCATACAAAGAAACTTCTTTGTCTTTGAAATCTTTTCCGTCAACCATATAAATGTCTTCCAAAGGTTTCTCTACACTTGCAGGAACACTTCTATCGGTATAATAATTTGCCCAACGTGTTAAAGCCGTTCCGTTTTGCTTGAAAACCGCCCAGAAAAACATCGAAATTAAAAAGATAGACAATAATGCTCCAATAGCAGGTTTTTCTTTCTGATTAGCTTTGAAATAAAGGGAAACATAAAAATAAATAACAGGAATACATGCAAAAATAAACGCATCTGTACTATCACTTCCGAAGATTTCTCCCGGTAAGAACCAACCGATTGCTCCAGCGATAATTGCAGGTAAGAATACTTTAACCAAAATTTCAGAAAGTTTGGTATCTCCTTCCTGTACTGGCTTCATTTCTGCTGCTTGTTTGTAATGTTTCATTCCTACGGTAAACACTACTAAACCAACCAACATCCCGATTCCAGCGGTGATAAATGCTTCTCCCCAACCGAATTTATTACGCATAAATGCTGCAATAATATTACAGATGAATGCACCGATATTAATTCCCATGTAGAAAATATTATAACCAGAATCTTTATTGGCTTTATATTTTTCGTCTGAATATAAGTTTCCTAAAAGTGTAGAAATAGTAGGCTTAAAGAAACCATTTCCCACAATAATTAATCCTAAAGAAGTATAAAAAAGTGGTAAATCTTTGAAAACGCCCATCCCAATGTAACCTGCAGCCATCAAAATACCACCCAAATAAATAGATTTTACATATCCTAGAACTCTATCTGCCAAGAAACCACCGATAAATGGAGTAAGATAAGTAAGAGCAATGTAAGTCCCGAAGATATCATCTGCCATTTTATCAGGAAGACCTAATCCTCCTCTTATTCCTTCTGGCTCGATAAGATATAATACAAAAATTCCTAAAATTAAATAATACCCGAATCTTTCCCACATTTCTGTGAAGAACAAATACGGTAAACCTTTTGGATGTTTATTGTTCATAAAATTTATTTTTCCCAAAAATAAGTTTTTATATTGAATGCAAAAAATAAGTTGAGATTAAAAATCACTTCCTATAAAAATAAAAAAAAGCGGACTAAAGCCCGCTTAATATTGAGTTTTTGAATATTTTAAAGATTCTCCAAAATAAAATCAGTCATTTTTTTATATAATTGAGGTCTAGTTTGACCGCCATAAATTCCGTGATTTTTATCTGGATATGCCATAAATTCAAACTGTTTATTGTTTTGAATTAACGCTTCTGAAAATTCCATAGAATTTTGGAAATGTACGTTGTCATCAGCTGTTCCGTGAATGAGAAGGAATTTGCCTTTTAGTAATTTCGCAAAAGTTGTAGGCGAATTTTGGTCGTAACCTTCAGGATTTTCTTGTGGTGTTTGCAAGAATCTTTCGGTGTAAATACTGTCATAATATCTCCAATTGGTAACTGGCGCAACTGCAATTCCTAATTTGAAAACATCTGCACCTTTTGTCATGGCTAAACTTGCCATATAACCACCATAACTCCACCCAAAAATACCAATTCTAGACTTGTCAATGTAAGATTGATTCCCTAACCATTTTGCAGCAGCAATTTGGTCTTCTATTTCGTATTTTCCTAGATTTTTATAAGTTACTTTTTTGTATTTTGTTCCTCTATAACCTGTTCCACGACCATCTACGCAAACTACGATATATCCTTTCTGCACCAAGTGATTGAACCAAAGTCCGTTTCCTCCGTCCCAAGAATTAGAAACTTGCTGAGAACCTGGCCCTGAATATTGGAACATGAAAAGTGGATATTTTTTATTCGGGTCAAAATCCTTCGGTTTCATGATGTAAGCATTCATTTGGTCTCCTGTTTCATTCGGAATCATCATAAATTCTTTGGTAACCAAATTATCTGCATTTAATTTGCTTAAAAGCGCATCATTATTCTGCAATTCTTTCACAAATTTCCCGTTTCCATCTTTTAAAGTATAGGTAAATGGTTTTTTAGCAGTAGAATTAGTCTCAATAAAATATTGGAAATTTTTAGAAAAATCTGCTCTGTTATTTCCTTCCGCTTGAGAAAGCAATACAGATTTCCCTGATGAAATATTAAATTTAGAAACTACTTTATTGATGCTTCCTTTCTCGGTTGTTTGTAAAAAAACTTCTTTCGTTTTTGGGTTAAAACCATAATAATCAGTGATTTCCCAGTTTCCTTTGGTTACTTGTTTGTTCAGTTTTCCTTTCGCATCATACCAATACAAATGTCTGAAACCACTTCTCTCTGAAGCCCATAAAAATGAATTGTCCTCTAAAAACTCTAACGTAAGATTATCGGTATCAATCCAAGCTTGGTCTGTTTCTGTTAACAATTTAGAAACAGTTCCAGAAGTGGTATTAATTTTTAAAATTTCTACTTTATTCTGATGTCTGTTGGAAGTGGCAATCGCTACCTCATCATTTTTAGCCGTACTAAAAACTTGTGGAATGTAATAATTCTCGAAACCTGCCAAATCTAAATGGATGGTTTTACCAGAATTTACCTGATATAAATGTGCAGAAACTTCTGAGTTTTTCTCTCCAGCTTTTGGATATTTAAAACGATAATCTGTAGGATAAAGCGATTTATTATACATCTGCATGTTCATCTCTGGAACTTGTGATTCATCAAATCTTACAAAAATGATGGCGTCACTTCCTTTGTTCCACTGATAGAAATCTGCATGCCCGAATTCTTCTTCATAAACCCAATCTCCCAATCCATTAATCACTGAATTTTTCTTACCATCATTGGTAATTTGAGTGATTTTTCCAGATTCTAAATCTTGATAAAATAAATTATTGTCTGAAATAAAAGCCACCAATTTTCCATTAGGTGAAAATTTAGGCTCTTGAACAAAATTTCCATTGTTCAGACTGATTATTTTTCCTGAAGTAAGGTCTTTAACATCAAATTTCCCTAAAAATGAATGTCTATAAATAGGCTCAGATTCTTTTTGTAAAAGAATTTTTGATTCATCATCAGAAAAAATATAACTCTCAAAATTTCCGTCTACAATATTGCCTACTTTTTCAGTGGTTTTGTAAGAATATTTTGCAATACCGCCTCTTTCGATTACGGCATAGTTTTCTCCATTTTTAAGAGAAGCGATTCCCGCAATGTTTTTGCCACGGTAGTAACCCGAATAGATTTTTTCTAGAGTAATTTCTTGAGCAAAACCAAAATGCATCATTCCCAAGAAACCTAATGTTAAAAACAATTTCTTCATTCCTTAATTTTTAAATTTTTCTAAATGTTATTATTCAGAAAAAGCTCCATAATATGCCGCTCCATATAATGCTGTTTTGCTATTTAGGTTTAAATAAATAGGAATTCCAGCTAAAAGCGGTTCCATTTCGTCACATTTTAAGAAGCTTTCTTCTATTTTATCTTTGTTGATAAAGTTATAAATTCTTGGCGGAATTCCACCTGCTAAAATTAATCCACCTGTTGCTTTATAATTCAGCACCATATTATTGGCTCTTCTTGCCATAAAATCTACCATCATTTCCATTGCCAAAACGCAAGTGGTACATAATCCAGACATTGCAGTTTCACTGATTACGGCAGACTTATCTTTAGCTTCTGCTAATTTCTGGGTAAGCCAAGCTTGTTCTTCGTAGCCTTTTACATCTCTCAAAAATTCGTAGATTTTGTAAATAGCTGGTCCAGAAACCAATCTTTCCCAAACGATGATTTCGCCATAGGTTTTTTGTAAAAATTTCACCAATTCAAATTCTACTTCTGTTCTCGGCGCAAACTCACTGTGGCCACCTTCAGAAGGCATTGGTCTTAAATATTTTCCGTCCCAGAAAAGACAAGCTTCGCCTAAACCTGTTCCTGGAGCCAAAATAGCAATATGACCACCGATAGAAGGATTTCCGTTTCTCATAGTCACCATAAATTCATCATCCATCTCTGTCATTCCAAAAGCCGTAGCTTCTAAATCATTAATGAGATAGACTTTATCTATTTGTAGGTCTCTACTGAGTTCTGTTACATCTATTTTAAATTTTATATTGGTAGTGTGACAAGTTCCGTTTACTACAGGACCTGCAGCACCAATAGAAATTCTGTCTGGCTTCTCAAAATTATTTTTTTTGATAAAATCAAGAATAATTTCGGTCAAAGAATTATGATGATTGGTGGTATATGTTTCTTCTAACTGAAGAACCATTTTGCCATTTTGCGAAACAAATTGTGCAATATTGGTTTTGGTTCCACCTACATCTGCTGCTAGAATTGAAAGGTTATTGTTTGCTGGATTTTCGATTTGTGGTAAATAAAGCGGAAATTTCATAGTGTGAAAATTTTAAATATTGTGTTGTTTAATTTTAATAAAATTGCTTTGAAAAAAATTCCCCTAAAAGTACGGCTTTTCAGCAATTTAAGCCTCATAGAAAACGCCCTAAAAACATGATTTTAGTCTTGTTATTTCGTGAAAATCCGCAACCTCTCCTTCCAGAATTGCAGACGAATGAAAGCTCTTGGCATGAGTGAAATTTTTAATCTCAACAAGGTTAGAAGAACGCAAACCTCCACCGCATAAAATATCTATTCTACCTGCAGAAATTTCCAATAATTTTTGGAGCATTTCTTTGCCTTCTTCTACATTAGATTTTCCACCAGAAGTTAAAACGGTAGAAAAACCACAATTAATAAGCATTTCTAATGATTTTTCTAGATTTTCTGTTCTATCAAATGCACGATGAAAAGTACATGGTTTTCCTTTAGCAAATTGGATAAGTTCCTTGCATTGCTCTTCGTTTACCTCATCATTTTGGTCTAAAATTCCAAAAACAAAACCATCTGCTCCAGCGTTATAAAAATTTTGCAATTGGTGTTTCATCAAGCTAAAACCTTCATCTGAATAGAAAAAATTTCCACCTCTCGGACGAATCATCACGTAAATAGGTACATCTATTTCCTTTTTTAAATTTTTGAAATCTTCTAAATCAGGAGTTGTTCCGCCCAAATGAAAATCTGCACAAAACTCTATTCTATCTGCTCCTGCTTTCGCCGCAATAACGGCAGATTCCTTATTAAAACAAGCTATTTCTAACATATATTTTTAGATTTTAGAATCGAGAACCTAGATTCAAGATTGCGTTTAATCAATTTTAAATTAAGCTTTTGGCATCAATTAAAACATTACTTTCTTGAGTATGAACCGCATAATTGAACCCTTTTTGCAAACAAAACGCACCTGTTTCACCAAATTTGTTGATGGCAATAAAACCAATCTGAGTATCTTTCACATTTCGGTTTTGATTCACAAAATTCTTATAAATTCTCTTCACTGCTTCTTCACACGCTTGTTGAGGAGATTTTCCTTGTCTCATTAATTCTACCACCAAATGCGAACCGCAAGTTCTAATCACTTCTTCACCATGACCAGTTGCAGTTGCAGCGCCTACTTCATTATCTACAAAAAGTCCCGCTCCAATTATTGGAGAATCTCCCACTCTACCATGCATTTTAAACGCCATTCCAGAAGTAGTACACGCTCCAGAAAGATTTCCGTGTTCATCAAGTGCTATCATACCAATCGTATCATGGTTTTCTATATTTACCACAGGTTTATATTCTGATGTTTTGAGCCAATCTTTCCATTCTTTTTCGGATTCTGGTGTAAGCAAATTTATTTTTTCAAAACCTTGAGAAACCGCAAATTGCAAAGCTCCATCGCCAACTAACATGACGTGAGGCGTTTTTTCCATCACGGCTCTGGCTACAGAAATTGGATTTTTGATATGTTCTAAAGATGCCACCGAACCAATATTCGCTTTTTCATCCATAATGCAAGCGTCTAGCGTAACTCTACCGTCTCTGTCTGGTCTTCCTCCGTAACCTACACTTCTTTCATTCGGGTCGTCTTCTACCAATCTTACGCCTTTTTCTACAGCATCCAAAGCTTTTCCTCCTTGAGAAAGAACTTTCCACGCTTCTTCATTGGCTTGAATGCCAAATCTCCAAGTCGAAAGCACGACTGGTTTTCTGATTTTTTTATTATTTGGAAGAATTTCTTCGGCTTTTAAAGGATTCAAAGCCAAAATTGCAGATAAAATTCCTGCATTTTTCAAAAATTTTCTTCTGGTAGCCATTTATTTGTACGGATTTTTAAGCGGTTGGTAGATGGATTTTTTATTGTAATTCACTTTCAGTTTATCTAAAGTTTCAGCATTTTTTTCAAATCTCAGTTTGAAATCATTGAAATCAAGATTCGTCCCCCATAAAACTTCAGAAAGCGCGATCATTCTTGGAAAAATCATGTATTCTACTTGTTTAAAATCGAGAATATATTCGCTCCAAAGATTCGCTTGAGCTCCCAAAATATATTTTTTCTCGTCATCTTTCAATTTTTCTGGAATTGGATTGAAGGAATACACTTTTTCCGCCGAAGTATAACCGCCAAAAGCAATAGGTTCTGTGGCAGGATTATTCTGATAATGGTCGAAATAGCAAAATTCTCCTGGAGACATCACCACGAAATGTTTTTGTTGAGCCGCCACAATTCCACCTTCGGTTCCACGCCAAGACATCACCGCTGCATTAGGAGCCAACCCACCTTCTAAAATCTCGTCCCAACCGATGATTTTCTTTCCATGAGCATTTACAAATTTTTCAATTTTCTGAATGAAATAACTTTGCAATTCATGTTCATCTTTTAAGCCTTTTTCCTTGATTAAATTTTGACAATGAGTACATTTTTTCCAATTCTCTTTTGGGCATTCATCTCCGCCAATGTGAATATATTCCGATGGAAAAAGTGGCATTACTTCTGCCAAAACATTTTCTAAAAAAGTGAAAGTTTCGGGTTTTGGACAAAAAACATCTTCGAAAACGCCCCATTTTTTCTCTACCTCAATTTGTTTCCCGGTACAACCCAATTCTGGATAAGAAGCGATTGCAGCAACAGCATGTCCCGGCATTTCTATTTCTGGAACTACCGTAATATGTCTTTCTGCCGCATATTTTACCACTTCTTTTATTTGTTCTTGTGTGTAAAAACCGCCGTATTTTTTGTCATCAAATTTATTGTCGCTGTATTTCCCAACCATAGAACCATTTCTCCACGCTCCAATTTCCGTCAGTTTTGGATATTTTTTAATTTCAATTCTCCAACCTTGATCGTCTGTAAGATGCCAATGAAATGTGTTGAATTTATACATCGCGAGATAATCAATGTATTTTTTCACTTCATCTACTGTAAAGAAATGTCTGGCTACATCGAGGTGCATTCCTCGCCATTGAAATTTTGGAGAATCTGTGATTTCCATGCAAGGAATTTCGCCTTTAGTTTCATAGAAATTAAACAGTTGAAATAATGTATTGATGGCGTAAAATCTTCCTTTATCTGTATTCGATTGAATTTGTATTTGATTAGGCATAATAATTACCGCATAAAAATCTTTTGCCCAGATTCCATCTTCTAAATTAGGTGGCAAAACAGAAAAAATAATTTGACTTTTTTTGCTTGGATTCTTTTTGAAAACAATATTGGTTTGGTTAAAAATTTTAAACGCAAAGTCTATATTTTCCACCTCATTTTTTGAAAAGTCTGACTGATATTTAATGCTTTTCGGAATTTTAAAACTTCCTTGAATTAAATCTACATTCTGTGGATAAGGAATGAGCGGTAATTTTTCTTGTGCAAAAAATTTCGGAGTGCATAAAGCGACTGAAAAAAGAATCAAAAAACTTTTTAGAAAATTCATGGCGATTTTTATTATTTTTAAAAATTAAAAATACTGTTTTATGTCTAAACTTTCTAAAGTTTCGTTCATTTTGTTTGTTTTGAGTTTTTCACTTGTATTGGCGCAGAAAAATTTTGCTCAATATGTGAATCCTTTTATCGGAACTGGCGGTCATGGTCACACTTTTCCGGGAGCTACGGTTCCTTTTGGAATGGTTCAACTTTCGCCTGATACAAGAATTGATGGAAGTTGGGACGGTTGCAGTGGTTATCATTATTCGGATTCTGTGATTTATGGATTTTCGCACACGCATCTCAATGGAACTGGCGTTTCTGATTACGGCGATATTCTGTTGATGCCAACTATGGGAACACCAAGTTTGGACAACAAAGATTATTCTTCAAAATTTTCTCACCAAAATGAAAAAGCAAGTTCAGGTTACTACGAAGTTTTATTGGATAAATTCAATATTAAAGCAAGATTGACGACTACAACTAGAGTGGGTTATCACGAATACACTTTCAATAATTCTGGACTTGCGAATATCATTCTAGATTTAAATCACCGTGATGAATTATTGGAAGGCGAAGTAAAAGTCATTGACGAAAAAACGATAGAAGTTTACCGAAGAAGCAAAGCTTGGGCAGAAAATCAATACATTTTTGCCAAAATTGAGTTTTCTAAGCCAATGAAAGTTTCAAAAACAAGAAAAGCTGGAAAATCTACAGATGGTTACGGAGCAGTTTTTGACGGAAAAGATATTGCTTTAGCTTTCTCCAATCAAGTCAAAAAAGGCGAAAAAATCTTGGTAAAAGTTTCACTTTCCTTGACAGGATTTGAAGGAGCAGAAAAAAATATGCAAGCCGAAGGAACATCTTGGGATTTTGAAAAAATCAAGAAAAATGCAGAACATTCTTGGAACAAAGAACTTTCCAAAATTGAAATCACTTCTTCTGATAAAGATAAACTTTCGGTTTTTTACACCGCATTGTATCACGTTTTCACCCAACCGAATATTGCAAACGATGTAGACGGAAAATACAGAGGCAGAGATAATCAAATTCACACTGCTAATCATGATTATTATACCGTTTTTTCGCTTTGGGATACTTTCAGAGCCTATCATCCTTTGATGACTTTAATTGACAAAAAACGAACCGCAGATTTCATCAATACCTTTATTTTACAATACGAACAAGGAAAAAGATTGCCGATTTGGGAACTTGCAAGCAATGAAACGTATTGCATGATTGGTTATCACAGCGTTTCTGTAATTGCAGATGCCATGATGAATGGTGTAAAAGGTTTTGATTACGAAAAAGCATTTGAAGCCGCAAAAAATTCTGCCAACAATTTTGATGATTACGGCATGAAAACTTATCGTGAAAATGGTTTACTAACGATTGATGACGAACACGAAAGTGTTTCTAAAACCGTAGAATATGCTTATGACGATTGGTGCATTGCACAAATGGCGAAAATTTTAGGAAAAACAGAAGATTACGAAACGTTTATGAAACGTTCTCAAAATTGGAAAAATTTATTTGATTTTAACCAAAAATTCATACGTCCGAAGAAAAATGGTGGTTGGTTCGAACCTTTTGATGCTAAAGAAATCAACAATAATTTCACCGAGGGAAATGCGTGGCATTACACGTTTTTTGTTCCTCAAGATGTTTCTGGAATGATTGAGTTTTACGGAGGTGAAGAAGCATTTGAAAAAAAACTCGACCAAATGTTTTCCGAAGAATCTAAAACTACAGGCAGAGAACAAGTGGATGTTACTGGTTTAATAGGGCAATATGCACAAGGAAACGAACCGAGTCATCACGTTGCTTATCTCTATAATTTTGTTGGAAAACCTGAAAAAACCAGAGAAAAAGTGCATTATATTTTAGAAAATTTCTACAAAAATGCTCCAGATGGTTTAATTGGAAATGAAGATTGCGGACAAATGAGCGCTTGGTATGTTCTCAGTTCAATAGGTTTGTATAAAGTGACGCCGGGTTCTACCCATTGGCAAACCGTAACGCCTTTTTTCAAAAAAGTGAAAATCAATTTAGAAAATGGCAAATCTGAAATTTTTAATAATCAAAATGATATCCTCAATTGGCTTTCTAAAACTCCTATTCCTGAACCTATAAATTTGAAAGAAATCGTTATTGTTCCCGTAATTCATTCAGAAAAAAGATTTTTTGAAAAACAACAAAACATCCTCATTGAATCTTATCAAAATAATAAAATCTACTATGCTATCAACGGAAGCGATTTTAAAGAATACAAAGAAGAATTAACACTTACCGAAACCTCTACTATTACAACTTTTGCAGAAAATAGCAAAGGTGAAAAAAGTGGAATCGTATCCGCAAAATTCTACAAAAAACCGAACAACTACTCCATCGACATTAAGTCTAAAGCCAATCCGCAATATTTTGCTGGAGGAAACGAAGGTTTAATCGACGGAATTTCTGGTGATGCCAATTGGCGAAAAGGAGATTGGCATGGTTATCAGTCGCAAGATTTCGAAGCGATTATTGATTTAAAAGAATCTAAAGAAATTTCTAAAATTTCTGCTGACTTTTTACAAGACACCAGAGCTTGGATTCTGATGCCTACCAAAGTAGAATTCTATATCTCTGAGGATAATGTAAATTTCAAAAAATTAGGAGAAGTTCTTAATCCAATTGACGCGCAAGATTACAACGTTCAGACCAAAAATTTAGAATTACATTTTGCCAAAACCAAAGCTAAATATGTAAAAATTATTGCCAGAAATTTCGGAAAATTACCGAGTTGGCATCAAGGTTTTCCTTTTGATGGAGAAGCCTTTATTTTCATAGACGAAATCACCATTCTATAAAAATCTTGGGCGCTTCCTTTGGAAGCGCCCAAGACGTAAAAAATATTAATATATGGATTAATTATTATACATAATTTTGTAATATTCATCAGCCATTCTATCAGAATTGAACTGCTCTTTTACATCATCCATTGCATTTTTCACTACTTGTCTCCATTCATCTGGTCTTTCGTAGTACATTGGTAAGATTTGGTTTTCTAAGATGTCATACAATTGGTTCATATCATAATTATCTACATCGAAAACGCTCATATTTGCATAATCTGCTTGTGGAACTACAAAAGAGTTCACGCCATTTTTTGCAAATTCTGGAATCCAACCATCATCTGTAGAAAGGTTTACAGAAGCGTTCATAGAAGCCGTCATACCAGAAGTACCAGAAGCTTCTCTAGGAACTCTTGGGTTGTTTAACCAAACATCAGAACCTTGTTTTAGAAATTTACTTAATGACAATTCATAACCTGTAAGAACCGCCATATTTTTATGATTTTTACTTTCTTCAACTAAGTTATTGAAAGTAGAAATCGCTGCATAATCTACTGGATAAGGTTTTCCTGCAAAGATAATTTGCACTGGATATTTTTTGTTTTCCAATAATTTTCTGAATCTTTCTTTATCTTGAAGCAATAAATCTGCTCTTTTGTATCCTGCAAATCTTCTTGCCCAAACCATGGTGAATACTTTAGAATCAAACAATTTACCACATTGGTCTGCTACAATTCTGAAAGTTCTCTTTTTAAGATGTTTTTTTCTGAAATCGAATTCTTCGTCTTCTCTTTCTTCTCTAGCGTTATAAAGCGGTTTATCTGCCCAATATTTGAAATCTTGTGCATTGGTAATGGCTTTAATTTCGCAAATTCCTGGATATTTACCCCACATTTCGTTAGAAACTACACCATGCAACTGAGAAACTCCATTCGCAATTCTTGCCATTCTCAATGCGCACAATGAGTGGTTGAATTGGTCATTATCTTGTCCTTCTAGTTTCTTTACTTCTTCTAAACTTAAGCCAGAGAAATAAGACATTTGGTGACAAAGGTGTACATTGTGTTTTTCGTTTCCTGCTTCTTCTGGAGTGTGAGTAGTGAAAACCAATCTTTCTTTTACTTTTTCTAAATCTCCACCGAATTTTTTCAACAAATAGAATGCTGCTGGTAAACCGTGCGCTTCGTTTAAGTGATAAACTTCTCTTTCTAGGTTTAACTCATCTAAAAGCTTAGCTCCACCTTTTCCTAGAAGAATGTATTGTGCCAATTTTGTAGATTCATTCGCATCATATAATCTGTGGCAGATGGTTTTAGAAACGTGGTCATTTTCTGGCACATCTGTAGAAAGTAAAAAGATAGGTGCAGTTTTAAACGTTTCTGGGTTCAGGTACATTACTTTTACCCAAACTGGTGCATCGTGAATGTCAATTTGGAATTTAATTCCTGTATCTTCCAAGAAGCTGTACATTTTCTTAGTCCAAACTGGATTAAGTGTTTGATCGTGGTTTCTAGCTTGGTCATAATAACCAAATTTCCACAAAATACCGATTCCGATGGTGTCTTGCTTCAGATTATAAACGCTTCTCATGTGTGAGCCTGCCAAAAATCCTAAACCTCCACTGTATATTTTCAATGCTTGATCAATGGCAAATTCCATCGAAAAATACGCAACTTTCTTGCTGTAATTCGGGTTGATGCTATAAGGCATCTGATAATTTCTAAAATCCATTTTTCTCGTTTCTTTAAAATCAGGTGCAAAGGTATTATTTTTTTAGAAAACTGAAGCGAAATGTATGTTAAGAATAGAAACTTTGATAAAAATCATAAATTCCTTTATAAAATCAGCAATCTTGTATGATGTAAATCATCTCAAAATCCGTGTCTCAAAACACAGTTTTTAATAATTTTACCAACTGAAAATCATGCTTGTAAAAATTATGGAAAGAACAATGACTAAACCCCTAGCCCAAACTTTAGAAGACTTGCAAAATGTCTCGGCGGACTTTAATACCGTTGTAGAAAACCTATTCGAATTCCGTTTCGAAGACTACAACCAAGTTTTCAAAATCAACGAACTAGATGTTCCTGCCAAAACGTATAAAAGATTCCCTGTTTTTAACAATGAAAACGCTGTAGCAATTCTCATGTTATGGGGCGCTGAAAATAAAACAGCGATTCACGACCATAAAAACTACGAGGGAAAAATAAAAGTCCTAAAAGGTGAATTAACCGAAGTGTATTACAAAGAAACCAAAGATTTTATAGAATATGAAGGCGCTGGTGTAGCAATAGAAGGCATTTCTTTCGCCGAAGAAATGGGCGGAATTCACAGCATTGTGAACAATAAACCTACGCTATCGGTAAGTTTACATATTTACAAAACCAACCAACTGAACCTAAGTGGAGTTAGAATTTTCGACTTAGAGCATAAGAAATGGGCGGTTCTTAATGACAAAGCACCATCATGTACTTGGAATTTACCAGAAGAAGCATTTGAAAAAATTTATCAACTATAAAAACGAAACACAAAACCATATAAACTCAAACTATCTTTCCAAAAATCCACAAATACTACAATTTGTGGATTTTTTTTATGTTTTAAAACCTCATTTCATTGAAAAAAAGAGTCTCAAAAAGCAGTTTTGTTCGAATCATGTTCGAATCACGTTCGATTCTGCTTCGGAAAACAGGTACTTTTTCCGAACAAAACTCGGATTAGACTCGACTTTGATTGCCACAAAACTCGGAAAAGACGCTGACTTTTAAAATAAAATTTTTCCGTAAATTTGCACCCAATTTATTATGGAAAATTTCACTACAAAAACCGCTGCTTTTCATACGCTGGGTTGCAAACTGAACTTTGCGGAAACCTCTACTATTGCAAGACAATTGACTGGTGCAGGTTATCAAAAAGTAAGTTTTGACGATGCTGCGAATGTTTATATCATCAATACCTGTTCTGTAACCGATAATGCAGACAAGGAATGTAAACTTCACGTAAAACGCGCGATGAAAGCCAATCCTGATGGTTTGGTGGTGATTGTGGGTTGTTATGCCCAGTTAAAACCCGAAGAAATTTCTGCCATTGAAGGCGTAGATTTGGTTTTGGGAGCCAAAGAAAAATTCAATATTCTGAGTTACCTCGAAGATTTAGAAAAATCTGAACAGCACGCTCAAGTTCACTCTTGCGAAATAGAAGAAACCGACTTTTTCATCGGGAGTTATTCTATTGGCGACAGAACCAGAGCTTTTTTGAAGGTTCAAGACGGTTGTGATTACAAATGTACTTATTGCACGATTCCTTTGGCTAGAGGAATTTCTAGAAGTGATACCGTAGAAAACGTAGTGAAAAATGCCAAAGAAATTGCCGAAAAAGACATCAAAGAAATTGTTTTGACAGGTGTAAACATTGGTGATTATGGAAAAGGCGAATTTGGCAATAAAAAACACGAACATACTTTCCTAGATTTGGTGAAAGAACTCAATAAAGTAGAAGGAATTGAAAGAATTAGAATTTCTTCTATCGAACCGAATTTACTGAAAGACGAAACCATAGAATTGGTGGCAGAAAGCAAGAGTTTTGTACCGCATTTCCACATTCCGTTGCAAAGTGGAAGTGATGATTTGCTCAAAAAAATGAAGCGAAGATATCTTACCAAATTGTACAACGACAGAGTTTCTAAAATTAGAGAAGTAATGCCCGATGCAGCGATTGGCGTAGATGTAATTGTAGGATTTCCGGGAGAAACCGAAGAGAAATTTTTAGAAACCTACAACTTTATCAACGAACTGCCGATTACGTATTTACACGTTTTCACGTATTCTGAAAGAGAAAATACCGAAGCCGTAGAAATGGAAGGTGTAGTGCCGATTGCGGAACGTAAAAAACGCAACAAAATGCTCAGAATTCTTTCTGAGAAAAAGAAAATGGCATTTTACCAAACGCAATTAGGGAAAACCTTGCCTGTACTTTGGGAACACGAAGAAAAAGACGGAAAAATGTTTGGCTTCACCGAAAATTATGTTCGTGTACAGAAACCTTTTGACGCGAGTTCTATCAACCAAATAGAAATGGTAAAACTAGACAAAATTCAACCAGACGGAACCGTTTCTATCTCTCCTATTTTTGAGGAGTTTTTGGCGAAAGTGTAAGAAATTTTCATTTCCTCTTATCCTAAAGGATGTGAAAATTTTAAATATAAATTCTAAAATCGTTGCAGTGATGTGACGATTTTTTTGTTTTATGGTTTGAGTTTTATTTTTTAAATTAGTGGAAATTAAAAACTTATAACTATGAAAAAAATTTCTATTAATAATATTATAAAATTTAGAAAACGTTCGGACAAAACTCGTAAATCATTTTTAAGCAGTTTAGACAAGGAAAGTACAACAAAAACTAATGATACAGGTGGAAATTATTGGGTAAGAAGTTTAAGCGCAATGAGTAAATCATTTAAATTTAATAATACTGAACCTATTAAAGAAAAAATTGCTGAAATATTAGAATTATTCACCCCTAATTTAACAAAACAAACAAAAGATATGTATCAAAGAAATCTCAACATTCTTTATAATTATGAAGATTTTGAGTTTTCTAATTGGATTCCTGAAAATTCTGAAATAATTTCAAAATACAAAAAAAAGTCAATCATATACATAGATACAATTCCTGTTCAAATTACTCCAAGTCAAATATATTCGTTTACAAAAAATAATCAAAAATATATTGGAGCAATTTGGTTTGTAGCAAAATTAGATGGATATAAAAAAGAAGAGTTAGGTATGTTTGCGGAAGCTCTATTTATATATCTGAATAATAATTTTGATACAACATATGAAATAAGTCTAAAAAATTGTCTTGTTGTAGATGTGATTGAACAACAAGAAATTAATTATAAAATGTTAGTTGATAAAAAAATTCCAGCAGTTTTGAATACAACATTAGATCTAATAAAGAAAACTTAATATAATAAAATTAAACTCTAACCCTTAATTATAAAACAATAATAAGAACTTGTAATAAATAAAAAATTTAAAAAAATGGATTTAAAAATAATAGAAGACTATATAAAAGCAATCGAAGCATCAAACTTTCAAGATTTCTGTGATAGACTTCTGCATAATCTATATCCAGATGAATTTATTGATGTAAGAGCAGGTGGAAGAAATGGTGACATGAAAAATGATGGTTATTGCTATTTATCTAGAATATTTTTTCAAGCTCATGCAACAAGAGGAGAATCAGCAAAAAAAACAAAAGATAAAATTTCAAATGATTTTTACGGATGTATAAATAAATGGAAATACGTTGATCAATTCGTATATATAACAAATGATTCATTAATTGGAGAGGTGGAAAATTTTATTGATGATTTAAGACATGATAATCCTAATGTCAGAATTATTACATGGACACCAAAGAAAATACTTAATCTTATAAGTAATCTAAAGCCTGAATCTATTGAATATATAATTGATCGAAAATTAAGTTATAACCAAGATTCTGTTATTACTAATATAAGAAAAGAACAATTCAGAAAAGATTCTCAAACAGCTTTATTATATCAAACAGAAATAAAATATTTTTTTGCAAAATTCAAAACTTGTCTTCATTGGTCATTACCATTGGGTAAAAACATTAATAAAGAACTAGATGAAATATTTAATTATGGAGCAAATTATTCAAAAGAAATTTGTTTTAATAAAATGACAAAAGAAATCATCTCAAACATTTTTGTATATAATGAGTTTAGATCTATAATGCCTAATTATTCTAGTAGACAAAATTTTAAACCAACTGGATTCAACAACATATTAGGCATATTAAATTATTTTTATACACAAGTTGAGACACATTTAAATAAATATGCTTCATCAACCAGCTATGAATTAACAAGTAGGATTGAGTACAATCAAAAAATGGTAGTTAACACTATTAGGGCGATTAGACTTGACTTAAATTCATTTTCATCAACAAAAAAACAAACAGCTGATAATATTGCTGAACTATTAATATTAATGAGGGATGAATTAAATACATTAAAAATAAATTATTTTAAAGAGGATGAAATAGACTATCCTTTAATTATTGGAACTGTTACAAAATCTGACTCCATAAATGGAAGCATCGTCATTGAAACTCAATTTAGTCCTTATTAAAAAATAATCATTGCTTGAAGTTTTTTTTAGAATTTTTAAAATTACTATTCATTATTTAAATTTCCTATGTAGTGATTCCTACGGAAATCGAAGATTCGACGAAGTCAATGACAAACTACGTGTGAAAAATTTATATTTCCAAAAATTTAACCTTTCCAAAAAAATCCCATCAAAGAGCTAAAACCAGCTTATGAAAATTTTGAAATTTCTACCTCTTTTAGTGTTACTCCCGTTTTTTGGTTGCAGCAGTAGTGAAGATGAACCTACGCCAACTCCCGCAGAAACCATGTATTTCCCTAATAATACAGACAACAATTGGGAAACCAAATCTATCGCCAGTCTCGGTTGGAACCAAAGCGCAGTGCAACCGCTTAAAGATTTTTTGGCAGAAAAACATTCTAAATCTTTTATGATTCTCGTAAACGGTAGAATTGTAATGGAAGAATATTTCAACGGGCATTCTGCTACCGCAACTTGGCCATGGAACAGCGCCGGAAAAACGCTGGTTTCTACCACTACAGGAATTGCTCAACAAGAAGGTTTACTGAACATCAACAATAAAGTTTCTCAATATTTAGGAAACGGCTGGACTAGCGAACCTCTGGAAAAAGAAAATCTCATCACGCCAAGACATTTACTCACCATGACTTCGGGCTTAAATGACGAAAGCAATTGGGTAATTAAATCTAACCTCACCTATTTAGCAGATGCCGGAACGAGATGGTCTTACAGTAATGTTTTTCAGAAATTAATAGATGTAGTTGCCGCTTCTAGCAACCAAACTTTTGAGAATTATTTTAATGCTAAACTGAAAAATAAAATCGGGATGGATGGTTTCTGGAATTTCGGGACTATTTTCACCATTTATCATAGCAATACAAGAAGTATGGCGAGATTTGGACTGCTTTTCCTGAACAAAGGAAAATGGAAAAACGAACAAATCATCAATGAAACTTATCTGAACGAAGCCATTTCTACTTCTCAAAATATCAATCCTTCTTACGGTTATCTTTGGTGGCTCAACGGAAAATCTAAATATATGGTTCCGGGCTCGCAAACGGTTTATCCCACTGCTTTAGTTCCTAATGCTCCTGCAGATATGTATGCAGCAATGGGCGCCGAAGATCAAAGAATTTATGTAATTCCGAGTAAAAATATGGTGGTCATCAGAATGGGCGATGCTTCGGATCCGCAAAATCCTAATTTTGCACTGTCTGGTTTTGACACTGCACTTTGGGATAAAATTAATGCGGTGGTTAGATAGATTTTTTCACGCAAAGTCGCAAAGGTTTTTCGCAATGAGCGCAAAGATTTTTAACAAATTTTTCATGCTTTAAGCGAGCAAAGTTGACGAATAAATTCGTTTTAAGCTTTCGCTTTTTCAATTCGCTTGCGAATTTTAGCTTTGTTCCCTTAAATTTTTATTTTTTATTATTAAGAATCTTTGCGTTTTAAAAACATTAAGAATTGAAGATTTTTACAAAATTACTTTACTCAAAATATTTGATAAAAAAAATTCAAAATTTACTTTCTTTGAATAGAGGAAAATAATTTTGAATTTTTAGTTTATGCAACCTTTTGAGATGCTCACATCTCATGTCTTGTATCTAGTATCTCACATCTAGAATCTCGAAATTAATGCTCAAACCAAATATCTTGGTATTTCACACCTGCTTCGATTGGTAATTGCAACCAGTTATTCTGAGGAACAATTGGGCAACTGTAATCGGTAGCGTTATAAGCACAAAACGGATGATACGCTTTATTGAAATCAATAATCAATTCATCATTCTGAGGAATTCTTAAATCCAAATATCTTCCGCCTCCATAAGTATCTTTTCCGTTGGTTTCATCTTTGAAAGGCAAGAATAAATAATCCTGATATTCTGGGTCATCTAACAAAGCTAAACTTTGATAAACCGTCAAAACCTGTTCTGCCCCATTCAGTGTGAAATAGGCTTTACCAAATTCTCTGTATTTTTTTGTTCTTCCAGACGAAGTAGGAATTTCAAAAGGAACCGCGTTTTCGGTTTTTACCAATTTCGCTTTTACACGATAGTTTAAATCAATAGGAAAAAACGGATGAGATTTGAATTTCTTGAAATTAGAACCACGCAAAGGTGTTTCTTCTTCTGTTTTGTATTCTCGATTGAGTTCTTTTTGGAACGTTTCGATTTCTAGAATTTCTGCAGGAAATTGTTTTTTATCGGTTTTATTTTTAAGACCTTGACCAAAGGCAAAACTTGAAACTAAGAGTAAAAGTAGGTAAATCTTCTTCATTTAAATTAATTTTATAGTATAAACATCGCTTTCATTTCTATCAATATCAGTCACCAGAAAACCTCCTTCCTGCGGAATTTCTTCTACAAAATCAAAGAGTTTGCAATCTTTAGGCAATCCAGAAAAAATAAGGGTAAACCAATATTCTTTCACAGGTGGAACTTCCGTCCAATAAGGAAACATCGAGATATTTTCCCAAAATAAAAGTTGGCTTCTATGTCCCGTAAATTTATCTACCAAGAACGTGGTGCGCCAAATTCTTACGAGATTTCCAATCAAATAATTATTCTGAAAACCACAGTGCACGATAACTTGTTTCTCTTCCTCGAATTTCGTGTCGAGTTGTGAGAGCAATTCTGGAGCAATATTGGGTTTGATAATGGTAGCCATTGATAAAAATTCAACGCCACAAGTTAAGAATTTTTAGAAAATAAATGGAGGTTATCTTCCTCAAAATTTCATTAACATTCTGCCACGTTCACGGCAACTGCTAAACCACCTTCAGAAGTTTCCTTGTACTTAGAATTCATGTCTAGCGCAGTTTCCCACATGGATTTAATGACATCATCCAAAGAAACTCTGGCTTTAGAAGGATCGCTTTCTAACGCGATATGACAAGCGGTAATTGCTTTCATGGCGCCCTTAGAATTTCTCTCAATACATGGAATCTGAACCAATCCACCAATTGGGTCGCAAGTCAAGCCAAGGTGATGTTCCATTGCAATTTCTGCTGCCATCATTACTTGAGCTGGAGTTCCGCCTGAAATTTCTGTTAAACCAGCTGCAGCCATCGCCGAAGAAACACCAATTTCTGCTTGGCAACCTCCCATTGCTGCAGAAATGGTTGCATTTTTCTTGAAAAGCGTACCGATTTCTCCCGCCACTAAAATAAATCTGATGATATCTTCTTCAGAGTTGAATTCTGTAAAAGTTTGAGAATACATGAGCACAGCAGGAATTACACCACTCGCTCCATTCGTTGGCGCTGTGATAATTCTACCAAAACTGGCATTTTCTTCGTTTACCGCCAATGCAAAACACGAAATCCAACGGGTAATTTGATTGAAATCTTTAGGAGAATTTTTTACTGCAGCAAACCATTCGTTTATGTTTTTGTAAATAACATCTTCTCCTAATAATTTTCGATTGAAATCTGCAGCTCTTCTCGTTACATTAAGTCCTCCTGGTAAAACGCCTTCTTTATTAACGCCTTTGTAAATGCATTCTTTAATCTGTTGCCAAATGTAAAGCGCTTCACTTCTCGTTTCTTCTTTCGTTCTCCAAGCTTCTTCATTAATGTACACCAAATCAGAAAGTCTCTGTACTCCTAATTTTTCACAATATTTTGAAATATCTTCGCCTTTATGACAAGGATAAGGTGTTCTGATACAATGACTTTCTATAGAATTATCTTCTTGAGTCGCCACAAAACCGCCACCAACAGAATAGTAGTCTTTTTCTAAAATTTCGCCGTTGTTAAAAACCGCTTTGAAAATCATTCCAATTGGGTGAAAATCTAAAGATTTTTGCATATTCAGCACCAAATGTTTTCCATAAATAAAAGGAATTTCTTTTTCAGCTCCTAAAATCAATTTCCCAGAATTTTTGATGTCGGCAATTTTAGCATCTATTTTATCGGTATCTATTTTTTTAAAATTTTCTCCGCTTAAACCCAGCATTCCGGCAATATCTGTTCCGTGACCGATTCCTGTTTTGGCAAGCGAACCAAAGAACTCTACATACACTTCTGCCACCTCTGAAATCTGATGATTTCTTCTGATTTCGCTCAGAAACATTTCCGCTGCATTCCAAGGTCCCATCGTATGAGACGAAGACGGCCCAATTCCTACTTTTATGATTTCAAAAACCGAAATACTCTCCATATTGATTATTGATAAATGATTTTTACAAAGATAAAATTATTAGGCAAACCATAAAAAATTATTCATCCTTAAAATTTTGAAATTACCCCTTCAAATTTTGTAACAGATAAGCCACTTATTCTCAATTAATTTGCTCTAGAAAAAACAACTCATTTCCTATGAATATCATTCCCGAAAACCTAAAAAAATACCAAAAATTTATTTCTTTGGTGCTCAAATATAGAAACAGCGACATTTTATCAGCGGCTTCAGACAAAGCGCTTGATGAATTGGCAGAAGATCAGGAACTTTCTGAAGAATCTAATCGCTACACTTCGCCAGAAGAATTGGTAGAAGACCTCAAAAATATGGGGCCGACTTATGTAAAAATCGGGCAAACTCTTTCTACAAGACCAGATTTATTGCCAGAACCTTATTTATTGGCATTGGCTTCTCTACAAGATGATGTAGAGGAAATTCCGTATTCTGAAATTCAAAAAATGGTGGAAGAAGAATTAGGTACAAAAATTTCCAAAGCTTTTTTGAGTTTTGAAACCCAACCTTTGGCTTCGGCAAGTATTGGGCAAGTTCACAAAGCGGTTTTGCGCTCCGGAAAAGAAGTAGCGGTGAAAATTCAAAGACCGGGAATTCGGAAAAATTTCATCGAAGATTTAGACACCCTGAAAGAATTATCAGACCTTGCTGTAAAACATTCTAAAACCGCCAAAAAATACGGAATAGACGATGTTCTAGACGAGATGAGACACATTCTCATTCACGAGTTAGATTATAGCAGAGAAGCTCAAAATCTGATTGCTCTGGGCAAAAATTTAGAAAAATTTGAGCATATTGTGATTCCTCAACCTGTTTTAGACTACTCTACTTCTAAAATTTTGACGATGGATTTCGTGGACGGTCAAAAAATCACTTCTGTACATGGAATTCAAAAAACGGAAATCGATTTTTCGGTGCTCATTGATGAATTGGTAGAAGCTTATCTTCAACAAATTATTTTTGATGGTTTTGCACATGCAGATCCGCATCCTGGAAATGTACACCTGACCAAAGACCGAAAAATTGCATTAATGGATTTAGGAATGGTGGCGAAATTCAGTCCAAATTTGCAGGAACAAATTTTGAAATTGCTCATCGCTATTAGCAAATACAATGGCGAAGAAGTTTCTAAAGTGCTTCTAGAAATCAGTCAAGATGATAAAAACGCAGATATTATTGGTTTCAAAAAAGAAATCAACCGAATTGTGCTGGATTCTCAGAACAGAAATGCCGCAGAAATGCAAACGGGAAAAATGCTCATCAGAATGAATAAAATTGCAGCAGAAAAAGGAATCAGAATCGCGGTAGAACTGAACATTCTTGGGAAAATTTTATTGAATTTAGACCAAATTGTAGCGGTTCTCGCTCCTCAATATGATTTGGCTGAAAGTATGAAGCAGATTTTGGAGAAAATGATGGTCAAAAAAATGGCTCACGAAGTCAAACCTGAAAATTTCTTTGCTCAATTGATAGAAACCAAAAAATTAGCCGAAAATCTTCCGGAAAGACTTAATAAAATTACCGAAAATTTGGCTCAGAATCAGTTTGAACTCAAAATAGATGCTTTAGACGAAGAACGATTTACCGATGCCTTCCAAAAAGTAGCCAATAGAATTTCCATCGCACTTATTATTGCTGCATTAATTATTGGCTCATCTCTATTGATGAGAGTTCCTAATTTTCAAATTTTTGGAATTTCGATAGCGATGTTTTTCTTCATCATTGCATCGGTTTTTGGATTATGGCTCGCTTATAAAATGGTTATAAAAGACGAAGATTTTAAAAGGAAAAAATAATCACCAAAAAAACAAGTCGCAAAATAAAAAGTTTTCCGCTGTCATAAAAAATGACCGCGGTTTTTGTTTGTTATCAAATAATTAACAGGAATTTTAAGGATAAATCAAGAAATTTCAGTAAATTTGATAGAAGCTTAAATGTTTATTATGAAAGTTTTTTATCAAATAGTACAATCTTTAAAAAACTTCATCGTAGAGATAGGCGAAATGAGCTATTTCAGCATAAGATTTTTAAAAGAATTTTATAAAAAACCTTATGAATTTCAAGAATTCCTGAAACAATGTTACAGCATTGGTAACCGCTCACTTTTTCTAGTTTCTGTTACGGGATTTATCATCGGTTTGGTTTTTACTTTACAAACCCGTCCTACTTTAATGGAATTTGGTGCTGTTTCTTGGATGCCTTCCATGGTGAGTATTTCCATTATTAGAGAGATCGGGCCAATTATTACTGGGTTGATTTGCGCAGGAAAAATAGGCTCTGGAATAGGTGCAGAAATAGGTTCTATGCGCGTAACCGAACAAATAGACGCTATGGAAGTTTCGGGAACCAATCCTTTTAAATATTTGGTAGTGACTAGAATTCTTGCGACTACTGCTATGTTACCGATTTTGGTTTTTTACAGTGATTTCATCGCAATTTTCGGGTCTTATTTGGTAGAAAATCTGAAAGGTGACGTTTCTTTTTTACAATATTTTAATCAAGTTTTTGACAATATAGAATTTAGTGATTTGCTTCCTGCAACCATCAAGACTTTTTTCTTTGGTTTTGCCATAGGAATGGTAGGTTGTTTCAAAGGATACCAATGTAAATCAGGAACACGAGGTGTAGGAATTGCCGCCAATTCTGCGGTGGTTTACTCCTCCATGTTATTGTTTGTTATCGATTTTATCGCCGTATTGATTACCAATATTTTTATAGAATAAAATGAATCCGAATGCTGCACATGAACCGATCATCAAAATTGAAAATCTCTATAAAAAATATGGAGACAATGTAGTTTTGGACGGATTTAACCTTAATCTTTATCAAGGAGAAAATTTGGTGATTATGGGAAAATCTGGCTCTGGAAAATCGGTGATGATAAAATGCCTGATTGGTTTAGAAATTCCAGACAGTGGAACGATTGAAATTATGAGCCAAAAATTAGAGCATCTTTCTCTGAAAGCTTTAGACGAAATAAGAGCAGACATTGGATTTTTATTTCAAGGAAGTGCGCTTTATGATTCTATGACGGTGAGAGAAAATCTAGAGTTTCCGCTCAGAAGACATATTTCAAAGTTTGGAAATGTAAAAGATACTTTGCCTTTGGTAGAAGAAGCGCTGCAAAATGTGGGACTCAAAAATGTAATTGATTTAATGCCGAATGAACTTTCTGGCGGTATGAAAAGAAGAGTTGCATTAGCCAGAACGCTTATCCTAAAACCAAAAATCATCATTTATGATGAACCAACCACTGGTTTAGATCCAATTACTTCAAAAGAAATTATCTTGCTCATGAAATCGGTGCAAGAAAAATATAAAACCTCATCTATCATCATTACCCATGATGTAGACTGTGCTAGAGTTATTGCTAATAGAATGATTTTACTGATTGATGGAAAAAATTATGCAGAAGGAACATTTGCCGAACTTTCCACTTCACAAGACCCAAAAGTAAAAGCATTTTTTAAATAAGTTTTTTAAAAACATGGAAAAATCAGTTGCTCAAAAATTAAGACTCGGAATATTTGTTATCCTCGGAACCATCATTTTTATTATGGCTGTTTATTTTATCGGAAACAGACAGCAATTTTTTGGTAAAACCGAAACCTTAAAAGCACATTTCGAAAATGTAAATGGCTTACAAGAAGGGAATAATGTTCGTTTTTCTGGAATTAATGTGGGCTATGTTAAAAAGATAGAAATCATCAACGATACGCTCATCAATGTAGAAATGAATATCGACAAAAGTGCGATGAAATTCATCAAAAAAAATGCAGTTGCCAGTATTGCTTCTGATGGTTTGGTAGGAAATATGATTGTCAATATCACTCCAAATTCTGAAAAAGCGGCACTTGCAAAATCTGGTGACATTCTAAAAGCCGAAGAAAGACTTAATACTGAAGATTTGCTCAAAACCCTTAACAAAACCAATAACAATGCTGAACAAATTACGGCTAATATTCTAGAAGTTTCTGAAAAAATCAATAACGGAACAGGAACACTAAGTATGTTGCTGAATGACAAAACGCTAAGTCAAGATGTAAAATATGGAGTTTCTGACCTTAAAAACAGCATTGCCAACATTAAGAAAACCAGCTACGAAACGACGAGAACCATTAATGAAGTGAATAAAATTCTTGCAGGAATTAATGATAAAGAAAACATTGTTGCGGTGCTTAAAGATTCTGCTGTAGCCAATAAAATGCGAAGAGCGCTTACTCACCTTGATGAATCTTCTCAAAACATCAATAAAACTGTAGAAAATCTAAACGAAACCATCAGCAATGCTAAAAACGGAAAAGGCGCCATCAATTACCTTTCTAATGATGCTAATTTGGTTAAAAACATAGATTCTACAATGAATAATCTGAACCAAGCTAGCGTTTTACTGAACCAAAATCTGGAAGCGCTGAAGCATAATATTTTCTTCAGAGGTTATTTTAAAAAATTGGAAAAGGAAAAACAAAAAGCTCAGAAAAACCAAAAATAATCACTCGCTGAAAACTTCTTCTAAAATTTTAGAAACTTCTTTGGCTTTAGTCATTGGAAAAAGGTGTGTTCCGCCTTTTATCACATAATTAGGCTTAGAATTTTTTACTGGAAAAACAATGTCTTTATCTGCTAAAATTTGGATAACGTTTGAATCTTCTTCATGTTTCCATTCTAAGATTTTATTGATGCTCCATTTCAGATAAGTAGGATTTTGCACCTTGAAATATTGCCAAAGTTTTGGATTATTAGGGTCAAATAATTTTCTGAAAAAGGCATAAGATTTTATGGTTTTTTCGGAGAAATAACTTTCAGGAAGTTTCGCAAAAATTCTAGAACTTTTTGCCAAATGAAAGGTAATAGACATTTCTTTATCAGACTTTATACTTCCCAGAATCACTACTTTTTCTGCGGGTTTCAGTTTGTGAATCTCTTGCACCATAATTCCGCCAAAAGAATAACCCAGTAAACAGAATTTTTCGCTTACATCTACTTTTTCGGCCATTCTATTGACATAGTTTTCGAAACTTTCGTTGTAATTAGGGATTAACCAATCGATGTAGATAATTTCGGTAAATTTCTTAGGAAACTGAATGTATTCAAAAATACTTCCATCTGCTCCCAATCCACTGATGACATATAATTTCATGCGATTATTAGCTTAGTAATTCTGTATAAATTTACAGATTAAAAACAAAAAATCCTAAAGAAATTTTCTTTAGGATTCTCTAAAAACACAATTGAAAAAAACTATTTCGCTGTTAGTTTAACAACCAAATCTATATCGTCTTTTACTACTACATCTTGCATAGTAGATTTATAAGCTATGTCCCATTTTTGTCTGTCGATAGTAAATTTATCAGATTCTAAAGTTACTACGCCGTTTTTAACTGAAATTTTAGCTGGGAAAGAAACTGCGTTTGTTTTTCCTTTAGCAGTAAGATTTCCTGCAACGATGCTTTTACCATTAGCTCCTTTTTTCACAGAAGTGATTTTGAAAGTAGCAGTAGGATATTTATCAACTTCGAAGAAATCGCCATTTTTAAGGTGACCGTTTAATTTTTGTTGATATTCACCTTGTAAATCAGTAGCGTTAATTGAAGTCATATCTAATACAAAAGTACCACCAACAAGAGCATTTTTCTTTAAAACTACAGTTCCGTTTTTCACGTTTACAGTTCCATCGTGAGAAGAAGCTTCAGTTTTAGCGATTTTATAACCCCACCAGTGAACGTCTGAAGAAACTACTTTTTTAGCCTGTCCAAAAGCTAGTCCTGATACTAGTACTAATGATAATGCAATTTTTTTAATCATAATCTTTTTATTTTTTTAATGAGACAAAAGTAGTCTTATTTCTGATACGAAGTCATTGATGTATGTTAAGAAATTTCAATTTCTATATTTAATTTCTTCTATCAATAAAAAACTTCGCTTGAATGACTCAAGCGAAGTCTAACATAAAAACTTAAAAATTATGAAAATAGTTATAAAATTGAGGTTTCAAAGAAAATCCTCAATATTTTATAAGTTATTATCTTTCATTTCATAAAGTTACAGTTTTTATCTGAAATATTCAAATAATAAACTTCTGAGTTTTATCACTAAAAAGCTCCCGAAAGTTAAAATAACATCTCGAGAGCTAAAAAATTAAATAATTGAGAAAACTGATTTATGTTGAAACTATAGTGTTATAGCGTAGATTTTACTTGCGGTTTAGATTTCTTGTTCAAAAATCTATTCATAATATAATTAATAGCAATCGGAGCTACATAAGCTAAAATCGCAGTGAATATTTTTGATCTTACCTTTTTCATAATTTTGTTTTTATATTTTGTGATTGGTGCTTTTTGTTGATACAAAGATTCTACAAATCCATGAAAAATATTTTATAGAATTTCCATAAATATTTACAGAATTTCAAAAAAAAACCGACTTTATAAAAAGTCGATTTGTTATTTTACATGGTCTAAAGATTAGCTCAATCCAGTAATTACGCCATCTTTGTCTATATTCATTCCTTCTGCTGCTGGAATACTTGGCAAACCAGGCATTCTCATCATATCTCCTAGAATTGGGATAATGAATCCTGCTCCTGCTGCAAATTCAAATTCACGAACAGTCACTTTGAAACCAGTTGGTCTTCCTATTTTTTTCTCATCATCCGATAAAGATTTTTGAGTTTTTGCCATACAAATCGGCAACTTATCTAAACCTAAATCATAAATGGATTTTAACTGATTTTTAGCTTTCTGAGAAAATACAGCGCTGTCTGCTCCATAAACTTCTTTGGCAATGGTTTCTATTTTATGCTCTACAGAATCTTCCACACTATATAAAGGTTTAAAATTATTACCGCAATTAAAAGCACAACTCGCCACTTCTTCTGCAAGTGCTTTCATGCCTTCTCCACCCATCGTAAATTCATCTGCGAGAATGGCTTTCACTCCTAATTTTTCGCATTCTGCTTTTACAAAATTGATTTCTTCTTCTGAATCTGTTGCAAAATGATTAATCGCTACAATTGGTTTTAATTGCCATTTAAAGCCGTTTTCGATATGTTTTTTAAGGTTTTCAATTCCCTTTTCTACTGCTGCGAGATTCGGTTTTTCGTATTCGCCCTTTTTAGCACCACCGTGATATCTTAAAGCTCTGATGGTAGCCACTAAAACATAAGCATCTGGTTTTAAATTTCCATAATATCCTTTGATGTGCATAAATTTTTCTGCGCCCAAATCTGCTCCGAAACCTGCTTCTGTTACCACAAAATCTGCTAAAGAAAGTCCCATTTTAGTTGCGATAATCGTGTTGGTTCCTTGCGCAATATTCGCGAAAGGCCCACCATGAAGAATCGCTGGATTTCCTTCTAAAGTTTGTACTAAATTCGGACGAATAGCGTCTTTTAATAAAATCGCCATTGCTCCTTGAGCATTTAAATCTCTGGCGTAAATTGGTTTTTTATCAAAAGTATAGCCTACGAAAATATTTCCTAATCTGTTTTTTAAATCCTCGAAATCTTTAGAAAGACAAAGAATCGCCATTACTTCTGAAGCCGGCGTAATATTGAAACCTTCTTCACGCGTAATTCCGTTATTAGAACCGCCCAAACCCACTACAATATGACGAAGACTTCTATCATTCATATCCATTACACGCTTCCAAACGATGGTTCTAGGGTCTATATTGAGGCTTCTTTTTTTATCTTGAAGATTATTATCAATCAGCGCAGAAAGTAAATTATTGGCTTTTTCTACCGCCGAAAAATCTCCTGTAAAATGCAGATTAATATCTACCATCGGAATAACTTGTGCATAACCACCACCTGCTGCTCCACCTTTTATCCCGAAAACCGGACCTAAACTTGGCTCACGTAAAACTGCGATGGCTTTTTTACCGATTTTGTTCAATCCGTCACACAAACCTACAGAAACAGTGGTTTTACCTTCGCCAGCTGGAGTAGGATTAATCGCTGAAACCAAAATCAGTTTAGATTTCTTGATATTTTCTTCGTTGATGTATTTTAAAGGGATTTTCGCTTTGTATTTCCCGTAATACTCTAAATCTTCTCGGTCTATACCGATTTTATCTGCAATTTCTCTAATATGTTTAATATCTGCCGATTGCGCTATTTCTAAGTCTGTAGGAAAGCTCATATTTTTTAATTTGTTTATTCTCAAAAATACAAGAATTTGACTAAACCATGAAAATCTTACACTTGAGATTTATCAGCCACCAAAAAATGAGAATATTTTTTAGGTTTTGAGAGATTTAACTAAATAATATCAATACAATCTAAATAAAAATGACAATCTATGAATACACTCCGAAAAACATTTTTAGATTTTTCTAAAAAATTCCTCAAAAAATCACACAAAAGTGTAATTGAATCACAAAAAGGATACCCCTATTTTTGAACATCTAAAAAGTAAAAATATGAGAACCATAAAACTACGAATTATTAGATTTTTAAATAAAATCTTAGAACATTATACTGTGAAAGAAACGTGATGAAAGCCACCTTTTTTTTGGGGGGTTAAATTCTGTAACTAGTATTAAATTCATATTTTTTTTTTAAATTTGAAATATATTGAACAATAATGACAAAAGTACCTTTCAAAGTATCTGCTAGAGCAGGAAAATTATTAGGTAGAGAAAATTTCTCTAACCCTGAAGGTGCTATAATTGAGTTAGTTAAAAACTCTTACGATGCAGATGCAAAAAACTGTTTTGTTTTTTTTGATATTCCAACAATTCTAAAAAAAGATAGTAACGGAAAGGAATATAATTTTCCTGTAAAAGAAAAAAGTATGATCTATATAATTGATAATGGTGATGGAATGACCGAACAAATTATAAAAGATTATTGGATGCAAATTGGTACTGGTAACAAAGAAAAAGATTTTATCTCAGATAATAAAAGAATTAAAACTGGTGCCAAAGGAATTGGTAGGTTCGCACTAGACAGATTGGGATTTGAAACCGAAATGTGGACTCTTTCTAAAAAAGCAAAAAACAATTCAGGAACATATTGGAAAATGGATTGGAAACAGTTTGATAATGATGATAAATCAATTTCAGATATAAACGCAGAAATAACTAATTTACAAATAAATCTAAAAGAAGAAATACTATCACTTGTTAATAACATTGAGACTCTAGAATTAATAAATTCAATTGATTTTAAAAGTGGAACATTTTTAAAAATAACTAATTTGAAAGATGAGTGGTTTAGTAATGAAAACGATAATGATATAGCAAATGTATTCAAAAGTTTAGAAGCGCTTATCCCACCAAAAGAACTAAATATACCATTTGAGGTATATTTTAATCATTTTCAAAAACCAAAAGAATTTGGAAAAGTTGAAACAGCTTTTTTTAATGATTTTGACTACAAGGTAAAAGCTAAATACAATTCTGAATCCTTATCCGTTGATTTTGAAATAACACGAAATGAGATTGATATTGATGTCTTAAAGAAAAAATTTACACACGCATTTAAAGATTCTAAACATCCATATAATATAGAAACTTTAGAGAAAAAGACTTTTAATTATAATAAACCTATTGATAAACTTTTAAAATGGTCATTAAATGATTCTAACATAAAATTATTGAAGGATGTCGGCTCATTTGAACTGACATTCTATTATTTAAAATTTAACAATTCTATTAAAGAAGGCTATCCTTATAAATTAATAAATACACAAGAAAGGAAAACAATTATTGACAAATTTGGTGGGGTAAAAGTCTATAGAGATTCATTTAGAGTTAGACCATATGGAGACCCAACAAATGATTGGTTGAAACTAGGTCAAAGAGTTGCTCAAAGTCCCGCTGGAGCTGGTCAAAGAGTTGGAGACTGGAGAGTAAGACCTGAACAAACAGCAGGTATAATAACAATATCTAGAAAAACAAATCCATTATTGATTGATAAGTCTGACCGAGGAGCGTTACAAGAAAACGATGCGTTCGACACTTTTAAAACTATTATTACTGGTGTAATACATGAATTTGAATTTGATAGAACAAAAATATTAAATCAAATTTTTATTGAGCTCCAAAAAGAAAAGAAAAAGAAAGAAGAAAAAGAAATCAATCGAAGAGCAGAAGAATTAGCAAAAAAAATCGTTGCGGATACAAAAAAAGTTGATGAAGAGTTATTCGGAAAAAGTAAAAGAATAGACCTATTTAGACAAAAGAAAGAAGACGAAATTGCTGATTCTTTTAAAGAAACTTTTAACAAAGCTTTTAAATCAATTTACGAAGAGAAAAAAGAAAAAGACAATGAAGAAATAGTACAAGTAAGGTCATTGGCTAGTTTAGGACTAATAGTTTCATCTTTCGCACATGAATTAAAAGAAATAAAAGACAATTCCAGAGAAATTAAAAGTTTAGAAAAGATATTAAAACGTATTATTCCCAACGATGTAAAAAAATCATCTGATTACATTGATGGAATGGATATTTTAGAATTGTTAAATGAAGATTCTGAAAAAATCATACATTGGATTGATTATGCTTTAACAACAAGTAAGAAAGACAAAAGAACTCGTGGGAAACTTGTTTTTTCATTATTCTTTAAATCATTAAGTGAATCTTGGTCTAGAATACTGAATAAAAAAGATATTAAAATTAAAATCATTGATAATATTAAAAAATTTGATTATGATTTTAGAGCGTTTGAAATGGATATGTCTACAATTTTTACTAATCTAATTAATAATTCAATTGATTCATTTAATAATTTAGGAAAAGTTCAAGAACGAGAAATTAGTATAGAATTAAATATTATTAATGAAGAAAAGATTGAAATTCTTTATTCAGATAATGGAAAAGGATTAGATTCTATTTTTGGAGAAAAAGAGGATATTTTTTTACCTTTCACCACTTCAAAAAAAGATAGAAAAGGAAATGAAATAGGAACAGGATTAGGAATGTATCTAGTAAAATCAGTAATTGATGACAATAATGGTAATATTGAAATACTAGAACCTAACGAAGGCTTTTCTGTATTAATAACATTTCCCGTAAGAAAAAAATAAATGTTTATGGAAGCTAAATATAAAATCGGTTACATTGATGAAGATATCAGACAAGTAAAAAAATATACTCGAAGACTTAAGGATTTTGGATTTGAAGTTATAGGGTATGATTTTCACCAAGGCATGAGTCTAGAGGAATTAATGAGTCAAGTTTATGAATCAGATATTGACTTATTAATGATTGATTATAAACTAAAAGAAAGTAATATCGTGGCTTTTAATGGTGATGCTGTTGAAAGTGAATTTTATGAAAAAAGACCTCTTTTTCCGCACATTATATTCACAAATAAAGTCGAACAGGCTGAACCTTTTATTGAAGATTGGAAAATACTTTTTGACAAAGAAAATATTTTTAGTGAAGATGGAAATGATGAACAAAGCGTAAAACGATTTGTAACTATTTTAACTAAAAGTATTGAGCAATATAAAAACCACATAGAAAAGAAAAAGGATAAGATTTCTTTTCTACTATCCAAGATTAACAGTACAGAGTTTTCCTCTGTAGATGAAAATGAATTGATAAAACTACAAAAAGAATTAATGAATTTAGACAAAACATTTGTTCAAGAAATTCCTGAAAAATTAATTTCATATGAAAAGTTAGATAAAATATCTACTTTAAGAATTGAATCCGAGGAATTTCTTGATAATTTAATTAAAAGTAAAAAAGATAGTGGAAGTTAGAAGCATTTTACCAAAAAGAAGGTTAAATCCAACAAAAAATCCAAAAGAAGGAAAATGGACTGAACATAAAAAAGATCTTCAAGAAGATTTTAATTTTCATTGTGCTTATTGTGGATCGTATGATGGATTTAGACATACTTGGTATGAAGTTGATCATTTTATACCAAAATCATTTTTTATTCCTCTAAAGAATATTTCTACAGTTGATTATTCTAATTTAGTTTACTCATGTAAGTTTTGTAACAATAAAAAGCTATCAAAATGGCCATCACAAAGCGAATCTATATATCACATAAATAATCAAGGATTTGTGGATCCATGTGATCCTGATTATGAAAATCATTTATATAGAACAACTAAAGGTAGTATAATGTGGAAAACTGACTTAGGTGAATGGATGGTTAAAAGAGCTTTCAAATTTGATGAGAGAGATTATTCAATTCGTATTCTATGGCAAATAAATGAAACTAGAAAATTGATAGATAAATTTGTGGAACAACTTTCACAAATAGATGAAGATTCTGAAGAATATATAAATGTAAAGAGTAAGGCAAATGAACTATGTTTTGAATATTATTATCTCGATAAAGAATTAATGAATTATTATAACAGTTTATAAATGAATACCAAAAAAAATACTGGTTCTTATTATACTCCTGAATATTTAGCTAGATTCATTTCCAAAAAAGTATTGTCTTTTTTTGGAGATAACACTGCTATTTCTTTACTTGAGCCTAGTGTTGGAGATGGTGCTTTTATTTCTGAATTTACCAAAAATGATTCATTAAAAATCAAACTTACTGCTTTAGACATAAATAATAAAGAAATAAAAAAAGCTTTCAATAAATGGTCTGGAAAAGATGCAGTTTTTCAAACAATTGATTTTTTAGATTTTGAATCAAAAACCAAATTTTCGGCTGTAATAGGAAATCCTCCTTATATAAAAAAGACTTTACTTACATCAAAACAAATTGCAACCTGCAAAGAGATTCATTCAAATGAAAACTTAACTGAAAAATCTGTAAAAAACATTTGGACAACTTTTCTAGTTAAATCAACTATTCTATTAAATGCTAATGGTGTTTTAGCTTTTGTTTTACCTTCTGAATTATTACAAGTTAAATTTGCAGAAGAAATTAGAGAATATTTAAAAACCCAATTTCAAAGAATTGAAATTTACACTTTCAATGACTTAATGTTTGAGTGCAAAGGTCAAGACACAATCGTTCTAATTGCATACAAAAAGCATAATAACAGAGGAGAATTTTTTACAAATATTGAGTTCAAAGAAGAGTTAGAAAACAATTCATATATCCTAAAAAACAATAATTTATTAGTTGATTCTAATGTAAAATGGACACATCATTTTCTAACAACTGATGAATTAAACTTTTTAGACAAACTAAAACAAAAATTAAAAACAGTTGACTATTATACTGACTCAAAACCAGGAATAGTAACTGCTGCAAATAATTTTTTTATAATAAACAGGGAAACAGAAAAAAAATATAATCTTTCAAAATATACGAAACCAATAATTCAAAAAGGCTTTTTTGTAAATGGGAGTGTTGTTTTTGATGAAGAAAATATATTGGAATTAGAGCAATCGAATCATCCTACAAGATTATTACAATTAAATGATAATGATAAAATAACAAAAAAATTATCAGAATATTTATCTATTGGAACAGAACAAAAAATACAAGAACGTTACAAATGTAGAATAAGAAATAATTGGTATGTTATTCCAAATATTTCAACTGTTCCTGATGCATTATTTTTCAAAAGATGCCATAATTATCCAAAATTATTAAAGAATAATTCTAATGCTTTTGTAACAGATTCTGCTTACAAAGTAAACATGAAAGATAATTGGGATTTGAATAGTTTTATTTTTTCATTCTACAACTCATTAACATTAGTTTTTGCAGAAACAAACGGCAGATACTATGGCGGTGGAGTTTTAGAATTAACTCCAAATGAATTTAAAAAATTACCTATTCCGTATGTAAATATTAATTCGGATGAATTTGAAAATTTTACTAATGAATTTGAAAACAAAGAAAACATAGAAGAAATATTACATAAATACGATGAACAAATTTTAGGGAAAGCTTTGAACCTTAATGATGAAGAAATTACTAGAGTTCAAAATATTAGGCAAAAACTAATCAATAAAAGAATGAGAAAATAAAAAACTCCCGCAAAATTGCGGGAGTTTCTATTTTTATGCTTGTTCTGTTGGTTGTTCTCCTTCTGGTTTTGGAGCGTCTCCTTCAGTTCTAGGCTTTTGTTCTGGTCTTGGAGGTCTTGGTAAAAGAACTTTTCTAGAAAGTCTCATTTTCTTACGATCATCATAACCCATAAATTTCACTTCTACTTCATCTCCTTCAGCATAAGGAACTTTATCTAATCTCTTCCATTCGATTTCTGAGATGTGTAGTAAACCTTCGGTTCCTTTAGCAATCGCTACGAAAGCACCGAAATCCATTACTTTTACTACTTTACCTTTGTAAACAGTACCTACCACTGGCACGAAAGTAATTTCGTTAATTCTAGCAATTGCAGCATTGATTTTCTCACGGTCAGTTCCAGAGATTTCAATTCTACCAATTTCGCCCATTTCTTCAATAGAGATTACAGTATCTGTATCTTTTTGAAGCTGTTGGATAATTTTACCACCAGGTCCAATTACCGCACCGATGAAATCTTTAGAAATTTCTAAAATTTCCATTTTCGGAGCGTGAGGTTTCACATCTGCTCTTGGTTTATCGATGGTTTTAAGGATTTCTCCTAAAATATGTAATCTACCTTCTCTTGCTTGATTCAATGCGGTTTCCATGATATCCATGGTTAAGCCTTGGATTTTGATATCCATTTGACAAGCGGTAATTCCGTCTGCAGAACCTGTTACTTTGAAGTCCATATCACCTAAGTGATCTTCGTCTCCTAAAATATCAGAAAGTACAGTGAATTTACCAGATTTCGGGTCAGTAATTAATCCCATAGCAATACCAGAAACTGGTTTTGTAATTTGTACACCCGCATCCATTAACGCAAGAGTTCCTGCACAAACCGTAGCCATAGAAGAAGATCCGTTAGATTCTAAAATATCTGAAACTACTCTGATGGTATAAGGATTTTCGTGAGGAATCATTCCTGCTAAAGCTCTTTGAGCTAAGTTTCCGTGACCAACTTCTCTTCTTGAAGTTCCTCTTAGAGGTCTAGCTTCACCTGTTGAAAATGGTGGGAAATTATAATGTAAGAAGAATTTTTCGTCATAATTGATAGCAACAGAATCTACCATGTTGGCATCTTTCACTGAACCTAAAGTTACCGCTGTAAGAGATTGCGTTTCACCTCTGGTAAAGATTGCAGAACCGTGAGCTCCTGGTAAATAATCGATTTCTGACCAAATTGGACGAATCGTTTTAGGATCTCTACCATCTAATCTGATTCCTTCGTTTAGAATCATTTGACGCATTGCTTCTTTTTCTACATCGTGGTAGTAAATTTTAGCAAATGGTTCTACGTCTGCTCTTTCTTCTTCTGAATATTGAGAAAGGAATTCTTCTAAAACTGCAGCAAATTTTTCGTGTCTTTCTTCTTTTGCAGAAGGAGTTTTTGCTACGTTGTAAACTTTATCATAACATTCTGCCCAAACTTTCTCACGAATTTCTTCGTTGTGTGTTTCGTGGCTGTATTCTCTTTTGGTTTGCGATGCAGGAATTCTCGCTGCTAATCTTTCTTGTGCTTCGATTTGAACTTTAATTTCTTCGTGAGCGTATTTAATCGCTTCTAGCATTTCTGCTTCAGAAATTTCTTTCATTTCACCTTCTACCATTACGATAGAATCTTTGGTAGCACCTACCATAATATCTAAATCTGCTTTTTTAAGATTTTCGATACTTGGGTTGATAGAAAGTTGCCCATCAATTCTTACTACTCTTACTTCAGACATTGGCCCGTTAAAAGGAATATCTGTAATGGCAATTGCAGCTGAAGCGGCTAAACCAGCTAAAGCTTCTGGCATTACTTCTTTGTCGTAAGAAATGAGGGAAATCATTACTTGAACTTCTGCGTGGAAATCTTCTGGGAAAAGCGGACGAAGTACTCTGTCTACTAATCTCATGGTAAGAACCTCATCATCAGAAGGTTTGGTTTCTCTTCTAAAGAAATTTCCTGGGATTTTACCACCCGCGTAGAATTTTTCTCTGTAATCTACTGTAAGAGGTAAGAAATCTACCCCTGGATTTGCGTCTTTGTTGGCTACAACTGTTGCAAGGAGCATCGTTCCGCCACATTTTACTACTACAGAACCATTAGCTTGTTTTGCTAATCTTCCTGTTTCAATGGAGACTTCTCTCCCGTCTTTAAATTGAAATTTTTCAATAATTGCTTCTGGAGCATTCATAAAATTTACTGTCTTGTGCAATCCGTATTGATTGCGTTACTATTTAAACTTTTTAAATTTTCGATGGCAAAGATACGGAATTTAAAAAAGTTATAACAAAAAAGCAACTCAAAATTGAGTTGCTTCTAAAATTTTCTTGTATCTGATTATTTTCTGATTCCTAGTTCAGCAATAATTGCTCTATAACGAGAAATTTCAGTTTTCTTAAGATAATCTAACAATCTTTTTCTTTTACCTACTAATTTAACTAGAGATTTCTCAGTAGCATAATCTTTGTGGTTTTTCTTTAAGTGACCAGACAAATGGTTAATTCTGAATGTGAATAAAGCGATTTGTCCTTCTGCAGAACCTGTGTTTGCAGCGTTTCCTCCGTGTTTAGCGAAGATTTCTGATTTTTTTTCTGATGTTAAGTACATGCCAATATTATTTAATGATTATTATGTAACGAGGTGCAAAAGTACAACTTTATTTTCAAACCGAAAAATTTATTCTCAGATTCTAAAGACATTCCTATAATAATGTTAACAAATTCTTAAATTTTATAAATAACTTACTGAAATTCTGCGTAAATTTGCATCATCTTTTTGATATGAAAAAAATTCTATTCTATGGTTTAGCGGCAAGCCTTATTATCATAAGTTGCAAAAATTTAGGAAGCACCTTGGTGAAGCTTAACCATTCTATTAAGCTAAAACACGTAGATAGAATTGTCTATTTCGACCCAGAAGTTTATCCTAATTTCGAAGAAATAAAAGAACCCACCAATAATGTTATTTACAGTGCTGTTTCTGACGAATTGAAAAATTACGGCAATTATAAAATCATGCACATCAATAATGCTAATATTAAATATGACAGCGTAGATGTGAATATGATTAAAGAATCTTGCCTAAATAACGGTGCAGAAATCGCCTTGGTTCCGAAAGTAAAATATTTTAAAGTAGGTCTTGGGAAATATGTTTTCTCTAACCAAGTCATTGTGAGCATGAAAATGTACAATAATGACGGCCAATTGGTGATAGAAAATTCTTATGATACTTACAAAGGAAGTGGCAGATTATTAGGTAGTGCAGAAAATTCTATAAAAATAGGCACCGCAAATGTCATCAAAAACATGATTACTGAACTAAGAAGCAGGAATATGACTACTCCTGCTTCTGAATAATTTTCTATTTATATAATTTTATAAAATCTTTGCCAATTCAGCACATAACCATTCTAGCAATTCTCTATCCTCATCTGTAAAAGGATCTTTTTTGTGAGAATCTATATCTATTTGACCAATATTTACACCATCTTTAATAATAGGAACTACAATTTCGGCTTTGGTTTCTAGCGAACAAGCCAAATAATTATCTTGTTCCCAAACATCTGGCACTACAAAAGTTTCGTTTGACACAGCAACTTGCCCACAAATTCCCTTTCCAAAAGGAATCACAGTATGATCTGTAGCTGCCCCAACATAAGGTCCTAAAACCAATTCTTCTTTATCGCCGTTTTTAAAATAAAAACCAGTCCAATTAAAATAATCAAACTCTTGGTCTAGAAGATGACAGATTTTTTCTAATTTTTCGGTGGTATTGTGACTTGGGCTTTCAATAATTGATGAAAGTCTTTTTTTAATTTCCATAATTTTTAAATTTTTAATATTCTTCGAATGTAATATCTTCTTTATAACCGAACATTCCTCTTTCTTTAATCATTGCCGCTACTCCATCTGGCAATTGCTCTTCCCAACCTGATTCACTATTCGAAATTTTCTGCAAAATTTCTCTAGAATAAATTTCAGAATGCTCTGGATTATAATCCTTAATATCTACAATTCTTCTGTTATGTTTAAAATATTTATACAATTCTTTAAGATTGTCATTCACTTTTAAGTTTTCTGATGTGAGTAATTCGTGTGTTTTAGGATCTTTATAAGGATACAGATATACTCTCATATCTTTTTTAAAGAACTTACCGAATGCTTCTAAGATTCCACCAGAAAGATGTTTGTAATAATCTTCATCGAAAACCATCAATAAATTATTTACACCCATCGCAATTCCGGTATATCTTACATTATAAGAAGTGAAATAATCTACTAATCTATAATATTCTGAGAAATTAGAAATCATTACGGTATAACCCAATTTCGCCAAAACGTCTACTCTATCTAAGAAATCTCTTTCGTCTAGATTTCCGGAAGCTTTGAGATTAGAAACGGTAATTTCGAAAAGAATAACGGTATCTTCTGGTTTTCCTTCTGTTTCATTGAGGAACATTTTAAGACCGTTTTCGAACATATCTACATTCACCAAAGTTACCGGTCTGAAACTTCCTCTTACCGCAAAAACATCTTTTCTATACAATAAATCCGCTGGAAGCATATTCTTCCCTTCAGAATTGAAGATTACCGCTTCAGTCATAGAATTTTTAATCAACTGAAGACTCATCAAGCGATTATCTACATAAGGAAAAGCAGGTCCTTGAAAATCAATCATGTCTATTTCAATTTTATCCACCGAAATATCATCATACAAACTTTTGATTAATCTTCTAGGATTGTCATATAGATGAAATGCTCCATAAACCAAGTTTACCCCAAGATTTCCTAGCGTTTCTTGCTGAAGCGTAGCATCATTTTCTTTAAATTTTACATGCAATACAATTTCGCTGTACTCTTGACCAGGTTGCGCCTGAAACATGATTCCTACCCAACCGTGACCTAAAAAGGTTTTTTGATAATTAATGGTAGTTACTGTATTTGCAAAAGAGAAAAATTTACGATGTGCATTTCTTCGTTATCTAAACGCTCTTGGATAAGACCTACTTCATGACGAAGCATTTTTTTCAGTCTATTTTGGGTTACATATCTATTTTTATCTTCTTTACCATAAATAGCATCACTGTAATCCTTATCATAAGCAGACATTGCTTTTGCAATCGTTTGAGAAGCAGCTCCCGCTCTAAAGAAATGACGAACCGTTTCTTGTCCCGCACCAATTTCTGCAAAAGTACCATATATATTAGGGTCTAAATTGATGGCTAAAGCCTTTTGCTTGGGAGTAAGATATTGCTTAATTACAGACATGAATAAAATTTTGCGTAAATTTACCAAAATCTCACAAAAACCCAAAAATGAAGTTGAAATTTCTAGGAACTGGTACTTCACAAGGCATTCCAGTGATTGGATCTACTCATCCTGTTTGTTTATCTACTAACCCTAAAGACAAAAGACTAAGGTCATCTGTCATGATTACGGATGATGATGAAAAAAAAATCCTCATTGATTGTGGTCCAGATTTTCGTCAACAAATGCTCACCAATCAAGAAAGCAATGTAGACGCCTTATTAATTACACATGAACATAATGACCATGTTATTGGTTTAGATGATTTACGCCCTATTATTTTCCAAAAAAGAAAAGATATTTCTATTTATTGTTTGCCAAGAGTAGGAAAAGAGATTCAAAATAGATTTCCGTATGCTTTTACAGAAGATAAATATCCAGGCGCTCCGAGTTTTGAAATCACAGAAATAGGAAATAAACCATTTATTATAGAAAATACAGAGATTACTCCTATTCAAGTGATACATTATAAACTTCCGATTTTAGGTTATAAGTTTAAGAACCTCGCTTATATTACTGATGCTAGTTTCATTTCGGAAGAAGAGCAAGAAAAATTAAAAAATCTAGAGTTTCTCATTATTAATTGTTTAAGAAAAGACGAACCGCATGTTGCTCATTATATATTACCCGAAATTCTAGAATTGGTAGAAAAACTACAACCCAAAACTACATATCTTACTCATATCAGTAATAGATTTGGCTTCCATGACGAGATAGAAGCGATGACGACAGAGAATGTTCATCCTGCATATGATGGACTAGAAATAGAGTTTTAAGAAAATATTTTCTTAAAATTTTCTTTTTTTACATTAAAATTATTTTATATTTGCACCACCAATTTTTAATGCCCAGTTGGCGGAATTGGTAGACGCGCTAGACTTAAACTCTAGTATCGAAAGATGTGCCGGTTCGATTCCGGCACTGGGTACAAAAAGAGAACTCTGTAACAGAGTTCTCTTTTTTTTTGGTAATAATTCAGTATTTATTGGTAATTTTCAAATAATCCTTAAAGGTCTTTTAGTTTCTTTATAAATTTAATATATATCAATATCATATTTTATGATAATAATCAGATATAAAGCTAATTTTATTATTAATTTCATAACAATATAAGACAATTGACAAATATCATGTAATTATTTTAGAAAATTTTAGGAATTATTTAAAAAAAATAATATACCTTTGTAGTGTAAAAATTTAATAATTCATAAATAAAATTTTAAAAAAATAAAAATATGAAAAATTTAGCTAATACAATTAATCGCGTTTTTATCTTACTTTCCCTTTTAACAGTAGCTGTTTTTTACGCACAAAGCATTACTGGAAAATCTTTTAAAGTTTCGGTAAATGGAACTTCTCCAATGCACGATTGGACAATGACTTCTACATCTGCAGTATTCACTGGTACTGTAAATGGTAATACTATTACTAATGTAAAATTTGTAATGGCTAGTAAAAACCTAAAAAGTGAAAAAGGTAAAATGATGGACAATAAAGCTTACAAAGCTTTAAAAGCAGATGCTAATCCTAACATTACTTTCACTGCTGCTTCTTTACCTCTAGGAAAAAGCAACGTAGCTGGTAAATTAAGCATTGCAGGTGTTACTAGAAACGTTACTATCACTGTAAACGTAGAAAAAAATGGTAATTCTTATAAAATTACTGGGTCTGAAAGCTTAAAAATGTCTGAATACGGTATGGAAACTCCAGGTTTCTTAGGTGTAACTACAGGTGATGCTGTTACAGTAAATGTAAATATCGTAGCGAACTAATAATAAATATGAATAACAATTAAATAAAAAAAGTATGAAAACTTTATGGATTAAAGCCGCTGTTCTTTCAACTGTATTAACAAGCACAGCTTTCTATGCACAAGAAGCAGATATGAGAGATTATCTTGCACCTGAAAAATCAACTAGAAACGTATTCGAAGACCCTAAAGTAGAAGCTCCTGAATACAATGGAGTAAAAGTATCTGTAGGTGGTGATTTCGCTTTACAATTCCAATCTCTAGACCATAGTACAAAAGGAACTACTGCTGCTCCACTTGTAAATATGGGTGCTGACTTCAACTTACCAACTGCTAACTTAGACCTTAATGCTTATTTAGCTAAAGGTGTTAAAATGCACTTAAGAACTTATCTTTCTGCAAGACACCACAACGAAGCTTGGGTAAAAGGTGGTTACATTCAAATTGATAACTTAGATTTCATTTCTCAAGGATTCCTAGGTGGTCTTATGAAAAATGCAAGAATCAAAATAGGTATGGATGACATTAACTACGGTGACTCTCACTTCAGAAGAACTGACAATGCTAAAGCAATTAACAATGCTTTCGTAGAAAATAACATTATGGATTCTTTCACTACTCAAGCTTTTGGTGAAGTTTACTACTACTCTAATGGATTCATGGGTATGGTTGGTGCATCTAACGGTAAATTAAACCAAACTGCAGTAAAAGGAACTAACGATAACGCTCCTTCTATCTACGGAAAACTTGCTTATGACAAACAACTTAGCGAAGATTTAAGATTCAGACTTTCTGGTTCAGTGATCAAAACTAACGGTTTAAATACTAACGGTAAATTATTCGGTGATGACAGAGCTGGTTCTAGATACTACTATGTATTATTAACTACAGCTGATGCTATGGGAACTTCTAACTTCCTGACTGGTAGATTTGACCCAGGTTTCAAAGAAATGACTGCTATCCAAATTAACCCATTCGTTAAATATCAAGGTTTAGAATTCTTCGGTACTTACGAACACGTTTCTGGTAACAAACCTTTAAACGCAACTACTAAGAGAGATTCTGATGGTTCTTACAACCAAATCGCAGCTGAATTACTTTACAGATTCGGTGGAAAAGAACAATTCTATGTAGGTACTAAATATAACACTGTAAGTGGTAAAGATTATGACGGTGCTGCTGAAAGAAAAATCGACCGTTTCAACTTAGCAGGTGGTTGGTTCATGACTAAAAACATCTTAGCTAAATTAGAATACGTAAACCAAAAATACAACCAAAGTGCAGCTTGGGGTACAACTTCAGCTCTTTACGGAGGTAAATTCAATGGTTTAGTTTTCGAAGCTACAATTGGATTCTAATAATCTAAAATCGAAATATTGAAGAAAGAAAGGGGCAACTATTGCCCCTTTTTCAATGATAAAAATCAAAAATTTCCCACTATAATTTTTCGTAAATTTATAGTATAAAAACAACTTAAAAATTATAAAAATGAAAACGCTATCTACAGTGCTTAAAACAGCGGTTTTGTTACTATCCCTCAATTTATTAGCACAAGAAAAAACCTCTTACATAAGCATTAATGGCACTACCAATGTCAATACTTTTAAATGTGTAAATAACAGTTTCCATCAGCTTGTTCCATTATCACTTAACCATTCTAGTGATAACAAATTTGCAGAAACTTCTATCAATCTAATCGTAAAAGATTTCGATTGTAAAAACAGAATCATGACCAATGATTTCAGAGACATTATTCACGCAGAAAAATATCCTTTTCTTAACATCACTTTTTTATCTTTAGACAAAAAAGATCACAACACCTACAAAGCTTTTGTACAAGTAAAAATGATGAACAAAGTCAAAAAATATTTTGTAGACCTCACGCTTAAAGATTCGGTTTTGGTAGGAAACAAAACTCTTCGTTTTAGCGAGTTTGACATTATTCCTCCTAAGAAATTTGGCGGAATGGTAAGTGTAAAAGACGACTTAAACTTAGCAGTAAGTCTTAAAGTAAAAGACTAAATATTAATTTTTCTTAACATAAGCGCATGAAAATGATTTATTTCTTAATTTTAGAATACACAAATCACTTATCCCATGCACAAAAAACAAACACACTCCAAAAGATTTAAAGTAAGAATTAAATTTCCACCGAAAAGAATTCAGAAAAATTATAAAAATTGATTTTTTGATTGAGATACGCTCTCTTCAAAAAATCAATTTTCTTTTATAGACAATTCTAAAATATTGGATTTAATGCTGATAATGCTGAAATATCCCTTTATCAGAAGCCGTCCAAAATGCGGCTTTTTGCCCCGAAATTTTCAGAGCTTCATTCGTCCAAGTATTGCAGGTAAATAAGAAACTATAACTGCCTTTTGCTTCGTAAAAGGAATCATTTTTACCGTAAACCGCTTTCGTTTTGATGTTGATGTAATTTCCTTCAGCATTTTTATCCATAGCATCATCAATAAACTTTATCAATTTCTGATATTGCGCCGAAGTCATCTCTAATTTCTTACAATCTTCTCCTAGTTTCATTTCCTTATAAAAAGTAGTATGAATCGCACTATTATCTAACCAAAAAGCTGCTTTGAAAGCCGTAGAAATTTTTAAATCTGCCCAAGTTGGCGTATCCAGATAAAATCCTTTATCTCCCCAACCAATAGCGATATATCTTAAAGTAGAATCTTTGGCAACCGTATCTTCATAAGGAAACTTCTGACTCCAGTCTATTTCTTTTGATTTCACAGGGAAAACCAAATCCGTATGAACTCCATTGGTCAAAATATATGCTTCTACATTTTTGGGTTCATTGGTTTTTTCCGCAGGAACTTCTATAAAAGGTAATAAATAAGCACTCAGTAAATATAACGCCACCAATCCAACAATAGAAACAACGGTTTTCAATAAAATTTTAAAGAATTTCTTCATGATTAATTTTTCTCGAAGATAAAGGTAAGCGAAAAATTAAAATTGTAAATGCTCTGAAAAAGCTTTGTAAAATATCAATTCTAATTTTACAAAACTTACAAAGAATGATCATTCAATAAGTTAACATTACGCATCAATCCAGAAAACTTGGTTCTTTTGACCGCAGATTTTTTAAAAATTTCAGAAAAGAGTTCTTGAGTAAGTTCCTTCCATTCGTTTTTTCTAAAATTCAATTTTTGGAAATTAGGCGCAAATTTCTCTTGTAAAGTAGGCGCTGAAAATCGGTTCCACGGACAAACATCTTGGCAAACATCACAGCCAAAAATCCAATCATCCATTTTTCCGTTAAAATAATCTGGAATTTCGTTTTTCAACTCAATCGTAGCGTAAGAAATACACTTGCTGCCATCTACTATTCTATCCGAAACAATAGCTTGAGTAGGACAAGCATCTATACACGCTCTGCAACTCCCGCAATGATCTGTAACCGCCAAATCATAGTCTAGCTCTAAATCACAAATAATTTCTGCTAAAAAATAAAAAGAACCATGCTTTTTAGTAATCAAATTCGCATTTTTACCTACCCAACCTAAACCAGATTTTCTAGCCCAAGCTTTTTCTAAAACAGGAGCAGAATCTACAAAAACCCTGAAACCAAACTCCCCAATCTCTTCCTGAAGTTCCGCCACCATATTTTTTAAAATATCTTTAATGACTTCATGATAATCTTCTCCATAAGCATATTTAGAAATTTTAAAATTATTGATTTTATCTATTTTTACTTTAGGAAAATAATTATAAGAAAGCGAAATCACTGATTTTGCACCATCTACCAAAAGTGTGGGATTCAACCTTTTGTCGAAATGATTTTCCATATATTTCGTTTCGCCGTGATAGCCTTTATTAAGCCAAGCTTCAAGACGCGGCGCATCTTCTTCTAGAAATTCTGCTTTAGAAATTCCACAAGATTGAAACCCGAATTTCTCGGCTTTTTGCTTAATCAGTTGAGAATAATTCATTAATTTTTAACGCAAAGGCGCAAATATATTTTTTTTATTTTTACGTTTTTAAGACGCAAAGTTTTAACAAACTTCGTTTGTTTTATTTGGGAAAATCAATGATTTTCTAGTGACTTAAAAAGATTTTATTTTTATAAATTCTTCTATCGACTTTGCGTTTTTATTCAATGATTTTGGTATAATTTTTAGTCTGTAACATAAATTACAGTGCGAAGTTAAGTTTTTTTCTATTTTTGCCCTGTAAAAATGAATTAATAATAATCAAAAAAATAAAAAATGACTTTTGAAGAAATTTTAAATTCAGGTGAATATTACTTAATCGACGTAAGACAACCAGAAGAATTACAGATGGACGGCGCAATAGATGGCGCTGTAAATATACCATTAGCAACTGTTCCTTTAAGACTAGACGAAATCAAGGAAATGAAAGGCCCAAAAATCATTTTCTGTAGAAGTGGAGGAAGAAGCGGACAAGCTTGCCAATTTCTAGCTCAGAATGGCTTAGAAAACATCTATAACGGTGGTGGTTTTATGCAATTACATGCTGCATTAGAGCATTATAAAAAATAATAAATCAGAGTTTTCATATTTTTTTGTACAACCAGCGCTCCCAAATTGGGAGCGCTGGTTATTTATTTTTAAAATCTCGCATAAACTGCTTCCTCAAATTCTTTCAATAATTTTTGAAAAACTTTTTCTACGGTTAGAATTTCATCGATTAAAGCAGAAGATTGCCCAATTTCTAACTCGCCTTCTTCTAAATCTCCTTCGAACATTCCTCGTTTTGCTCTTCGCTTCCCAAGTTTTTCCTGCAAAGCTTCAATATCTTTTCCTTCTTTATAAATTTCTTCTAATTCATAGAAAAATTTATTCTTTACCAAACGAACTGGCGCCAACTCTTTTAAAGTCAATTGCGTATCTCCTTCCTGAGTCTCTACAATTTTTTGTTTCCAATTTTCATGAGCGCTTGCTTCTACGGTTGCTGCAAATCTGGAACCAATTTGAACTCCATCAGCTCCCAAAATCATCGCAGCTTTCATTTGACTTCCTACAGCAATTCCACCAGCTGCAATGAGTGGAATCTCTATATTTCTTCGAACATTAGGAATCAGAGAAAGTGTAGTGGTTTCTTCTCTTCCGTTATGTCCTCCTGCTTCAAATCCTTCTGCTACAACTGCATCTACTCCTGCTTCTTGGCATTTTTTTGCAAATTTTACAGAAGATACTACATGCGCAACTTTTCTACCTTCTTTTTTTAGAATTTCAGTATACGTTTTCGGATTTCCAGCAGAAGTAAAAACGATAGGAACTTTTTCTTCAAGAATAATCTGAATAATCTCTTCAATATTAGGATACAACATCGGAACATTTACCCCAAAAGGTTTATCTGTAGCACTTTTACATTTCTGAATATGCTCTCTTAAAACATCTGGATACATGCTTCCTGCGCCAATTAAACCCAATCCACCAGCATTAGAAACCGCAGCAGCCAATTTGTAGCCAGAATGCCAAATCATTCCTCCTTGAATGATGGGATATTTAATATTAAAAAGTTGAGTAATTCTGTTCATGAATTTTTTTTGTTTAAAGATAAGATTTTTAAAAATTAATTATGTTCTTTTCCTTGATGAAAAGAACCCAAAATCAAGACTTCACTTTCTTCGGCTAAAATTAAAAATAAAATCCTAAAATCCCTGAAACTCTCTCGTCATACTGACGAGCTCAAACAGCAGGAATTTTTAACGGATTTTATTTTCAATTTCTTTACGCCTTCGAAACTGAGGTCATTTAAAAAAATCTTCGATTTTTATTTTTAAAATCTAAATCCATTTAAAATAAAAAATCCCGAAAAGTTTCGGGATTGATATAGTGGGAAATTTTTAAAATTATTTTACGATTGCTGCTTTGTTCCAATCGGTTTTGAACTGGCAATCTTTGTAACGATTGTCTAATGAGATAAAAGTATCTGCTAGATTTTCTTTTACCCATTTTTCTAAAGTTTCTCTTTTCTTTTTATCAAGGGCAAAACTTTTAATTCTTTCAAAATCTGTAGCAATATCTAGAGAATGTTCAGGAATAACATCATTCACTTTCATTAATACTACCGCTTTTTTCTGATTGAGTTCATCCATGAAAACTTCTGTTAAATCTCCTTTATTTACCCCTGCAATTTGATAAGCAACAGTTGCTGGAAGATTAATTTTTTCTTGTCTGTCTGAACCGTCTTCTGCTGGAATTACCCCTGCATTAAACTTAGTATTTTTATCATCAGAATGTTTGTAAGCAGCATCTTTGAATGTAATTTTTCCTTCAAGGATATCTTTTCTAATTTGCTCCATTTCCGCTTTTGCAGCTGCTATTTCTTCAACATTTGGTTCAGATTTTAGTAATATGTGTCTTGCATCGTACAACTTACCTGATTTTTTCACCAATTGAATAATATGGAAACCAAATTCAGATTCTACAGGATCAGAAATTTCTCCTTCTTGAAGATTAAGCGCAGTAGCTTCAAAAATTTTCACCATTTTACCTCTTCCGATGTTGGTATACAAACCACCATTTGCAGGTGAACCTGGGTCATCAGAATAGATTCTCGCTTTATTTTCAAAAGATTCTCCGTTTAAGATATCTTGTTTGATTTTTTTAAGTTTATCAATGATTTCTTGCTTGTGCGCATCTGTAAGTTTTGGGAACATTACAATTTTAGAAAGCACTACCTCATCTTTTACTTGTGGTAACTGATATTTGAATGCGTTATAAAAATCGGTTACTTCATTAGGCGTAATGTTTACTTTATCTGTGATTAACGCATATTTAGATTGAGCATAGTAGTTATCAATATCCATTTTCTCAATCACGTTTTTCATTTCGTAAGAAGAACGGAATTTATAAGAATCTAACATAGCTCTTTCTGAAGGGAACTGAGATAAAATCTGATTGTATTTATCACCAGCTTGTGCTCTAATCGCGGCAGTTCTGTCTTGAATAAGAGTATCTTTTTTTGCTTTATAAATTAAAAGTTTATTACTCAAAATCTGCTCCATAAATTCGCATTTATTGGTTTGTGCAGCACCTTGTTGAATAGCGTAATTTTGTTGTTCTAAAATATCTGATTCTAATACGATTTCGTCTCCTACCACTGCAGAAATTCCATCTACTAAATCTCCTTTTTTCACTTGTGCATTTGCATTAAAAGAAATGAGCGTTACCAAAAAACTCAATGCAAATAAATATTTCATGTTTTTAATCATTGTTAAATTTTTAACTGATTTGCAAAATTATGATTCTCTGCGAGATTTCCTATAATTTTTATTATAATTATTTCTTAAAATTCTTCTCAAGTTCAGCATTAAAACTTGGTTCTATTACAATTTTTGTTTTCTGACGTTGTTCTGCAATCGTTTTTGCTAAAATGTCTTCTCTCACATCTGCTCTTAATTCTTCCATAGCTTCTTCTTTAGTCATCGGTGAACTCGTTAAAATCCCATCAATAGCAATGATGAGCAATCTCTCTCCCAGTTTCACTTTTTGAATCCCTTTTTCGAAAGGAACTTTATTCACTTTGAAAACTTCTGCATTTTCAGACATTTCTCCTTTTTCGAAATGCACCATGAGTTGCTGCTTATCATTCAGTTTTCCGTAATATTTTTTATTGAGAGCATTCCAGTTTTTAGCATCTTTAATTTCTTTGGAGATGTCTTTTTCTATGCTTAAATCGGTTAAAATCGCCACTCTTGCATCAGCTCTTTTTTCCCAAATATATTTTTGTTGATTTTTTTTGAAATAATCATCCAATAATTCTGGCTTGTTGGTGAGTTCCTTTTCAATCCACTCACTGAAAAGAAAATCTGCCAATAAGTTTTGTTGAGTTTTTAACAATTGCTCTTTAATTTCTTGCTTTTTGACAAAATCTCTAGAATAAACAGCAAAAACATCATTTCCTCTCTTAGAATCAAGGAAAGCAGACCATTGTTCTTTCGTTAATTTATCTGCATTTTTAAAATTTTCTGACAACAGCGTTTTCAAATCACCAAAAGTGAAAGTATCTTTATTGAATTGATACAGAATCGCTTTATCATTTTTAAAAGCCAAATAATCCTGATATGATTTCTTAATTTTTTTGAAATCTGGAAATTCCTTGTAATCTGTAGATTTAACCAAAGATTCTATCAATTTATTGTACGCCACATCTGCAAAAGGCGAATCCATCATGTCTCTAATGAACATGGGATTGTATTTTTCTGAACTTTGATAAGGAATCACCGAATAAAGATTGAAAACAAAATATTTTTCGCCAATTAAAATAGGCTCTGTGTATTCTCCTTGCTTTTTATTTTTAAAAGCTTCATAAACTACATCTGGCAAAACCGGAGAACCCATTACTACACCTGCATTTTTCTTTTCAGTTTCGGTAGAACCGTATAATTGTGCTACTTCTTCGAATTTTTTTCCAGATTTCAGAGCCTCAAAAATTTGAGATTTCATTTTTTCTGATTCCTCATTTTTAGGATAAGAAATCATTCCAAAAATAATATAACCTAATGAAGGTCTTCTGTCTACCAATTTGGCAAAAGCCGCAACTGTAGCGCTATTTACCAATTGTGTAAACTGACCGGGCTGTAAAAGTTCTAGTTGCTTGTTCAGTTCTACATCTACATTTCCAGATTTTACAAAAAATGGTTCTGGTTTCTGTTTAGTATAATCTATAATCGCTTTTTCTAAGGTAATTTTACCCGATTTTACGTCATTATAAATTTGATTGTAATCATTTTTATCGTCAGCTGTTTTTTCTACATAGAAAACCTGAATTTTCTTCTCAATAAAGTTGGATGAAAAATACTGCTGAAGTGAAGACTGCATGATTTCTTTAGGATAAAAACGCTCTTCTCTAAGTTCTTGCTCTTTTTCGGCCATTGTTTTTTTGAAATAGCCTAAAGTGTCTGCTCTTTTTTCTAGAGCAAAATTCTGGAGCAACTTAAAATCCACATACGTTTTCACGGTATTTTCTATCCCAGAATTTTCTAAACCATATTTATTTTCGGTTTTAAATTTATCTACAGAAATACTGTCTTTTCCTATAATAAGATACTGTGATTGATAGCTTACAAAAGCTAAAAAGAGGACTAAACTTAACGTTTTTTTCATGTTTTCTTCAATTTTCATTTGCTTTTGGAAATCATAACATTCATCTTTCCAAAAATTTACAGCCTCAAAGCTAAAAAAAATCCCTTTCAAATAAAATTTAAAAGGGAGTTAATTATTTCTTAAAATTATTTTACAATCTAAATTTTATGCAACGCAAAGATTTTATTAATCCTATGAACAATTTTAGTGAGCAAAGAATACGAATAAATTCGTTTTAAGCGTTCGCTTTATCAATTCGCTAGCGAATCTAACTTTGCTCTCTTGATATTTTATTTCAATTTTATAAACTTTGCGTTTAATAAAAGTTGAAAATTCATGGTAATCTGCGTTTTCAAAACGTTTTTAAAGTTTCACTTCGAAAGTGGTAAGTTCTTTAAATTGTTTTATTCTGCCAATCATTTCGGCTTCGGTAACTTCTTCTAAACGTTGTGTTCCGAATTTTTCTACCGTGAAACTTGCCATTGCAGAACCTACAATTAATGCAGATTTCATTTCTTCGAAAGTAAATTCTTGTTTTTTAGTCAAATACGCTGCAAAACCACCTGCGAAAGTATCTCCAGCTCCAGTTGGATCAAAAACTTCTTCTAATGGCAATGCTGGAATTGCGAAGATTTTACCATCATTAAATAACAATGCTCCGTGTTCTCCTTTTTTGATAATCACGAATTCTGGTCCCATATCGTGGATTTTTTGCGCTGCTTTTACCAGAGAATATTCTCCTGAAAGTTGACGTGCTTCTTCATCATTAATGGTAATAACGTCTGTTTTAGCAATTACTTCCATCAATAAATCCCAAGTAAGATCCATCCAGAAATTCATAGTATCTAAAATCACCAATTGTGGACGTTTTTCCATTCTATCTAACACGGCTAATTGTACAGCAGGATGCAGATTTCCTAAAAGTAAAACTTCGGCATCTTTTGCAGATTCTGGAATTTTCGGGTCGAAATTTTCTAGAACATTCAGTTCTGTAGCTAAAGTATCTCTAGAATTAAGGTCGTTATGGTATTTACCACTCCAGAAAAATGTTTTCCCGTCCTTAATCATTTCTACTCCATCGACATTGATTCCTTTAGAAGTCATCATATCTAAATAGTGCTGTGGAAAATCTCCACCAATTACAGAAACCAAACTCACGTCTGTTTTCATTACAGAAGCTGCTAAACCTATGTAAGTCGCTGCTCCTCCTAAAATTTTATCAGTTTTACCAAAAGGCGTTTCTATGGCATCAAATGCTACAGTTCCTACTGCTAATAATTTCATATGTAGATATTATTTATTGTTTTTTATATATTATTTTTTCTCTCCAACTCTCCAACTCTCCCACTCAAACTACTTCCACTGGAAAGTATCAATCATGTGCAGCAAGTCTTTTTTAATATAATCTACTGCAGGTGCGAGTGAATCTGGTTTTGGTCTTGTATTGAAATATAAATTCGCGGTTACAAAATGTCTGGTGCTGTCTGTGATAAAAATCTGAATATTAGAAGCACTTTCTCCTTTTAATTCATACACATTTCCATACACTTTTTTCTCAGGATAAGAAAAAGACTTGGTTTCGATAGCTGAAGCTTTAATGGTATGTCCGTAAACCATTTTTTCCACTTCTTTTACATGCGCATCAAAATCATTTTTCACCGGAAAATACGTGATGAAAACATTGGCTTTCATTTTGGGATAACGCAAATTATACCAACATGCTTGTTTAGCATCTGCTATTGCTGCAAAATCTGAATATTCAAAAGTATAAGCACATGGATTAGTAAATGCTTGATAATGAGGCTGTGGATATTCTAGACGCAATTCACCTTTGGGTTTAGGTTTTGCTTCTTCACTACAAGCCAATGCAGAAAACGCTAACAAAATGACTGCTAATTTTTTAAACATTCTGCAAAAGTAAGAATTTTTTGTGGAAGAATTTTCTCGAAAATCAAGTTTAAAGATTTAATTTTCAAACGTTTTCTTCAAATAATTTTCTAAAGGTTTAGGAAAAGACTTTTGATGAGAATTTTCGTAATCTGTAATCTGCAATTGATGTTTCTGAGCGTAGTTTTCAAAAACTTTTTTATCCTGCAAATTCACTTTAGAAATACTGATTTCCAGATTCTTGTGCGTAAGTTTATGATGCACTGTTTTTTCCTCTACGACAAAATCTTCCAATTCCTGAGAAATACTTTCGGGAAAATCATATAATTTCTTCCAAATAAAGGAATCATCTCGCTGTTTGATGAGGAATTTATCCCCATACATTATATAATAATAGTGTAGTTTTAAATCTACCGCTTTTACTTTTTTAGATTTCACAGGAAATTCCAGCACTTTTCCTGTTTCGTAGGACAAACAATTTTCCTGAATCGGACAAACTTGACATTGTGGATTTTTAGGCTTACAAATTTCTGAACCCAAATCCATAATCGCTTGGTTAAAGTTCCCTGGATTTTCTTCAGGCATAATGAGTAAAGCCAATTCATAGAAATAAGCATACGCTTTCGGCGAGGAAACATCAAAATCATCGGCAAAAACCCTGCTCAACACTCGGTAGAAATTTCCATCAATGGCAGGAACTTTTTCATCAAAACAAATGCTAGAAACCGCAGCTGCTGTATATTTTCCTACGCCTTTTAGTTTTAAAATTTCAGAAAAGGAGTCTGGAAACACTCCTCCGAAATCTTCCATTACTTGTTGTGCTGCTTTGTGAAGATTAATCGCTCGGGAATAGTAGCCTAAACCTTTCCAATAGAGTAAAACTTCGTCTATTTCTGCACTGGATAATGATTCTACCGTAGGAAATCTTTCTACAAAATTCAGGTAATGATTCTTGCCTTGCTCTACTCTAGTCTGCTGTAAAACGATTTCGCAGACCCAAATGTGATAAGGATTCTTCGTTTTTCGCCAAGGTAAATCTCTCGCATTCAAATCATACCATTTCAAGAGTTTTAAACCAATGTTTAGAAAATCAGTATATTTGTTCTTCTTTTTCAAAAAATATTTTTTATATTTGCACACCAAAAATAAAAACAAAAAAGGAAATGACAAAGGCAGAATTGGTAAACACCATCTCAAGCAAATTAGGAATAGAAAAAAATGATACACAAAAAGTTATCGAAGCTTTTATGCAAGAAATCAGAACTTCTATGTATAATGGAGATAACGTATATTTAAGAGGTTTCGGTTCTTTCGTAATCAAAACCAGAGCAGCAAAAACAGGTAGAAATATTTCTAAAAATACAGCTATCAACATTCCTGCTCACAACATCCCAGCTTTTAAACCTTCTAAAACTTTCGTAGAAAAAGTTAAAACTAAGGTTGCTGTAAAATAATTTATAAATTAGGTTCAAAAAAAAATTCAAATATTAACTTTTAAAAATTTCTAACTATGCCAAGCGGAAAGAAAAGAAAAAGACACAAGGTGGCTACCCACAAAAGAAAGAAAAGAAGAAGAGCAAACAGACATAAGAAAAAATAATCTTTTCTGTTTAGATACAATATAATATAGTTGGTGTTTTTATCTTTATAATGAGCACTAACTATATTTTTGTTTTAATTAAAAACTTTAAAAAGAAATTTTAGAAAATGAAGAAAGAATTAATAATCTCTTATGAAGATGATGCTTCTAAAATTGCCCTTATTGAAGACGGTAGATTATTCGAGCTCCACGAGATTAAGCAGAATACAGATTTTGTAGTAGGCGATATCTTTGTGGGAAAAATTAAAAAATTAGCTCCTAATCTCAATGCTGCTTTCGTAAATATAGGTTACGAGAAAGATGCTTTTTTGCATTATCAGGATCTCGGTCCGCAGTATCTTACCTATCGCAAGTTTTTACAGGATACGGTATCCAAAAGACAACAAACCTCTTCGCTTAAAAACTTCCAAATTCAGCCAGAAATAGACAAGCACGGCACTGTAGACAAAGTGATGGCTCCTCAAGACGAAGTTTTATTGCAAATTACCAAGGAACCTATTTCTACTAAAGGGCCCAGAATTTCTACCCAGATTTCTTTAACGGGGAGATTTCTAGTACTCATCCCTTTTGATAATAAGGTTTCTATCTCTAAAAAAGTTAAAAGCGCCGAAGAAAAAGCTAGGCTCAAAACGCTTATCGAAAGCATAAAGCCTGAAGGTTTCGGTGTAATCATCAGAACAGTAGCAGAAGGAAAAAAAGTTGCAGAACTCCATAATGACATGAACCAATTGGTTGATAAATGGAACGTTTGCTTCAAAAATATCCAAAAAAATAAAACGCCTGCCAAAGTTCTTAGTGAAGAAGACAAAGCTTCGGCTATTTTGAGAGACAATTTCAATCAAGATTTCGTTTCTATCATTTGTGACGACGAACAAATGGTAAACGATATGAAAAATTACCTTGAAGTCATTGCTCCAGAACGAAAAAACATTGTACAATTTTATGATTCTCACATTCCACTTCTGGAATATTACAATGTAGAAAAACAGCTGAAACAATCTTTTGGAAAACACGTAAACATCCCAAGTTCTAAAGGTGCTTACCTCGTGATAGAACACACAGAAGCGCTGCACGTAGTAGACGTGAACTCGGGGAACAACATTTCTTCTGGCACTGCCAATAAAGAACACGCCCTAAACGTAAACAAAATGGCGGCTACAGAAATTGCAAGACAACTCAGACTGCGAGACATGGGTGGAATTATTGTGGTAGATTTTATAGACATGCCAAATCCTGACCACAGAAAAGAACTGTACGAACACTTGCGCGAAGAAATGAAACGCGACAAAGCAAAGCACAAAATCCTACCGCCGAGTAAATTTGGTTTGATACAAATCACCAGACAGCGTGTAAGACCAGAAAAACAAATAGACACCAAAGAAGAAAACCCGAACAAAGACGGCGAAATCTTGGCTCCTATTTTTGTGGTAGAACGCATGGAAGAAACCATCAAAGATTTCTTTACCAAAAAAAAGGGCAAATTATACCTACACACGCATCCGTTTGTAGAAGCATATCTTACAAAAGGATTGATGAGCCAACAAATGAAATGGTTTATCAAGTACAAAAAATGGGTAACTATTATCCCAAGAGATTCTTTTAAATATCTGGAGTACAGACTCTATGATGCAGATAAAAAAGAACTCATCAGCTACTCGAATTAATTGAAAATGGAGAGTGGAAAATTGAAAATTATAAAATCGTTGCAGCAATGCAGCGATTTTTTTTGTGATTATTTACAGTTTATGGATTTCCGTAATTGTTGTATTGAATTATTTTTTAATTTAGTAGAAAATTAATACCATGAAAATTAAACTACTTTTCACATTACTATTATTAGGTGGATTTTTCCAATTTAAAGCACAAACATCTTGTAATGAAATTTTAAATATGGTAAAATCTAAAGGATATGGAACCACCTATTATAGTACTAATAGCGACGCGATAAGACAAGTTACTTTTTATAATGTACAAATTGAGTACAAAACCTATTATTTTGCTGTTGTAAAGTTCACAAGTTCATTTAATGATTACATCTATCAAGTTTCTTCTAACACACAGTACAATTATTCTATGGCTTATCAAGATAGTGCAGGTAAAGCTTTTTGGAAATTTATAGAACCTCATAATAAAAATCTTGGCTGTGCTCCAAATTTTAATTAGACATGATAAATCATTATCAGATACTTAATATATCAGAAAATGCTACAATTGAAGAGATAAAGATTGCTTACAGAAAATTAGCAATCTTATACCATCCTGACAAAAATAAAAATATAGATGCCAATCAGAAATTTGTTAAGATAAAAAACTCTTATGACGTTCTTTTAGACCCAATTAAAAGAAAAAAATTTGATAAAGAACTTGAAATACAAAGACTTCAAAGTAAAATATACAATGAACTTAATAAGAAAACAATAAAACCTCAACATCATAAAGCACAAAAAAAGTATGGGTTAAGAAAATTTATTTTAGTTGTTATTATTGTTATTTCAATAATTATAATCAATCATATAATTAAATCTACAAAAGCAGAAAACATTAAGAATATGTCCGACAATATTGAAAGTATTGATAGTTCAAATACTGAAGATAAAAAAATAGAAAATCAATTGAAAAATATTGAAGAAAAAGAATATTCAAACGGTGATTTAAAATTTTAAAAAATGAAAATAAAACTACTTTTTTTCTTAATAATTGTATCATTTGTTAATGCTCAACAAAATGGTAAAAATAAAACTAAACAATCACCAATCACAACTGAATGTTTTAAACCATTAATTTTACCTAAATTAATTTTAAGAGATTGCCTACAGTTAGACTCTTTAAATGAGGATATAGACAAATGCAATCGTGATAATTTAAGATTAATTAATGAAAATTTTAAAATTGATTCGTTAAATCAGAATAGTCAAAAACAATATAATGATTGTATTTCAAAGAGAACTTCCGTAAATAATAAAAACAGTGTAATAGTTTCCCCCAAAAAAAATAATGTAAACAATTATGAAGGATATGAAAGTGTTTCTGTAACAACAGGTGATTTAGGTTGTTCAAATGTTATTCCTCGTTATGATTACTCATTAAACACAAGTCTTTTAGTGAAAAATTATGGTGACTTAGATTTAGTTATCAAATTAATAAATCTAGAGGACAATATAGCAAGTAGAATGGTTTACATTCGTAAAAACTCATCTTTTCAAATAAAAAATATTCCACAAGGAAAATATATTATAAAAGAGGCTCATGGTGAAGTTTGGAAACAAAAAAACATTGATGGCAAGTGCGTTGGTATTTTCACAAAAAACGCAATGTACAGACAAGGAAAAAATATACCAGATTTTAATATTAGAAAAAGAATAGAAGGCAATTATGAAGTAACTGAAATTCCATATTATGAATTAGAATTGGGTATAAAAATAATTACAAAACCTGGAGAAAAAGTTAGAAGTACTTATCAGAGTAATTCAATTACAAGTTCTGAATTTAACAAGTAGGTATTAATTATATATTTTTAAAAATGAAAAAATCAATTTTAGCAACAATATTTTTTTTAGTTTTCAGTAATTTGACATTTTCACAAATTAAAGCAACCAATCTGAATTACGTATGGGCTGCAAAAGAATTTAGTAAAGATGTTGCTTTATTTCGTGCAAAAAGTTTTTTATATAAATATGTTTTAGGTAGCAACGAAAACATTTCAAAATTTGAACTAATTCCATTAGCTGCTTCTGGTTCAGGAGAATTAACTACTCTTTTGTATAAAGCGGATGACAAAAACCAAGAAGGAATGATTTTAGGTTTTTTTGGTGATTATTGGAATGAAGCAGGAGTTGTTTATCAAGGCTATGCTTTCAAAAATCTTAATAAATATGAAGCATTAGAATTTCTAGAAAAAATAAATAATGCCATAGAAAGTAATAGTAAATTTATGAAGGATTCATATGATAATAACAATATTTATTTTTCATACAAAGATATTGATGTTTTAATTTATGCATCAAATCAAAATTTTTCTATAAGACTATTCTGGAATAATTTTGACAGTAATTGGGACAAGACAGCTTTTGATCGTTCAAAACGAAGATTTGAAAAAAGAATAAATTAAAAACTACCCACGCTGCGCAAAGTTTGCAACTTTGAGCAATGATAAGAAGTAGCAAATAAATTGTAGGAACAGAGAAATATTGATAAATAGACTGGCGCAAAGTCAGGAGACTTTGCGCAGCAGAGATAATGAACTAAACAAATTCTTACAATTGTACTTTGTCTATTTGAGTGTTATGTGTCATTTTATGAAAACCCCGCCTTTAAACAAAACTAGCAATGAAAAAAATTCTATTAATCATTTCTATTTTACCCTTATTAATTAATTGTAATCAAGACAGTCTCCCAAAGCCAAAATTATCAAAAGAAGAAAAATCAAAAGTTCTCACTGAAATTAAATTGATGGAAAATGCAAAAATTTATAGCGACTCTGCAATAATTCTCTTGAACAAAAATGCTGCTGATGGTATTGTTGAAAAAGAAATTGTCGAAAAACACAATTTGTTATTAATTAAGTCGATTGAAAATGCAAAAAGAGTAGATATTAGTATACTTGAAAAAATGAAAAAGGGCTTTGGTAAAAAATACCAAGACAAATATATCAGAGGACTTGAGCTGCGTCTTGAAGGAATTAAAAATTCAGATGGTAAAAAAGCATTAGAAGGACAAATATTATATGATGAGTATGTAAATTTTGTAAATAAATTAAAAACACAATAATTATGAAAGTTTTTAAGTGGATATTGCTACCTTTATTTCTAATAATTTGGTATTTCACACCCGTGTTTTCAATTTCAATTTTCATTTGGTTGATTGAGTTCATAGCAGATTGGTGGACAATAGTAATATTATTAATGTTTACATTCATTTCAGGAATTATACTTTGGATATCTATTATCTTACCGTCCTTTTTAGGAAATCTACTGATTTACTTCTATGATTCCAAATGGGTTAAATATCTTTTTTCGATTTTTGGAGCAATTTCAATTTTTTCGATATTTTCAACAATAAAATATAATCCGCAAATTCGACCTTTTTTAAGTTATTTAAAAGACATTTTAGATGAAAGTCTTTTAAAAGGCGGTTTGCTTTTTTTACTTGCAATCGAATTTGCGTTTGTGTTACTCTATGCTTTTGTCTTAGCACCTCTATTTATTAGCAAAGATGATAATTAAGAAAAACGACACATAACATCTGTAACTGTTGCACAACCCCGATCTCCCAGATTTATAATCCGTGAGTTTCAATAAAAAACCCAAAAACCTCTGCTTTCGCAGAGGTTTTTCTATAAAAGAACTTCTACTCTAATTCGGGTAAAAGAGCAGTCAAGCTTGAGGTTTGTTCGTGGTTCCTTCGTGTTTCCTTCGAATCAGCCTCGGAAAAGTACCCTAAATCACGAACAAACCACGAACAAATGTAAAAGGAAACTCAAATCAGACTCTAACTTGATTCGGGAAAATCTTATCAACATTTAACAATCCTTTAAAACAAGCTCTGCTAAAAATTCCCTATTTTTGAGCAATGCAAAATTCTTTAGAAATACTATTACAGCAGTTGCAAGACGCAGAGTTGGGCGGTTTTGATGCGCAAAAAGATTATGCGCCACCTTATCGTTCTCTACTCACGCAAGAAGAAATTTTGGCAAAAAATCCTAAATACGCCGCCGTCAATATTTTACTCTATCCCAAAAACGGAGAATTGCACTTTCCGCTCATCCACAGAACGCATAATGAAAACGACAGACATTCTGGTCAGATTTCACTTCCTGGTGGTAAAAAAGATGACACCGATGCAGACTTTGCAGAAACCGCCATCCGTGAAACTTGGGAAGAAATAGGCGTAACGATGTCTCAAATCAAAATCGTGAGAGAACTCTCTCCTATTTATATTCCGCCAAGTAATTTTTTCGTGTATGCTTTTTTGTCTTACACCGAATCTTGGCCAGATTTTAATCACCAACAAACCGAAGTTCAAGAAATTTTAGAAGTTCCGCTTTCTGTAATTCGGGATTTGCCAAAACCACCTTTAACCATGGAATTGCCACGAACCAATGGATATAAAGTTCCTTATTTTGATTTCCAAAACCACAAAATTTGGGGCGCCACTTCTATGATTTTGAGTGAATTGAACGAGTTGCTAAAAAATGTTTAAATTTGCAATCTGCATTTTGATGTTTAATTCATTATCAAAAAATTTTTAAACCACAAAAGCCACAAAAGAAAAGCTTGAAAATAAGTCTTTCAAAAGAAGAAAAAGTATTGTTTAATCTTTTTCATTTTAGGAAACTTTAAAACAAATATAGCTTTTGTCACTTTTTCGGTTAAAAATTAATAGCGCAGAAAAATCATTTGTGTTTAATAAAAATCGAGCTTAATAGCTGCTTGAAAAATGGCGAAGAAAAGCATTTTTACAGATTCTTTCGGGAATATTTACTTTTTAAAGAGATTTATCATCTTCATCTTGGGAATGATTTCCTACAGAAGATTTAATGGGTTCAACAAGTTGAAAATTACAGGAACCGAGCATTTGGTAAACCTCCCGAAAAACAATGTATTGTTCGTATCTAATCACCAAACGTATTTTGCTGATGTAGCAGCAATGTACCACGTTTTCTGTGCCGTGAATAACGGATATATGAACACCATCAAAAATCCCGTTTATCTGCTGAATCCAAAAGTAGATTTCTACTACGTAGCCGCAGAAGAAACCATGAATAAAGGAATTTTGGCAAGAATTTTTAAATTGGCTGGAGCAGTTACCGTAAAAAGAACTTGGCGCGCCGAAGGAAAAAATGTAAACAGAATGGTAGATTTAAAAGAAGTAGAAAATATTCTGAAAGCGCTAGATAATGGTTGGGTGATTTCTTTTCCGCAAGGAACTACTTCTGCTTTTGCACAAGGTAGAAAAGGAACTGCTAAACTCGTTCAGCAACAACGTTCTATCGTTATTCCTATCAAAATCAATGGATTCCGTAGAGCTTTTGACAAAAAAGGATTGAGAGTAAAAGTGACAGGTGTAGAACCTACTATGCAGTTCAAAGCTCCATTAGACATAGATTACGACAACGAAAAGGCGGAAGATATTCTTTACAAAATTATGCACGCCATCGAGCAAACACCTGAGCATAACGTGTTACACGATTACGACAAAGAATATCAGGAGCGCAAAAAACAAGAGAAAAAAGACGAGTAAACTTATTTTATTAAATTTTACTTGGCTCTTTTCACCTGGCTCTTTTTAATTTTAATTAAAACATGAACATTCATTTCATTGCAATTGGCGGTGCTGCGATGCACAATCTTGCCATAGCTCTCAAAAATAAAGGTTACCAAATCACAGGTTCAGATGATGCTATTTTTGAACCTTCTCTTTCTCAATTGCAAAAAAACGGACTTCTTCCTGAAAGTTTAGGTTGGTTTCCTGAGAAAATTTCTGAAAATCTAGACGCAGTCATTCTAGGAATGCACGCCAAAAAAGAGAATCCAGAACTCTTGAAAGCTCAAGAATTGGGCATCAAAATCTATTCTTATCCAGAATTTCTATACGAACAGAGCAAAGAAAAAACCAGAGTGGTGATTGCAGGTTCTCACGGGAAAACTACCATTACTTCTATGGTTCTTCATGCGTTGCAATATCATCATTTCGATACAGATTTTATGGTAGGAGCGCCGCTAGATGGTTTTGAATGCATGGTTAAACTTTCTTCAGAAAATGATTTTATCATCTTGGAAGGAGATGAATATCTTTCTTCGCCGATAGATTCTCGTCCGAAATTCTTGCATTATCATCCGAATATCGCTTTGATTTCTGGGATTTCTTGGGATCATATCAATGTTTTCAAAACGGAAGAAGAATATGTAGACGCTTTTAGAAATTTTATTAAAAATATTACTTCTGGTGGAATTTTAGTGTATAATGAAGAAGATGAAAACTTAGTAAAACTGGTAGACGAAGCGGAGAATTATTTCAGAAAAATGCCTTACAAAACGCCCAACTACGAAACCAAAAACGGAAAAACTTCCGTAGAGACAGAAATGGGGCAAATTCCGCTTAAAATTTTCGGAAAGCACAATTTACTGAATTTAGAAGGAGCAAGGCTTATTTGCAATCAATTGGGCATTTTAGACGAAAATTTCTACGAAGCCATGATGAGTTTCTCTGGCGCATCAAAACGTTTAGAAAAGGTAAAAAGAAATGATGATGTGATTTTGTACAGAGATTTTGCACACGCTCCAAGCAAAGTAAAAGCATCTGTTTACGCTTTTGCAGAACAATTTCCTGCCATGAAGAAAATAGGCGTTCTAGAACTTCACACCTACTCTTCTCTGAATCCCGAATTTTTGCCTCAATACAAAAATACTTTAGCCCAACTTGATGAAGCGGTGGTTTTCTATGATTTGGAAGCATTGAAAATTAAAAATATGACTCCCATTTCGCCTGAATTGATTAAAGAATCTTTCGGGAAGGAAAATTTACAGGTTTTTACCAATGCGGGTGATTTGAAAAATTTTTGGCAAAATCTAGAAAAATCAAATTCTGCTTTCCTGATGATGAGTAGCGGAAATCTTGGCGGAATTTCCTTGACTTAAATAAAAATCAATATTTCTTCCTTTTGAAACGCAAAGTTTTTAAAACTTTAAAGTAAAAAAATTAAGCAAGCAAAGATAAAATTCGCTAGCGAATTGGATTAAGCCTACGTTTAAAAAACGAATTGATTTGTATACTTTCCTCACTTAAAATTGCAAATAAATCATTAAAACATCTTTGCGTTTTACAAAAAATTACACAAGCTATGTACATCGCAACAGCAGATAAGTTTCCATCATTTTAAGTACTTTCTAGCAAAATATTTTCTCAAAAATTTTAGATTTTTTTTCGCTAACTATTTCATATTCAAAATATTTTATTAATTTTAGAAACACACTAAAACCACATGAATATGAGAACTATAAAACACATTCTTGATAGAAAATCAAGAGAACTCGCCATCATCGAACCTGAAAAAACTGTTTTCGAAGCTTTAAAATTAATGGCAGACAAAAACATAGGCTCTGTTATTGTAATGGATGGAACTAGATATCTCGGCATTCTTTCGGAGAGAAATTACGCAAGACAAGTTGTGCTCCTCAACAAAAGTTCTAAGCAACTTCCCGTAAGAGAAATTATGAGAACAGACCTCCCAAAACTTTCTAAAAATGACCCCATCGAAAAATGCATGGAAATCATGACTCAACTCAATGTGAGATATTTGCCTGTGGTAGAAAATGAAACACTCATCGGTCTAATTTCTGTAAAAGACCTTTTAGACGAAGTTTTATTGCACCAAAAAGATGTCATCGAAAATCTTACCCACTATATCAACACTTAAATTTTTCGACTGAACTAATACCATTTCTCCTCCCGAAATCCATCGGGAGTTTTTTATGGAGTGAGATTTCTAAATTTTATTATATTTGGGAAAATCAGAACACCAGTAGAAATGAGATACACCACATTAGGAAAAATTCCGCAAAAAAGGCATACCATTTTTAAATCCGAGGAAGGGAATTTCTATTACGAACAGCTTTTTGGGACTGAAGGTTTTCACGGAATCTCTTCGTTACTGTATCATATTCACAGACCTACACAGATTAAATCTATTGGAACGCCAAAAGATGTTACTCCAAAAATTGCAGTAGACCGAAACATCACGCCGCGAATGTTTAAAGGTGTACAAGTGACTCCCGAAAATGATTATTTAGAAAGTAGAAAAGTTTTGTTGTTAAACAACGATTTAAAAATGGGTTTGGCAAAGCCAAAAAAGTCTACGGAATATTTCTACAAAAATGCAGAATGTGATGAACTGCTTTTCGTACATGAAGGAAAAGGCACACTGAAAACCTTTGTAGGTAATTTAGATTTTGAAAAAGGCGATTACCTTATCATTCCAAGAGGAACGATTTATCAAGTGGAGTTAGAAACTACAGAAAATGTCTTCTTCTTTTTAGAAGCACACTCCCCGATTTATACGCCAAAAAGATACAGAAATGAGTTCGGGCAATTGCTGGAACATTCCCCTTTTTGTGAAAGAGATATTATTGCACCCACTTTTGTAGAACCCAAAGACGAAAAAGGAGAATTTCTGATTAAAGTAAAAAAAGAAAACTTGATTTGGGATTTTATTTACGCTACGCATCCTTTTGATGTGGTAGGTTGGGACGGTTATTTCTATCCTTATAAATTCAATATCAAAAATTTTGAACCAATTACAGGAAGAGTGCATTTACCACCACCCATTCATCAGAATTTTGAGGCGCATAATTTTGTGATTTGTTCTTTTGTGGCGAGAATGTACGATTATCATCCTCAAGCCATTCCTGCACCTTACAACCATTCGAATATAGATTCAGACGAGGTTCTTTTCTATACTGAAGGAGATTTTATGAGCCGAAATCACATTAATTTAATGGATTTCACCCTTCATCCTGGCGGAATTGTTCACGGACCTCATCCTGGTGCAATGGAAAGAAGCATTGGCAAAAAATTCACCGAAGAATATGCGGTAATGATAGATCCTTTCAGACCACTGAAAATTACAGAAGAAGCAATGAAAGTGGAAGATAAATCCTACGCTACCAGTTGGTTAGACACCGAAGAAAATTATTTACACGACAGAAGTCAAGAGTAAAAATCCGAATAAACATTTAAAAATTTTATGGGTTAAAAATTCCTATTTTTATGCACTTTAGCACAAAAACAGGTCAATATTATCAAAAAATCAGAACTTTATTTGATAAATCTCATCTTGTACATTCTTCATAAAAATGTAACTTTGGGAAACAGAGAAAATTGAAAAGTTTAGAAACATAAAAACGATTATATTATGTATAATTACGTCACGGCAGAAGAAGCCTTATCACTTGTCCAGAGCAACCAAAGAATATTTTTTCACGGGAGTGCTTGTACTCCTAATTATTTGATTTCGGAATTAGCAAAACAAGCCCATAGATTAAGAGATGTAGAGGTGGTTTCTATCACCGTTCAAGGTGAAGTAGAAATCGCAAAACCAGAATATAGAGACAGTTTTTACATCAATTCTCTTTTTGTTTCGGCACCGGTAAGAGAAGCGGTAAACAGTGACAGAGGAGATTTTGTTCCCGTTTTTTTGAGTGAAATTCCTATTTTATTTAAAAATAATATTCTTCCGTTAGATGTAGCTATTATTCAGGTTTCACCACCAGATCAGCATGGTTATTGTTCCCTGGGAACTTCTGTAGATGTAGCGAGAAGTGCCGTAGATTCTGCAAAATATGTTATTGCCCAAGTAAATCCTAAAATGCCAAGAACACTAGGAGATTCTATGCTTCATGTAAAAAGAATTGATAAAATGGTTTGGCATGAAACCGATTTATTAACGGTAGATTACGCTGCGAAAGTTTCTGATGATGAAAGAACCATCGGAAAATACATTGCAGAAATGGTAGAAGATAAATCTACGCTTCAAATGGGAATTGGTACGATTCCAGATGCTGTTCTAAGTTCACTTCACAATCACAAAGATTTAGGTGTACACACGGAAATGATTAGTGACGGAATCATAGATTTAGTTGCGAATGACGTAGTAAATAATAAATATAAAGGAACACACCTCAACAAAACCATTACTGCATTTTGTTTTGGAACAAAGAAATTATACGATTTTATCGACAACAATCCTTCTTTTCAGTTTATGGATGTGACTCACGTTAATAATCCGTCTATTATTAGAAGAAACAAAAAATTAGTAGCCATCAATTCTGCTATAGAAGTAGATTTAACAGGTCAAGTTTGTGCAGATTCTATTGGCACTTATCAATATTCAGGAATTGGCGGACAAATGGATTTCATTCGTGGAGCTGCACTTTCTGAAGGTGGAAAACCTATCATTGCCCTTACTTCTAGAACCAAAAAAGGAGTTCCTAGAATTGTTCCTTACCTAAAAGAAGGAGCTGGTGTAGTAACGACTAGAGGTCATATTCACTATGTGGTAACGGAATATGGAGTTGCTTATCTCTATGGAAAAAACATGAGACAGCGTGCAAAACTTCTCATAGACATTGCCCATCCTGATGACAGAGAAATGCTAGACAAATTCTGCTTCGAACGATTTAAATCACACGCATTATAACATCATAGAACCTATCTTTTTGATAGGTTTTTTTATGAGTCATAAAAATTTTATAAATTTAAATACTCAAAAAACACCATGAATAACTCCATTGATTCTTTACTAAAATTTATTAATTCTTCGGTTACACTCACTTTGGAAGAAGAAAGTTTAATCTCTAAATATTTTGAAATTAAAAAATATCAAAAAAATGAAATTATTTTAAATGCTGGAGAAATCTGCAATTATCTTTATTTTATTGACAAAGGATTGCTCAGAACTTTTCATGTGAATGCTAATGGAAGCGAATTTACTCGACTGATTGTTTCCGAAAATAAATTCTGTACTATTCTGCTCAGTTTTCAAGAAAGAATTGCTTCACCAGCAACCATTCAAGCATTAGAGAACACTATCGTTTTTGCTATTTCTAAAGAAAATTTTGAAAAAATAACTTCTATTTCTGCCAATGCACAATCTTTATATGTAAAAATTTTAGAAGAATTTCAGAATTTTCAAATCAAAAGAATAGAATTCCTTACCTCTTTTTCACCCAAAGAAAAAACTGAAATCTTTTTAAAAGAAAATTCAGAATTAGAAACTAGATTAACAGACAAGGTAATTGCTTCTTATTTGCAGATTACTCCAGAAACATATTGCAGATGTAAGAAAAATTTGGAATCTTGATTTGAATCAATTTTTTTGAGTTTATAACAGCATAACTTTGATGAAAATTTAATGCTATGAAAAACTTATTTCTTTTAATTTTTTTGGTTTGTTCCATAAAATTTTATTCTCAACAAAAAGAAAATGAAAAGATAGTTTCTGATATTTATTTTAACAAGTACAAAAAACAAAAAAGGAATGCAACCATACTTTCTGTAACGGGAGGTATTTTACTTTTTACAGGTTTCATCATTTCAAAACAAGAATCAGAAGCTGCAAATCTGGTATTTTCTAAAAACGAAGTTACTGGTTACTCCATTGCTTCTTTAGGCGTAATATCACTTATTGGCTCTATCCCATTATACGTTTCTGCCGAAAAAAATTATAAAAAATCAGTTTCTATTTCACCTAGTGTTCAAACTTATCATTTCTACAACACAAAAAACACAAGTTTAGGATTAAACATTACCTACAGCTTCTAATTTCTTATCGAATGTTGACAATTTTTTTTGTGCGCATCACACAATATTTGTAATTTGGCACATAACAAACTCCAAATAAAAAGAGAAAAATGAGCACACTTACTTTTGCCGAAAAAATAGCGCAGGCAGAGAATTTTCTTCCAATAAATGGAACAGATTATATAGAATTTTATGTAGGAAACGCTAAGCAAGCAGCCCATTATTACAAAACTGCTTTCGGTTTTCAGGGCGTAGCTTATGCAGGGCCAGAAACTGGCGTAAGAGACAGAGCTTCTTATGTAGTGCAACAAGGAAAAATAAGATTGGTACTTACATCAGGTTTATCTTCAGATTCACCGATTTGTGAACACCAAAGAAAACATGGTGATGGGGTAAAAATTCTTGCACTTTGGGTTGATGATGCGTACAAAGCATTCGAAGAAACCACAAATCGTGGCGCAAAACCTTACATGGAACCCAAAACGCTAAAAGATGAATTCGGGGAAGTAAAAATGTCTGGAATTTATACTTACGGCGAAACCGTTCACATGTTCATCGAAAGAAAAAATTACGACGGCCCATTTATGCCAGGATACGAAAAATGGGAATCTGATTATAACCCTTCGGATTGTGGATTGCTTTATGTAGACCATTGCGTGGGAAATGTAGGTTGGGACAGAATGATTCCAGTGGTAAAATGGTATGAAGAAGTAATGGGATTTGTAAATATTTTAAGTTTTGACGATAAGCAAATTAACACCGAATATTCTGCACTCATGTCAAAAGTAATGAGCAACGGAAACGGATTTGCTAAATTCCCTATTAATGAACCAGCAGAAGGAAAGAAAAAATCTCAGGTAGAAGAATATTTAGATTTCTACGAAGGAGAAGGAGTTCAGCACATTGCAGTAGCGACCAAAGACATCATAAAAACAGTAACAGAATTGAAAGCGAGAGGAGTAGAATTCCTTTCAGCACCACCAGAAGCCTACTACGAAATGGTTCCAGAAAGAGTGGGAACAATTGATGAAGACATTAAAAAACTTCAAGATTTAGGAATTCTAATCGACTGTGACGAAGAAGGTTATCTTTTACAAATTTTTACAAAACCTGTAGAAGACCGCCCTACTCTTTTCTACGAAATTATAGAAAGACATGGCGCGCAAAGCTTCGGAGCTGGTAATTTCAAAGCATTATTTGAAGCCTTAGAAAGAGAACAAGCCAGAAGAGGCAACCTATAAATTATGAAAAAAATAATTTTATTTTTCACCATCTTTTTATTCGCTTTTTCATTCGCTCAAAAAACGAATACTAGAGACTACGAAGACATTAATGCTCGACTTGACCGACTTTTACGTGAAAGAGAGGTAGAAAAAAGAGTACTGAATGTAAATTTAGAAGGCAAAACCTTTGTCCTCATTCAGAATAAAGGAACTTTAGTTTACAAATACGTTGTAAGTTTTTTAGCTGATAAAAATATCAACATTGTAGAGCTCATTAACGATACTTCTGCTCAGAGCAAAACGACCAAATTGTATTCTGGTGATTTCATTAGAAATAACAATTACATTTCTGTAAGAGCAGACGTTTTAGAAGGTCAAAAAATTGGCATTCCGCTTACATATAACTTCATGATTCAAGAAAGAGACGGTATCCTTTTCTTAATCAACATGAATAATAATGAAAAGTGGATTGACACAACGCTGGTAAAATAAAAAATAATGAAATATTGCCCGAAATTCTTTTGTTTTCGGGCTTTTTTATATCTTTAAAACAAATTTTAAGACATGAAATCTTTTATAAATTATCCTCAAAATTCAGATTTTTCTATTCATAATATTCCTTTTGGTGTAGCGGTGTTTAACAGAGAATACATTGCTTGTTGTACCAGAATTGGCGATTTGGTCATAGACCTCGCTACTTTATACGATTACGGATTTTTTGACGAGATAGAAGGGTTAAATGAAAACGTTTTCGAAGCTTACACGCTCAATGAATTTATAGAACTAGGAAAACCAGTAACCAATTCTGTTCGTTTAAAAATTCAGGAACTTTTATTAGAAGGTTCATCGCTGTCTCATGACGAAAAAACCATAGAAGAATGTTTCTATGATTTAGATAAAGTACAAATGATGATGCCACTTCACGTACAGAATTACACAGATTTTTACAGCAGTATAGAACACGCTACCAATGTGGGAAAAATGTTTCGTGACCCTGCAAATGCATTGCTCCCGAACTGGAAACATTTACCGGTAGGTTATCACGGTCGTGCTTCTTCTATCGTGGTTTCGGGAATTAATTTTCACAGACCAAAAGGTCAAATGAAACCTGCTGATGCAGAAAAACCAATTTTTGGAGCTTCAAAACAATTAGATTTTGAGTTAGAAATGGCTTTTGTATTGAATAAAAATACAGAAATTGGCGAAAGCATTTCTACCCAAAAAGCCGAAGACTCTATTTTCGGAATGGTGATTTTCAACGACTGGAGCGCTAGAGACATTCAGAGTTGGGAATATGTTCCTCTTGGTCCGTTTTTAGGGAAAAATTTCTGTTCGTCTATTTCACCTTGGGTGGTGACTTTAGAAGCATTAGAACCCTTTAGAACTGCATCACCTAAGCAAGAACCAGAAGTTTTAGATTATCTGAAATTTGAAGCAGATAAAAATTTCGACATTAATCTAGAAGTTTATTTACAACCAGAAAACGGCGAAGAAAACCTCATTTGCAAAAGCAATTACAAATACATGTACTGGAATATGGCGCAGCAATTGGCGCATCACACCATCAATGGTTGTAATGTGGAAGTTGGCGATTTATATGCTTCAGGAACGATTTCTGGAAGTGAACCGAATAGTTTTGGTTCTATGCTAGAATTGACTTGGCGCGGACAAAATCCGCTGAAACTTTCAGATGGAAGCGAAAGAAAATTCATAGAAGACTACGACACCATCATTATGAGAGGTTTCTCTGAAAAAGACGGAATAAGAGTAGGTTTCGGAGAAGTAAGAGGAAAAGTTTTGCCAGCTAAGTAAGTTATGAAAGTGATATCGTTATAAAAGTTAAAAAGTATAGATTTTAGAATAATATATGTCAAAAATAAATTCACATAAAGACTTAAAAGTTTGGCAAGAATCCATGGATTTTGTTGTAGAAATCTATAAACTTTTAGAACAATTTCCAGATGAAGAAAAATTTATACTTACTAATCAAATAAAAAGAGCAGCCATTTCTATTCCTTCTAATATTGCAGAAGGAGCTGGTAGAGAATCAAATCAAGAATTCTTTAGATTTCTTAGTATTTCTCAAGGCTCACTTTCAGAGCTTGAAACTCAATTAGAAATTGCTGAAAAATTAAAATATATCACTTTAAATGATGAAATAAAAAAACAAATAATTTTCATTAGAATAATGCTGACTAATCTCAAAAAATCATTAATCAATAAAAAGTAAAAACTTTCATAACTTGTATAACATTTATAACTTTCATCGCTTTAATATAAAATGAAAACAATTAATCCATCAGAATTATCACCAATGCAAGTGCAAATGATTTTGCAAACGGCTGTTGCTCCGAGACCTATTGCACTGGCTTCTACCATAGACAAAAACGGAAATGTGAATCTTTCGCCGTTTAGTTTTTTTAATTTATTCAGTTCTAATCCACCGATTTTAATTTTTTCTCCAGCGAGAAGAGTTCGAGATAATTCTACAAAAGACACGCTTCATAATGTACTAGAAGTTCCAGAAGTGGTGATCGGAAACGTGAATTTTGATATGGTTCAGCAAGTTTCCCTTTCGTCTACAGAATATGAAACGGGTGTAGATGAATTTATTAAATCTGGATTAACTAAAAAATCAGCAGAATTGGTAAAACCACCACTCATTGGAGAATCACCCGTGAATTTTGAATGCAAAGTCATCGAAGTAAAACCTCTTGGAAACGAAGGTGGCGCTGGAAATTTAGTCATCTGTGAAGTTTTAAAAATTCATATCAGAGAAGAGTTTTTAAATGTAGAAGGAAATTTAGACCAAAAGAAACTGGATTTGGTTTCTAGACTAGGCGGAAACTGGTACGGAAGAACAACTGCAGAAACTTTATTCGAAGTTCCAAAACCATTAGTCACCAAAGGAATTGGCTTTGATCAATTGCCTTCAGAAATTAAACATTCTAGCATTTTTACAGGAAATGATTTAGGAATGTTGGCGAATGTAGAACAACTACCTCAAGGAAATTTTTCAGCAGATGAAAAGGTACATTTAGAAGCTCAAAAACTGCTTTTAGAGAGTAAAATAGATGAAGCTTGGAAAATTTTGAATATTTAATATTCTTTTCCTTGATGAAAAGAATCAAAAATCAAAACTTCACTTTCTTCGGCTAAAAAAGAATTTAAAATTCTAAAATCCCTGAAACTCTCTCGTCGTCCTGACGAGTTCAAACAGCAGGAATTTTTAAACGAATTTTGAATTCTTTTTTTTAACGCCTCCGAAACTGAGGTCATTGAAAAAAATCTTCGATTTTTAAAATAAAATCTTTCCTTTGTCATTCTGTAAGAATCTAACCCTTGGAAGTTTAAGACACCATTTATTTTTTCAAAAATTTGATACAATCATTCACCACAGTATTCAGCAAAGTGGGTAATTTAAAATCTAACCAAGGTTCTTTGGCTCCAAAAGTATGATTGCCTTTCTCAACCATGATTAATTCTGAATTTACTGTCCAAGAATGTAAATTTTCGGCAGCAGAAAACGGAACTGCTTCATCTTCTGAACCGTGAATAATTAAGAAATTTCCTTTAAAATTTTTAGCAGCATTTTCCACAGAAAATCTATCTTCGTTTGCTATGTAATCTTCTAAAAACTGAATATGATGAGGCATTTGTTGCTTGGTTCGGCTGTTGTAATTGTAATAAACACCTTGACTTTTCCATTCTTCTAATTTTTCTCCAATAGGAAATCTATTCAGCGTGTCTACACTTGCTAATGTGATGAGGTTTTTGATTTTAGAATTTTCAGAAGCAGCAATGATGGAAATTCCGCCACCTCTGGAATGTCCGATTAAAGTAATATGTTCTGCATCTACTCGATGATCTTTGCTAAAATGCTCTATTACGAAATTTAAATCGCTCAATTCCTTAGAATAATTATTTTGTGCAAAACTTTCCAAATCTGCAAAATCACTTGGGTGCTCAAGCGAAGTTCCATTGTGCGAGAAATTAAATTTTACGAAATAAAATCCGTTTTTAGCAAACTTTTCTGCCATCAAATTCCAAGCGCCCCAATCTTTATAACCTTTGTAACCATGAGCAAAAATCACGAGTGGCAACTTCCCTTCTTTTTCTGGCACAAAAGCATCTACCAAAAAAGATTTGGTTGCAGGATTTTCTAAAACGATATTTTTTTCTACTGTAAATTTCATAGTTGTAAATTTATAAAAATATGAAGCAACACCCCGTCAAAATTTTGTCAAATTTTGCCACCCCTCTAAAAGAGGGGAACAAAAAACCACCGAAAATTCGATGATTTCTGATTATTCTAATCTTTTATTTTTTATGATTTCTAGATTTTTGACGGTTCCAACTGGCGCTATTTTTATGTTTTTATTCCCTTTTGAAAAATAAAAATAATAGACACTGTTGTTATCGACCAAGTGAACTACTTCTGATTCTCCAGAGTTATAATTGAGTTTATAATTATATTTTAAATCACCTTTTATTGCTTTATTTGCTTCGAATCTACCTTCGGCAAAACCTATTCCCACAAAAAAGGAAGCCATTGTAAAAATCATAATACTCGCTACTTTTTGGTAAAAATCATGGATGGTAAAATCTTCTTTGCGCTTATTTTTACCCATGAAATTTTGGAATAATTTTTCATTTTTTGAATTGTAAACATACTTTAGAAAACCGTAATAGCTTCCAATAAACACGATGAAGATTAAAAAAATCAATGGATGAGACATTAAATCTGCAATGGGACTCAAAAGAACATCCATCAAGGTGGAATATTTCAAAATATTAATCCCCAATTGAAAAAAATGAATACTCTCTTTAATAATTCCAAGAATAACTAAATATAAATAACCTAAAGGCAAATACGTTTGAAGATTTTCAAGATTTTTCATGAGAGAATTCTTTTTTTTTAATATTTCAAATATAATTTTTTTCGTCAGAATAAAAAAAACACCGAAATTTCGGTGGTTTTATAGCCCTGATTGAGCGGTATGTTTGAGCTCTTTTTCTGCGGCGGCTTCGCCGCCGCAGAAAAAAGCGAGTAGCGAAAGCAGGATGAAGCTTCTCAATCCCTACTTTATACTTTTACCAGATTTTAATTCTGTCTTCTGGTTTTTTGTAATGTTTGTCGCCTTCTTTTACGCCAAATGCTTTATACCAAGCTTCTGTGTTTACTAGCGGACCAAATGCTCTGTACATTCCTGGAGAATGCGAATCTGTTTTCACTTGGTTGATGTAGAATTTCTCCGTTCCTTTGGTTCTCCAAACAGTTGCCCAACTTAAGAAAAATCTTTGATTTTGATCAAATCCACTGATTTTACCTGGATTTCCTTTGTCTTTAAGGTACATTTGAAGTGCATCAAAAGCGATATTTACACCACCTAAATCTGCAATATTTTCGCCCATGGTAAATTTACCGTTTACGAAACTTCCTTTTACCGGTTCGTAAGCAGAATATTGAGCATCTAACTTCGCTGTAGCTGCTTCAAATTTCTTTCTGTCTTCGTCTGTCCACCAATTGTTAAGGTTTCCATCTCCGTCAAATCTAGAACCACCGTCATCAAATCCGTGAGAAATTTCGTGACCGATTACTGCTCCAATTCCTCCGAAATTTACTGCAGGATCTGCTTTGAAATCAAAGAAAGGCGCTTGTAAAATTCCAGCAGGGAAAACAATTTCGTTATTAGAAGCACTGTAATATGCATTTACGGTTTGAGGAGTCATTCCCCATTTTGTTTTATCTACTTTTTTACCAATTTTTTCTAAATTTTTCTCATAATTCCAAGTGGTGATGTTTTGTCTGTTTTGGAAATAAGAATCTGGACTTACCGTTAATTTAGAATAATCTTCCCACTTATCTGGATAAGCGATTTTCACTTTGAATTTTGATAATTTATCCAATGCTTTCACTTTAGTCTCATCACTCATCCAATCAAGGTTTGAGATATGGTCATGGTAAGCTTTTTTAAGATAATCTACCATGGTTACCATTTCTTCTTTTGCTTCTGCAGGGAAATATTTTTCTACATATAATTTACCGAAAGCCTCACCCAAAATACCATTGACTACTTCTAGTCCACGCTTGTTCATGGCACGTTGTTCTTTTTGACCTTGAAGGAATTTTCCGTAGAAATCAAAACGCATATCGTCTAATTTTTTGTCTAAAACTCCTGCGTTTCCAGAAAGCATGTGGTATTTCATGTAATCTTTTAACAATGGAAGATTCGCTTCGTTTACGAAAGCATCAAAGTTTTTAAAATATCCTAGTTCACCAAGAATTACTCTATCGGTTTTTACGCCAACTTGATTTAAATATCCTGCTAAATCTACATTTTTAACCAAACCAGAAAGTTCTGAAACAGTTTTAGGATTGTAACGCTTATTGGCATCTCTTCCTTCTTCGTTGGTTAATAAAGTTTTGGCCAATCTCTTTTCTAAATCTACAATTTTAGCTGCAGTTTCATTTGCATTTTGATAACCCAAAACAGTCAACATGCTCGAAACATATTTGGTATATTCTGCAAGGGTTTTGGTATTGGCTTCGTTTTCTTTTTGATAGTAATCTTTTCCTAAACCTAAAGCTGGACCGCCAAGATAGATCGCATTATCATTAGACGCTTTAAGGTCTGCTCCTACTCTCCACATGTAGAAAATATTATCACCATTTGGTGTAGCTTCTACTAAATATTTTTGTAAATCTGCTACCGTTTTAATGGCATCAATTTTCGCTAAATCTGCTTTAATTGGGTTAATTCCGTCTGCATTTCTCTTGTCCCAATTCATGAAAGAAGAGTACAAATCTTGAATTTTTTTGCCTTCTGTTCCTTCTGCATATTTCTCTGTCAAAATATTATTCAAAATGGCTAAAGAGTTTTCGTCTGTTTTCTCACGAAGTTCATTAAAACTTCCCCAACTTGCTTTGTCCGAAGGAATTTCTACCGTTTTTACCCAGTTTCCGTTTACATAGGTGAAGAAATCATCTTGTGGACGAACTGAAGTATCCATAAATTGAAGAGCAATTCCGTTTTCTGGTAATTGTTTTTGTGATGCACATGAACTTACTGTAAGCACAGCAGCTGCAGCCATCACTAGAAAAGGTACCTTTTTCATATGAAGTTATTTATTATTTTTTTAAAGGTCATATGCAATCGCTGAACATTCGTTGATGTTTGTATTTTTCAGCACGGCGATTACATATATAGTTCATTATTAATTGTTCAAATTTAATAAAATCATCAGTTTTATTATGATTAGTTGATAAAAATTTGAATTTGTTTCAATAGACTTCATAAATAATAAAAAACCACAGAAAATTCTGTGGTTTTGAGGTTTTTATGTTGAGAAAAATTTGGCTTCTTACCAGATTTTGATTCTTTCTTCTGGTTTTTTATAATGTTGGTCGCCTTCTTTCACTTCGAAAGCGTTGTAGAATGCTTCTACATTTACCAACGGACCAAAAGCTCTGTATAAACCTGGTGAATGCGGATCTGTTTTCACCTGATTAATCATGTATTTTTCTGTAGATTTAGTTCTCCAAATGGTTCCCCAACTTAAGAAAAATCTTTGATCTTGGTTGTAACCACTGATCAATCCTGGATTTCCTTTGTCTTTAAGATACATTTGTAGTGCGTCATAAGCAATGGCAACTCCACCTAAATCTGCAATATTTTCGCCATTGGTAAATAAACCGTTTACAAAAGTTCCTTTTACTGGTTCATATTTGCTGTATTGTTCTGCTAATTTTTTAGTCGCTTCTTCGAAGTTCTTTTTATCAGCATCAGTCCACCAATTTTTAAGGTTTCCGTCTCCATCGAACATAGCTCCAGAATCATCAAATCCGTGAGAAATTTCGTGACCAATTACCGCTCCGATTCCTCCAAAATTCACGGCAGGATCAGCTTTGAAATCAAAGAAAGGCGCTTGTAAAATCGCAGCTGGGAAAACGATTTCGTTATTTACTGGGTTGTAGTAAGCATTTACCGTTTGAGGAGTCATTCCCCATTCTTTTTTGTCGACTTTCTTACCTACTTTATCTAATTCTTTTTGATAAGCCCAATCTGCTACATTTTTCAGGTTTCCGTATAATGTTCCACCTTCATTTTTAGAAAGTACTTGTAATTTAGAATAGTCTTTCCACTCATCAGGATAACCTACTTTTACCGTGAATTTTGATAATTTATCTAAAGCTTTCGTTTTGGTTTCATCACTCATCCAAGAAAGATTAGAAATATGCTGAACGTAAGATTTTTTAAGATAATCAATTAAAGTTACCATTTCTGCTTTTGCTTCGGCAGTAAAATATTTATCTACATATAATTTCCCGAAAGCTTCACCAAGAACACCATTTATCGTTGAAAGTGCACGTTTGTTCATCGCGCGTTGTTCTTTTTGTCCACTCAAAGTTCTTCCGTAGAAATCAAACTGTAAATCGTCTAATTTTTGGTCTAAAACAGAAGCGCTTCCGTTTAATAATTTCACTTTTAAGAAATCTTTGATGAATGGTAAATTTTTAGCGTTCAAAAATTTATCTAAATTTTTATAATACTCTAATTCACCGATGATTACTCTGTCTGTATTTACACCAGCGTTTTTAAGATAAGATGATAAATCTACATTTTTCACTAAAGATTTTAACTCTGATAACGTCTTCGGATTGTATTGAAGATTAGAATCTCTAATTTTTTCATTAGGGATTAAGGTTTGAGCGGCAGTTTTTTCAAAGTCAACTACTTTTTGAGCAGCAACTTCAGGATTTTTATATCCTAAAACTGTATATAATTTGGTTAAATAATCTTTGTATTGACCGATGGTTTTGGTGTTTTCTTCATTATCTTTTTGATAATAATCTCTTCCTAAACCAAGGTTTACATCTCCCATGTAAACGGCATTATCCGTAGAATTTTTAAGGTCTGCGTAAACTCCCCATCCATAAAATGGATTATCTCCAGTTTTGGTAGCTTCTACTAAATATTTTTGTAAATCTGCCATCGTTTTAATGGCATCAATTTTCGCTAAATCACCTTTAATAGGAGCAATTCCGTCTGCATTACGCTTATCCATATCCATGTAAGTAGCGTAAATATCCTGAATTTTTTGACCTTCAGTTCCTTTAGCGTAAGTTTCTTTCAATAAATTGTCTAAAATTTTAAGAGAATTTAAGTCTGTTTTCTCTCTTAATTCATTGAAACTTCCCCAACTTGCTTTATCCGCAGGAATCTGAGCAGTCTTCATCCAAGTTCCGTTTACATAGTTGTAGAAATCGTCTTGCGGACGAACAGATTTGTCCATTAGTTCAATGGCAATTCCGTTTTCTGGAAGTTCTGCTGGTTTTAATTCTTCGATTGGAGCAGGTGTAGGTTCTGTAGTTGCTTGTTTCTGAGTGCCACAAGAATCTAAAATGAGCATTCCTGAAAAAGCCAACACAGCGATTGATATTTTTTTCATTTCTGTATGATTAATTAATGATGAATAAGTACAAATTTATAAGAAATTGTTACGTTTTAAAATCAAAAAAGCCAAAGTTTAAAACTCTGGCTTCGATTTATTTATTTGAAAGTGATCTTTCCGCCTAAAACATTTTTGGTATTTCTGTCTTTGGGAGAACCATAGACGTCTATATTTCCGCCTGCTCTAGTTGTGGCATTAAGAATTTTAGAAGCATTTACTTCTGCAAATCCACCTGCATTAGCAGTGATGGTAACGGTTTCAGAATCTAAATCTCTACCATAAAATTGTGCGCCAGAATTCACCAAAACATCTTGAATTTCGGCAGTTCCAGACACATTAATGATACCACCAGAATTGGCTTTAGAGTTTAATAAATTCACATCTACTTGTAAATTTAGCGTAGAACCTTCGTTGGAAGTAATGCTGAGCATTTTGGTGTCTATAGTTCCATCAGAAGTGATTTTTGAACCTTGACTGGCTTGAATTTCATTTATATCTTCATAGAAAACAGTCACTTCAGATTTGTCGCCTTGCATAAGCTTAGTAGGAATCATTCTGATTTTGAGTTCCCCATTTTTATTGACAATTTCCACGTCTGGATCATCACCTTTTACCTGAATTTTATTTTCACTGGATTTTACAAGGGTTACATTAATTCTATCATAAACCTTTACTGCGCTGAAATCTCCAAAATTTTTGGAAGTTTGAGAGTATGCAACCTGAGATAAAACCACAAGGAAGCCAAAAATTATTTTTTTCATTCTACATTATTTTAAAGATATAACAAGTGAAAGCTAGATTTTATTACATATGTAATAAAAATTTATCTCGTTCCTTTTCGTTTAAACTTCAAACCATATAAATATAAGTCTGGAATATGATATCTTTTATCTTCATTATTTGTTTTAGTTTTGGAATAAGCCTTATATTCTTTTAAAACACCTATATCAGATAACTTTACAATAATTTCATTTGAATTTTCACTGAGTTCTTCTAAAGCACTTTCCAAATCTTTTTCATTCATTGGAGTTCTACCATCAGGAACCTTTTTAAACAAATTATTAAAAACATTAACTAGTTCAGGATACTCTTCTCTCAATTCTTCTACTTGTGCTGGAGAAACTTTTTCTTCAAGAGCTTTTTCAATATTTTTAGAACGAATTAATCTGTCTTTAGGATGATCTTTTTCTTGTAACTCGAAATTTGAACTTTCACTAAACAATTTGATTAAAGTTCTTGGATGAATTTTATTGTTTGTATCCTCAATATGAATTCTAATCCAATTATAAGGATAAGCTTTATTATTTCCTCCCATATTTTTTCCAAATATCTGATCTAAAATAGATTTATGCTCACTTTCATTTGTTAAATTTGGAATACTACCCAAAGTTGGATCTTCTGAATCAAATTTAAGATCATTAAACAATAAAGATGATTTATTTTGTTCATAAATTCGCTTCCATACTACATTTAAAAGTTGGTCATACTCCCATTCAATTTTTTGAGAATAATTTAGAATCTTTACTTTATCCGTAACATCTTTTACTTCTCTGGTAAAAATATCATTTCTTAAGAAAATCTTTGACTTTAAATTACTTAAACGATTAATATTTTCGTAATAAAAACTCACCAAAGCACTAACCATTTTTCCTCTAACATCATTTTCTATTGGTAATCCTGCATCTAAATGATCATAAACAATTATAAAAAATTGATTATTTTTTTGTAACTGATTATTAACTTCATATAATATTTGCATTAACTTTTCAGCAATATTCTCTTCCTTTGCTAAGTTCTTTAAATCTATTACTGAAGATGTTTTTATATTAGAGATTATTTCGTTGTAGTTAGATGATTTTAAAATTTCAACATCTAAAGTTCTAATTAATAAAATAATCCAATAATTTCTAAATTCAGTAAGCGTGAAATCTTTTAAAGATTCAAAATTTGTTTTATCAGGAAAGTCTGTTTTATCTTTTTCAAAACCAATTATCCATTTTGTGTTTTCAATCTCTTGAGAGCTAATATCGCAATATTTAGCTAATGCTTCGGCATAATTTTGATGAGACAAAACAGAAAACAATGCTGTCTTGCCAACTCCTTTTTCTCCTAAAATCAAAAATTTATCTTTTTCAAAAATATATTTATAATCTTTTCTAGGATAAAATTTTAGTTTTAAATCTTCTTCAGTAATAAACTCATTTTCCGATGTCCCAGTTTGTATTCCTACAATTGAATCTAATAATTCTTTATTATTAAAAGAAATTGAATTATCTGGTTCAATGATTTCATTTGAATCATTAATTACTAAATTAACAATTTCTTGATAAGGATTATTAACACTATCTATTAAGCTTGATAATTTTTTGTTATTATTTAAAATAAGCGCATTTTGATTATATGGTATATTAATTGGAAAATGATCTGCTGTTTCATCATTCTGAGAAGGGAATGTATCCTTATCATAAAAATATTTTAAAAATATATCATAACTTTTTTCAACAAAAAATCCAGTTTCTTCTTCTGCTAATTGAACATCAGCAGGAACTGGAGAATTTACTAAATAAAATTTAATTCCATTATTATTTAATTTCTTCAATTCAGGTAAAATACTTTCCAACCCAAACATATTTTGTTGATTACCATAAAATAAAAGGAAAATATTCTGTGCATATCGATTAAAAACCAAGCCTCCTACATCATTTATTCCTGTCCGAGTATCTATTAAAATATGATCTGGTTTTAGTTTTTCTTCCATTTTTTTCAAGAAAATATCAGGTGCATAATCTTTTCCTAAACCAAAACGGATATTCGCTTTTGACAATTTATTAATATAATTAATTGAATTTTCACTATTTGTAGCTATTGCTGGTACAATAAATAATTCTCCACCATTACTTCCAACTAATGCTTGTTCATTTTTTCTAAAATAATAATCATCTAAATTTATTTTATTAAAATCTCTTTTGTTAAATTCAAAATCTATTAAAAAATCAACAAAGCCATTTACAGACAATAATTCTTCGGCATTATCACTACGATTTGCAAAAATAGAAGCCAATCCAGGCGCTTCTAAATCAAAATCAACAATCATTACTTTTTTTCCTTGTCGTGCAAGTAATAACGCAGATAAAACAGTTGCAGTAGTTCTTCCAACTCCTCCTTTAAAAGAATAAAAAGAAGTAACGGGTGTGTTAAGTTCATATTTTTCATTTATAAACCAATTGGTATTCTCAATATGTCTTTCCGAAAAGTATACATTAGAAGTTCCTTCAACTAATTGACTTGTTTTCTCCAAATCATTCACTATGAATAAATCTTCATTTGATGAAATTTTCTCTATTGTATCTATAGAATCTTGAAATTCATTAGTTATCTCTTCTTTAAATTTATCTATTTCTTTTTTTGAAATAATATAAATTGCAAAACGTGAAAATATATTTCTAACTAAAAAACATTTCTCAAAAGAATTATTTTTTAATCTTCCTATTATGTCATTTTTTATAGTATCAAAATTGCTCATTACTTTAATTATTAAATTAATATATGTCCATCGATTCTCATTTGTGCTAAAGTTTGCATCGCAACTAAAATTTCAATTTGATAATCTTGAGCAATGACATCAGTCCATTCGCTTGCAACATTTGAATATCTTCTATTTGGATTCCATTTAGTAGCTCCTATTGTTATTTTTCCGAAATTTATTTTTAAATCTTTAATGTATGATGAATAGCTAGAATGATTAAAAATATATAAAAACTCTTTGTTCATCTCTTTCAAATCATGACCAAACGTTTTTAGTTCACTAGAATTAACCCCATAAGAAAGACCAATGATAACTTTAGCATAACATTCAATTACATATCCTGAAAGATAACAAGAATTATGATACTCTTTATTATCAAATAAAATTTTTGAAGATTTTTGCATTCGTTGAGCCGTCTCAAAATAGTTATCCATATTAAGTTATTTCAATATGCTAATTTATTAATTAAAATTTAATTGATTACTTAAACGCTCACCTATTTTTTTCTTTCACCAAAATCTGAATTAAATCCTGCAAAACTTTCTGCGAAACAAAATTCATGAAATCTTCGCGCTCTAAATGAGGAAGATACAATCTGAAAGTTTTTTCAAAATCTTTTACTCTAATCGAATAAAAAACAGTACCAATTTCTGAATTGAAGTCATCTGAATTTGGTCCTGCAACTCCTGTTGTAGAAAGAGAAATATCAGTTTTAAATAATTCCTGACAACCCAAACTCATCGCTTGCGCAACTTCTGCTGAAACTACCGTTTTCTCTTTGATTAAATCTTCAGAAACGCCTAAAATTTCAATTTTTTTCTCCGTTTGATAAGTACAAATTCCGCCTAAAAAGTAATTAGAGCTTCCAGAAACACTTGTAATTAAGTGTGATAATTCTCCACCAGTACAACTTTCGGCCGTAGAAATCGTAAGTTTTTTTGAAATTAATAAATCGTGCAGAATTTCTTCTATTTTGTCGCCATTTTCAGAAATAATATGCGCTTTCAGCAATGGTCTAATTTTAGAAATCTCTTCTTCTAATTGAATTTCCAAAGCGTCTAAATCCTTTCCTGAAGCCGTTAATTTCAACTTCACTCGATTGGCGATTGGCAAATACGAAAGCGAAAAATTTTCAGGCAAATTCAGTTCCCATTCTTCCAAAGCATCAGACAATAAACTTTCAGGATAATTCACCACAGAAACGGTTCTAATTTTCAAAAAATTAGACTCAAATTCTTTTTGCAGATAAGGAATAATTTGGTCTTTCACCAAAGGTTTCACTTCATAAGGAACACCAGGAAGACAAATTGCAATTTTACCTTTATTTTCTACCATCAAACTCGGTGCAGTTCCGTTGTGATTTTGGAAAACTCTAGCTTTAGAAAGAATCATGGCTTGTTCTCTGTTTCTTTCGATGATTTCTAATCTTCCAATGCGTTCTAATCTGGTTTTCAGATGCTGAAAAGTTTCTTCGTCATAAACGATTTCATCATTGAAAAATTCACAAAAAGCTTTCTTGGTTTTATCATCTTTGGTTGGGCCAAGTCCGCCTGTTGTAATGACCAAATCTGTCAATTGAAAGGCAGATTGTAATGTATTTTTAATAATTTCTATTTCATCTGAAATGGTAAAAATCTGCGAAACAGAGATCCCAATTTTTGATAATTCTTTTGCAATAAAATTAGAGTTGGTATCTACCGTAGTTCCAGACAGAACCTCGTTTCCTATCGTTATAAGGACCGCGTTTTTCATAAAAGTTTCGAGTTCCGAGTTCCGAGTTCCGAGTTACCAAATGCGAATCTCGGAACTCGAATCCCGTAACTCAATTAATGAATATGTTTTTCTGCATGATAAGAACTTCTCACCAAAGGCGAACTTTCCACATGACGGAAACCTAAGCTTTCAGCGAAAATTCTGTATTCTTCGAATTCTTCTAGCTCTACAAAACGTTTTACGGGCAAATGTTTTTTGGTTGGCTGAAGATATTGTCCAATCGTAATTACATCTACATTTGCATTTCTCACATCCTGAATGGTTTCAAAAACTTCTTCTTTTGTTTCGCCTAAACCAAGCATAATTCCAGTTTTGGTACGTTTTTGTCCAGCTTCTTTTAAATATTTTAAAACATCTAAACTGCGTTCGTATTTCGCTTGAATTCTTACTTCTCGTGTCAATCTTTTCACGGTTTCCATATTGTGAGAAATCACTTCTGGTGCTACTTCTACCAATCTATCAAGATGTTTGTGAATTCCTTGGAAATCTGGAATCAACGTTTCCATAGTCGTTCCAGGAGAAATTCTGCGCACCGCATTTACTGTTTCTGCCCAAATTATAGAACCCATATCTTTCAAATCATCTCGGTCAACAGAAGTTAATACCGCATGTTTAATTTTCATTAATTTAATAGAACGCGCTACTTTTTCGGGTTCGTCCCAATTT
>Ga0114982_1000008_pt1 | contig 116027 bp, 99 predicted proteins | sample Shrwel_input2_FT_FD_87183 | JGI IMG/M metagenome (GOLD analysis project Ga0114982, IMG submission 87183) | Subsurface microbial communities from deep shales in Ohio, USA - Utica-3 well 1 S input2 FT | ecosystem: Environmental > Aquatic > Deep subsurface > Shale gas/oil reservoir > Produced... | reverse complement strand
TTCCGAATTACGCAAAGCCGGCCTGAAAGTCACCCTGCCACGGGTGAAAATCCTGGAAATATTGCAAGATCCAAGACACCAGCATATCAGTGCAGAAGATGTGTATAAAATTTTACTGGAACTGGGTGAAGACATTGGTCTGGCGACCGTGTACCGCGTATTAAACCAGTTTGATGACGCTGGCATTGTCACCCGTCACCATTTTGAAGGTGGCAAATCTGTGTTTGAATTAAGCCGGATTGATCATCATGATCACTTGGTTTGTTTAAACTGCGGTAAAGTGACTGAATTTGAAGATGATGATATCGAACGTAAACAGCTGGAAATTGCTGAGCGCAACGGTATTAAATTGACCCACCACAGCTTGTATCTGTATGGTGAATGTGTCGATAAAGCAGCTTGCGACAAGTTTAAAGAGAAAAACTAACACTGTGCAAAGCTAAAAAAGGCGCCAATGGCGCCTTTTTTGTCGGCCGGATACTTGTTTCACCAGCGGCATCCAATGTTCACTGCCGCTCGCCGTCTAGCGTTCAATCAACACACATTGCTGCTGACGACATTGGGTGGCAGGTTCAATCAACATCTGACAACTACCTAACATACCTAAACGTAATTGTTGTTCTTGTTTAATTTTGCGATACCGGTCATTGGTGATGGCTAATAGCTTACTATCGGTTTGCGCGACCGAATAAGGCAGATATTGCTCCGGACCACCACAGGGTCTGCTGCCCACCGCCAACACTTTACATTGTTGATCTTCAACGCAACTTTTATCTGTCGTCAGGCGCTGTAAGCGTTGATAGAGCTGTTTGGTATCCACTTGTAATTGCGCCAGCGGACCATCGAGCTGCGTGACCATCCCATCGGTATTAGCAGGAACAGTGGTACAACCTGTTAGCATCAATAATGCAGCCAAAATGGCCTTCGCATACGTTGGTATCACATCAACCTCCAATTTAAGTGGCTTTATTTTAATCAGCCACTGTTTAATAACAAGTTATTCATCGTAGCTAAGTTGTAACAGCAAGTAACTGAATGCCAGCTAAACAACAGGCAAGGCAAAAAATTTATTGTTCATTTTGCCGACTGTGGTTAGCAACGCCGGAATGTCCGCGCTATGCCAGCATATCAGCACTGACCCGTGCCGACCACTGTACCAGCGGTCTTAGCCTATACAGCCTTGCTTGTTCCCGACCGCAAGGCTGTACCATCCGTCCCCGCATATAAAATAAAAAAAGCCGGCGTATAAAGGCCGGCTTGTTTGATGCTTCAACCAGAGGTAGATTAAATTTTCGCTTCCAACTCAGGTAAAGCGGTAAACAGATCGGCAACTAAACCGTAGTCTGCCACCTGGAAAATGGGCGCCTCTGGATCTTTGTTAATGGCGACAATCACTTTGGAATCTTTCATCCCGGCCAAATGTTGAATGGCGCCAGAAATACCCACCGCAATGTACAGATCAGGCGCGACAATTTTACCGGTTTGACCCACTTGCATATCATTCGGCACAAAACCAGCATCCACTGCGGCGCGGCTGGCACCAATAGCTGCATTGAGTTTATCGGCGATGCCTTCGAGCAGCTTAAAGTTGTCACCATTTTGCATACCACGGCCGCCGGAAATAATAATACGGGCTGCGGTCAGTTCAGGACGGACAGACTGAGTCAGCTCTTCACTGACAAAGACCGATAACCCGGCATCTTTGGCCAAACTTAAGCTTTCAATAGGCGCCTGCTGACCGGAGGCAACAGCATCAAAAGCGGAACTGCGCACTGTCAGTACCTTAATACTATCCAGCGACTGCACTGTGGCAATGGCGTTACCGGCATAAACCGGCCGCACAAAAGTATCAGCCGCTTCCACCGCAATCACATCAGAAATTTGCGCAACATCCAATAATGCCGCCACACGTGGCAGAAAGTTTTTGCCGTGCGTGGTGGCAGCCGCCAGAATATGGCTGTAGTCACGGCCAATGGCCAGCACCAGCTCAGCGACGTTTTCTGCTAACTGATGCTGATAACAAGCAGCATCAGCCACCAATACTTTGGTTACACCGGTCAGAGTGGCTGCTTCAGCGGCTGCAGCGCCGCAACCAAAGCCAGCGACTAACAGATGGATATCACCACCAATTTTGCTGGCCGCAGCCACAGTTTTAGCGGTATCGGCTTTTAATGCCTGATGATTATGTTCAGCAATAATTAAAATAGCCATTAGATCACCTTCGCTTCTTGCTTTAATTTTGCCACCAGTGTGTCGACACTATCGACCATCACCCCTGCCTGACGCTGCGCTGGCGCTGTCACTTTCAGCGTTTTCACCTGCGGATGCAAAGACACACCTAAACTGTCAGCAGCTTTGATTTCTAATGGCTTTTTCTTCGCTTTCATAATATTTGGTAATGAAGCATAACGGGGTTCATTTAAACGAAGATCGGTGGAAACCACCGCAGGTAACTTCAGTTCAACCGTTTGCAAACCACCATCGATTTCACGGGTCACTTGCACTTTGCCATCAGCAACCACGACTTTCGAGGCAAAAGTCCCCTGACCCATACCAGTCAGTGCCGCCAGCATTTGACCCGTCTGGTTATTGTCTGAATCTATCGCTTGTTTGCCGATAATCACCAACTGCGGTTGCTCATCGGCCACCACTTTGGCCAGCAACTTAGCCACTTGCAATGAGTCCACAACGAGTTCAGTTTCTAACAACAAAGCCCGATCAGCACCTAAGGCCAGCGCTGTGCGTAATTGCTCTTGTGCTAAAGCCGGCCCGATACTGACCACCACCACTTCGGTGGCAATACCCGCTTCTTTTAACCGGACCGCTTCTTCTACCGCAATTTCACAAAACGGGTTCAGCGCCATTTTAACATTGGCTAAATCGACCCCAGTCTGGTCAGCTTTAACCCGGACCTTGACGTTATAATCAATCACCCGTTTCACCGGTACTAAAATTTTCATGCTCTGAAACCCCTGTTTAACTTTTCAAGTTTACGTGAAGGTAAACTTCAACTGTTGTTTATGCCGGACAATCTAACTACTGTTGACGTTAACGTCAACCTGAAATACCCTTGCAGATTGCAGAAAGTCAAAAAGCACGTAAAGAATTACATCCATCGCCTGCGGGTGTTCACACTACAGCGGCTATTATCAATAAAAAAAGCGAAGGGGTTTGCCGTGGAACGAGAATCGATGGAATTTGACGTCGTCATTGTTGGCGCTGGGCCATCAGGCTTGGCAGCCGCCATCCGACTGATGCAACAGGCCAAAACAGCAGGCACTGCACTCAGTGTTTGTGTCGTTGAAAAAGGCTCAGAAGTGGGCGCGCATATCTTATCCGGTGCCGTGTTTGAAACCAGAGCACTGGACGAATTATTACCGGACTGGCGCGAACTCGGGGCGCCCATCAGCACAGCGGTCAGTCACGATGATATCTATCTGCTGCAATCGGCAAGCAGCAGCCGGAAAATCCCGGCGGCACTGGTACCAAAAACCATGCATAACAGCGGCAATTTTATTGTTTCGATGGGCAATCTTTGCCGCTGGCTAGCCAGTCAGGCTGAAGCGCTCGGTGTCGATATTTTCCCGGGTTTTGCTGCTGCCAATCTGATTATTGAAGACAATGTAGTCAAAGGTGTGATCACCGGCGATATGGGGCTGGATAAAGCAGGCCAACCCAAAGCCTCTTTTACCCCAGGCATGGAACTCAGAGCTAAATACACTTTGTTTGCCGAAGGCTGTCGTGGTCACCTGGGTAAAGAATTAATCGAGCGTTATCAATTAGCGGCTGGCAAAACGCCACAGCACTATGCGCTTGGTTTTAAAGAAATCTGGGATATAGATCCGAATAAACATCAGGCCGGACTGGTGCTCCACAGCGCAGGCTGGCCGTTGAATGCGCAAACCAGCGGCGGTGGATATTTATATCACGCACAGGATAATCAGGTGGTGGTCGGTTTAATTATTGACCTGAATTACAGCAATCCTTACCTGAGCCCATTTGATGAATTCCAGCGCTATAAACAGCACCCGGTGATCAGTCAGTATTTAACCGGCGGTAAACGGGTTTGTTATGGCGCCCGGGCTATCACCAAGGGCGGTTTGAACAGTCTGCCCAAAATGACCTTCCCGGGTGGCTTGCTGATTGGTTGTGAGGCAGGTACGTTGAATTTTGCCAAAATTAAAGGCAATCACACCGCGATGAAATCGGGCATGCTGGCCGCTGAGGCGGTCTTTAACAGTCTGGCTGGCGGTGATGAAGGCGGTCAGGATCTGGTGAGCTTGCAGCAACTTTTTGCCAACAGCTGGTTATACGATGAGTTATACCGCTCGCGTAATTTTGGTCCTGCGATGCATAAGTTTGGCTCTTTGTTAGGCGGCGCCTTTAATATGATCGACCAGAACTGGTTCGGTGGTAAATTACCTTTTACCCTGAAAGATCACAGCCTGGATCACGCCAGTTTATTACCAGCCGCCCAGTGTCAGCCGATTGAATACAGCAAGCCAGATCAGGTGCTGAGTTTTGATAAACTCAGTTCGGTATTTTTATCCAATACCAACCATGAAGAAGAGCAGCCCTGCCATTTGCAGCTGCTTGATAGCAGTATTCCAATTCGGGTCAACCTGGTGCAGTTTGCCGAGCCGGCACAGCGTTATTGCCCGGCTGGGGTGTATGAAATTGTCGGGGCTGAGCAAAACGAGCCTAAACTCCAGATTAATGCGCAAAACTGCATTCACTGTAAAACCTGTGATATCAAAGATCCAAGCCAGAATATCCGCTGGGTGACACCAGAGGGCGCTGGCGGTCCCAATTACCCGAATATGTAACAGGGGTGCCACCTGTTGGTATGTGCCAGCAGGTGGTGTTTGTTAGGTGGTTATGGCAACGGCTGACCGCGACTGGTCACCCACAGCTGATACCAATGCTCCCGGCTAAGCTGAACTGTTCTTGCTTGCGCACAAGCTCGGATCCGTGCAGGATCCGTGGTCCCAATCACAGGTTGAATACCGGCTGGATGGCGGCGTAAAAATGCCAGCACAATGGCTTCTACTGAACATTGATAACTGGCCGCCAATTGCCGGACTAAATCTGCCGTATGGCGCTGCGCTTCGGTTTGTGGCTGACGACCGCCGCTAAATAAACCCTGCGCCAGACTGCCCCAAGCCTGAATTTGTACATGGTGTTGCTGACAATATTCGACGGTGCCGTAGCTGAAAAAATGGGCCGCGCCCTGCACCATCCCCGTTAAAACGTTCTGTTCCAGCCAGTCGGTTTTGGCCAGACTCATTTCCAATTGATTCACCAACAAAGGTTCAGCCAGCGCCGACTGCAGCAATTGCAGTTGCGGCCAACCAAAGTTTGACACGCCAAAATGGCGCACCAGGCCACTTTGTTTTAACTGCAGCAACACTGCGGCCACTTCATGCACATCCATCAGTGGATCTGGCCGGTGTAACAGCAGTAAATCCAGATAATCACATTGCAAGCGCCCTAACGAAGCCTGCACTTGTTGCCGGATATAATCGGCTGAAAAATCATAACGGCCAACAGCGTGCTGATCCTGAAACCTGATGGCACATTTACTTTGAATCATCAGCTTAGCGCGTAACTCAGGATTCAACTTAAGATAATCGCCAAACACTTGCTCAGCTTTGCCACTGGTATAGATATCGGCATGGTCAAACAGCGTAAAACCATGGCTGATAGCACTGTCGAGCGCCCGATAAGCCTGCTGACGGGCGTTGTCAGTAATCACAGTCCCCTGCCAGTCGCCACCAAGGCCCATACAGCCAAACACCAAACTGTCTGCGGTTGGAAAAGTTGTTGTTAATGGCTGCATCTGAGCTCCTGACTGTCAGCGGACAAGTAAAAATAAGTTCTGTCGCAGTGTAACCAAATGCCTGCCTGCACTGCACTCTTTTACGCGGATTTAACCGTTAAAATGCAGCTTTTTACCGCATCAGGACGGGACGCCGGACTTGCTGTCAGCCGGCACTGCCCTTACACTGATGGCAGCTTCGAGTGTTTCAGCGGATTTTTGTGCGGGTGATGGCTTTGTTTTCTTTACGTTTACCGCGCTGGTGGCCAGCCGCTGTCGGTGGTTATTTATTGTTGATGTTGGTATTGGCGATCGGCGGACAACACTGGTTATTGCTGCGTCAACAACAACAAAGCGTGTTGCAGGCGGAGCGACTGGCGGCCTTTATCCAGTATGAAATCGGCCGTTACGCCGGTATCGCCGCCAAAATTGCGGCGTCGAATCAGCTTAAACATCAATTACGCCAGGGTCAGTATCAGGCGCTGAATCAATACTTGCAGGATCTGCAGCAAGCTTCACAAAGTGCAGATATTTATCTGCTCGATCCGGCCGGTCTGGTAGTGGCCAGTAGTAACTATCAAAGTGCAAGTTCTTATGTCGGCCATAATTTTGCCTTCCGGCCTTATGTGAAAGCAGCGCAACAAGGCCAACCGGGTCAATATTATGCGCTGGGGCATACCAGTGGCCGGCGTGGTTATTATTACAGCGCACCGGTTTGGCAACAACAAAAGCTGATTGGCATTATTACTGTCAAAATAGATTTAGAGCCGATTGAACAGCAGCAACAGGCGATAGCAGGCCTCAATGGCTGGCATTTTCTGGTGACTGGCCAAAGTGATGAAGTGTTTTTATCCGATGTCGCGGCCTGGCGCTTTAAGCAGTTAACTGCCACGGCGCTCAGTCAGGCGGAACGAGAACGTTATCTGACCCAACCTTTAACGGCGCTTGGCCAAAAAACCCGCCAGGCGTTATTGGCACCGGCTTTTGCAGTATGGCAAATGCCGTTTGCACAACAAAGCGCCACCTTTTTACCTTATCAACAGTCTATGCCGCAGTTTGGCTGGCAACTGATTTTATTACAAAAACCAGTGGCTGCCCCGCTTGGTTGGTTGTTAGGTTCCGGCACTTTATTGTTTGCCGGCGCCGGTTTTGGTGCTTTATGGTGGCGGGAAAGACGCAAACGTCTGGCACAACTGCAGCAACATAATCAAGCGCTGGAACAAAGAGTGCTGGCGCGCACCGCCGAACTGGCGGATACCAATCAGCGTTTGGTGGCGCAAATTGCCAGACGGGAGCAAACGGAATCCGCGCTGGCACAAACTGAACAGGAACTGGTACAGGCGGCCAAACTGGCGACTATTGGTAGTTTGTCTGCATCGTTAAATCATGAACTGAATCAACCCCTGACCGCACTGCAAAGTTACAGTCAGAACACCAGCCGGATGCTGGAGAAAAATATGCTGCCCGAAGCGCAAGCTAACCTGGCCGCGATGCTGAAATTGATCCAGCGCCTGAGCAATATTGTCGCCCAGTTTAAAGATTTCAGCCGGCCAGGTGGCGCCGGTAAAAACCAGCCACAGGCATTACAAAAAATAGTGTTGGATGCGCTGGGTATAGTGCAGCATCAATGTCAGCGTCAGGGCGTGAAAACCCGGTTAAAACAACCAGAACAAGCAGTGCTGGTGCTGGTGGAACCGATGCAACTGGAACAAGTATTGGTGAATATTCTGACCAATGGGCTTCAAGCCATGCAACACAGCAGCGAAGCCGGTTTTTCGGTGGTGCTGGAGGTCAAAGCTGAGCAAGCGCAGATCCGGATCCGGGATTATGGCCCCGGCATTGAGCCTCATCATCTGGAACGCATTTTTGAAGCTTTCTTTAGTACCAAACAACGTGATGGTTTAGGCCTGGGGCTGTCGATTTCGCAACGTATTGTGCACTCGTTTGGCGGCAGTCTTGACGTTGCTAATCATCCGGAACAAGGGGCTGAATTTACCATCAGGTTGCCGCTGTACCAGCCCGCCACTTTAGCCGCCACAGGAGACTCAGATGACTGATTCAGCCCAGCCACTGCCACATGGCCAATCCTCTGCGCCACAGATCTGGTTTGTGGATGATGAAGCCGATATCCGCAGTGCTGTCGCCCAGCTCTTTCAATTAGAAGGCATTGCTTGTCAAACCAGCGCCAATCCATTTGAAGTGCTGAAACAACTCAGTGCCAATTATGCCGGTATTGTGCTGACCGACATTCATATGCCGGCGCTGAACGGCCTGCAATTGCTGGAGAAAATTAAAGCCATAGATCCGGACTTGCCTGTGGTGGTGCTAACCGGATACGGCGCTGTGGCGCTGGCAGTGAAGGCGATGCAAGCCGGTGCTTATGATTTTTTGGAAAAGCCGTTTGATAACGCCCATCTGCTGGAAGTCGCGCAAAGAGCCTTAGAAAAACGTCGCCTGACGTTGGAAAACCGGGCGCTCAAAGCTGCAGTGGTGCGGGAACAACAACCAGGCCAGCGTATTCTGGGTCAAAGTCCGGCCATGCAACAACTGAGGCTGATGATCGATCAGGTGATCAATGCACCGGCCGATGTGCTGCTGTATGGTGAAACCGGTTGTGGCAAAGAGCTGGTGGCCAGATATCTGCACGAACACAGTGAACGTAAACAGCATAACTTTGTGGCTATCAATTGCGGGGCTATTCCGGAACAATTGATTGAAAGTGAATTATTCGGTGCCGAAGCCGGTGCTTATACCGGCGCCGATAAAAAACGCATTGGTAAATTTGAATTTGCCAATGGCGGTACTTTATTGCTGGATGAAATCGAAAGTACGCCCCTGTCGTTACAAGTCAAATTGCTGAGGTTACTCGAAGAGCGCAAGGTGACGCGTTTGGGCTCAAATCAGGCGATTGACCTGGATATCCGGGTGATTGCTGCCAGTAAAACCGATTTGCAGGCACTGGCTAAAACCGGTGAATTCCGGCTGGATCTGTATTACCGGCTGAGTTTATTGCAACTGAATTTGCCACCGCTACGCCAGCGCCGGGAGGACTTAGCGCTGCTGTTTGCCCATTTTGCCCGCATTGCCGCGGCCCGTTTCCACAAAGAGTATCTGCCGCTAGCTGCCAACCAACTGCTGCAACTACAGCAGCATGATTGGCCTGGCAATGTGCGCGAGCTGCGTAATCTGGCGGAGCGTTACGTGTTGCTGGGGCCACAAGTGGCACTGGCCACCTCAGGCCTGAGTGCTGAGCATGGCATCACAGGGTTAATGACCTTACAGCAAAGGGTGGAGTTTTATGAAAAAAGTCTGCTGGAAGAGGCGTTAAACGAACATAAAGGCTCGATTAAAGGCGTGATGGCTGAGCTGGGTCTGGCACGCAAAACCTTGTACGACAAAATGACCAAATATCAGCTGGTCAGACGCGACTTTTTAGATAAAGCCGACCACACCGAACCAGACTAACACCGCTATGACAGCCTGATGGGTGGATTTGGTGACAAACCCAGTCAGGCTTTGGGTGGAACCCTACCCATCTTTTCATCTCAAAGCCCAACTTGAAATTATAAGCATATGTTTTATATGAATATATTATGAATAACAACACTGGCCCCAGCTTTGCTTTCATTGGTTGACAAGGTAACCCCTTCAACCATAAGAGCAACAACTATGAAACAAGCAACAGGTCGTTTATTCTCCAGTCTGTACGTGCAAGTCCTTATTGCCATTACCATTGGTATCCTGCTCGGTCATTTTTGGCCACAGCTTGGCACCGCGATGCAACCGCTGGGGACCGGCTTTATCAAATTAATCAAAATGATTATCGCGCCCATTATTTTCTGTACTGTGGTGATTGGCATCGCCGGCATGGAAGATATGAAAAAAGTAGGTAAAACCGGCGGTTTTGCCCTGCTGTATTTTGAAATTGTTTCCACTATCGCGCTGGTGATTGGTTTAGTGGTGATCAATGTGGTGAAACCCGGTGTCGGGATGCATATCGACCCAGCTACGCTGGATCAGCAGTCAATCAGCAAATACACGGCGCCGGATCAGATGATGGGCACAGTGGATTTTCTGCTGAACGTGATCCCAACCAGCGTGTTTGATGCCTTTGCCCGCGGCGATATGCTGCAGGTGCTGTTTTTCTCAGTATTATTTGGTTTTGCCCTGCAGAAAATGGGCGGTCGGCAGAACTTAATTTTCAGCTATATCGAAAAAAGCTCTGAGTTGCTGTTTGGCATTGTGCACATGATTATGAAAGTCGCGCCTGTCGGTGCTTTTGGCGCTATGGCTTTTACCATTGGTAAATACGGCATTGCCAGTCTGGTGTCACTGGCCAGTTTAATGGCAACTTTTTATATCACCTGTTTGTTATTTATCTTTATCGTGCTGGGCACTATCTGCCGCTTGCATGGTTTTTCTATCACCAAATTTATTCGTTATATCAAAGAAGAATTGCTGATTGTGCTGGGGACTTCCTCTTCCGAATCTGTGTTACCACGGATGATGGCCAAACTGGAAAAAGCCGGTGCCACCAAGTCAACCGTCGGTCTGGTGATCCCGACCGGTTATTCATTTAATCTGGATGGGACCGCTATCTACCTGACAATGGCCGCAGTCTTTATCGCCCAGGCGACAGACACGCCGATGGACTTAACCCAACAGTTGACGTTACTGGCAGTGTTACTAATTACCTCAAAAGGCGCAGCTGGGGTGACTGGCAGTGGTTTTATTGTGTTAGCGGCTACTCTGGCCTCGGTCGGCTCAGTACCGGTCGCTGGCATAGCGCTGATTTTGGGGATTGACCGTTTTATGTCAGAAGCCAGAGCGCTGACCAATCTGATTGGTAACGGTGTCGCCACTTTAGTGGTCGCCAAATGGTGTGGTGAGTTGGATGAGCGCCAACTGGCAGCCGAATTGAACCAGCCAGCGGGCAATAACCACAAAACTGTGGTATCAAGCGAGGAAAGCCTGCCTGCCAACGCCACACTGTCAGCCAGTGCCGGAGGCCAGCATGCGGTTCTTTAACAGCACAGCGCTGATCGCCCCACTGTTACCAGCCAGCTGCGGCCTGATGCTGTCCTCAGCCACTGTACAGGCTGCTGACCTCGACTGGTACGGTAAACTGGATGTGCAGGCGCTGTCGGTCAACCGGGGTTTATATCGTTATGCTGATCAAGGACGGCAACTGGAGCTGCCATTTAGCCGGCTCGGCATCAAAGGCCAACAACAGCTCAACGAGGATCTGGCTGTCATTTTTGTCTATGAATGGCAAGTCAATGGCCTGGACCAAGCTAACAAGCAGCACAAATTGGGCGCCCGTAATACTTACATTGGCCTGAGCGGCAGCTTTGGTGAACTGGTATTTGGTAAAAATGATACCAAATTCAAAAAATCTGAAGGCAAAGCCGACCTGTTTAACGAATATATCGCTGACATTGCCCAGTTGACCGCAGGTCAGGACAGGTTAAAAAATATAGTCAGTTATCAATCACCGCAATGGCAAGGCCTGGCAGTGGCCGCCAGTTATCAGACTGGCGCGGGTCAGGAAGATGCCGGCGGGCATGATGTGAGCCTCAGTTATGGTGACAGCGCGCTGAAGAAATATCCGTTGTTTATATCGTTGGCTATCGCAACAGAATTAAATCAATTGGATGCACGGCGTCTGCTGCTGCAACTGCCGTTATGGCGACCAGGTGATGGCTTATTGGCTGCCGGCCTGATGTGGCAACATAGCGAGCATCAGCGTAACGGTAAGTCAGGTCACAGCAGCATGGCGCAGCTTAGTTATCAGCAGCAGCAATGGACAACCAAACTGCAGTGGCAGCAGGATGATAGCCGTTTGCGGCAACAGGAAGCAGCTATCATGCTCAGTCTGGGGCTTGATTATCAATACAACAGTCAATTGAGCTGGTATAGCCTGGCCAGCAGACTGCGATTACCAAGCAACAATGATCATGCAATAGCACTGGGTCTGAAGTATAGTTTCTAAACCCAGGCCAACTGGCGGCATGCGGGCTGCCAGTTGGCATTGGTTCATTATGGTTTGATGGTCATTCGCCTGGACGCACTGATGAAGCTCAATTCACTTTTGTTATTACTGGCAGGTCCTGCGCTGTTAGGGCTGACCTTAGTCACAACGCCGCCTTTGGCTGGCATGTCCTTTGCTGCCTGGCATACCACAGGTTTGATGCTGTGGATGGTGTTATGGTGGATCAGTGAAGTGATGCCGATCCCGGTCACCTCGATTTTACCGATGATTTTTATTCCGCTGCTTGGCATTGCCAACATCAATGCCGCCACAGCGCCTTATGCCCATCCGCTGATTTTCCTGTTTTTTGGTGGTTTTTTCTTATCTATTGCCATGGAAAAGACGGGCTTGCATCAACGAATTGCACTGCGGGCTTTATTGCTGGTCGGGCAAAAACCGGCGGCGCAAGTAGCAGGTTTGATGGCCGTGACGGCATTTTTATCGATGTGGATGTCCAACACCGCCACCGCGGTGATGATGTTGCCGATTGGTTTGTCGATGATCAAGATGGCGCATGCCTCCAGCCAGGATAACTTTGGCAAAGCGGTGTTACTGGCGATTGCCTATAGCGCCAGTATCGGTGGGATAGCCACGTTAATCGGTACGCCGCCCAATGCCTTACTGGCGGCATATCTGGCCAAGAGTTATCAGATCCAGATCAGTTTTGCCGACTGGATGCTGCTCGGTGTACCGCTGGCAGCTCTGATGCTCGTGATCTGCTGGGTTTGGCTTTGTAAAATTCACTTTCGGTTACCCGCGCACAGTAGCGGTCAGTCCAATCTGCCAGAGGAATTGCGGGCCCTCGGGCCACTGCGGGCCAGTGAATCCCGGGTACTTCTGGTGTTCAGTCTGGCGGCCTGCAGCTGGATCGGTCAACAATGGTTGGTGTCAATCACTGGCTTACCGCTCAGCGATACCATGATTGCGTTAATCGCTGCGGTGCTGTTATTTGTGCTGCCTGGCGATAAACCACAACAACGATTGCTGGAATGGCAAGACAGTCAACAACTGCCATGGGGGGTGTTATTGCTGTTTGGGGGTGGTTTATCGATGGCAGAACAAATTCAGCAAACCGGCGTGGCGGATTTACTGGCCCAGCAGCTCAGTTTGTTGCAAGGCGTCTCCCCGCTGCTGATTTTATTAGCGGTGACCACGCTGATTATTTTCCTGACGGAAGTGACCAGTAACACGGCCACAGCCGCTGCATTTTTGCCGCTGTTAGGGCCTGTGGCTGTATCGATGCAATTATCCCCGCTTTATCTGGTGGTGCCCGCGGCCCTCGCGGCCAGTTTTGCCTTTATGTTGCCGGTGGCCACACCGCCCAATGCCATTGTGTTTGCCAGCGGCAAATTACAAATCAAAGATATGGTCAAAGCCGGGCTGGTGCTGAATTTACTGGGAATTGTTGCCATTATCGCCGCCAGTCACTGGTTGGCACCGCTGTTACAGTCCTGATGCGGTCGCGGTTAAAAAAAAGCAGGCCAGTGCATCACACTGGCCTGCTTTTTTAGCAGCGCTTAACGCAATTACAGCCCAGAATCAGCCTGCCTGCCGTTTTTGCTTCAGATAACCATACAGACCAATTAAGGACGCTGCTATCCAGAAAATTTCAATGACAAAACTGGCCAGGTTGAAGTTAATACACAAGCTAAATAGTAAAAACAACGCCCCGCTCAGATTCATCAGGTTGTACAACAAACCTTTCGGCGAGACTTTATTCAGTTGTAATAAAAAGAAAGCCCCGACCACCAGGGAGGTGCCCATCATTCCAACGATATCGGCAATTAAACTAAGCATAGTGATTTATCCAGAACAAGCTGAAGTCGTCCAAACAGGCTGGCCCTCTCCATGGGAAGGACGGTTCTCAAGTTCCATGAGACAGCTTGGTGCCGTTGCCAGATCTGCACTGTCACGGCGTATAAACCCATATTAGCACTGCTAGCACCAACATGGGTCTGCGATGTTTGCATCAGCAAACATCAGCAAGATAACACTCAAGCCTGTGATTAACACAATGCTGAGCAATGGCAGCCGTTTTTCGCGCAAACAAAAACGCCGCATAATGCGGCGTTGTTGTTTTCGCAGTTAAAAAATAACTGCACCATTTTGGAGCGGGCAACGAGACTCGAACTCGTGACCTCGACCTTGGCAAGGTAGCGCTCTACCAACTGAGCTATGCCCGCAAAACTATTTTGTTGAACCATCAACTTCTGCTTTCAGGTCAGTTAATGGTGCCCGGGGCCGGACTTGAACCGGCACGCCCTTTCGAGCGAGGGATTTTAAATCCCTTGTGTCTACCGATTTCACCACCCGGGCAGACAACTTTATGTTTCAATCATGTAATAAATGGAGGCGGGTCCCGGAGTCGAACCGAGGTGGACGGATTTGCAATCCGCTGCATGGCCACTCTGCCAACCCGCCTTACACTGACATCGTCAATGGTTATTACACTGTGTTATTTGGAGCGGGCAACGAGACTCGAACTCGTGACCTCGACCTTGGCAAGGTAGCGCTCTACCAACTGAGCTATGCCCGCTTCCTAAGTGGCTTACGCCGTAACACGAGACGCATTCTACTGAGTTTAATAAATCCGTCAACCAGTAATTATCACTTTATAAATCGTTTGCTCAAAATTTAACTCAGTTGCTGCTTAAAACGGCAAGCTGTTGATTATTGATTTAAATCTGCCCAGGCCGCACGCAAATAAGCCAGCATAGACCACAAGGTTAACCAAGTCGCCAGATACAATAAAGCCATCCCCAGCTGATAAATCCAATCCACCGGTTGCCAAATCAAGCCAATCAGGGCCAGCATCTGCACTGCAGTTTTCCATTTGCCAATATCAGACACTTTAACCTGAGCACTTCGGCCCACCCCAGCCATCCATTCACGCAGGCCTGAAATAATAATTTCGCGGCTAATCATTAAAAATGCCGGGATAGTCACCCACAAGGTTTGCATATCCACCGCAATCAACACCAGCGCAGCCGCTACCATCACTTTATCAGCGACCGGATCCAGAAAAGCACCAAAGGGCGTGGACTGTTGCAGTTTACGCGCCAGATAACCATCCAGCGCATCGGTGATAGCGGCCAGCCAAAACACAAAAGCCGCCAGGAACCTTGCTTGTTCGTGGGTGGAATAAAAACAAAATACAAATACAGGGATCAAAAAAATTCTGAACAAAGTTAACAGATTAGGAACGTTCCACATCAACCGGATCTCAATACGTCTTTAATTTTTATTGTGACAAGCCTGGTAAATTAATTCAGCCTGCGTTTTCGATATGCCTGGAACTGTCGCCAGCTCTTGCACTGAGGCTTTCAGCACACCTTGCAAACCGCCGAGATATTGTAACAAAGCTTGCCGGCGTTTCTCACCTATTCCAGAGATATTTTCCAGTGGGCTTTGCACCAGCTTTTTACCCCGCTTGGCGCGATGACCGGTGATGGCAAAACGATGCGCCTCATCGCGGATCTGTTGGATCAAATGTAACGCCGGCGCATCCGGCGGTAAACTCATATCCCGATCTGCCCCGGCTAAAATCAGCGTCTCCAGACCAGGTTTTCGACTGGTGCCTTTAGCAACCCCGAGCAACAGCGGTTTTTTTGCCAAGGTCCAGCTGGCAAAAAAATCAATGGCCTGATTCAACTGACCGGTGCCGCCGTCAATCACTACTAAATCCGGCACCCTGCTCTCATCCTGCAATTTGCCGTATCTTTTGTTCAGCGCAAACAACATCGCAGCATAATCATCACCCGGGGTAATACCTTCGACATTAAAACGCCGGTATTCGCCTTTATCCGGCCCTTCCCCATTGAACACCACACAAGAGGCAATCGTTTGTTGTCCCATGGTATGACTGATATCAAAACACTCCATCCGGCCAATCAAAGGCAGATTGAGTAACTGCGCCAGTTGCTGATAACGCACCCGCATTTGTTCGCTCAGCGAAAGTTTGCTGTCGCAGGCGGTTTGGGCGTTTTTATTGGCAAGACTCAGATAACGCGACTTTTCCCCGCGTTTGGCGGCAATTAAATTAATTTTCCGCTCGGCTAACTGACTGATCGCTTCGGCAATGGCATCCGCATCGGCCAATTCAGTACTGACAATAATATCGCGCGGTATGGTTTGACCACTGATGCCATTGAGATAAAATTGCAGTAAAAAAGCCGCCAACACTTCATCAGGCTCGGTATCGGCCGGCACTTTTGGATGATAGGTTTTACTGCCAAGAATTTTTTGATCACGCACAAACAACACATGCGCCGCGGCAATGCCATGCGAATAATGAAACCCGACCACATCCATTTCGGCCTGATCACCACTGACCGTTTGTTGCTCCTGTACTTTGCGCAGCGCCTGAATTTGATCACGTAACATGGCCGCTTGCTCAAATTGCAGTTGCTGACTGGCCTGTTCCATCAGTTGCACTAAATCATCAATCACCAGCTGATTTTTACCGGATAAAAACAATTTAGTCAGCCGCACCTGCTCAGCATAAGCGGCATCACTGATTTTACCGACACAAGGCGCCGAGCACAGTTTGACCTGATATTGCAAACAAGGCCGGGTCCGCGCCCGGTAAAAACCGTCTTCACACTGGCGCACCGGAAAAATTTTTTGCAACAGCTTCAGGCTCTCCCACACGGCACCAGCACTGGGATAAGGACCGAAATATTGACCGGCAATTTTGCGTGGGCCACGGTGGGAGGTGATTCTGGGATGACGATGGTCAGTTAATAAAATATAAGGATAGGATTTGTCATCCCGCAGCAGCACATTGTATTTGGGCATGAACTGCTTGATAAGATTGTTTTCCAGGATCAGCGCTTCAGACTCGCTGTGGGTCACGGTAATTTCTACCTGGCGGATCTGGCTGACCAAGGCCCTGGTTTTACTGCTGTTGAGGTTGCTGCGAAAATAGCTGGCCAACCGTTTTTTCAAATCTTTGGCTTTACCAACATAAATAACCTGATCGCGCCCATCCAGCATCCGGTACACGCCCGGTTGCAAAGGCACAGTTGCTAAAAAGGTTTTGGCATCAAAAACGCTGGCAGACATCAATAACTCATGCAATCTCAATCATGCCATGACGAAGCGCCAGATGAGTCAATTCAACATCGCCACTGATGCCGAGCTTTTCGAACATGCGATAACGATAGGAATTCACTGTTTTGGCACTAACATTCAGTTGATCGGCAATATCATTCACTTTGCCACCCTTGGTGATCATCAGCATAATTTGCAACTCACGTTCTGACAGTTCATCAAAAGGATTCTGGCTGCTGGATTGAATTTTACTCAGTGCCATTTTTTGCGCCACTTCATCAGAAATATAGCGCTGTCCGGCGGCAACTTTGCGGATGGCTTCAATCATTTCTTTGGGCGCGGCATTTTTCGAGATAAAACCCGCAGCGCCCAGTTGCATCACTTTGGTCGGCACCGGCTCTTCAAATGAAACAGATAAGGCCAGCACTTTGATGTCCGGACAATAATGCAAAATGCGTTTGGTCGCCGCCATGCCGCCCATACCAGGCATGTTCATATCCATCAACACCACATCCGGCGTGATGACCTCGGTACTGTCATTGCGGCAGAACTGCACCGCCTGTTCGCCGGAACAAGCTTCACCAACCACCTTAAAACCACGCTCATCTTTTAAGATCCGGCTGATACCGTGTCTGACAAGTTCATGATCATCAACTAACAGAATGTTAATCAATTCAACACCTACCACTGTTATCTCTGGCTGCAGAGCAGCACTTCATAGCGGCTAGCATAGCTGAGCCGACTTCATTTTGCTATGGCTAATGCAGGAGGAAATTCAGATGATAAAAAACCATAATTTACAATAAGTTAGTAATTGCAATCCCAACAGAACTGCAGGATTAGAAAGCAAAAAACCCAGCATTGCTGCTGGGTTTTAAATTTAGTGGCGGAGAGAAAGAGATTCGAACTCTTGAAGGGCTACTAACCCTCGCCGGTTTTCAAGACCGGTGCATTAAACCGCTCTGCCATCTCTCCGCGATGGACGGCATAATAAAAACTCTGCCGAAACTTGTAAAGGAGTTTTTCAAAGATAGCAGTCTGTTTGCTCAGCTTTTCGACAAAAAGCTACTGCTTGCTGTTTTTTACCGCAGTTCGTCAGTAAAACCAGTCGCGTCTGACCTGACAGCATGGGCAGAACCAATTACAATAGCGCCAACTTTTTAGCACAACGCCAGGCTGCTTTGTTATGAAACCAAAACGTATATATGTCGCTTATACCGGCGGCACCATCGGGATGCAGCAATCAGCCAATGGCTATATCCCGGTACCTGGGTTCTTATCCGCCACGGTAAAAGCGATGCCAGAGTTTTACCGGTCGGAAATGCCGCATTTCGATATTCACGAATACCACCCGGTCATTGATTCTTCTGATATGACCCCCGCCCACTGGTTGCATATTGCCGAAGATATCCGGCAACATTATCAGCAATACGATGGTTTTGTGGTGCTGCATGGCACTGATACCATGGCGTACACTGCGTCTGCCTTGTCATTTATGCTGGAAAATCTGGGTAAGCCGGTGATTGTGACCGGCTCGCAAATTCCGCTGGCACAACTGCGCTCTGATGGTCAGGTCAACTTACTGAATTCATTATATCTGGCTGCCAATTATCCAATTGCAGAAGTGGCTTTGTATTTTAATAATCAGTTGTTTCGTGGCAACAGAGCAACCAAAGCCGATGCCGATGGCTTTAACGCCTTTGCCTCGCCAAATTTCCCGGCCCTGCTGCAAGCTGGTATCCATATCGAGATGCTGGCAGGTCAACTGGCCGCAGCGCCCGATCCGGTGGCAGAACTGCAAGTGGCGCAAATCACGCCACAACCTATCAGTGTAGTGACCTTATACCCTGGCATTAGTGTGGATGTGATCAGTAACATGGCAGCAGCACCGGTGCGGGCCTTGATCATCAAATCCTACGGTGTCGGTAATGCGCCGCAAGCACCGGTATTGCTGCAGGCACTGAGTGATGCCGCAGCACGCGGCACTGTGATCGTCAATTGCACGCAATGCTTTAAAGGTAAAGTCAACATGGGCGGTTACGCCACCGGCAATGCCTTACGTCAATCCGGTGTCATCAGCGGTTTTGATATGACGTTAGAAGCCGCTTTAACGAAATTGCATTATTTACTTAGTCAGCCGCTCAATGCCGACCAAATCCGGCAACAGATGCAAACCAATCTGCGTGGAGAAATGACACTGTAAGTCTCAGCTTTCAGGTTGGACAAAATATAAAGGCCGCTAAGCGGCCTTTATTTATGCGCAAATGCAGCATTAATCGGGCAGATATAACGACCGCACCCGGCGTAATAACGCTTGTTCATCCCCGGCAACAGCACCAAACTGTAACCAACGCGATAACAACTGTGGCTGACTGATGGTCTCACCACTGTTATGTTTATCGGTGAGTAATAACATCTGTACTTGTTGCCGTCTGGTTTGCTCTGCTTGTGGCGACGCCACACCGGCCGCCCACTCGAGCGCCAGGGTCAAATCAGACCGGCTTAACAATTTTTCCTGCTGCTGATTAAACACCAGCCGGTAAATGGCCGGTAAATCCGAAAGCGCCGGTTCCGGCTGCGCCAACACATCAAACAACTGGCGGAAGTTATCTTGCAAAGCCGACCCGGCCAACTGCTGTAACTGACTGTCCAGCTGTTGTAACAACTGTTGTTTGCGCTGCACTAATGCAGCTATATCTGCCGTATCCAGTTGTTGCAGTTGTTGCTGCAATTGCCGCAGTGCACCAGCTTCCGACGTTTGGCTCACTAATGTCGCTAACTGCTCCAGTTCAGTGCTTGCTTGCTGCAATTGCACTTGCTGTTGCTGCTGTTGTTGTTGCCGCAACGCATCACGCTGTGCAAACCAACCATCACAGACAGCACGGAATTCAGTCCACAGCTGCTGGTCGACTTCGCGACCGGCAAAGCCGAGTTGCTTCCACTGTTGTTGCAGCACTTTTAATTGGGCTGCCACATTGTCCGTATTATCCTGACTGGTTAAAGCAGTTGCAGTGGCAATTAATTGCTGTTTTTCCTGCGCATTCTGCTGTTGCCCCGCTTTTTGCATCTGTCGCAGCTGGTCAAGCAACTGCTGAAATTGCGGCTGCAGGCTGGCATAAACCGCTTTTTCCACCTGCCCACTGGCTTGCCATTGTTTGGTCGCCTGACTGAGCAAGGTGTCCAAGGCTTTACCATTGATCCCTGCAGTCACGGCTTCGGCTAACTGGGCTATAATTTGCTGCTTCTGTTCTGCATGCAGCAACCGCTCAGCATCTAATCTGGCGAAATGTTCACGACAAGGTGCAAACGCCTGTTCACAGGCCAGATTAAAATCATCATTCAGTTGTTGTTCCAGCGCTGCATCGGCCCGGCCTAAGCTATTCCAAACCGCTCTGGCTTGTTTTACTTCGCCAGCCCGCTCTGTCGCCACAACCTCAGATTGGACAGCCAACTGCTGCATCTGCGCCAATAATTCCTGCTTGCGCGGTGTAGCGATATAAGCTTGCAGCTCAGACAGATCCTGCAGCTGTTTTTCCAGCAGTTCTAAATCTTTCAGCAATAACTGCTGCTGGGATACCGTCAACGTCTGACTGTCCGCCTGGATACCTTTAAACAGACCAAACAACACATTAAACTTACCTGCCTGATGCAAGCGTTTAAATTCAGCAACTTTGGCCTTGATTTGCCGTAATTGTTTTTCTTGCTGCGCCAATAGCGGCTCACAATGCTGCTGCCATTGCTGGCAAAGCTGCAGATAGCTGCTGCTGAAACTGGCCGGTAGATACTGTTGTAACACTTTGCTCTGCCGCTGCCACTGTTGTTGCCACTGTTTAAAGGCTTGATAGGCGCCAGCCACATCGGCATCTGCTGCCGGTAAGGATTGGGCAGCAAACTCGGCCAGTAAACGTGCAGCTTGCGCCAGCGCTTCTGCCAAGGCAGGCAAACGGTCCAATTGCGCCGTTAATTCGCGGACAGCTTTATGTAACTGCTGTTGTTGCTGACTGGATAAAGCAGCGGCACTGATTTGTTCCGACAACTGCCGGACAGCACTTTGCAGCGCTTGTGCTTGCTCTAATTCACCGGCCGCCAGTTGACTACTCAATTGTTCGGTCAGCAGTTGTAATTGCAGCTCAAATTGGCCACATTGTTGTTGTTGCTGTTGTAACAGCTGCAGTTTTTGCTGCTCTGCTGCCAAAACTGCCAGCCGCGGCTGCAGTGACTTTTCTGTCAGATCAATCACTTTATTATATTTTGCGATAAATTCAGCTTGTTCAGGCAAACAAGGTAAATCAGCTGCAAGTTGCTGCCATTCTTGCTGATAGAGCGCCAGTCGCTGCTGAATCTCAGCCAGATCGGTTTTTTCGCGTAAAGAATTTAATTTGGCCAACAGCAGCACGACCTGCTTACGCACCCGCTCCGGTTTTTGCTTTTGCTCTAAGCGGTCCGCCAATACCTGTTGTAAAGCTTGTGCCACTTCACCTTCAACCTGTCGGCTGAGTTTTTCCAGCGCCTTGTCTTCGTGGATCAGGGCTAACAAAGCAATACGTTGGCCAGGCTTTAACACCGGATCTAATACTGCGGCGACATATAAATCTTCCCGCTGTAACCGCAACAACAGCTGATATTTTAATTCGCTGTCGGTTTCGGCCTGCGCTAACTTTTCCAGGATGCTGCTGCGATGACATTCGGCAATGAATTGCTGTTTCAGCTGCGCCGACACTTTATTATCCAGTAGCATCTGAATTAATTGTTGTTCGGCAAATTGTTTTAAGCGATCAGCGGATTCATGTTTACTGGCTTGCCACCACAAAGAGAACTCATTCAGCCGCTCCAGCGCAGTGCGCCGAACCGCTTCAGCACCATCATTAAAAGCAAGCTCATGTAAAATTTCTTTTTGTTGCGGCGTACTGTGATCAAGACTGGCAATTGCCAACTGACGTACTGCAGCATTTTCATGCTGCCACTTTGGCTTGAACCAACGTTTAAAGATCATCGTGTGTAAACCTTGCAATTGTGTCGATCGGCGCTGCCGCAGGGGCAACACTGGAGGAAAGTTGTTGTTTCATCTCAGCTTTGGATTTCAGTACCATCTGGCCATCGGCGCCAATGGTAAAAGGTTCTTCCGAGCGCAGCACTTTAGCCTGATAGGCCATCACCAGTTGCATCGTTTGAGCATGCTGATCATCAGTCAACAACTGACCATCGGCCCAACGTCTGGTCGCAACCGCGTCAACCAGTTTTTGATAGGTCTCGTCGGACATCGCCGCAACGAGAGAATGAAAATCCATATTATTTTCTCTTGAACAACACGATACGGGCTTTGGTCACCACATACCACACACACCCAATCACCATTGCGATATTCACGGCATGTAATTCCAGTGAATCCTGCTCAGGTACCCGGTAATAATACCAACAGAAACTGCCTAAAAAGATCACCAGCGCAATCATCGCCTGGTTGTTCAGACTCTGGCTTTGCGCCAGTCTGCTATCACGGCTGAATCTTTCTAACTGCTCTGGCGTAACTTCAGCCAGATTGCCACCACACTTACTGCAGGCAGCGGCTTTATCTGAAACTTTTTGCTGACAATAAGGACAAGAAATAATAGCCATCTACATCACCTCTTTTAACCAGCGCACTATAAAGCAAAATGTTGCCGTTGCAAACCACCCTCAAGCCAGGCTTGGCGCTAAACCAGTTTGGCTGCAGTGATGAAGTTGATTGGCGGCATCGCCTTGACCGGCCATGAGCGTGCATTGACACCTGGATGCAAGCAGACGGGCTGACGCCGCGAATAAAAAATGGCACCCGCAGGTGCCATCTTCAGCTCTATCACTCAGAGCTTTTCAACCACAGCCCGGATTGCCACCAAGGTATCCTGGCCTAATTTCATTGAACGGACATCTGACCAGCCAAATTGCTCATCAGGCAGGTTGGCATTGTCTTTAAATGGCATTTCAACGGTATAAGCCAGGCAATGGAATTGCTCTGCGACCCAGGTTGAAGCAATTGTCAGATTGGCCTGACCCGGTGCATCCAGTTCATAGCCATATTGGGTTTGGAATTCAGGGGTTACCGTTAATAAAGCTTGTTTAAACAAGGTTTCCAATTCAGCCATTTTGGCTGAATACGAAGGCACACCTTCGGCACCTGCCACAAAGTTGTAAGGCAGGTTTTCATCGCCATGAATGTCGAGGAACATATCGACACCTACTTCCAGCATTTTTTGCCGCACCAGGAATACTTCCGGGCTTTGCGCCATGCTTGGGGTTTGCCATTCACGGTTCAGGTTGACGCCGGCAGCATTGGTACGCAAATGACCACGGACACTGCCATCCGGATTCATATTCGGCACTATATAAAACACTGCCTGTTGCAGTAACTGCCGCGCGACCCCATCGTCTTCATCCAGTAAACGGTCCAGCACACCTTCGATAAACCATTCCGCCATACTTTCACCCGGATGCTGCCGCGCAGTGATCCAGATGTTCTTTTTGCCTGCAGCCGGCTCACCCACGATCAGTAAACTCATATCCCGGTTATCCAGCGTGTTGCCAAGATCAACCAATTGACACATGCCACTGGCTTGCGCCTGTGCTAACAAGTCCTGATGCCGCTCATAACTGTAAGGCGCAAAATAAGCAAAATACACTGATTCAGCTTCCGGATAATGATGAATTGTCAGCTCTTGACCATCAAATTCAGTCGGTACCCGGAACCAGGTTTCCCGATCATAAGACGCCACTGCCTGATAATCTTTCCAGCCACCTGGGTAGGCAGAAGTACCAGCATTGGTAATACGGATAGTATGAGGTTCAAAACTTGTTGAATGTAAACGGAAATGGAACCACTGATAAAAATCTGAATTGTGATCCTTACGGATCGCCAGTTGGATATTATCCACACTGTCAGCCTGAATCACTTCAATATTGCCGCTGTCAAAGTTACTGGTAATTTTCATCTGGATAAATCCCATCATAATAAAAAGGAGCCGAGGTTATCACACTCAGCTTATGGTGCAAACGCAACTGCGGCCTTTTCACAAACTGACAGGTTCATATGCGGCCAGCTGCTGTGGTTTGAACCTGCATTCGTTGAAAATCCGCCTGGAGCGAACTGGTTTGGCTTAGAAAAATAAAAAGCCGCGCAAGGCGGCTTTGTCATCTGACGCTATTAACGTGCTAATGGCAGGGTTGGGTAAGCAATACCGGCCATTTCGTTCATCACCCGGATGACCTGGGTGCTGTAACCAAACTCGTTGTCATACCACACGTACAACACACAACGATCACCATCGACAATGGTGGCTTGTGAATCAACCACACCGGCGTAACGGGAACCGACTAAATCGCTGGACACGATTTCAGTGGAACTGGTGTAGTCAATCTGATCCTGCAATTCAGAAAACAGCGACACTTTTTGCAAATAGGCGTTCAGGGCATCCCTGTCGGTTTCTTTTTGCAGATTTAACGACAGAATCGCCATCGACACGTTGGGTGTAGGCACCCGAATCGCGTTGCCGGTCAGTTTGCCTTTTAACTCAGGTAAGGCTTTGGCCACAGCTGAAGCTGCACCTGTTGAAGTGATGACCATATTCAGCGGTGCAGCGCGGCCACGACGCTCAGCTTTATGATAGTTATCAATCAGGTTTTGATCGTTGGTGTAAGAATGCACGGTCTCGACGTGACCATTACGAATGCCGTATTCATCATTCAGCGCTTTCAGCACTGGGGTAATGGCATTGGTGGTACAGCTCGCCGCAGATACGATGGTATCTTCGTTGCTGATCATTTTATGGTTGACGCCATAGACCACGTTTTTAACGTTACCTTTGGCTGGTGCGGTCAGAAGTACCTTGGCCGCGCCTTTGGCTTTAAAATGAATGCTCAGTTCCTGATCATCTTTCCAGATGCCGGTGTTATCAACCACCAGGGCATTTTCGATGCCGTACTGGGTATAATCGACCTGATCGGGTGAATCAGCATAAATCACTTTGATAAAGGTACCGTTGGCTTTAATGCCGCCATTTTCCTGATCAACAGTGATACTGCCGTTAAAAGGACCATGGATAGAGTCGCGGCGTAACAAACTGGCACGTTTTTCCAAATCACCCTTGCGACCACCGCGTACCACAACGGCCCGCAGCCGTAGTTTAGCGCTTGGACCTGCCCGCTCGATCATCAGGCGGGCTAACAGCCGGCCAATCCGGCCAAAACCATACAGCACAACGTCTGTCGGTTTGATGTTGTCATCATGATCCAGTAAATCTTCCAGCTCACGGCGTAAATATTCGTCAAGTGAAGCACCGCCAGCCGCATTTTTATAGGTATAGGCAAACGCTAACTTGCCTAAATCAATCCGGCCTGGTGCCAGATTTAGCTTACTGATAGCTTCCAGTACCGGGAAACTTTCCCGTAAACGTAATTTTTGTTGTTCGAAACGCTCAACAGTTTTGTGCGCTTTAATGATGTCAATAGTGGTGGCATTGACTAACGGTTTGCCATAGACCACCAGCTCAACCGCTTTGTTGCGGTACAAACGGCCAATGATCGGCTGCATGTTTTCAGCAATTTCCTGGCGTTCCTGCCAGCTGCGTTGATACTGTTCTTCGTGAGATAAAGTCATGCTGTTGCCTTTTACGTCATTCATTGATTCTGTTGAGGTACGGGTGCCTTGTCGAAGGCGGTTTATTGTAATTGAATCTGTAACCCTACAACAACAATTACAAAAGATTTTTTCGGCATTTTTGTTTAGACTCTAGTAGTCCTGAACGGAGTTTGTGTATGAAAACAGCAGTAGTGTTGCTCGCGGTGCTGGCTTTGGCCGGCTGTAAAGAAGAACTAACAGTGACCCAAATCTGTAGTGACAAACCGGGCCTGTGTTCGGATTTGAATGAAGATTCACATTGTAATATCCAGCGGCGCGAAGTTATTTTTGAACGTTATGAAGAAGCCAAATTACCATCCGACATTAATAAGTTTAAGCTTTTGATTGGATTTGAAAAATACTCAAAATGTATCGAGCTTGCTGCCGGCATCGAACATATCAAATTAAAAGAAAAAACCACGTCGCGGGTGAATGGTTATCTCACCAGTCTGGAACAAATCAAACGACTGACCGATGAAACCGTCAGCTCATCGGACCCAAATCTATTGTATTACCACTGGTCACGTCAGCAGAGCGAGAGCCATTTACAGAAGTTTTTAGCGGCTGAGCAAGCCAAACAACTGGAAACACCCCAGTTGCAACTGGCGCTGGCAAGTTATTACATCAAACGGGATTTAGCCAAAACCATCCAGATCCTGCATCATGCGCTAACACTTTCACCGGCGGGTAGTAAGATAGATCCAGAGATTTATACCATTCTGACCACCATTTATTACAAACAAGGCAATTATCCAATGTCATTTCATTGGGCTTTGGTGGCGGAGAATGCCGGCGTTGAACGGATAGAGTTTGCGCTGATCCGTAAGGAACTAAAACAGCAACAATTGGATCTGCAACGCATTGAACAAGCGGCAGAAAACACCTTAGTGGCGCTGGAACTGGGGAAATTTGTCGCGCCTGAATTATAACAACGGCGACCGGCCTGATGCCGGTTCAGTCGTTCTTGCTAAATTGTAATGATACTGAATTGACACAATAACGCTGACCGGTCGGCACCGGCCCATCATCAAACACATGACCCAGATGCGCATCACAATGCGCGCATAAAATTTCAGTGCGACGCATACCATGCGTCAAATCCGGCTGGTAGCTGACCTGGCCTGGGATGGCTGCACTGAACGAGGGCCAACCACAACCGGCATCAAATTTGTTGTCAGAACTAAACAAGGGCTGCTGACAACAAACACAATGATAAATACCGGTGTCGGTGTTGTGTAATAAGGTACCACTAAAGGGATATTCGGTACCTTTTTGCCGGGTGATGTAAAACTGCTGTTCGGTTAACTGCTGCTGCCATTCTGCATCTGTTCGTTTCATCACCCGCTCCTGTTACTTGATTTTCACCATCAAACGCTCTGGCTGACTCCAGTCGACATGGAAAAATTTGCCTTTTGCTTTATCCGTGCGTTCAAAAGTATGAGCGCCAAAATAATCGCGTTGCCCCTGCAGTAAATTGGCTGGCAGTACCGCGGTGCGGTAAGAGTCATAATAGCTCAGCGCTGAACTTAAGGCTGCCACCGGCACTCCAAGCAAGGTCGCATCAGCCACTGCCCGGCGCCAGTTCATCTGATAAACCGAAATTTGCTTGGCAAAAAACGGATCCACCAACAGATTGGCCAGCTCGTCATCGCGCTCATAAGCATCGGTGATCGATTGTAAAAATACCGCGCGGATAATACAACCGGCGCGCCAAATTTTGGCTATTTCGGCAAAATTCAACTGCCAGCCATGTTCAGCGGCCGCCGTTTTCATCAAATCGAAACCTTGCGCATACACACAGATTTTGGCGCAATACAAAGCATCATGTAATTGCCGGATTGCCAAATCACGCATAGCTTCAGTTGGCTTATCCTGGACCGGACCTGCCAGTAAGGTTGACGCTGCGACACGCTGCTCTTTTAACGTTGAAATAGAGCGCGCAAACACAGCCTCAGCAATAGTCGGCGCCGGACAGCCTAACTCCAGACTACTGACCGCCGTCCATAACCCAGTTCCTTTCTGACCCGCTTTGTCCAGAATGACATCGACCAGCGGTAAACCGGTTTCTGAATCTTTGGTCGCCAACACCTGGGCACTGATTTCCATCAGATAACTGTTCAGAATGCCTTGGTTCCATTCTTTAAACACCGCCGCCACTTGTTGTGCCGTCATCCCCAGGGCATCACGCATCACCTGATAGACTTCACAAATCAGCTGCATATCGGCATATTCAATGCCGTTATGCACCATTTTGACATAATGACCAGAACCACCAGGCCCGATGTAAGTGGCACAGGACTCGCCTTCAGTGACCGGATTACCCGGCTCAAAGCGTTCAATCGGCCGACCTGTGGTCGGATCGACTTTGGCAGCGATAGCGCGCCAGACCGGTTCAATCCGGGTCCAGGCATAAGGATCGCCACTTGGCATCAAGGAAGGACCAAAACGGGCTCCGACTTCGCCGCCTGACACCGCAGTACTGAAGAAAATGAATTTACCTTCGTAAGTTTTTTCCCGCCGTACTGTATCAGTCCACAGACTATTACCAGTATCAACAACAATGTCATCAGCCTGAATACCGGCATCAATTAACTTTAAACAGACATCATCAACGGGTTTACCAGCGGGGACGGACAGAATGACTAAATGGGGAGAACTTAACTTGGCGAGTAACTCGGTGTAGGAACTGCAGGCAACAACTCTACCCCCTTTACCACCGGTTTCCAACTGGTCTTGCTGGATCACCGACTCGAGTTTTTTGTGGTCTAAATCAAAAGCGGCCACCCGATAACCATGATCTGCCAGATTCAGGATGAGATTCTTTCCCATCACGCCTGCGCCCACAAAACCAATATCACACTTTACTGTTGTGTCTGTCATCCAACCCTTCTCCGAAGTACCGGCACTGCAAAATGCCGGCGATTATACTGGAAAAGCCGCCGACAAAGCAGCTGTCGGTGAAAAAGAATCTGCTGTTCCGACCATCTGCCGCTCAAATCAGTCAAACGGCACTTTAATAAGCCCCTAACTCTAACCAGATTGATAAGGAACAAGACTGTTGCAAATAAGGCAACTGAGGATCATGTAAAACCGAGGCCAGGCCTTGCATCACCGCCGTATCCAGCACACAACGCCAACCGGCACCCGGTAATTGCATAGAGACATCCAATTGACTGGCATTGATGCTGAGCAATAACTGATGATGGGTGGTGGTATTGCGGATAATAAACTGGCAATAACTCAAGGTATCATATTGCCAGTCAGCAGCCTGCTTGACGCGCCCGTCAGGGTGATACCATTCGATATAATGTTTATCGCCATGCAGCACATAAGCATCATCCAATAGCGATAGTTGTTGCAAACAGCTAAATTGCTGCCTTAGCTGCACCAGCAGTTTGACAAAGGTTAAAAACTGACTGGCATGATAATCCAGTTGCCAGTTCAGCCAGCTCAGTTCGTTGTCCTGACAATAAGCGTTGTTATTGCCTTGCTGGCTATGGCTTAACTCATCCCCACCCAGCCAATGCACCATGCCCTGGCTAAATAACAATGAAGCTGCCAGATTGCGTTTATGCCGGTAGCGTTTTTCAATAATACTGACATCCTGGGCCGGCCCTTCGACACCATAATTCAGGCTCAGATTGTGATCATGACCATCGCGATTTTGCTCACCATTAAGCCAGTTGTGCTTTTGCTGGTAACTGACCGCATCCTGTAAGGTAAAACCATCGTGATAGGTCAGATAATTGACAGAACAACAAGCAGCTTTATGATGTTTCTGGAAAATATCGCGCGAACCTAACAAGCGGGTAGCGAATTCAGCTAAGGTGCCTTGATCACCGCGCCAGAAACTGCGCATCGAATCGCGGAATTTGTCATTCAGTTCTGACCAATGCGCCGGAAACTGGCCTAACTGATAACCATAAGAGCCAACATCCCAGGGTTCCGCAATCAGTTTAACCGCAGATAACACCGGGTCCTGCGCAATGATTTGCAGCAAAGCGGCCTGCGGATTAAATCTTTTATGTTCACGGGCCAGTGTGACAGCCAGGTCAAACCGAAAACCGTCCACCTGCATTTCAGTCACCCAGTACCTGAGCGCATCCAGCACCATTTTTTGCAGCGCCGTCGAGGTCAGATCCAGCGTATTACCGCAGCCGCTATAATTTGTGTAATGTTGATAATCAGTCGTTTCGCCATTATTTTCAAACAGATAATAGTGGCGGTTGGCCAGCCCTCTGAAACTCAGCTGATAATTATCTGCTTCGGCTGTGTGGTTAAAGACCACATCCAGAATCACTTCAATGCCATGCTGGTGATAGGTGCGCACCAATTGTTTAAATTCCTGCACCGCATCTTCATACTGGTAACGCGGATCCGGCGCAAAGAAATTCAGTGGGTTATAACCCCAGTAGTTACTCAGCCGAAGTTTTTCCAGCCGCGGCTCCGTCATAAAGGCCGCCACTGGCAATAGCTGTACCGTGGTAATGCCAAGTTCCAGTAAATGTTGCAGCACGGCGGGATGGTAAAAGCCGGCATAGGTGCCGCGTAATTCAGCCGGTACTTCCGGATGTAAAGCGGTCATCCCTTTAATATGCGCTTCATAAATAATGGTTTTTTCGCGCGCAATCGCAGGTTTGCGGCTGCCTTGCCAATCAAAAGGCCGTACCTCCAGCACCCCTTTGGCCAGCATATAATGACTATGGCTATGATAGAGCCGTTCATTAAAAACCAGCGCCCGGTTCAGCTGTTTACAATAAGGATCCAACAACAAGCGTTCATCATCAAATAACAAACCTTGCTCAGGCTGGAATGGGCCCTGCACTTTCAGGCCATACAAAGTACCAGCCGGGATACCGGCGACTTCCAGATGCCAGATTTCGCCGGTGCGGGCTAAAAATGGTAATTCTGCCAGCAACTCTTCAGTGTCAGGTAAAAACAAACATAATTTAACACCGGTCGCATCTGGGGCAAACACGGCAAAATTCCAGCGCTGGGCCGCTAATAAGCTCGGCCCAAGCGGTGCCGGCTGACCAAAAGCGCAGCCAAAGGCGGTCACAACCGAAGTTGGCAAGCCCATCATTGCTGGCCACGCCGACGCAGGTAAAGAGTGGCTAAAGGCGGCAGATCCAGTGTCAACTGCCACTGACCTGTCAGCAACGCTTGTCTGGCCACACAGCAGGGTCCAACCGGGAAATTACTGCCCCAGTAATAACTGCTGTCTGTATTCAGAATAACTTCATAGTCACCCTCAGTTGCCACATTCAACAGATGGCCGGGTCTTGGCACCGGGGTAAAATTGCTCACGACATACACCTGACCCCCGCTGCTATCCATCCGCACAAAGGATAAGGTACTGTGTTCAGCATCCTGATAATCAAGCCAGCTAAAACCAGCCGCAAGGTGGTCTAACTCATACAAAGGCCGGCAACGCCGGTAAGTATGATTTAAATCCCGGCACAGTTGCTGCAAACCCCGGTGTTTGTCAAATTCCAGCAAATACCAGGGCAAGCCCTGATTGTGATTCCACTCTGAACCCTGGCCAAATTCATTGCCCATAAAGTTAAGCTTTTTGCCGGGATGCGCAAACATAAACGCATAATAAGCGCGTAAATTGGCGGCTTGTTGCCATTCATCGCCCGGCATTTTGTTCAGAATACTGCCTTTGCCATGCACCACTTCATCATGCGATAACGGCAGAATAAAGTTTTCATTAAAGGCATAGACCAGTGAAAACGTCAGATCATTATGGTGAAATTTGCGATAGGCCGGGTCTTTGCTGATATAGCGCAAACTGTCATTCATCCAGCCCATGTTCCATTTAAAACCAAAACCCAGCCCTCCCAAATCGACAGGGCGGCTCACACCATTAAAAGAGGTCGACTCTTCGGCAATAGTGATGGCTTTGGGATATTTCTGGTAAACCTCAGTGTTCAGCCATTTAAATAAACTGATGGCCTCATAATTGTGATTGCCGCCATCGATATTCGGGATCCAGTCGCCATGTTCGCGCGAATAATCCAGATATAACATTGAGGCAACCGCATCGACCCTTAAACCATCAATATGGAAATAATCTAACCAGAACAAGGCACTGGCGACTAAAAACTGTCGGACATAATCTTTGCCGTAGTCGTAAATACAGGAATTCCAGTCCGGATGCCAACCACGGCGTGGATCGGCATATTCAAACAAATGGCTGCCATCAAAGCGGGCCAGACCATGGCCATCTTCCGGAAAATGTGCTGGCACCCAATCGAGTAGCACACCAATATCAGCTTGGTGGCAAGCGTCGACAAAAGCCTTAAACTGATCCGGACTGCCATATCTGGAGGTCACCGCAAACAACCCAAGCGGCTGATAACCCCAGGAGCCGCTGTAGGGATGTTCCATCACCGGCATTAATTCGATATGGGTATAGCCCATGTCTTTGATATAGGGAATTAATTGCGCGGCAAGTTCAGGGTACGTCAGCGGCGAACCATCGGCGTGGGTGCGCCAACTGCCGGCATGTAATTCATAAATCGACATCGGACTTTGATAAGGCGTGTGCTGGCGTTGTTGCCAGACCTTGTCTTGCCATTGATATTGCTGATGGTCATAGACCAATGAAGCATGCGATGGATACTGTTCGGCAGCAAAGGCCATCGGATCGGCTTTGTGCGGTAATAAATGTCCGGCCGCATCCTTGATTTCATATTTATATCTGACCCCGGCCACGACTTCCGGCATCACCAATACCCAATGGCCGCAGGCAGTTTTTTCCATCGGATGGCAACGGCCATCCCAGTCATTCATATCCCCAATCAAACTCACACTACTGGCATGCGGTGCATACACGGCAAAGCGGGTCGCCTTGATCGGTTTTTTCGCCAACTGCACAGTCATCAGTTGGGCGCCCAGTTGTCGATACAGATTCTCCGGCTGCATATTGACATAGTGCACCGCAAAATAAGCTTCATCTTTAAATTGATAAGGATCTATCAGTTGATATTGGTGACTGCCGTTTTGTACCTGTAAATAATAAGGTTCGGTTTTGCGTTTGCGCGGCAACTGCAGGCAAAAAATGCCAGTGATGGCATCGTCAGCTGCCAGTTCACCGAGCAATTTGTCATCGGCCACACTAAAAGCGCTGACGGCGGTTGCTTTGGGTAAATACACCCGGATCAACCAGCCTTTTGCTGCTGGTTGCCAGCCAAGAACATCAAATGGCCGGGCACAACGAACTTCAGGTAACAAAGCAACAGTCATCTCATATCCTTTGAATCTGTATCGTTTAAGTGAAGGTAATATGCTGGAAAAATCCGGCCAGTGCAAGCCACTGACCGGTTGTTATCATGCTGAATATAAGCCCGAACGACGGCTTGCTGTCAAATTTTGCAGATGCTGGCGCAAATGCTGTTGTGCTTCCAGTTGTTCCAACGTCATGCTGAGCTTGCGCCGCCAGTTCGGATATTCATCACTGGTGCCAGGCACGTTCACAGGCTCGGTCATTTCCAGCCAATCTTCCAACTGCAAACATAATAACTGGCAACTGCCTTTGGCCAGATGTTGCTGCAAGGCGAAATTTAACGTTCTGTCCATCGCCAGATGTTCAACATCGCGTGGGTAATCAGCTGGTAATGCCTGATGCCCGTGCAATGAATCCAGGATCCGTTGTTTGGCCTTGTGCCGGTCAGCATAAAGCCCCGGCAACATCGCTTCGGTATAAAGACCCAGTTCCAGCCCTAACTTTAAGTCAGAACAATGCCAGAAACCAATTAAGGTCGGCATATCGTGGGTGGTTAACGCCGACATCGCCTGCACCGGGTAATGCGCAGTAGAAATATAACCACCATCTTCGGCCTGGGCAAAGAAGAAAATGCGATACGAATACATGCCAAATTGCTGTAGCAATTCAAAGATACCATCCGGCACAGTACCTAAATCTTCACCAATCACCACAGCTCGCTGACGCTGACTTTCCAGTGCCAGAATACCAAGTAGATCCATGATCGGATAATACAGATAAGCCCCTTCACCCGCACTTTGAGAACCCTTCGGCACCCACCAAAGTCTGAGCAGTGCCATCACATGGTCAATCCGCAATGCACCTGAATCCTGCATATTGGCCCGGAACAGTTCAATCATCGGCCGGTATGCCTGGCGGAATAACTGATAAGGCAACATCGGTGGTAAACCCCAGTTCTGGCCTTTTGGACCGAGAATATCCGGTGGCGCGCCCACACTGGCATCACGGCAATATAATTCGGCATTGGCCCAAATTTCAGTCGAGGCTTCGCTGACGCCAACCGCCAAATCACGGTATAACCCCAATAACATGCCAGCAGCTTTCGCCTGCTGCTGCACTTGCTCCAGTTGTTGCTGGGCGCAAAATTGCAGATAACTAAAAAATTCAATCTCGTCCTGATGCTCAGCGGCAAAAGCCTGCACTGCAGGGCTGTCCGCCTGCTGATACTGTAGCGGCCAGTTTGGCCAGCCCCAGGCATGCGGGTCCTGTGCGATTAAATGCAGATGCAAGGCATCATACAAGGCCAGCTGCCGTAAACTGGCGCCGCCTTGTTGCTTAAAGTTTTCAAAAGCAGCTGCCAGCACAGGATAATCAGCCTGATGTTCACTGAACCAGTGAAACAGCGTCTTTAACGCCGGCAATTTCAGTTGCATCACGCCGCTATAATCGACCAGCGGTTTTTGTCGTTGCAGTTGTAATTGCTGCTGGAACTGCGGCGCATTGACTAAAGCGGCCGTCTGCTGACATTGGCCATAACCCGGTAATAACGGTACACTCAGATAAATAATATTCAGCCAGCGTCTGGACGAAGGACTATAGGGGCTGGCTGATTCAGGCATGGCCGGATACAAGGCATGAATAGGATTTAAGCCAACAAAATCGGCACCTTGCGCCGCCAGATAATTGACCAATCTGGCTAAATCAGCGAAATCACCGATGCCCCAGTTGCTATCCGACTTCACGCCGTATAACTGAACTGACACACCCCACTGTTTTTGTTGCACAAACTGGGTTGGCTGATAACAACGTTCGGGTGTGATGATAAGCGACTGGACAAATTGATCCTGATCATCGGCCAGTTGCAATACCAATTGATGATACCCCAGCGGCAACGGCAGACTAAACTGATAGTCGTACTGTTGATACTCTTCATCATCAAACACCATAGCACCGGTTAATTCGGCATCTATTGCAGTAAAACTAAAGTGATGAACCTCACCTTGTTCTGTCGTCAAGGTCAGTTGGATCAAGGTATGCACATCGTCAATCGGTAACCTGACCTGCAGCAGATAACTGTCGGCTTTGGTCTGCACCGACACCGGATCTAACGGCTCCAGCCAGTGTTGTTTTTGCCGCTGCTCCAGTTGCTGACGGGCCAGCGTTTCATTGTCAGTGGCAAATCCAAGTGCAGTCAGGAGTTTGAGCTGATCCGGCTCGGCGACTTCGGTGGCATTCCCCCAGGCGTCCGTAAATGCGGTTTCGATACCATTAAACTGAATTAAATCAGCAAGAAGTTGTTTATCCATAGGGGCTCCAAAATCAGATGCGTCGCTTTGTCAGTGCCGGTTTACATTATAAGAGTCAGATGACAACCCGGCTGTTGCCAACGCAGTATACGTTGGAAAAAATTAGTTTCGATGGCTAAATGCAGTTTTATGTCATTAAATTACATAAATACGATTGCATAACGTTTTTATGCTTGAAAAGTGCTGAAAAACATGTAATTTTACTACACAAATTCTCATTATCAGGGGTATATCATGACTATCCGCGTTGCTATCAATGGTTTTGGCCGGATCGGCCGTAATGTTTTACGTGCTTTGTACGAAAGCAAAAAGGCATACGACATCAAAATCGTCGCCATCAACGATTTAGGCGATGCGGCTATCAATGCTCACCTGCTGAAATACGACACAGCACACGGTATTTTTGCTGCCAATGTTGAACATTCTGATCAAGCTATTTTTGTTAATCAGGATGAAATCCGCACACTGAGTGAACGTAACCCGGCCAATCTGCCATGGGCTGAGTTACAAGTTGACGTGGTGCTGGAATGTACCGGCCTGTTTACTGACCGTCAGACCGCGGGTGCGCATTTAACGGCTGGCGCGAAAAAAGTCATCATCTCAGCACCGGCGAAAGATGTCGATGCCACTGTGGTCTATGGCGTTAACCATGACGTGATCATGGCAGATATGACCATTATCTCCAATGCCTCATGCACCACCAACTGTTTGTCACCTATTGCTAAACCACTGAACGACGTCCTTGGCATCGAATCAGGCTTGATGACGACCATCCATGCGTATACCAACGATCAGCGCCTGAGTGACGTTTATCATACTGACGTGCGCCGCGCCCGTGCCGCAGCCATGTCGATGATCCCAACCAAAACCGGTGCTGCGGCAGCTGTTGGTTTAGTGGTGCCGGCATTAAAAGGTAAATTTGACGGTTTAGCTGTGCGGGTACCAACGCTCAATGTTTCATTGGTCGATTTGACCTTTATTGCCGGTCGCAATACCACAGTGGAAGAAGTGAATGACATTATTCGTCAGGCCGCTGCAGAGTACCCGATGAATCAGGTGCTGGCGGTGAATGATTTACCGCTGGTGTCAGTCGATTTTAACCACAACCCAATGTCATCAATTTTTGATGCCACTGAAACCCGGGTCAATGGTCGTCTGGTCAAAGTGATGGCCTGGTATGACAATGAATGGGGTTTCAGCAACCGGATGCTGGATAACACTGTTGAGCTGATGAAACACAGCTGAGTGGTGTTGCGAACTTTTCGCGACAGCTAATAAAAAAACAAGGCGGCTGCGGCCGCCTTTGTTATGCTATGCAGCTTACAAAACTTCTTCTTCTCTTCAGGTTTTTTTCATATGTCAGACACTGTATATCCTTTTTCTGCCATCGCAGGATTAGCCGATTTGCCCTGTTATCTGCTGCAGTTTGGTGAGGCCCGCGTGGTCGTCAGTGGTTATGGCGCCCATGTGCTGTCCTATCAACCAGAGCCGGGGCGAGAACTGCTGTGGGTTTCACCCAGGGCGGTGTGGCAACAGCAAACGCCAATCCGGGGCGGCGTGCCAATTTGCTGGCCATGGTTTGGTGTTGCCGCAAGCGCGTTTCAGACCACTGCGGCTAAATTGCCAAACCATGGTTTGGCACGCACAGCGCTGTGGCAACTCAGCGCCAAAGGGCAAGACGCCACCGCCAGTTGGCTCAGATTTAGCCTTGAACTTGCCGCATTACCGCATGACCCAGAAGCGGTTACCCTGCATTATGATATCCGGCTATCAGAACAATTAGAACTGACGCTGCATTGTGACAGCCCGGTGCTGCAACAAGCGGCATTGCACAGCTATTTTCAGGTGCCAGATAGCAACCAAAGCGTGGTCGAGCCACTGCCATTGCAATGGCAGGATAAAGTGGCAGCAGCCGAACGACAGAGTTCACAAGCCAGTTTACAGTTTAGCGGTGAAATTGACCGGATTTATCCGGCAACGGCTGCACTATTAACGCTTAGCAGCCGCAACGATACCAACAGCAATAGCTTGCAGTTAAGCATACAGCAGCAAGGCCATGATGCGTCAGTGTTATGGAATCCAGGCGCAGCACGCAGTCGCAATGTGCCGGATTTAGCTGATGATAGTTACCAACATTTTGTTTGCGTCGAAACCGCCAAACTGGCATTGACGGCAGCCCCCCTGCACTTGCGCCAGGTGATTAAGGCCAACTGACTTAATACAAGCTGGAAATAAATTGATCTTCCAGCTGTATTTTCTGCCCTGTCACAGTGGTTAATTCCAGCGTGAGCCGCCAACGCATCTGTGGCTCGGTACAGGCGCCGAGCATAAACTGACTTTGCCAGCGCTGGCTGCTGGCATCAAAACTGAAACTCAGCGGGATCTGCCCCATATAATTACTGATACCTTCAATTTTACCCTTAGCGCTGATAATAGGCTGCGCCGGGGTTAATTGCAGCGTCAACAACGATTCAACCGGCAGTCTGGCCGGGCTGTACTCCAGTTGATGGCCGGCAATCTGCACCTGATGCGTTAAAGCTAAATCCGGTGCCGCGACCCCGGCAGGTTGACATGCTTGCAGTAACACAAACAAAGTTAACGAAAATATAAGTCTCATAACATCAGTTCAACATCAGACCGTGTTTGGCGAAATGTGGTTATTGTACACCTTTTTATCCCCGACCGAGAAAATGGCTGGACGCTGCGTGAAAACTGTACAGCAACATTGTTCTACATCATAAAACTGGCGTGTTCACCTATCTTTTTAGGGGTAAAACTCGTATTATCGCGCCCAAAGATTGATAGGCAAAACAAGGCTGTTTTTCACAAAGCTTGCTAGACTATCAATCTATTATAAGAAGGGTCGCCCCCAAGGGTGTGTTTTACTAACTAGCAAAAAACTGCAGCGGAACTCAACATGAGCCAGACCAAATCGTTAAATGTTGACTACAACTACACGGTTGTCCGCCTCTTTGCCCTCACTACGGTGTTATGGGGTATAGTCGGCATGAGCGTGGGTGTATTATTAGCGGCACAATTATATTGGCCAGCACTGAACTTCGACACAGCATGGCTGACTTATAGCCGACTTCGTCCTCTTCATACCAATGCGGTAATTTTCGCCTTTGGTACCAGCGCCTTGTTCGCAACCTCTTATTATGTGGTACAACGTACCTGCCAGGTCCGGCTTTATGCGGAAAAGCTGGCGATGTTTACCTTTATTGGCTGGCAAATTGTCATCATTGCTGCTGCCATTACCCTACCTCAGGGCATTAGCCAGAGCAAAGAGTACGCTGAACTGGAATGGCCAATCGATTTATTGATTGCAGTGGTCTGGATCAGCTATGCCGTTGTGTTCTTTGGCACCATGATCAAACGCACCACCAGCCATATCTATGTGGCTAACTGGTTCTACGGTGGTTTTATTATTACCGTTGCTGCACTGCACATCGTGAACAGCATGGTGATCCCGGTTTCTTTAACCAAATCTTATTCTATCTACGGCGGTGCCGTCGATGCGATGGTGCAATGGTGGTACGGCCATAACGCCGTAGGTTTCCTGCTGACTGCCGGTTTCCTTGGCATGATGTACTACTTTGTACCAAAACAAGCGGGTCGTCCGGTCTATTCATACCGCTTATCAGTGGTGCACTTCTGGGCACTGATCGCGTTATACATTTGGGCTGGTTCACACCACTTACACTACACTGCATTACCTGACTGGACTCAGTCTGTCGGTATGGTGATGTCAGTCATTCTGTTTGTCCCAAGCTGGGGTGGCATGATCAACGGTATCATGACGCTGTCTGGCGCCTGGCATAAACTGAAAACAGACCCGATTTTACGTTTCCTGATCGTCTCTTTATCTTTCTACGGCATGTCGACCTTTGAAGGTCCGATGATGGCTATCAAGTCGGTGAATGCGCTGTCTCACTACACTGACTGGACCGTTGGTCACGTTCACTCAGGTGCTTTAGGTTGGGTTGCGATGGTCTCTATCGGTGCTTTGTATCACTTAATCCCTGCCGTGTTTGGTCAAGGCCGGATGTACAGTGTCAAACTGGTCAATACCCACTTCTGGTTACATACCACAGGCGTGGTGCTGTATATCGTTGCCATGTGGATCAGCGGTATTATGCAAGGCATGATGTGGCGTGCAGTCAACACTGATGGTACTCTGACTTACAGCTTCGTTCAATCGCTGGAAGCCTCTTATCCGTTCTACCTGATGCGCTTTATTGGTGGTGTGTTTGTGGTTACAGGTATGTTGGTGATGGCATACAACGTGATCAAAACAGTCCGTGCCAAAGAAGGCGTGTTAGAGCCAGTAGCTGAAGCGGCCTAAGGAGCTTATTGTGTCTAAGAATTATCATGAAAAAGTAGAAAAAAGCGCCGGTTGGTTAGCGATTCTGACAGTGGTTGCCATTAGTTTTGGTACCCTGGTAGAAATCACACCGCTGATGTTTATTAAAGATACCACTACCCCGGTCGATGGTCTGAAGCCATATACCGCGCTGCAGATGGAAGGCCGTGATATTTTTATCCGTGAAGGCTGCACCAACTGTCACAGCCAGATGATCCGTCCGTTCCGGCATGAAGTGGAACGTTATGGTCACTATTCTGTAGCCGGTGAAAGCATCTGGGAACATCCGTTCCTGTGGGGCTCAAAACGGACTGGTCCTGATCTGGCGCGGGTTGGTGGTCGTTACAGCGATGACTGGCACTATGCTCACTTAATGGATCCACGTTCTGTTGTACCACAATCCAACATGCCAGCTTACCCATGGCTGGAAACCAACGTGCTGGACGGTAAGTTAACTGCGAAAAAGCTGGAAGTTTTCCGCTCTTTCGGCGTGCCTTACACTGACGAAGATATCGCTGGTGCTGAAGCTGCCGTGAAGGGGAAAAAAGAAATTGAAGCCCTGATTGCTTACCTGCAATCACTCGGCACAGCGTTGAAGTAAGCCTTATGGATTACGCAACTATACACAGCTTTTACACCGTGATTATCTTTGCGGCTTTTATCGGTCTGCTGGTTTGGGTCTTCCTGATCAAACGCAAACCTGATTTTGATGATGCAGCGAACGCGATTTTCGCTGACGAAAAAAAGCCGCAAAAACAACAACAACAGGAGTCGGATCATGAGTAGCTTTTGGAGTGCTTGGATCATTGTTTTAACTATCGCATGTATTGTGCTTTGCACCGTGTTGCTGACGTGGAACCTGAAAAACCACGTTGGCGTGCCAGAAGGTGAAACTACTGGTCACGAGTTTGATGGCATTGAAGAAATCAACAATCCACTGCCAAAATGGTGGACCATTATGTTTTACGCCACCATCGTCTGGTCGGTGTTTTACTTCGCAGCTTATCCTGGTTTAGGCAACTGGAAAGGTTTGCTGGGCTGGACCAGCTCGAATCAGGGGATTACTTCACTGGCAGAATCCAAAGCTGCAATTGAAGCCAACAAAACTGCCGGCACCCTGTCTGAACTGGATCGTGAATACGCTAAAGCAGAAAAAACCTTTGCGGTGGAATTTGCTAAATATACCAGCCGTCCGGTGGAAGAGCTGGCGTATGACCCACAGGCGTTAAAAGTGGGTCAGCGTTTATTCCTGCAAAACTGTGCACAGTGTCATGGTTCAGATGCCCGGGGTCAACGTGGTTTCCCTAACCTGACTGACAATGACTGGTTGTATGGCGGTACTGTCGATAAGATCAAAGAGACCTTATTACACGGCCGTAAAGCTGCCATGCCAGCCTGGGGTGATGCCTTAGGTGAACAAGGCGTGAAAGAAATGACCGCTTATGTGTTAAGTTTGTCTGGCCGTAAAGTCAATGACAAAGACGCTGCAGCTGGTAAAGCCAAGTTTGGTATGTGCGCCGCCTGTCACGGTGCTGATGGTAAAGGCAGTCTGGCGCATAATCTGCCATTTGGCGCGCCAAACCTGACCGATACCGTTTGGTTATACGGTGGTTCTGCCGGTACTATCGAACAAACGCTGTTAAAAGGCCGTAACGGTCAGATGCCAGCCTTTAAAGATACGCTGGGTGAAGATAAGATCCATGTAATCGCTGCTTACGTTTACCGTCTGTCCCGTCCGGACGACACTAAATAACAGTGCAGTAACTGCTGTGATAAGCCCCGGTGACGGGGCTTATTGTTATCAGCTGAGGTGAACAATGCTCGTAAAACCCTGGTATAAACAATTCTGGCCCTGGTTACTGATCGCTATCCCGATTGCGACTGTGCTCAAAAGCGGCCACACCATCTATTTGATGAATCAACAAAGCCCGGATCTGGTGATTGATGATTATTATGCCGAAGGCAAAGCCATCAATATGAATCTGGCCAAATTCCGCGAAGCCGCCCTTCGCAACCTGCAAGGTCATATCTTACTGGCCGGTAACAAAGCGATAGTTCGCTTTGAGAAAAATGCCGCGCTGGACCAGACTCTGACGTTGCAGTTTGTCCATAACACTGTGGCTGCCAAGGACTTTACCGTCAAAGCCGAGCGTAGTGGTGAAAATCTGTTTGTGGCAGAATTGCCCACCACTTTAACCGGCAAATGGAATTTACTGGTAACGGATGACAGTCAACAATGGAAATTACGCAGCACCATGATGTTGCCGCAAACGACTGAAATCAAGCTGACGTATTGATATGCCCGAAACCTCCGTAGTCGCTTGTTTTCACTGCGCCGAAGCCGTGCCAGCCGGTAGTCATTACAGCTTGTTATTTGAGGGTCAGACGCGGCAATTTTGCTGCCCTGGCTGTCATGCTGTCGCCGAAACCATTATCGAGCAGGGCTTGGCGGATTATTACCGCTTTCGCACCAGCCCGGCCAGCAAAGCCAGTCCCCTGCCCGACAAACTGCAGCAACAACTGCAAAGTTATGACAATGCCGAAGTGCTGGGTGATTTATCCAGCCGTGACGGCGACTGGCAACAGGTGGAACTGTCGATTAGCGGCATGAGCTGCGCGGCCTGCGCCTGGTTGATTGAAAAACAGTTAACCCAGGATCCGGCCATTGCCAAAGTGTCCGTCAATTCCGGCACCGCACGCTGCGCTTTACGCTGGAACCCGGCGCAAACCAAACTCAGCACCATCCTGGGGCGCATCGCCCAATTGGGTTATCAGGCAAGCCCATATATCAGCGATCAGGAAGAACAAAGTTACCAGCAGGAAATGAGCGCTTACCTGAAACGGTTGGCCGTCTCCGGTATTATGTCGATGCAAGTGATGATGCTGGCCTTTGGCTTGTACTTTGGTGACTACACCGGTATCGAACAGCAATATGAAGGTTATTTACGCTGGATCAGTTTATTACTGACGCTGCCAGTGATGTTTTTTGCCGCCGCGCCTTTTAGTAAAAGCGCCTGGCGGGCACTGCGCAGTAAAGAGCTGAATATGGATGTGCCGATAGTGCTGGCACTGTATTACACCTTTGCCGCCTCCACCTATGGCACTATCACCCATAGTGGTGAAGTGTATTTTGAATCGGTCTGCATGTTTGTTTTTCTGCTGCAGCTTGGTAAGTTTTTTGAATTCCGCGCCCGCAAACAAGCGCGGGATGCGACCAGTAATTTGTTAAAAATTATGCCAGTCACGGCCCAATTATGGGATGGCGAACAAGCGATTGGCACTTCTGCCCGCAGACTGCAAGCCGGTGATCTGATCCTGGTAAAAGCAGGTGAAACCCTGCCGGCCGATGGCATCATCAGCCAGGGCAGCAGCAGCGTGGATGAGTCGATGCTGACCGGTGAATACCGCGCTGTGGCAAAACAAACCGGTGATCAGGTGCTGGCAGGCTCGGTCAATCATGACGGGGTGCTGATCATTAAAGTCAGTAAAGCCCTGACCGAATCCAGGCTTGGCCAAATCATTCAACTGCAGCAGCAAACCCTGCACCAGAAACCTCAATTACTTGAAAAGACCGACAAAATCGCCCGTTTTTTTGTGCAGCGTTTACTGGTGATTGCCACTTTAACCTTTGGTGCCTGGTACTTTTTTATTGATGCGGATCGGGCGTTCTGGGTGACCTTGTCGGTGTTAGTTGCCACCTGCCCTTGCGCTTTGAGCCTGGCCACGCCAACCGCTATTACCTGTGCTTTGGCGCGGCTCAATCGCAAAGGCATTCTGATTAAAAACCAACAGGTGCTGGAATTTTTACCCAGACTAAGCCGGTTGTTTTTTGACAAAACCGGCACCCTGACCGCCGGTCAGTTCAGTATCTCCCGCCTTGAGCAAGGCCAGCACGAATTTAGCGAAGCGCAGCTACTGAATCTGATGGCCAACCTGGAAGCCTATTCAGAGCACCCGATTGGCCGGGCTTTTGCGCCATTTTTACAGCAACAACTAGCATTGACCGAAGTCCAACTGGTGGTTGGCAGTGGTATCAAGGCTCAGTGGTTAAGCCCTGCAGGTCCACGGCTGTTGCAGATTGGCAATGCCGCTTTTTGCCAGCAACAGGCACAAGCGGATATGCAGGTGTATTTTTGTATCGATGGTCAGTTACATGCGCAATTGCAGCTGGCCGATTCGTTAAGAGCAGAAATACCGGCGCTGATCCCAGCGCTCAATGCCCTGGGCATTCGCTGTGGCATTCTGACCGGGGATAGTTCAGATCAAGCTGAGCAAATTGCTCAGCAGCTTGGCATCACGGATCTGACGAAATCCTGTAGCCCGGAACAAAAAGTCGCGCAGATAAGCAACGCGGTGGCGCAAGGTGATATAGTGCTGATGGTTGGTGATGGCATCAATGACAGCCCCAGCTTTCATGCCGCCCACGTTTCGGTAGCGCTGGATTCTGGCACCGATTTATCGAAAAATCAGGCTGATGTGGTGCTATTACACAATGACCTGAGCCTGCTGACTGAACTGATCAGCGGCGCCCAGTTGGCGAAAAAAGTCGTCCGGCAAAATCTGGGTTGGGCTGTGGGTTACAATCTGGTCATTATCCCACTGGCAGTTTGTGGTTTTGTTTCTCCTTACATTGCCGTGATTGGGATGTCATTTAGCTCTTTGCTGGTGGTATCCAATTCTTTGAGGTTATTAAAACAATGAGCATAATTTATGTGCTGATCCCAATCGCAGTGCTGTTTGTCATGATTGGCCTGGCGGTATTTTTCTGGGCTGTGCGCTCAAAGCAATTTGATGATCTGGACAAAGAAGCTTTTAGTATTTTATTTGATGAGAAAAAGCCTGCCGTTGTGCAAAAACCAACCGTGGCTGATGCTGCAAAACAACCAGACTAAGCAGGCTTGGAACCGACCACATGACTGAACCATTGAACTTTACTGCCGCAGTGCTGATTGGGCTACTGGGCAGTGGTCATTGCCTGGTGATGTGCGGCGGTATTGTCAGTGCCCTGCAACTGTTGATGCCTGATCAAAGTTCGAAGCTTAAGTTACAACTGGCCCTGAGCGCAGGTCGTTTATTGTGTTACAGCCTGCTGGGAGCATTGGTTGGCGCCCTTGGCGTACTGGCCATGCAGCTGGCCGGCGGCACTATGCACAGCTTAAGGTTGTTATCCGGTCTGATGTTGCTGCTGATGGCGCTCTATATCAGTAAGCTCTGGCCGGTGCTGGTCCTGCTGGAGCAGGCGGGTCGACCACTGTGGCGTTTGATTCAACCCTGGACCCGCCGGCTGTTACCGCTCAATAGCCCGGCGAAAGCGCTGGCTTATGGTCTGGGTTGGGGTTTATTGCCCTGTGGCCTGGTCTACTCCAGTTTAAGCTGGAGTCTGGCCAGCGGGTCGGCCTGGCAGGGAGCGTTGTGGATGTTTTGTTTTGGGGTTGGCACCTTGCCGGCATTATTGTTTGCCGGACAGGCAGCCACAGCGCTCAATCAATTTAAACAACAGCCTTGGGTGCGTTTGAGTATTGCCGCCATGCTGGCACTTTACGGACTCTATACAATTTACCTTGCACTGGCGCATTTAGTTTTTTAAGCTGTGCGGGTATTTTTTTGGCTATAACATGGAACAACAACCGATGAGCGCGATTAACTGCCAGGATTGTGGCTTTAGCCAGTTATGTTTGCCGTTTTCCCTTAATGATGCCGAGCTGGATAAGCTCGACCACATTATTCAGCGCAAACGCCCTTCGCACAAAGGTGATCATCTGTTTGAAGCAGGTAAACCCTTGCATGCACTTTATGCGGTCCGCACCGGCTCGTTTAAAACCTATACCCTGTCCGAACAGGGTGAAGAGCAAATTACCGGTTTTCACCTGCCCGGTGATGTGATTGGGTTTGATGCTATTGGTAATCAGCTTCATCCAAGTTATGCGATGGCATTGGAAACCGCCATGGTTTGCGAAATTCCTTATCAAAATCTGGATAATTTACTGGATCAACTGCCAAAGCTGCGGCAACAACTGATGCGACTGATGAGTCAGGATATCTCAGGTGATCAGCAGATGATGTTGTTATTAAACCGCAAAACCGCGGAAGAAAAACTGGCGGCATTTCTGACCAACCTCGCGCAACGTTTTGGTAATCGTGGTTTTTCCCGCAAAGAATTCCGTTTGACTATGACCAGGGGTGAAATTGGTAACTATCTGGGTCTGACGGTAGAAACCATCAGCCGTTTGCTGGGTCGTTTTCATAAAGATGAGCTGATTCATGTTGATGGCAAACTGATCGTCATTAGCAATTTTGATGAACTCAGCAAAATTGGTGGCATCAGTAAAACGCCCTGTTAAGCAAGGCTTTGATCTAAACCAAGGTTTGTCACTGCAGACTCCGGTAACTTAGCTAAACTGTATTAGTCAGTTGGTTTACAAGGAGCTCTGCAATGGCAACATATCAGGATGTACTGGTGGTCCTTGACCCCAGTCAGGACACCCAAAAAGCACTGGATCGTGCCATCGAATTATCCACCCACACTGGCTGTCGTCTCACCGCTTTTTTATCCATCTACGATTTTTCTTATGAGATGACCACCATGTTATCCGGCGAAGAACGTGAGTCGATGCGTCAGGCCGTGATCACCGACCGTGAACTCTGGATTGAACAATTGCTGGCACCAGCCCTGCAAAAAGGCATTCATGCCAGTATTAAAGTGGTGTGGCATAACAGACCCTTTGAAGCCATCGTCAAAACAGTGCAGGATCATGGCTATGATTTGGTGATCAAAGCCACTCATCAGCATGATGTGCTGAAATCACTGATTTTCACTCCGACCGACTGGCATATCCTGAGAAAATGCCCCTGCCCTGTGCTATTGGTCAAAGAACATGCCTGGCCTGCAGCCGGCCATATTCTGGCAGCAGTCAATGCCGGTAGTGAGCAACCGCATCATAAATCACTGAATCATCTTATTATCCGCCAGGCGCAAGCAATGGCGACTTTATTGGGAGCCACAGTACATCTGGTCAACGCCTATCCCGGCACCCCAATTCATGTGGCGATTGAAATTCCGGAATTTAATCCGGCTGAATACAATGACAGCATGAGACATCATCACCAGGATGCAGTCCGTGCTTTGGCACAAATCTACGGTATCCCTCAGCAATGTACTCATGTGATTGAAGGCATGCCGGAAGATGTGATCCCAAAAGTTGCCCGCCGCATCGATGCTGAAATGGTCATTATTGGCACCGTCGGCAGAACTGGTTTATCGGCAGCCATCATCGGCAATACCGCTGAGCATGTGATTGACCGGCTCGAATGCGATATTCTGGCGTTAAAGCCTGATAATGATGTCACCGCATCTTAACCGCTAAGGCCGGCCCGCAGCGACCAACGACTGCGGGGCTGGCTGCACCAGCCTTGTGTCGTTGCCTGTTCTGGCACTGTTGGCAAAATTGCTGCTCTGAAGCTGATTGGCAAAGTCTGCCGATCCGTTATAATGTGCGCCATTTTTCCCAACAGGTGTTGTTATGTCTCACTCGGCTGAAGCGAAAGCTCAATATAATCTGAACAAATTACACAAACGTCTGCGTCGTGGTGTCGGCCAGGCTATTGCTGACTTCGGCATGATCGAAGAAGGCGATAAAGTGATGGTTTGTTTATCCGGTGGTAAAGACAGTTACACCTTACTGGATATTTTGCTGAACCTACAGCAATCTGCCCCTATCAATTTTTCGCTGGTCGCGGTCAATCTGGACCAGAAGCAACCTGGTTTTCCAGCCGAGGTCCTGCCTGGTTATCTGAGTCAACTGGGTGTGGATTTTCAGATCGTCACTGAAGACACTTACGCAATCGTCAAAGAAAAAATTCCGGAAGGCAAAACAACTTGTTCTTTATGTTCGCGGCTGCGTCGTGGCATTTTATACCGCACCGCAAAAGAGCTGGGCGCGACCAAAATTGCCCTCGGACATCACCGCGATGACATGATTGAAACGATGTTTTTAAACATGTTTTATGGTGGAAAACTGAAATCAATGCCACCAAAGTTACAAAGTGATAATGGCGAACATATCGTGATCCGGCCACTGGCTTATTGCCGGGAAAAGGATATTGAAAAATACTCTGATGCAAAACAGTTCCCTATCATCCCTTGTAACCTTTGTGGTTCACAAGATGGTTTACAACGTCAGGTGGTGAAAGAAATGCTGCAGGACTGGGACAAACGTTTCCCGGGCCGGATTGAAACCATGTTTCAGGCCATGCAGAACATTGTACCTTCCCATATGATTGATAAAAATCTATTTGATTTTAAAGCGGTCAGTCATCACTCTGCTGTGGTCGAAGGCGATACCGCCTTTGATAAGGTCGCAGTGCCAGCGGTGCCGGTGGGTCTGTTGGCCGAAGACGAAGAAGACAGCGCGACATCGGCGGTGATGGTACAAAAACTCGAGCTGGTATAACGGCTGTACTGCCTGGGTTTGGCCTTCGATGCAAGCAACAATCTAAGCAATTGATTTAAAATAGTTTAAGCCAGGTCGGACTTGCCACGAAGCTTACATCATCCGTAGGTCTGACTCGACCCGGCGAAAAAGCCGGGGCAGTCAGACAATCCTGGTGGATAACTTTTTCCACTAGCCATGTTGGACGCCAAGCGTTGGACTGCCGCTGCGCGTTGGGCGTCACACGTCGCACTTCGTGGTGAGTCACAACCTACACTTTTTGGATCCAGCCTTACATTTACTCAACATACAAGGTCGGACCCGACCTGCCGCAACGCTGCGCGCTTACCTTACAATGCTGCCGGCATTCATCGAAAAACTAAATTAAATCTCACCATTTTATGCGTTAGATACTGCAACCATTGTTCGGTAGGATGAAACCGCTACCGGGTTATCCTTTCGCTCAGCCACAGCTAAAGTAATTTTTAACCTCAAAGCCTGGATTTGGCGCATACTGCGAAGCTCTCCCGATTGGTCATCAGCGCGGCCAACATAAGGACAACACTGAGGTCAGCTATCGGCTTTGGCTTCAGCCGTATTTCAACACAAGGATGTTTTAGACAAAGCTACCTGCATAGAGCGGACTAAGGCTCATGTTTCTTTTGGTTTAAATCATTCAAGGTGTATATGAAAATAATTAAACGTCTTTATACAGGTTTTGCTTTTCTGCTGGTCATTATGCTCGGGATCACGATTTTAGGCTTGGTGAAAATCGGCATCGCCAATGACAATTTAACCCAGCTATCTGAACAAACTGCGATAGAACAGCGCCAAACCATTAATTTTCGTGGTAGCGTGCATGACAGAGCCATTTCAATTCGCGATGTGGTGCTGGCCCCAAACATCGAAAGCGCCAACATCCACCAGCAAGACATCATCAGACTGAATAACTTTTATCAGCAGGCGGCCACCACGCTGAATCAGTTATTTAGCAAAAATAAGCCAAGTTCAGCAGAAATGTCACTGCTGATGGATATTCAGCAGACCGAGCAGCAGACTGTGGCCAACACCGCAAAACTATTGGCCATGCTTGACAATAACCAGCCCGCTGAAGCGAAACAATTTCTGCAGGACACCGTCTCCCCAGGCTATAGCGAGTGGCTGAAGCGCATCAATAAATTAATTGATGTGCAGGAAAGTAAAATACAACAAGAAGTGAAAGCGGCAAGGGAACAAACCAACAGTTTTCAATCGATTATGACGACAGTCACCTTAATAGCGCTGATTGTCGGTGCTGTTGTCGCGGTGCAGCTGGTCAGCGCTTTAAAACGCATTATCGGTGGCGAACCTGAGTATGCCGCCTTGGTAATTAATCAGATCACGGCAGGCGATTTAACGGTGAACGTCAGCGCGAGTGGTGAGCATAGTATTTTAACTGCGGTCCAACACCTGAACCGGCACCTGACGCAGATGACCAATAATTCGATGCGTGCTGCCGCCGAATTGTTAGTGGCTTCCAGCGCATTGTTACATACCTCCAAACAAAACGAGTTGTTAACCGGTAATCAAAAACGGGAAACTGAACAAGGCGCCACTGCCGTCACGCAGATGTCAGCAACAGTGTTGGACGTGGCGAATCACACCAGTGCGGCGGCAAGTTTAGCCCAAACAGCAATGGATGAGTTTAGTGCCGGTCAGCAAGAGGTCAGCAAAACGCAGCAAAGTATTAATGCCCTTGCCGATAAAGTCAGCGAAGCTGCTGATGTTATTCACAATTTGTCAGAAGATGGCCGGCAGATTGGCACTGTGTTAGAGGTGATCCAAGGCATTGCAGAGCAGACGAATTTGTTAGCGTTAAATGCTGCGATTGAAGCGGCAAGAGCCGGTGAGCAAGGTCGCGGTTTTGCCGTGGTGGCAGATGAAGTGCGTAATCTGGCGCGCCGGACTCAGGAATCAACCCGCCAAATCCAGGCTGTGATTGAAAAAATGCAACAGAGCTCCACTCTGGCGGTGAAAGTGATGAATGAAGGCAAGCAGCAGGCTGAACTGAGTGTGCACCAGGCGCGTTGTGCCGGTGACTCCCTCGATGTGATCAATTTATCTGTCACCCGGATCAATGATATGAACATGCAAATAGCCACTGCAGCCGAACAACAATCTGTGGTTGCCACCGAGATCAGCAGAAACTTTAGTCAAATCACCCAATCAGCGCTGAAGGCCGAACATGAGGCCGCCAAAATTACCGATGCCAGCAATCAGTTAACTGCCTTGGCCAGCAAACTGGAATCGAATGTCAAGCAGTTCAAAATCAGTTAACAATTTAAATGTGGCAGCCTGGTATCCGCTGACGGAAAAAAACGGTACTTACCGACTGACCATCCTGGTACTGCTGCGCGTATACAGAGCACAATGTTCAAACAACAATGCAGGATTGAGAACCATGTTCAGTTTTTTTAAACGCGACCCGGTGAAAAAATTACGTCAGCAGTATGATGCCAAAGCAGAACAGGCGATGTTGGCCCAACGCAAAGGCGATATGCGGTTATTTGCCGATCTAACCTCGGAAGCTGAAGACTTATGGCTGCAGTTGGAAAAATTGCAGGCGCAGCGCAATTCTTAAACCAGACTCAGCACCATGATGAAAGGTAAGCGCTGCACATGTTGCACTGTCGCAGCGCTTCGCGCAGCGGCAGTCCAACATGGTTTGTGAACAAAATGATTCACCAGGATTGTCGGACTGCCCAACCTACGGCCATATACGGACTACCTCAAGGAAAAATAATCCATCACAGTTGTTGGGCGCAAAACATTGGTTGTATTACGCGACTACAGGCTTTTAAACCAGTGCCAGATGCCAAATGAATAACCATCAAGTAAATCAATGCCAAGGGCGGATTTCACTAAATACAGCAACAATAAACCTGCCAGCATACAGACAGATAATAACAGACTGATCAGTACCGCCTGCCCCAACAATGACAGCTGGCGGGAATGCCGGTTTTGTTCACGCACGTTGCGACCGGCGACAAACACATAATAATAGCGAAAGCGCCACAACGACACAGTGCCGCGCAAATCAATCCGGTGTTTGCCCCACTGCCGCGCCCCTAAGGCTACGCGCAGCTCTGCCAGTTGTTGCTCAGTGAAACTTTGCTGCACCGCAGCCGGCATCCGGCTGAGCAGCTTTTGAATGGTAGGGTCCTGCCTGATATCTTCAGGCACTGAAGCTGTCATCGCGAATGAGGTCCTGGTTAACTTTTCGGCTGATTGGGGCGGCAAAAATCCCGTTGCACTCTTTGCTCAACAAAAGGCGCGGCCTGGCGCAGCTGCGTGCGCAAATAGATACACCCCAGCCGCTGCATCTGATAATTACGCACTAGAGCCAGGGTTTTGCCATAAATCGCATGAGGTGACGCCACCACCTGCGCCAACGTCTGATACGCCACGGCTTTTTGCTGCACGGTCAGGTAATTCCAGCGCGAAAATGCCACCGCTAAAGTGCGGTGCTGCACATCGTCCAGGTAAGGTCCATATTGTTTTGCCAAGGCAATTTGCGCAAACGCATCGGTTAAACGAAACTGGACTGAAGCTAAATACCAGGCATAATCGGCATAAGCGGCTGCCCAGGCAGGACGCAACCGAATGGCTTCCTGGTAATACTGCTCCACCCCAGCCATCTGCTCGCTGGCCAGATAACCTTTAAACCAGCCCCACTCCTGTACTTTGGCCATCATTAATAAATAATGCGGGTGCGCCGGTTCCAGTTGCAGCACTTTATGCATGGCAGCATCGGCTGCCTGAAACTGCGTTTCAGTGAGTTGACTGCTGTCGCGGTTCCACTGATATAGCCAATGTTGGACCTGAAAATAATTGATACTGGCCCAACCGGCGCGCCAGACCAAGGTCAGTAACCAGACAATAGTCACAGCCAGCAGCACGATGATCAGACGTTTGGTATTGAGTGCGGCTGGCGCTGGGTGCATGACGGATTCCTTATCAGGCCGGAAAATGCATTGACTGAGCTATCAATGCCGGATGCTCGTTCACCAGCCGACTGGCATAGCCGTCATCTGTCAACGCAGCAACTGCAGCAAAGGCGGCTGCTAATTTGGGTGGCCGCCGCTGCAGATTGTGACAGTCAGTTGCCATAATGGTGAATAATCGTTGTTGCAATAAGGCCGCCGCACATTGCTGATGCCGCTCGCCCAAATCACCCAGCACCGAAGAGGCGGTGAGCTGAAACAAACAACCAGCACGGATCAGTGGGTTTAACACTGCAAGATCTGCCTGCACTTCCCGATTACGCTCCGGATGAGCAATCATCGGCACAATATTACGCTGCAACAACCACTTCATTAATTTGTCACTGCCAGGCGGGATATGACTGTGCGGAAACTCCAGCAATAACACCTGCTGGCCTTGCCAGGTACCGAGCATCGGCAACTGTTGCTGGGCAACAGCTAGCATCAGATCGGCAGTGACCCGGACTTCCGCCGCGGCTGATAACCGGATGTTGATGCCAGCGGCAGCGGCCGCCTGTTGCAACACCACCAAGCTTTGTTGAATGGTCGTGGGCGTATTATCAAAATAACCAGGATTTATATGCGGCGTGGCGACCATATGGCTAATGCCATCGGCCGCCGCTAATCGCAACAACGCCAGTGCTTCAGTCAGATCACTGGCGCCATCATCGATGCCCGGTAAAATATGGCAATGCAGATCAATCATGCTGATTCTGATTTTTCCGCATAATACTGATAATAACCGTATGAACCATAATATTTTTCTGCTTTTTTCATATCCAGATCGTTCAGCACCACGCCAAAGACTTTGGCATGCGCCGTCACCAGTTTTGACAGGGATAACTGGATCAGACCACTACGGGTATGATCCGCTTTCACCACCACCACCACAGCGTCAGCAAAACGGGATAATACTAAAGCATCGCTGACCGCATGCACTGGCGGTGTATCGATGATAATTTTACTGTAGCGCGATTTGAGCTCAGTTAATAAAGCTTCAAAACGTGGATTTGACAACAACTCCAATGGATTGAGCGGAATTGCGCCTGCGGCCAGAATATCAACCCCACTCTTTTCATCGGTGACGATACAGTCGGCCAGACTTTCAGTTTCCGCCAGATAATTGGCTAAACCTGGCTGGAAAGCTGGTAAGCCAAAACGCTTGGCCACTGTTGGCTTGCGCATATCGGCATCTATCAACAATACTTTTTCCAGCTGGGCATAAGCAAACGCAATGTTGCTCGACACTGTTGATTTGCCCTCTTCCGGAATAGAAGAAGTCACTTCAATCACTTGCAGTGGTTTATCAATCGCCAATAAGGAAATACTGGTTCTGATACTACGCACAGCTTCACTGAATTGGCGCTGCTCTGGATCGAAGAACAATTTATTCCGCTCAGTATCCGCCATTTTACCCGGTACTGTTGGCAACATCCCCAGCGCACGCTGCTGCAATAATTGCTCGATATCCTGGTTAGTTTTGATGGTATCGTTCAAGGACTCCATCACAAAAGCCACAATAACGCCAAAACCGAGCGCGGCAATAAAGGCCAGCACCACGATCAACTTACGTTTTGGTTTAAATGGATCGGTCGCCGGCATCGCACGGTCGGTAAAACGGGCAATGGCAGAGTTGAAATCACCAGCCACTTCGGTTTCTTTTTGCCGCGCCATAAAGGTATCAAACAACTGACGGTTGGTTTCTACTTCACGTTGCAAGCGTTGGTATTCGGTTTCTTTGCCACTTAAATCCTGATACTGCACTTTGGCGCGCGACATTTCCGTTTCCAGCGAATTCAGGTTCTGCGTCGCCGTTTGCGCTTCACTTTCAATACCGGCTATCAGCTTACGGATTTGTTCCCGCAGGTTGTCCTGCACTGAGGCCAATTCTGATTTTGCCGCCAGTAATTTCGGGTGTTTCGGACCGTAAATTTTGCTCAGTTCTGACACTTTACGTTCTGCCGTCACTTGCTCGCGTTTGACGTTTTGCACCCCGGGATGGGCGGTAATTTCCGGTAAAGATTCAATCCGATCAATTTTATCGCTGCCGTATTGCGAAATAACCCGGATAAAACCATCCACCTGGGCTTTTTTCGCCCGGGCGACGGTAATTTCAGTGCCAAGCCGTTCCAGCTCCTGACTGCCCAGACTACGCACACCGGCCACGTCAATCAGGCCTTCGCGAATACGGAATTCCTGCAAGGCTTGTTCTGATTGGTCAAGTCTTAACCGCAGTTCACCTAAGCGGCCACCCAGCCAGGTATTGGCTTTTTGCGTGATGCCCATTTTGGCTTCTAACTGGCTTTCAATGTAGGCATCGCCCACCGCATTCGCCACCGCAGCGGCCAGTTTGGCATCATGCGATTCAAAAGTGATATTCACCAGCTGGGTTTTGCGCACCGGCTCAATGCTTAACCGACCGACAAATTTTTCGATCAGTTTTTCTTTGGCCCGCGCGGCTTTATCTTCCGCCGACATGGCTGCGGTTTCTGCCGGTAAAAATGGCAGTTGATCTTTGAGCATGCTGGTCAACGACGGCTCTGGGATAAAATCCGGATGTTCAGCCAACTGCAACCGGTCAATCACGGTTTCAGCAATACTGCGCGATTTTAAAATCTCAAACTGCGTCAGGTAATATTCCTGCTGCATCGAGTTGATGCCATACACTTCTTCAATTTTGACTGCCTTGGCCTGCTGCGCTTCAATCAACAGGGTGGCTTTGGAACTGAACAGAGGTTTCATATTCAGCACCACAAATACCGTCAGTGCAGCGACCAGAATTGCCAGTAATAAAATGCGCCACTTTGCTCTGTTGATCACAGCAAAATATTTACGCAGGTCGATCACTTCTTCCCTGGCCTGGTTTGAGCCTTGCGATTCAACAATTAACGACATTAGAAAAATCTCTGTTCAATGGTGATGGTATCACCGGCACTGATCCGGCTGGTTAAAGTACCATTTTGCGTGGTATTTTTGTCGCCTTCACGGGAGATAAAAATTTTCTCCCGCGAAGCGCGTTCGGTCAGACCGCCTGCCAATGCAATCGCCTGGTTGACGGTCATGCCCGGTTGATAAGGATAGCCACCAGGTTTTTTCACTTCACCATGAATGTAAAATGGCCGGTATTGCACAATACCGACAAACACGTTTGGTTCAACGAAATAATCGCCTTTTAAGCCCTGATATACATGCTGCTCGACCTGTTTAATGGTCATACCGGTCACTTTAATTGTGCCCAGAAACGGATAATTGACAGTGCCGTTATCTGTTAACTGAGTTTCAAGCTTCAGCTCATCCTCACCAAAAACCTGGATCACAATAATATCTCCAGGGCCCAGGATGTAATTGTCAGCTTCCTGAGCCTGAACTAACACCGAGCATACCAATATCCATACGAGCAGCAGGTACTTCATCACTTATCCTTACAGAGTAAACGCGGCGGTGAGGCCGAAAATAGTCCGATCATATTCAATTGCTGCGACAGAAGAATTACGATCTTCCAGTTGCGCAAAAGCTGTCAATTTCAGCCAACGTAACATTTGGTGACTGAGTTCTGCCGTGGCAATACGGCTGGTATCAGTGCGGTTCAGCACGTTGTATTCATTATCCATATACTCAAGCGATAATTTGGTGCTCCAACTTTCGCTCCAGTCATGGTTCCAGCCAACTGCAGCACTGGTTTCCAGAATGTAGTCGCCAGTCACGTTGACAGAGTCAACATCTTTAGCGCGACGACCGGCAGCAAAGTCAACAGCGGTATAGGTCAGTGGTTGCCAGACAAAAGTAGCTTCCCAGGCAAAACCACCGAAATCTTCCCGCTGTGCCAGTTCAAAGTTTTTGTCCTGATAACCCAGTTTCAAAGCACCCACGCTCACGGTGGTAAAAGCCCATTCCACACCAAGACGGTAGTTAGTGTCGCGGTTGTCACGACCACCTGTTGGGTCAACCAGTTGGTAGATAATATCTGCACTATTGATTTCCGTCACGGCTTTAAAGGCAGAAGGTAACTGATATAAGAAACCGGCACCAAACAGCACTGAGTCAAAGTCACGATATTGCGTACTTTCACGGAAGTTGGAATATTCTTTGTTGTAAAGACGGGTATTGATCCGCACCTGACCCGGCGTACTGACGGCACCGTATTTATATTCGGCATCCAAGGTACGATCAATAAAATTCACCACCTCAGCCTGCACCAAGCCATTGCCCTGGGTGATACCTGTACCACGTTCTTCATGTAACCAGCGGTTATTTAAGCTAAATTTAAAATTATCACGGCTGGATGGAGAAATCACAGCTTCAGCTTGCAAGTAACCATCAGTAAAGTTATCGGCTTCACTGCTATAGTAGCGGCCATTGGTCAGCGCACCAGATAAGGTATAGACATCGGCACCATCGGCAATCGTCGCTTTTAATGAAGGCGTCAACACACCAACCCAACTGCTGATTTCGTTGGTATTGGAACGGGCGACGTTATCATCATGTTTCAGCGTACTGGTCAGCGCCGGTACAAAATCAATCCCTGATTCTGTGGTAATGACACCGGCTTCTTGCGCAGCGGCCACACCGGCAAAGCTAAGCAAGGCAGTGCTGATGACGATAGCTGTGTTAGTTTTCATAAATTTCCTTTGTTTTTCAGTACACATTTTTTCCACCAAATCCCTTAAATAAAGTTTTGAAAATGATTTTTACATCCCACCACAACGACCAGTTGCGGATATAAAATAAATCGAATTCGACCCGTTTCTCCATTTTATCCAGAGTATCGGTTTCACCGCGCCAGCCGTTAATCTGCGCCCAGCCGGTAATGCCTGGCTTCACTTTGTGCCGCAGCATATAAAAAGAAACATGGTTACGATAATGTTCGTTGTGAGCAACGGCATGAGGTCTGGGGCCAACGACGGACATCTGACCAAACAGCACATTAATAAACTGCGGTAGTTCATCCAGCGAAGTCCGGCGTAAAAAAGCCCCGAGCGGCGTCACCCTTTTATCGCCCTTAGTCGCCTGCACCACAGTGTCAGCATTTTCCATCACTTTCATACTACGGAATTTGTAGACACCGATTTTTTTACCATCCAGGCCATAGCGGTCCTGCTTAAACAACACCGGCCCTTTGGAGGTTAACTTAATCAGCGCGGCAATAATCAGCAGCACGGGCAATAAACCAATCAGTGCTGCTGAACTGAACAAGATATCGAAGGTGCGTTTAAGATAGTTTTGCACGCCATAATGTGGCGATTCAAACACACTGATAGTGTCGATATCACCGACATTGCTTAACCGACCATGCATCATATTGATAAACAACAGATCTGGCACCAGAAAAACATCCAGCGTGGTATCGCCTAGTTGCTGCACAATTTGTTGGATCCGTTTATCGGCATGCAAGGGTAAACTGATATACAACCGGCTGATCACACCAGATTGCGCCGTCAGCACGGAGTCATTCACTGTACCCAATACAAACTGGCGATACTCTTCCGGAAAACGCGCCACTTCCCTATCATCGAAAAATCCGATACATTGGAATCCAAGTTCTGGATGTTTGTTAAATTCTTCAAACAGTTGTACCCCACGCGGTGTTAAACCGACGATGGCCACTTTTTGTAAATTTACACCATGCTCTAATTGTACTTTACGGATCAGACGTAACAAAATTCGCCAGCTCAACATCAGCTGTAATGAAAACAGGAACCACAGCCCAATGACGACCCTGGAAAAACTGGCACCGGCTTTAAATAAAAATAACACGCTGGCGAGAACGCCAAAGGCAATGATCAGAATGACCATCACCAGCCAGAGCATTTTGGAAAACCTGCCGACACGCCAATAACGATAGAGTTGCAAGGCTTCGGCTATATAGGTAAAAACGACGATGTGCGCGAGTAATAAAATCAGATAATTTTTATCAAAATCGACGCCATAGACCTGACAAGTAAGCAATAAAACAATGATAAGTATAGAAATATCGATAAATCGATATAAAAAAGCATAGCCGTTATTCGCGACTTCAAGCGGGTTTGACTTATTCAAAACAATACTCTTCCGTGATTACAAAATGTGACAGTTGTATTGCCAGGCGGCGATTTTACTCATTGCGCTACTTGGTTGCAAACAGAAATCTTCAACAAGGTCTCTCAATTTAGTAACAGCTAAAGCAATACAGTTGTAATATAACACCATTTTATCAGATCCCCTATCGGCACAGTTTGTTATGATGACCAACTAACCACTGTGCAGACCAGTGACCCTAACAGAGGACCCATTTTCAAATGCAATTGCCGTATTTTTACCGGTTTAGCTGTCTGCTGTTGTTGCTGTTGACCAGCAGCTGCAGCCAAAAGCCTGACATTAATCAATTTGTGTTACTGCCTGATGAAATTCGCGAAACCTCGGCCTTGTTGTGCCTCGACAACGGCCATTTCCTCACCTTAAACGATTCTGGCAATAGCAGTGAGTTGTTCGAAATTGACCCTCAGGGCCGGATTTTGCAGCGGACTAGCCTAGCCGTCAGCAATACCGACTGGGAAGCCATGACGCAAAGCCAGCATCAGATCTGGATTGGTGACATTGGTAATAACAGCGGTAGCAGAAAGCAGACCTGGTTATGGCAGCTGCAAAAACCATGGCAACAACCACAAGTGCCGCGCCAAATCATGTTACAACGGCCGGACTACCCCACGCCTCCGCCAGCGCCTTATCAACATGACCTGGATGCCGAAGCACTGGCCTATGCCAATGACAGTGTCTGGCTATTTAGTAAAAGCTGGCTCAGCGGCAGTACCCAGGTTTTTCAGTGGGCAGCCGGGCAGCCGCTTCGCAAAACTGCTGCTATTGCCGGCCTAACCGGACTGGTGACTGATGCTGCTTTTAGTGAAGCGGAGCAATTGTTTGTGTTGGTCGGTTATGCCGATATGCGGAAAAACCCGCTGCAGTTTATGTTCAGCAACAACTATCAACCTTTCCTGGCCCTGGTCGACACTGATTTTAACCTGGTGAAGCAAATACCGCTGCAGAGCACTGGCCAGGTCGAGGCAGTTTGTGTTGATAAACAACAACAAGTGTGGCTGACACAAGAAGAGTCTAAGGCGCAACCTGCGCAGTTATGGCGCTTAGGCACTGTTCAATCACTGCGGGCCGCCAGCCAATAATCCGGTGGTCGCAGTACGTTTGCAGCAGCGTAAGGAAAACAACATAAAGTCTTAACAATTTAATCAGTGCTTTTGCGTTGGTTGTTGCGTAAAATTGCCTAAGTAGTTTATCAGGCAGTAAATTGTTACATCTGTACGCAGTAAGCGTCAGTATACTTTACAAGGCACTTAAGCGCATTTTGTTGAGCCCCTTGTAAATCAATGAGTTGCAATTTTAGGCATGGTTTTTGCTTAATTGCTGGGTGTATTTTTAAATGTCACAGGAGTGTCAATGTTGTCCAATAATTTATTAAAAGTAGTTGCAGTGGTTGTGGGTTTAACCTCACTGCAAGCCAATGCATCCTTAATCAAAAACGGAAGTTTTGAAGATGCTTTCGACGGCGTTGCTGAAACGGTAAAAATGTCGAATCAGTATATCTACCAACCTTCACGTCATGTTGACACTTTAGGTTCGCAAGCGACTGATAATCGTTGGGGTGTTTACAACTACCTGCCAGGTTGGAGCATGTTGTACAACACGGGTGTTGAAATCAACCACAGCGGTGTGACTACGAGCGTCAATGGTGCTTCTAAGTCGTTTGATGCTCAGAATGGCAATCGTTTCCTGGAATTAGATACCCACTTTGACGTTCGTAACGGCGCGCTGTCAGGTCCTTCTAACGCTGGTATTTACCAGGGTCTGGAAAATCTGGTGATCGGTAAAACCTATGAACTGACGTTCTGGTACCGTGCCCGTAACACTAACCTGGATGACAACCTGTTAGATGTGTACTGGTTAACTCAGAATGATTTACCAAACTATGCTGGTAATCAGACTGCGACCATCGACTTCAACAGTGCTGTGATTGTTGACAACAAAACAGTCAATAACCACGAAAACTGGGTGCAGTACAAATTTGATTTAACTGCAACTTCTGCCAACATGGTGTTAGGTTTTGGTGGTGCTGGTCAAAAATCAGTTTCATTTGACTGGCAAGGTAAAAACTACACCAGCATTGACGGTAACAAACAAGGCGCGTTACTGGATAACGTTAGCCTGGCTGCCAAAATTCCTGAACCAGCAACCTTTGCTATGTTCGGTTTAGCTGCTGCCGGCTTACTGGCTCGTCGCCGTAAAGTCTAAGCATCAAGACATAAAAAAAAGCGGCTAAGGCCGCTTTTTTTATGCCTGTATCATTTGATGTCGGATAGATTGGCTGCTGTGATTGGTAGGTCGGACTCGAGCAACTGCATAGCAGTTGTGCAGTCCGACAGGATTTACGACAACCTTAATTCATTATGCTTGTCGGACACCAAGTGTTGGACTGCCCAAGCAAAGCCGGGTCGCACTTCGTGGTGCACATCGTGGTGCACATCGTGGTTAGTCCAACCTACACATTTATCAATTTAACATGCTGATTTATATGGGGTTACCTGTAGGTCGGACTCGACCAACTGCATAGCAGTTGGGCAGTCCGACAGGTGTAATGGGCGAATCATCCTTTGGTTGGCTGTGAGATTATTGGCATGACATGTCGGACTGCCCCGGCTTTTTCGCCGGGTCGAGTCCGACCTACTAATGATCTTTGCCTTGGCGCACTTCGTGGCGAGTCCGACCTACGCAACCCCTCTCCTGCGAAATAAGGCAGTGCCATCTTGTGGCATCACTATTCTTGTTGTTGCAATAACAACGCCACCACCTCTGCCGTTTTTTGTTGCATCAAGCCGATATCGCCGCGGCTTTCAACATTGAGCCTTACTAAGGGTTCGGTGTTAGAGCTGCGTAAATTAAAGCGCCAGTTGCTGAACTCCAGGCTGATACCATCGGTTTCATCCAGGCTCAAAGCATTGGCTGCATAATGATTTTTCACCCGCAGCAAGGTTTGCGCTGGCTTGGCAATGGTGAAATTCAGCTCACCTGACGAAGGATATGCGGCAATTCGCTCATCAACCAAAGCTGACAAAGCTTTGCCTTTGACACACATTAGCTGAGCAACCAGTAGCCAGGGGATCATGCCGCTGTCGCAATAGGCAAAATCACGGAAATAATGATGAGCGCTCATCTCACCGCCATACACCGCGTCTTCCAACCGCATCCGCTCTTTGATAAAAGCATGGCCGGTTTTAGACTGGATGGCTTCACCACCGGCCTGTTGCACCAGTTCAATAGTATTCCAGGTTAGCCGCGGATCATGGATCACACGCGCACCAGCATGCTGTTGCAAAAAGGCTTCCGCCAGCAGGCCGACAATATAATAACCTTCGATAAAACGGCCGGTTTCATCAAACAAAAAACAGCGGTCAAAATCCCCATCCCAAGCGACGCCAAAATCGGCTTGATGCTTGAGCACTGCAGCGCTGGTATCTGCCCGATTTTCCGGCAATAACGGATTCGGGATGCCATGCGGGAAAGTTGGATCTGGTGCATGGTGCACTTTGATAAATTCAATCGGTAACTGTAACTGCCCGAACTGCTGCTGCAATGCATCCACCACATGACCGGCAGCGCCATTACCGGAATTCACCACAATTTTTAATGGTTTAAACAACTCAGGCTGGATATAACCGAGTAAATGCGTGACATAAGCCGCCAACACCGATTGTTGCCGGTATTGGCCCTGCCGCACTGGCGTGGCAAAGTCGCCCTGCTCGGCCAATTGCCGGATCTGCTGTAAACCGCTATCGCCACTGATGGGTTTAGCGCCAGCCTGCACCAGCTTCATGCCATTGTAATCCAGCGGATTATGACTGGCGGTCACTTCAATACCACCACAAACGCCCAGGGCAAAAGTGGCGAAATACACTTCTTCAGTACCGGTCATGCCAAGGTCAATCACATCGGCACCCGCGTCTAACATGCCTTGCGCCAGTGCCAGCTTTAACTCAGCTGAGGTGGCACGGACATCACCACCGACCACCACTGTCCTGGCCGCTAAAAATTCTGCAAAAGCACGACCAAGCCGATAAGCAACATCGGTATCGAGTTGCTCACCTAATTTACCCCGAATATCATAAGCTTTGACGCAGTCAATCGCGCGAAATCCAACACTGTTCATTTATGACCTGCCATAGCGGTCAGCAAACCGCACAATATCGTCTTCACCCAGATAAGAACCAGATTGCACTTCAATCAGTTCTAACGGCACCTTACCCGGATTTTCCAGCGCATGGACTGCCGTGATGGGAATATACACCGACTGATTTTCGGTCAGATACTGATCCTTGCCATCAATCGTCACTTTGGCGGTGCCTGACACCACAATCCAGTGCTCAGCTCGGTGATGATGCATTTGCACCGATAATTTGGCACCGGGTTTGACTGTGATCCGTTTTACCTGAAACCGCTCACCCTGGTCGACAGAGTCATATTTGCCCCAGGGCCGGTACACTTCGCGGTGAAAGGTCGCTTCCGGCCGGCCGGCCTGTTTTAGTCGTTGCACTATGGCTTTCACATCCTGAGCCTGATCCTTATGCGCCACCAGCACCGCATCTTTGGTGCTGATCACCACCAGATCCTGCACGCCGACAGTGGCGACCAGTTGCTGTTCGGACCGCACATAACAATTTTCGGTCTGATGCGTCATCACATCGCCATGTAACACATTACCGGTTGCGTCTTTCTGATCGACCTGCCATAAAGCGGCAAAACCACCGACATCATTCCAACCGGCATCCAATGGCACCACCACCACAGCATCAGGTTGCGTTGCCGTCAGTGGTTCCATAATGGCGTAATCGACAGATTCGTCCGGGCAGGCAATAAAAGCAGCCTCAGTAATACGGACAAAATCTAAATCCGGCGTCAGTTGTGCCAGTGCGTCCTGACAACATTTGACAATATCTGGCCTAAATTGCTGTAACTGCTGTAAATACACCGAAGCGCGGAACATAAACATACCGCTATTCCAGTAATAATCCCCGCTTTGTAAGTAACGCTCTGCCGTCTGCAGATCAGGCTTTTCGACAAAAGCAGCCACATAAAACCCCTGCTGCGCTGCGGTTGCATCACCACGGCGGATATAACCGTAACCGGTTTCGGCATGCGTCGGCACGATGCCGAAGGTCACCAGCTTGCCGGCTTGGGCTGAAGGTAAGGCTTGTTCAACAGCAGCACGAAACACCGCTTCATCGCCAATCACATGATCAGCCGCCAGCACCAGCAAAATGGGATCTTCACCTTGTAACTGCGATTGGATCGCTGCCAGTGCAATAGCTGGTGCTGTATTACGGCCAACCGGCTCCAATAAAATGGTGCTATTACTAATTTGCAGTTGCCGGCATTGCTCGGCGGCAATAAACCGATGTTCTTCGTTACAAATCAACAGCGGCGCGCTATGCGCCAAACCGCGCAGCCGCAGAATGGTTTGCTGCAGCATGGTTTCTTTGCCGTTGAGTGCCAGAAACTGTTTCGGGTAATTGCCGCGTGACAGTGGCCATAATCTGCTGCCAGAGCCGCCCGCCATGATGACCGGTTTAAGCATGTGAGAATTCCTTGTACAATTTTTTGGCAATAAAACCAGGGTGTATAAACATCAAAGTCCTGTCAAATCACGTAACGAACCCAGCGACATCGCAGCAAGCATTAACATCTTAGCGTCGCCTGATGCTGTAAAAACCACTGATAGGTCTGCTCCAAACCTGCCGGCAACGACCACTGCGGTTGCCAGCCACAACTTTTCAGTTTACTGATATCTAATAGTTTTCTGGCAGTCCCTTCCGGCTGTGTCGGGTCAAAACTCAGTTGACCCTGATAACCGACCACTTGCGCTATCATCGCGGCAAGTTCAGCAATACTGACATCCTCACCGCAACCGACATTGATATGGCGTTGTTGCGGGCTGGTCAATTGCTGATAGTCATCGCTACCAAGCGCAAGCAAACGCCAGATGGCACTGGCCGCATCATCCACATGCAAAAATTCGCGTTTCGCCAAACCAGAACCCCAAATGGGCACGGTTGGCGCCGCCGCCAGTTTGGCCTGATGAATTCTCAGCAGCAGTCCCGGGATCACATGGCTGTAATTTGGATGAAAATAATCGCCCGGACCATATAAATTGGTCGGCATCACAGCCCGAAAATCCGCGCCGTACTGACGGAAATAACTTTCACAGAGTTTAATCCCGGCAATTTTGGCAATGGCATAAGGCTCGTTGGTCGGTTCCAGCGCGCCGGTCAGCAAGCCGGCTTCAGTCATCGGCTGCTGCGCCAATTTAGGGTAAATACAGCTAGAACCTAACACCATCAACCGCTCTACCCGCTGCTGCCAGGCGGCATGCAGGATATTGGCCTGGATCAGCAAATTCTGATACAGAAATTCGGCCGGCTGTTGCTGATTCGCCACAATGCCGCCGACTTTCGCCGCCGCAATAATCACCCAATCCGGTGTTGTGGCGGCAAAAAACTGTTCGACCTCCGCCTGACGGGTTAAATCCAGCTGCGAGCGCTGGGCCAACACTAATTCAATGCCCGGCTGCTGGCTCAGTAAACGACATAAAGCCTGACCCACCATGCCCTGATGGCCGGCAATAAATACTTTTAACGCCGTATTGGACCGCTTGGTCGGTGGCAGCAGCTCAGCCATACCGATGCTCAGCAAAACCATGTTGTGCTAATAAACGCGATTTTTGCGCTTGTTGCAAATCATGTAACATCATTTCCTCGCACAAGGCGGCAAAATCGACACTGGGCTGCCAACCAAGCAAGGCTCTGGCTTTACTGGCATCGCCTAATAATGCATCCACTTCCGCCGGACGGAAATAACGCGGGTCCACCCGTACGATGACGCTACCAGCGCGCAACTGGGGGGTGCGCGCCTGATCTGAGCTGACGATAGTGGCGACTTCGTTTAAACCTTCGCCAGAGAAGGCCAGCTCAAGTCCAATCACGGCGGCACACTGGCGGACAAAGTCACGGACCGAATATTGCTCACCTGTTGCAATCACATAATCATCGGGTTGTTGTTGTTGCAGCATCTGCCACACCATCTGCATATAATCGCGGGCATGACCCCAATCGCGCCGCGCATCAAGATTGCCAAGATAGAGACAATCCTGTTGCCCGGTGGCAATGGCCGCCAGAGCCCGGCTAATTTTGCGGGTGACAAAAGTCTCACCACGGCGCGGTGATTCATGGTTAAACAAGATACCATTACAAGCAAAGATGCCATAAGATTCCCGGTAATTGACGGTGATCCAATAAGCGTACAATTTGGCAACGGCATAAGGTGAGCGTGGATAAAACGGCGTTTTTTCGTTTTGCTGCTCACTTTGCACCAGGCCATACAATTCAGAGGTCGAAGCCTGGAAAAAACGGCAACTGTCGGCTAATCCTGCCTGGCGAATGGCTTCCAGCATCCGCAAAGTGCCAAGCGCATCAACATCAGCTGTATATTCAGGCGCTTCAAAAGACACCGCCACATGGCTTTGGGCAGCCAGATTGTAAATTTCATCCGGTTTAATTTTGGCAATCAGCCCGGCCAGATTACTGCCATCGGTCATATCGCCATAATGCAAAAACAGCCGCGGTTCAGCACAATGCGGATCTTGATAAATATGATCAATACGCTCGGTATTGAGCGAGGAGGAACGCCGTTTCAGGCCATGGACCAAATAGCCTTTTGCCAACAATAATTCAGCCAGATAAGAGCCATCCTGACCGGTAATGCCGCTGATTAAGGCGACTTTTGCTGCTGGCTTTGCGTTGGTGCTGTTGTTTTGCATTGCTGTCCTTAACTTACTACCGCTTAAGGCTTTATCTTACTGCGGATCCATTGCCAACCAAAGTGAAGAATAAAACGCGGGTTATGCTTTAAATACCGACCTGACAGCCGCTTTGGCTCCAGGGATAACCGGTATAACCATTCCAAACCCAGTTGCTGTAACAGCTTTGGGGCATGACTTTTACTGCCGGCCAGATAATCAAAGGCAGCCCCCACCCCAAACATCAGCGGTGCTGTCCGCTGCAACTCTGTTGAGAGTGTGGGCCAGTGCGCCTGGTGTAACGCCATCCAGCGCTCTTGTTTCGGGCAACCCAGGCCGACCAGTAAAATCTGCACCTGTTGTTGCTGGATCAATTGCAGCGCCAGTTCGTCGACGGGCAGTTCGGCCGGAAAATAAGGCGGCGCATAACTATAGACAATGTTCAGCGCCGGAAAACGACGACACAGCTCTTGCTCTAACTGCAACAGCAGTTGCTGATTGGAACCGCCGTAGAAGCCGACCCTGAGCCCTTCAGCGGCGGCTTTTTCACACAAAGCCAACACCAAATCATAACCACGGATCTGAGCGGCTTGCTGGCAACCGGATAAGCGCTGCGCCCAGTAAATAGGCCGGCCATCGGCCAGGACCAACTGCGCTTGGCGCAAAATGCCGGCAAAAGCCGGATCATCATAGGCTTCCATACACATATGCACATTGGCCAGACAAACATAACCACCGGCTGCTTGTTGCAAATTTTGGCCAATAGCGGTTAAAGCACCCGCCAGCGTGGTGCCATGTGTCGGTAACGAAAGCACAGTGCAATTTTCCAAACAACAAACCTTTCAGATCCTTGAAAAACAAGATGATACCACCTCAGGCTAATCGGATGCCAGCCTGAACCGCAGCCGCTAGCAGCACTGAGCTACACCCCGGCTAAAATTAGCCACCATCGCCGACATACTATAAAGTTCGGCACTTTTTAACGCACCATCCGCCAGTGTCGCCAGCTTTTCCGGCTGTTGCTGCAAGGTTTGTAACGCAGCAACCAGCGCCTGTGCTTGCATCGGCAGTTGCAGGCCATTGACCTGATGTTGTAAGTAACTGATTTCCGGACTATGACCGGCAAAATCAGTGGTGATAAAAGGCAAACCTGCGGCAAAGGCATCCAAAATCGCCAATCCAACCAAGCCGGGATTCAACACCAGATCCGCCTCTGCAAAAGCTTTGGCTTTATCTTCGGCAAAACAAGCGCCGCGATAATCCAGCCAGGCTGGCGGCGCTGTCGTCAATAAATGACGCAGCGGTCCATCGCCAAGCACGATCAGTTTGGCGACAGCCCCAACGGCGACAGCATCAGCACAAACCTGCAGCAGCAAAGGCAATTGTTTGTCCTGATACAAGGCACCACAAAATAACAGCACCAGCGGTTTTGCCCTCTGCCCTGGGGTTAATGGCACGGCAGCGGCGGTGCGCCATTGTTGCCGCAGTGTCCGTACTTGTTGGCCAAACTGCTGATTATCCAGGCTGTTATTTAAAGTGGTAATCCGCTTTGCGTCCACCCCCTGTTGCTGTAAATACCGACTGACGGTTTGGGTGTAACTCAGCCAGTGGGCGGGATAACGCAATAACTGTCGTTTGAGCCATTCGCCTAAGCCATGTGGTGCTTGATGGTTAAAGCCATGCCCCCAAAACACCAGTCTGGGTTTTTGTCCGCCGGGCCAAAAACGGGCTGGCAGCAGGGTTAAATTCAGCAATAACCACCAGTTAAACAGATGTTTATTCGCCTGTTCCACCACTATCACCCGGGCCTGACGCCAGCGCGGTGGCAGCTGCCACACCAAGGGGCCGAAGCTGCGTAGCCTGATCAGTTGATACCAGGTCGCTGGCGCTGCAGTCAGGCAATCGCCTTTGCTGATTTCAGCCCCTGCCGGTGCACTAAAAACCAGCCGATACGCAATACCCTGGCGGGCTAACTGCTGATAAACGCCATCATGCAGCGGTAACCGAAAGTTTTTCAGCAGTTGCTGCACCACTAAAACTTCTGATGTTGTCATCAGGACAACTCCCGTTGTGACCACCACAACCACAAAGCCGGAAAGCAACCACGCAATTGCACTTTCAGCCACAGCAAAGGCCAGAGCGGACCGCCGTGACAACGGACAAAATAAGCCCATTCGCCAGCGGGAGCCCAGACATTGGGTCGTTGTAAACTGCGTAAACGGGCAAAAAACGGCCGTTTTTTATTCAATACCGACAAAGCCGGATCATGCAGCGGACAGACGCCATGAAAACCACTGGCCAGCCACAGGCTAAAACCGGCGCGCGCCAGTCGCAGACCATAATCATAATCCGCCATGCTATGGGTAAAACGCTCGGACAAAATGCCAATAGCGTCCACCGCAGCGGCTGGGATTAAACACAAATTACCATTAATAAAATCACAGGGTTGCGGCTCTGACTGCGGCTGAAGCACAGCACCAAATTGCAGCGGAAACCAGCGCGATACCCGGCAGCGACCGCCATAACTGGCAACAAGATCGCGGTCTGATGAGGTGGCCGAAGTTGCCGGGATTGGCAGCGCGGCGGCCATAGTGCCAACCACAGCCCCAACCTTGTTGCCCGCTGCCAGCAGTTGCTGATAATCGGCCAACAGCCGCGCCAGTGCATCCGGCAGCAGTTGTACATCATCATTCAGCCACAGATACAGATCCGCCCGGTTGTTCAGGGCTTGTTGCCAGGCCTGACGCATGCCACCGGCCCAATATAAATCGGCATCACCAGCAATGACATGTACCGCCGGAAACTCAGCCGTCACAGCCTCAGCAGTCCCATCAGCACCAGCATCCAGCAGATACACCTCAAGCGCATAACCAGCAATATTCTGTTGCGCCATCAAGCTGCGTAAACAAGCCAGCGTATGCTGTCGCCGGTTAAAACAAGTGATAAGAACTGCTACCCTTGTCATGTTGCCATCCTGTCTGTCACCTTTATTCATCCATTACACCTGTCGGACTGCCGCAGCGCTGTGCGCTACGTCGAGTCCGACCTACCCACCGACTTCACAACCCAACTAACTGATTAAAAAGCAATTAATTGTAGGTCGGACTCGACCCGGCGAAAAAGCCGGGGCAGTCCGACATGTCATGCCAATAATCTCACAGCCAACCAAACGATGATTCGCACATCGTGCCTGTCGGACTGCCGCAGCGCTGTGCGCTACGTCGAGTCCGACCTACCCACCGACTTCACAACCCAACTAACTGATTAAAAAGCAATTAATTGTAGGTCGGACTCGACCCGGCGTAGCCGCGGCAGTCCGACAACCTTGGAGGATAACTTTTTCCACTAGCCATGTTGGACTGCCGCTACCCGGCGCAGCGCCAGTGCTAATAACCTTGCCATCCAGAGTTCGCTGAGGATCACCGCCACTAAACTCCAGACCGGCGACCAGCAGCCTAAAAATAGTGCCACCAACGCCACCGACAACAGCGCTGGCCACAGTGCAGTACGCGCCAAAGCAGCAAATTGGTCCTGCACCTGCAACTGCAAAGTGGCACTGCTGCGCCAGGTGCGTAAAAAACTAAGCACAGCCCATAGCAACACCGCCAGCAAAAACTGCTCCGCTGGCATGGCTTTGTCCGCTAACCAGGCTTCCAGTTGACTGGCTCCCAGGCTAAGCAGCAACAACACCAGCACGCAATTAGCCGCCCACAACCACAACGTCTGCCAACGGTAGCGCCGCACTAAGGCCGGTAAAACTTGTCCGGCTTGCCAGGCTTGTAATAACTGGCCACGCGCCAGTTGCGAAAAATTAGTCAGCAATAAAGCACAAGGCCGAAACAGCATCGCGGCAGCAGCAATAGGCGCAAAAGCGGCTGGCCCGGCCAATAATGTGATCAGATAACTATGGGCATTGGCCGCCGCTTCGCCGCTGCAAACTCCGACCAGCGCAGGTTTGCCCTGCTGCGCATACCCCTGTTGCCATTCTGACCAATCCAACTGTCGCCACAGCTGAGCATGCGGACGCCAGAAGCCGGCACCGGCGCAAACCAGACTAACAAAGGCCGCCAGCGCATTCAGCAGCGCCAGCTGCTGCAAACTAATCTGCTGCAACCCCCACAATAGCGCCGTGCCGCAGAGCGCCACCAGACTAAAACTTGCATCCACCCGGATTAAGGCACGGCTATCGGCACTATTTTGCAGCAGACTGCGGCCAAACCAGCGCCATAATTGCAAAGCTGTCGCCAGCGCCAACCAAAAAGCTGTGACTGGCGCCATCTGATAAAAGCTGGCCAGCAACCAAATCAAGCCGCCACCCGCCAGTACAAACAAAAGTTGCAGCAAGATAAAACTGCCTATGGCGACCGGAGCCTGCCCGGCTGGCGGATTTTGCCTGCTTAATAACGGCGCACTGAATAAGGCGGAGCTGATGCCCAGCAATAACCCCTGCACCACCTGCAAAAAAGCAAAAAAGCCATAATCCGCCAAAGGCGCATAGAACAATAACGCCAATTGCATCAACAGTGCACAGAGCGCCGCAGTGCCACTGCCAGCCAGCACCGCTAACATCCGGAATGACGTTAGTTGCATGGTCGGGCCGACCTTTGATAAACCGCCTGCGCCTGCCGGTAAATCGCCATCAATTGCTGATAATTCTGCTCCGGCCGGTAATGTTGCTGCGCACTCTGCCAGCCAGCTTCTGCCAACTGTTGCCTCAAGCCACTGTTTTGTAACAATACATCAGCCTGAGACAGTAAATCTTTGTTATCCCCCGGCAAAAAGTGCCAGCCATTCTGACCATGTTGTACTAAATCAGCCAGGGCGCCATGCCCGGCCACCAGCACCGGCAGCCGCTGCCAAAACGCTTCCAGCACCACCAGACCAAAACTTTCCAGACCAATGGACGGCACCAGCAACAAAGTGGCTTGTTGCATCAAAGCCTGTACCTGACTGACCGATTGCTGACCGAGCGGCCGGATCCACGGATTGAGTGCCGCCGCTTGTTGCACTTCGGCCTGTAACGGTCCACTACCGACCAGATACAAAGGGCTCTGCCGATGCTGCCAGGCTTGCAGTAACAGCAGCACGCCTTTTTCCGCAGCCAACCGCCCGACATAAAGACAGGCACCGGCCGGTAATGGCAGCTGCGCTGCTGTCGGCGGCACTGTTATCGGCTGGACTGAGCTCAGCGCAGGCGGCGGCAGGATAAAATTGGCTTTTAGCGCAATTTTCTCTACCGGCCAACCGGCCTGCCGGTAGATTTGACGCTGCGATTCAGACAAGGCAATAAACACATCCACCTGCTGCTGCCAGGTGCCAAACCGGCGATGCAGCACCACCATCAGATACAACAAAAAAGTGCCGGCATAAGAGCGGCGATAGATTTTTTGCCGCACAGTCCAAAATGGGCTCTGACTAATACTGCGGGTATTGACCTGCTGGCCATCAAATAAGGTGGCGGACGGGCAAATAGCACGGAAATTATGCAGGCTATGCACCACAGGCACGCCGGCTTTTTTGGCGGCATAAAAAATGGCGGGCGATAACAGCGGAAAATAATTATGCACATGCACCAGATCCGGCTGCTGTTCGGCTAAAAACGCCTGAAAACGCCGGTAATGCCGCAGTGAAAAAATGCAATCGAGCAATAACATCAGCCGCTGCCAGAAGGACGTCAGGCTGTCATTGTGCACAACATAGCTCAGCACCTGATGACCATGATTCTGCAGTAACGCCGTTTCTGCCGCAACCACCTGATCTTCACCACCCGCCTGCTGGTAATAATTGTGCACTATCACAACTTTCAACGAACCGTCCTGCCATTTTTTGCTTTTAATACGTGATGATGGCTGAGGCAAGCCCCAACTGTCTATGATTTCATGTGGTTTTTTCCGCTGCAGCCACAGCTGGCGCGCAGTCCCGCCCCCGGCTAGCCGCGTTGTCATCTGATATTCATCTTGCTGACAGGCTGAAATCATCTGACTGACCCATGGCTTACCCCGCAGGCATCTTATGCTGGTCGCATTGTTATCAACGACTCAGGAGTCACAAGATGTCTTTTACTATGTTTCGGCCAACCCTTATCGCCAGTGCTTTAGTATTCAGTTGCAGCCTGCCTGTGATGGCAACAACAGCGGCAGCGCCACAGCAAATCACCGCCGCAGAAGTAACTGCAGCCCAACAAGCCTGGGGTCAGGCCCTGATCCAAATCAGTACCGACTATCACAAAGCCGGTTTAGCACAGGCGACCAAAACGGCGAAAGCTGTGTTGGATCAGGCTTACGCCTATCAAGACGGTCCGGTGCTGTTTAAACCGACACTGGCATCAGGGGCACAAACCTTCAGAACCAGTTACGAAGGCGCTTTGTCCTATTTTGTGGGTGGCAATGCTAACTTTAGTCAGGATCAAGGCTTTGCTCTCAAAGGCTGGCAGCAATACAGCTTCAAAAACGCCGCAGTTCATCTGAATGGCGATATGGCCCTGACCATGGGTCATGTTATGTTAACTGACAAATATGGTAAAGTTACCACGGTCGATAAAACCTGGGGCTTTAAAAAAGGCCAGGATGGTCAGATCCGGATCGTGCTGCACCATTCATCGTTACCTTACGCAGCCAAATAATCATTATTAGCGCCGCTGGTTTTACCGGCCGTTCGGGGTGAAAAATTGTTCAGAACCAAACTTTATCTGGCTTTTTTTGCCCTGGTACTCATTACCCTGCTCCAGGCCACACTGGCCAGCTGGGCTGGTCAGACTGCCACTAACCAGGTGGAACGGGGTCGTATCGCCAATGAACTGCTGACCGACTTTATTGCCCTTGGCGCTGATAAACAGCGGCTGAAGGTCTGGCTGGCACAAGCGCTGCTGACCAAAGAAGCCCCGCTGGCACAACGCGATAATTACCTGCAACGGATGCAACAAGGTTTATCCAGCATTGACAGCCTGCTACAACAGGACCAAGCGCTGGCCAGTAGCAGTGAAGATTTTGCGGTGATTGCCATGCAGATGAAAAATCTGGCGATCTTAGAAACCAACGTCGATGCGCTCAAACGCAGCCTGCATGCCAAGTCCAGTCAGAAACAGCAACCCCGCTCTGAAGCTGAAATCTGGCGGTTATTGATCCAAACCTTTGATAACCTTGAAGGCCTGGATTTAAAACAGCTTATCGCCGGTTCGATTGAGATCCAGAAACAGCGTTCAGCCGCCGCCGAGCAAGCGGCCACAGCAGCGCTGGCACAGGCCAAAATATTGCTGATCAGCTGTGTGGTTCTTGGCTGTCTTTGTGCTGTGTTATTTGCCCTGTTGTTAGCCAAAGCCAGTTACCGGCCCTTACAATCGCTGTTACAAGGCACAGCCGCCATCAGCCGCGGTGAACTGAGTTACCGGCTGCCAGAACAGGGTTATGCGGAGTTTGCCTTGTTATCCCGCAGTTTTAATCAAATGGCGACTGCGCTGGAACGGGCACATCAGGCTGAACAAGCGCATTCGCAACAAACTGAACTGATAGTCCAGGAGCGCACCGCCCAGCTGCAACAAGCGCTGGCCGAATTGCAACAGGCGGAAGTATCGCAAAAACGCTTCCTGGCCGATGTCAGTCATGAATTAAGAACGCCGGCCACCGCCATTCGGGGTGAAGCGGAAATTATGCTGCGCGGTCAGGACAAAAGCAGCAACGAATATAAAGACAGCCTGCTGCGGATTGTCGACACCAGCATTCAGTTATCAGGCCGGATTGATGAATTGCTAATGCTGGTGCGCGGTGACAACGAATTGCAGATCCGCTTTAAACATTACCAGCTGTCACAACTGTGGCCCGACTGGACAGCGCTGGCGACAAGATTACAACAAAGCAGCTCGGTTGAGATCCGCTGGCCGCAATTATCGCCCGCTCAATTGCAGCTATTGTTATATCTGGATGCGGAGCGCAGCTTACAGGCGTTACAAATTGTGTTGGATAATGCCATCCGCTACGGCGACGGTTCAACTATTGTGGTCACGCTGGCAGTGCAACCGCAGCAATTACAGTTGCACATCTGTGACCAGGGCATCGGCATTCCGCAGCAGGAACAACATCAGCTGTTCAGCCGTTTTTTCCGCGCCAGCAATGCCCGAGCAGAACGCGCTGATGGTCTTGGGATTGGGCTGGCACTTTGCCGCAGCATGATGCAGGCACAACATGGCGATATCAGACTGCAAAGCCCGTGGCAAGCCGATACAGTGCGTGGTACCCGTGTGATCCTAAGCTGGCCACTGGCGAGCGCCGATGATGAATTCAGTTAAACCGGAGCTATTTTGTACCAGATCCTGATTGTCGAAGATGATAAAAAAGTGGCGGACTTTCTGTCGCGTGGGCTCAAAGCCGAAGGCTATTTCACCACTGTGATTGCGGATGGTGCCCAGGTACTCGCAGCCTTGTCGAGCCTGCAACCGGATTTACTGATCCTGGATCGGATGCTGCCGCAACTGGATGGACTGACGATATGTCAGCTGATCCGGGCCCAGCAAAATCCGGTGCGGATCCTGATGCTATCCGCGCTGGCGGATACCAAAGAACGGGTGCAGGGGTTAAAAAGTGGTGCCGATGACTATCTGACCAAACCTTTTGCCTTTGAAGAATTATTGGCCCGGATTGAAAATTTACTGAAAAGACCAGCACTGCAGAGCACAGCCCGCAGTTTAAGCTTTGCCGATTTAACCTTGGATCTGGAGCTGATGCAGGCCCGCCGTGCCGGCAAACTGCTGCAGTTGACCGCCACAGAGTTACGTTTGCTGGAATTGTTACTGGCCAGTCCGAATAAAGTGCATAGCCGCGAGCGGATCCTCAGTAACGTTTGGGATATGAATCAGGATCCGCTGACCAATGTGGTGGACGTTTATGTCAAAAGGTTAAGACAAAAAGTAGACTCGGGTTATCCAATCAAATACATCCGTACCCTGCGCGGCATTGGTTATTTTCTCAGTGCGGATCCGGCTATAGACGCAGAATAACCCCCCCCTAGCAATCTCATTAAAAATCAATACCTTGAGAAGATGTTGGTAGGTCGGACTCGACCAGGCAACGCCTGGGCAGTCCGACATGGTGTGATGAATCAAGATTGCTGTGGGTCATGTCGGACTGCCACGGCTGTGCCGTGTCGAGTCCGACCTCGTATCAATTTTTTGTAAATCAATAATTTGACGTGATTCACACCACATCCGACCTGTCCTCGCATCGTAAGATTCAACCGATAATAAGATGGTTATTCGCCATAACCCGCATCTTGGTTACATTCATTTTGCAGCTGTTCGCTACCGCCCCATTCAGCTTGATACCAACCCATAGCCACATAAAAATGAAAGGTCGAAAAAGGCCATTCTTTCACGGCACTGACTAACTGATGTTTAACCGGATTCCAATGAATGTAATTCAGATGATTGCAAAAATCCTGCTCATCACGAACTAAATGCTCCCAGTAGCGATGTTGCCATATTTTGCTGTTTGAGCGGCTGTTTCGAACATGCATTAACCTCTGCAGCGCCCTGCTAAACAACATTTTTATCAGCATAAATCTTAATGGATAACGACAATCCCCCGCCGGTAATTCCAGTAAACAATGAAAATGATCCGGCATCACCACCAGAGCATGTAATTTAAACGGATAACGTCGTTTTACTTGCTGAAATGCCTGCCGCAGCAGATCAATATGCTCGGTTAACAAGGGGATGGTGCGATCAGCAATCACATGGGTAAAAAAATAACAGGCGCCCGCGGTCTGGATTCTGCGATATAACATCGTTGTTTTTTGTTTAGAAAAACATGTTTAAATTGTGTACAAATTGAGTTTTTTTTCAAGTTCAGAGAGAAAATAAATGCTTTGAGATGAGTTTGGTAGGTCGGACTCGACCAGGCACGCCTGGGCAGTCCGACATGGCGTGATGAATAAAGATTGCTGTAAGCCGTATCGAGTCGGACCTTGTATGTTTAAAAAATCGAAGTTGAAACTAAAAATGAGTAGGTTGGACTCGACGCGCAGCGGCAGTCCAACATGGCTAGTGGAAAAAATTATCCACCAGGATTGTCGGACTGCCACGGCTGTGCCGTGTCGAGTCCGACCTACGAGTAAATGCATTAAAATCAATGGGTTGATAGGCGTTCGGTAGGTCGGTTCCGACCAAGCGACGCCTGGGCAGTCCGACATGGCGTGATGAATAAAGATTGCTGTAAGCCATGTCGGACTGCCACGGCTGTGCCGTGTCGAGTCCGACCCACGAGTAAATGCATTAAAATCAATGGGTTGATAGGGGGTTGGTAGGTCGGACTCGACCAGGCGACGCCTGGGCAGTCCGACAGGCGTCGTCGCAACTTTACATCAATAAGTTGAATACAGAATACGCTTACCCCATCAGGCTAGCGATGCTTTTCATCTGGTCCGCAGAGAACTCTTCTTTTTCCGCCGCTTTCAACAGCTCGCTTTTCATCGTGCTGATCATCCGTTGTAAATCAGAGATTTCTGCTTGTAAGCTTTTTAACTTTTCTTCTTTTTGTTTGCCCTGCAAGCCTGGATCCTGCTGCGCCTTGGCCAGCTCTTCTTGCTTCTGTTTCAGCCGCTCCTGATTACGCCGGATCGTTTTTAAAGTTTGTTTGACATGGGAAGGTAATTCGCTGTCTTCGATATCTTTATCTTTGTTTTCCTGCTCTAGCTTTTTCCGGCCAAGCGCCGAAATATCAACATGAACGCTACGTTCCTGTTTGTCCGGGCCCGTTTTAGAAGTAGATTCTGTTGTTGATTGCTGAGCGTCGACACTGACTCCCTTCGTGAGGGTGGTGGCGCTAGGCAAAACAGGTTTTAGAAACTGTAGTGGATTCAATGGTTAGGCTCCTTGCAATGGCATCTGTTCCGAAAACATTCTTTTTATCGGCCGAAGGGTTCAGCACTTGACCCTTTTTTTTGTCATCATTCACATCAGTGTCATATTATTTTACAGTGAGCACAAAACACTCAGCAGTCAGGCAAAAAATACAATAAAAATCATCAAGTTGGATAATAAATAACAACTGGCATCATGTTTGCTTATTGCGCTCAAACGTCGCTAATGAAGGAACTCACCATGACGAATAAAGCGCTTTCAAAGAAAACATTTCAGACCGCATTGCTGGCTGCTAGCCTGTTACTTTCTATCAACGCGCAAGCTGGCCTGATGGTCAGTGAGCAAGATGATTATGTTGATTTTGATAAAACCAACCCGGTGTTACTGACATTGGAAGAAGGCACCAACACCATCAGCGGCGTCGCCATCAACTTCGATGGCCGTGCGGTAGACTACGACTCTTTTATGTTCGAAATTCTGCAAGGTTTTAGTCTGAAAAGCATTCTGTTCAGTGCTTTTGCCGAGGCGCCTGCCGATTCGACCATGTCAGCCAGTTATCAGCTGGTCAAAGCATCCAAAGCGGGTCTTGCGGAAGATGTGATCAGTGAGAGCAATGCAGACTTGTTGAGCTGGGATACACAAAATTTATTCACCGACATCGCCGGGCTAGGCGCTGGTATTTATGGTTTTCATACCAGTGAATACCAGAAAAATTTTGAAGGCCGCCGCTGGCGTTATACCCTGGAGTTTGAGGTAGAGGCAACAACCAGCCCTGCGCCAGTCAGTGCGCCTGGGCCACTGGCACTGATGTTTGGCTTTGCCGCTTTGTTACTGAAGCGTCGTCGTAAAGTCTAAAAAATTTGCCAGCGACTGTTGCAGCAATGGCCGTTGCGCAGCAGTCGCAGCCAACAGATCAAAATACACCACAGGTCCGCGCTTCGCTGCCGGTTGTGCACAAAGTTCAGCTTGCAATTCAATGCATTGCGCCACCTGGTCAGTTTGCAGCACACACTGACCAAAATTATCGAACACGACCCAATGTTGATAACCTTGTTGCTCTAATCGGTGTAAAGTTTGCTGATAACCTTGCTGCTGCGCTGGATTATCACATTGGTATTCAAAAAACAGCAGTGGCTGTTCACGGCGAATGACAGCACTGGCTGAATCCAACACATCATAATCAAAGCCATCCACGTCAATTTTCAGTAGCGACACCCCCACCGCGGGCATTTGACTCAGTATTTGATCCAAGGGCGCAGATTGTAATTCAGCCACTGCCACCGGCAGCGCCTTGCGCGTGCCAGCACCACCGCTTAACACCGCATGCTGCACCTGCAACCCCACCAATGCCTGACAACTGCGCAAATTAGCGGCTGGGCATTGTTGCTGTAACAGCGCCAGATTGGCCATTAAATAACGGCTAAACAATGGATCGGCTTCAATAGCGACAATATCAAGGGCCGCATTACCGCTTAAAAGCGCCGCCACACTATCGCCACAATTGGCGCCAACATCAATCACCCGGCTGCCGGCGGGCAGCACTTTGGCCAGCACCGGCAGAAATTGATCATAACAAGGATACTGCGCCTGATAACGCGGTAACGCGTGCTCCGGCGGCAGCGCCAGCACAAAAGGACCAATGGGGTACTGATAATCATGGCGTAATAATCTAAGCCACAAAGCACGCGCCTGTAACCGACATTTTAATAACAAAGAGCGCACAGACCACATCCGGTAACACCTATTTTTTTAAAACGAACAATGAAAAGCGGCTTGATTGCACCACAATTTAGCATCATGCCTGGCGCAATGGCGAATCAGCACCACAGCGCACATGGGTTGAAGCCTGATCTCTCAATGTGACAGTGCCAATCGCCCGCAGTTTCTGGTCACTGTGTTCGCAAGCCGATAGCCCTCTGCCAACCCTGAGCATCCAGCTAAAATCCGATGCCGGAATCAACAGGTATCAGCTTTAGGCAAGCACATCGCCGGGCGTTACCCGCTTTTTAGGCCGGGCTTTACGCTGTTGTTTACTCACGATATTCACCAGTTGTAAGAATTTCGGACATTCGAAATGACTGGGAGCGCTACAAGCGGCCACATGACGTAAACCATCACACATCGACTGTAACTGGGCAATTTTTTGCTGCAATTCATCTGCTTTTTTTAACAGCAAAGCACGATCAATCTGCGGTCCTTCCGCCGTGAACATGGCCGCAATCTCATCGAGCGAAAAGCCGGCATTTTGTGCCAGCGTTATCAACGCCAGACGCTGCAACACCTCAGGCTTAAACAAACGCCGTAAGCCGCGGCGGCCATGAGACTGTACCAAACGTTTTTCCTCGTAATAACGCAAGGTTGACGCCGGGATGCCAGAGCGTTTACTGACTTCAACAATATCTATCAAGTGGATCTCCACAGGCTGTAATCAGATCACTTTGCTGGTTGGAAACAGCCAAGCCGGAATGAACACCATAAAAAAAGCGGCTTTGCTATTGACTTCAAGTCGACTTGAATTTGTATGCTAGGACAAATACAACACAAAAGGAACTGATGATGGATGCAAATTTTTGGCGGCAAAAGTGGCTTGAAGGTGATATTGGTTTTCATCAAAGCCAGGTCGAGCCGGCCCTGGTTACCTATTTACCTGAATGTAAGCTGCCGGCGAAGGCGCGGATTTTTCTGCCGTTATGCGGTAAAACCCTGGATATGGGTTGGCTGCAACAGCAAGGTTATCAAGTGGTTGGCGCTGAACTGAGTGAGCTGGCCGTTGAGCAGTTTTTTCAGGCGCTTGGCGTTGTCCCTGACATCACCGAATATCCGTGTCATCTTCATTACCGCAGCACAGATATTGAGATTTGGGTTGGCGATTTATTCGACATCAACCGCGCCATGTTAGGTCAGGTGGATGCCGTTTATGACAGAGCGGCGCTGGTGGCATTGCCAGATCAAATGCGGACGCGTTATGCGCAGCACATCAGCGCTATTACAGCGCAGGCGCCGCAATTACTGCTTAGTTTTGTCTATGAACAGCAGCTCTATGCCGGACCGCCTTTTTCAGTGTCGGCAGACGAAATTAAACAACTCTATGCGGAGCACTACCGGCTGCATTTGTTGGCGCAGCAAACCGGTGGACGCCTAAAAAACCAAACGCCGGCCACCACCCAGTGCTGGTTACTTCAGCCCAAAGTCCGCACTGCAGACCACTAAAAAATACAATATAAATCAGTTAGTTAACCAATAAACCCGTAGGTCGGGCTTGCCACGAAGTGCGACCAGGCTTGCCTGGGCAGTCCGACAGGCCTGATTAAAAAACGGTTGCCCTGATGCCTGTCGGACTGCCCTGCAGCAAGGCAGCAGGTCGAGTCCGACCTACAGACCACTGAAAAATACAATATAAATCAGTTGGTTAAATGAAAAACCCGTAGGTTGGGCTTGCCACGAAGTGCGACCAGGCTTGCCTGGACAGTCCGACAGGCATTACAGCAAACTAAATCCGCCGCCGCAGCGCCTTGAGCAATAACCAAAACAACACTGTGATAGACCAGCCCAGCAGCGACATGCCGTAATCGCCCCAGTTCGATTCGCGGTGCGGGGTAAAAGACTGCACAAATTCATCAATGCCATAACACAGCGGGAACACCGCAAAAAAGGCGCATTGAAAACGGATTGAACGTTGATAAGCCCGGCTTAACACCCCGAGCGTCAGCGGCAGCAGCGCACCTACCCCAACATGCAGCACATGATCGCCGCCGATGGCGCGCTGCCAGGGTTTGATTAACTTAACAGTGTCCGGATTAGCCTGCAGTAACAGCAAAGAAATCACCGCCAGTAACACAAGCACAGCGATCACTTCTAACAGCAACAGTTTGATCGATTTGGTTTGCAAAATAGCTCAGTCCTTCAATGATCAGCGGCCATGTAACGATTAAATTACAATGCGAATTATTTTCAGCAGCATTTCAGACTTGCAGCTAGCCGGGCCCCAACTAATATCAAATTGTCTATACAAGCCCAGCGTCGATGGTTTTGCTATCCACCCGCCAGGCTGATACAACAACAAGCGGCCAAGTACCGCTTATTCGAGGCTCCAGCCGGAGTCAGTCATCAACATGAGGTGAAATATGTCATCGGACATATGTAAGTTAAATATCAATCACTTAATTGTTAGACCGACTGCATCCGGCACCGCTGTGATGCATGTCAATCACAACCTTAAAGGAGCTCGTTATGCAACCAAACATGAATCCGGGCCACCACAATAACCATCAGGGGCAGGCCCTCACCGATGAAGAAATTAAAGCGTTACTCACAGCACAACTGAATCAACAACCAAAACCGGCTGATAACCCGGAAGTTAGCCAGCCACTCTTGTTAAAACAGCCGTATGGCTATGGCGAAACCAGCGATAGCGATATTGCCGATTTACTCGATGATTTATTCTGGTAAGCAGTGATAGCGACCAAAAACAGCCGGAACTTAAGTTAAGCGCCGGCTTTTTTAAATTTTTCTTTAAGCAGTAACCAGGCAAAAGCACTATTGGTCGAAAGGTAACGCTTCCACATCCGAGTATATTGAAAAAATGAGAAAAATAATTTTCAGCATATTTTACAACCTTTACTAGAATAAATTTCTCTTTTCTATTTAATTTATCCAATAAAACCTGAGTTAAAATTCATATTATCAAAATCAAACAACAGCTCTAACAAACAAAATCTTTCTCATTATAAAAACAACACTAGCAGATGAAATAACAAAGAAAAAAACGAATACCGGAATTAAAAAAGAGCTGAAGTACAATTCATTTTTCTTCAATACAAAAAATAAAACATCAATAAGAATCGGATGCACAAGATAAATACCAAAAGTTTTATCTGATAGCTTAGTGCAGTAGTCACGTTTATTGAAAAAATCTGCATTTTTAAAAAAAACAATTATTGCAGCTGACATAACTGTTACGCCTAGACTCATGTAAGTGTAAAAGTATGCACCCCCACTGTAACTTAAAAAAGAAGATGATTTAAAAAAACCATACCCCAAAAAAACTACAAATACAGAAGTCAAAAATACAACGGAAAATTGAAAAGACTTTAAATTAATGTCAAAATCAAGAATAATTCGACCCAATAAAAAATAAGGCATGTATGCTATAAACCAAAAGCACCAAAATTCATACTGATGAAAAAGGCCTGAGGAAATTTGCATTATCAGCGACAGCATTAATGAAATTATAAATGTTGAAAGTAACACAACACGGCTCATTTTATCCAAAATAAATTTTATTAAAGGGGCAAATACATAGAATGGTATCAACATGTACAAATACCACAAATGGTAGTATGCAGATCCATCAAAAGCAGAATCTGTAATTTCTTCTAGAGTATGTTCAGTACCAAAAAAACCTTTAATTAAATTCCAGAATGAATAAAAAAATAGCCAGAAAATAAATGGTATAAGTATTTTCCAGGCTCTTTTCTTGTAAAAATCAACTGCACTAATTTTCCTATCACCACCTAAAACAAGCACTCCAGTGATGGTAATGAGCGCCGGGACACACCAACGAGAAAAAGAATTAAATAAATTAGCAATTGACCACTCGAGCGATGAAGTTGTAACCGAATCAAGATAAACTGCTGAGACATGAATGGTAATGACTGCAACTATTGATAAAAGTCTTAAATTATTAATCCAGTGAAACATATGATCCCTCACTTGGAAAATACAACGAGATTAGACAATTCATATTAAGTTCCAAAGAGTACTTACTAGTCACCAATCTAAATGCTTCGTCCCTGATAAAAGTACTTTCACTGTAGTTATCTAATATATGTCTGATCTTTTTATCGAGCTCTTCCTGATTTTTTACCGGAAACAAAAAACCATTTAAATTATCAGTTATTATCTCAGGTATACTGCCTACATCACTACATACACAAATCGCGCCGCTGTACATCGCTTCTAATATTACGAGTGGAAATGCTTCATAGTGGCTTGGCAGCACAAGAACTTTCGCCTTACGCATCAAATTATAAATTTCTGAACTAGGTTGCTGTCCTAATAAAGTCACATTTTCTGATAAAAAAACACTTTCAGGCTGCAGGAATACACGACCAGCAAGTACTATATTTTTATCCAAAAAATAATCCTGTTTCACAACCTGTAAAAGTTCGCAAATACCTTTTGCCACTTCAACTCGGCCAACAAATAAAAGATCGATATCTCTAACATTTTCGTCTAGATCTGATAAATTTGATTTTGGATCAACAGTTATACTGTTGGGAACCACATGGACATTCTCACTACATATAGTGGAAACCATCCAATCTTTCCAACTTTGCGATAAAACTACAATTCCCTTTGAATTTCTAAATGCTTCCCTAATTTTATTCTTGGAAAAATCATTTGATTTGGAGTAAAACTCTTTAAACATGCCACCATGTAAATGAATAAAATACTCATACCCTAAAATTTTATTAGAAAGGTATATTATTAAATACTTCCTATAAAAGCTATTACCAGAAGCAACATGAAATAAACATAAAACCTTTTCTTTTAAGAAAAATAATTTAATTAAGACAAAAAAACAAATAAATAATCGCAAAATTTTACGATATACATTAGCGCCACTAGTTTCAACTACTTCAAAAGGTATGTTTTTATTTTGGAAAAATAGAATATGATTTGAAACTACTGTGTGAATTCCACCACCACTCGAAGAGCCAGGTGAAAAAATTAATAATTTTTTATTCATTTTTGCGAAAACCACTCCAAAAATTACCCCATTCGAGATCCTGCTCATAATTTTCAAAGTTATCTAAACCACTTCCATGAGAAAATGTAAGTTCACCAAAATATACTTTTCCATCTACATTATATAAATCTACCCTTGTATAATCGAAATCTTCCGATAATTTTAAAGCTATTGGCAGCATTTGCTGAATTCGATCTACATCTTCAAAAGGTCTAAATTTATTTGGATACTTATTAACATACGGAAGAACTTCACCTTCCGTGTTATAAAATGTTCGGTTATGACCCGTAAATCTATCATAATCAACCTGTATTATAATTTTCAAATCACCATTTGAACGAAATATATGAAATTTATAATCTTCAGGTACGGATCCATTTTTATTTAGTATTAATTTTTCTGCGATAATCGTTGGGACAATTTTGTCGTACCACATTTCATCATGGTACTTTCCGTATTTTTTAACATATTGTTTTTTGATATCAAGGCATAATTTCTCCAAATTAATGTTATCAACATTTCTAACAAAAAAAATGCCACCAGAATTGTGATTAACTTTAAAAACACATTTCCCATGCTTCTCAAATGTGCTTTTAATTATATCAGGTGTAATATCAACCCCATGATAAACTAATGGAATAAGATATTGTTCACCTACTTTGCTTGCAACGTAATCCCTAACACCATACTTGTCTGCGCATAATACAAACAAATCGTTATCATCATACATTTTTCGGTAAGTGATCTTTTCATTAAACGTGGTTGGTGAAACTATGTTTGGAGTGTATTTGTTTCTTAAATAAAATTTAAGCTTTACACGAAAAACTAATGGTGTGAGACATAAAATCTCTTTAATCAAAGACTTTATCATAATTATCGTCTACCCTTTTCTAAAATTACATTGTGAATATGAGATAACAAAGATTCATATTCACCTGAGGGTTCCAAAGAACCAGCAACTAACTCATCTTTTCGCGTTAAAATGTCGAATAGTTCTTCTTTAGACTCAACAACATATACTCCTGGTGTGTTTTTAAAGCTTCTAGCTGTATGGAACTGGTGATCATTTCTATGCTCACCTAATTTAGCGCTACGTGGCAAAATTACGACTGGTTTACTATATTTTAGAGCTGTGAGAATTGAGCCCATTCCAGCATGAGATACAATAAAGTCACACTTAGTTACAATAGAAGAGAAATCTCGCGGTTCAATAGATTTTACACATTCAAAATATTCAGAATTTATGTTCGAATCACCAACCTGAACGGTTAATTGTGGGGGACTTTTCTCTAAACTACACCACTCATTAATATATCCAATTAATCTATCAAATGGCAATTGAGTTCCAACTGTTACAAGAATCATAAAATCCTCCCAACGTAGCGTACTTTACCAGATTCTAGATGTTTCCATTGCGTAAGAACTTCTGAGCAAAAATATTTTGCGATTCTCCCGGACATTGATACTTTTTCAGAATTTGCAATGCTATCAACCCATATCGTCTTTCTTCTTAGAATAGACCAGAATAAGCATGCAACAAGGCCAGGGGCTGCGCCTGTTGTGATAATAAGATCTGGCGAAAAATTCCTTTCAATAGATACAACTTCAGTAAAAACTTTAGCTATTTTATACAGGTCATCACGACTAAAATCTGTGACTTGATAATACTTAAATCCAGAAAAGTCGTCTTCAATATGATTATATGTAGAACATATTCTTACATCAGAAAAATTTAATTTTGTAAAAATACGCTGCAACTGTATCCAGTGCCCCCCGGAAGAGGAAATACAAAGAACTTTCATATAAATCTCACTTAATTTTTTCTCATAGAATAAGAAACCACTAAAAAACTGTATAAAACCAGATATGTGTTAAAGACTATTGGCGACTGTAATGACAGTAAAAACAGATATAAAATTATAAAAACTAGCCATTTGTTTTGTTTAGAAATTCGAATCAAATAATAAAACACAGACACATAAAGAAAAAAACCTAAACTGCCATATTCTGAAAATATTTTCGGCCAGAATGTATCTGTAAGATAACGAGCACCATCAAACCACCATAGATTAGAAATACCTGTAAGATCATAGTATTGATAGTTCCCAACTGACATATGAGAAGCAAAATTACCTGCTCCTATTCCATTAATATAGTTCTGTGAAAAAATATCAAATGATGCAATATACATGGCTGTCCTCGGATCATAATCCTGATCTAGGTACATTTGTTCAAAGAAAGAAAAGTATATAAAAGAGCCGTACAGAATAAAACTTGTGAGTAAAAGTATAATCAAACTGCCAAGATACCAGAACCTACCGCATACATAAAATACAATCAGTAAAGAAAAAAATGTTAAAATTTCGAATCGCTGAAAACTAAGAATGAGAAATAGTAAAAGAATAAAGCAAACTGAATACTTTACTTTTGCTTTAACCTTTAATGAAAACAAAGCAACAATAGATGAAACACAATAAAGCGCCAGCTCGCCAGGGTGAACAAAAATAGAGCTAAACCTGTGGTATTCTACTTCGCCAATATAATATGTTGCAATATAATCACCTAGAAGTATTGACTCATATGTTTGATTCAATAATAACTCGAACAAGAAAACAGCTATAACCAAGTAGAAATAATATATAAAAAATCTATCTGAGTATTTGTTACCTTCATACCTAGTTAATACAATTGCAAAGAAAGATAGCAAGAAAAACTTTATGTCTAGTACTAGTTGTGTAAAACTAAAATCGTTTGTAATGCTTATGAATACTATAGACACAACAAATAGCGAAAAAATTCTATCGTATTTAGATATAAATATTAGTGGTAGTAATAGTATAATTAATTCGTCAAAATTTTTAAGCAAAGGATACAATGAAAATCTATAAATAAATTCAAAAGATGCTATGACCGCTAAGAATAAAAGTGAATAATTAATTTGGACTCTATTTATATACATATTTATTTCCCATATTTAAAGAGACCAATCCTCGTAGTAAACATATCATGCAGTATAGGCACCAAAAAATAAGTATGTTAATGTAATCTAGCAGTTCACACGCTAATAACGAACATATGAAGAACACCAAATTTATTTGGAGGTTTTTTCTTTCAATACCTCTTTTCACACATAGCATTGAAAATGGAAAGCTTAAAATTGAAAATGTACAAGAAATATAAAAAATAGAAAAACAAGCTAATTCAACATTCGTGAACTTATAGTCATAAAAAAAATTAGCTGTGTAAAAATAGATTGGCAGTGAAAAAATACACGCAACAGTTAAATAAGCACACTGATTTCTCATTTTAAGATAGAAAATCGCTTCGCTTTCACTTTCCTTATCTGAAGCAAGATAATTAATAGAAAAGTATCGGAGTACGAGAAGAAACAACGAAATAAAAACTGCACACTGAGTCAGTGATATTATGAATAAATCACTTACTTTTGATTCTACAGTCTTTATAACAAAAAAAGGAACAGATGCAGTAAGAAAACCTGTGGCTCCATATGTAATAATAGATTTCAATTCATCAAATATATTGTTGATTGGTTTCTTTTCAAAATTAAAATAAGTGCAGATAGGAATTACACACATGAACACTAACCACTCAATCCTAAAAATATCAAAACATGACAATACAAGTAATGTGAAGTAATACCCTTCAAGAATTAATTGTTTGATGATAGGTTTGTTATTGTATGCCTCACTTCTAGCAATTTGATAAAAATGAAAATATATAAAAATATAGCTACTCAGAAGACCATGCTGCAGGTATAAATACATAGCACTTGGTATAGACAATAAAACATATGAAATCAATAAAGTATTAGTTCTTCGCCCAAGAAAATAAAAACTTATACCAGAAGAGAAAAGTATAAATAAAAAATTTGAATTCACATATGATTCAATATAATTCTTTGATAAGACTTCATTGAAAATGAATGGAATAAAAAAAACAATAAAAAGTCTATGAAAGCTTGGCGAAAAATTTAGCAGCAACTTATTGAGTACGCTTACTTGCATGTAACTTTTATACTCCATTATTCACATTTTATACTTATGATATATTAAATTCGCACCAATGAATGAGGTATCCGTGACATATGTGATAAAAATTCATCTTCTATGTCCGGAAAATTCAACCAAGATATTCGCAATTAAACCTGATTATAATCACATAAAAATTTGGTATTTTATTTCCGATTGAACTAAGTTACAAATCTACTTATTTCATCAATAAGTTTAGTTTTTGGTTAAAAATTTATACACTTGTTTAATAGATAAACATTCGCAAAAGTCTGATTGACATCCCCTGCTTGCATTGGAAAGTAGTTTTAATTGCCAGTACGGTAGGGCGGGCCTCCGCAATGGCGCTAATAAAATCTTCCAGCTTTTCCGGCTGGTTATTGCCAATATGAAACAAGCTGTCATCAGGATTCGAAAAAAACCGACGATCGTAAATCGGGTAATTAATCGCTACCAAATAAGTCGCGGGTATAAATCTTCGTTTTTACATCTTCCAGCTCTGGCACCATCCGATTACTTACAATCACATCACTGATGGCTTTAAACTCGGCTAAATCTTTAATCACCCGCGAATTGTAAAAACTATCTTCTTCCAACACAGGCTCAAACACGACAACTTCGACCCCCTTGGCTTTGATGCGTTTCATAATACCCTGAATACTGGACGCGCGGAAATTATCTGAGCCCGCTTTCATAATCAGCCGGTAAATACCGACGACCTTTGGTTGCCGATTTAAAATTGAAAAAGCAATATGGTCTTTACGGGTGGTATTAGAATCGACGATGGCTTGTACCAGGTTGTTCGGCACATCATCAAAATTGCGTAATAACTGCTTGGTATCTTTCGGCAAACAATAACCGCCATAGCCAAAAGACGGGTTGTTATAGTGGTTGCCAATACGCGGGTCTAAGCCAACACCTTCAATAATTTGCCGGGTATTTAAGCCATGCGTTTCTGCATAGGTATCCAGCTCGTTAAAAAACGACACCCGCATGGCCAGATAGGTGTTGGAAAATAACTTCACCGCTTCTGCTTCGGTGCTGTCAACAAACAATGTTGCCACATCTTGTTTCACTGCACCTTGTGCCAGTAAGCCGGCAAAAATACGAGCGCGCTCAGATTGCTCGCCAACAATAATGCGCGACGGGTATAAATTGTCATACAGCGCTTTGCCTTCACGTAAAAACTCAGGCGAAAACATCAGATTATTACAGCACAGTTTTTGCTTGATTTTTTTGGTGTAACCCACTGGTACTGTGGATTTAATCACCATCACTGCAGTTGGATTAATAGCCATCACGTCCTGGATCACAGCTTCCACCGAGCGGGTATTGAAGTTATTGGTGACTGGGTCGTAATCGGTTGGTGTGGCTATCACCACATAATCAGCGCCGAGGTAAGCTTCGTGTTTATCAGTGGTGGCGCGAAAATTCAGCGTTTTATGTTGCAGATAATGTTCAATTTCAGTGTCGACTATCGGAGAAATTTTTTGATTCAGCTTATCCACTTTGGCTTGGATAATATCAAGCGCCACCACTTCATTGTGTTGGGCTAATAAAATAGCATTCGAGAGGCCTACGTAACCTGTTCCGGCAATAGCAATTTTCATTTTTTAATTTACCTTTTCACAATGCACGAGCTGGGCCCGGGATTTATCTTAATGATTATCCATCGCGACTGTTGGACTGCCGCTTCGCGTCGAGTCCGACCTACTTTTTTAGTTGCGTTCAACCTACTTAGTTGTTTTTTTTATGTGCCTACAGGTTTTACCATGGCTACCGCAGACCCTGTTACACAGTGCCTGAATACTAAAAGTATGACCGCCACTAAGTGCGTGGCGGTCAGTTAGATGAAGGTTTTGGCTTTGATAGCGTTCGGTAACAACGTCAAAAGCGGAATGCTGGATTATTCCGCCAACAGTTGTTGTAATTTTTGTTTAAACTCAGCGCCGAAATTGCTACGCAGTGCATATTCTGCGTTGGCAATGGCATAACCCAGCTTATTGCCGCAATCATGCGATTTACCTTTGATATGGTAAGCTTCCAGCGTTTCCAGCAAGCGTAACTGATGCAAACCGTCTGTCAGCTGAATTTCATCACCGGCACCTGGTGGGGTAAATTCCAGTAAATCCCAGATGGTTGGTGACAAGACATAACGGCCGGTAATAGCAAAATTGCTCGGTGCTTCGTCCAGATCTGGTTTTTCCACCATATCGGCAATAGTGGCGTTTTCACCTTGCGCTAAGCTGGCACCGCTGATATCGACCACCCCATATTGATTGACTAACTGATGAGGGACTGGCTCCACCATAATCTGACTATGGCCGGTTTCACTATATCTTTTGATCATCGCCGCCAGATTGTCTTTTTTCAGATTGGATTGGTATTGATCGACAATCACGTCTGGTAATAACACAGCAAATGGGTGGTTTCGCACTACGGGGCGGGCACATAAAATGGCATGACCTAAACCCAGCGCCTGCGGTTGGCGCACCGAAATAACAGTGACGTGTTTTGGCGTAATATTACGAACTTCTTCCAGCAGTTGCCGTTTAACCCGTTTTTCCAGCGCGGCTTCTAATTCAAAGCTGGTATCAAAGTGGTTTTCAATGCTGTTTTTTGAAGAATGCGTCACCAGCACAATTTCAGTAATACCAGCGGCAACCGCTTCTTGTACTACGTATTGGATCAATGGCTTATCTACGACAGGCAGCATTTCTTTTGGCATGGCTTTGGTGGCCGGTAACATCCGGGTTCCTAAACCTGCAACTGGAATAACGGCTCTGGTGACTTTGTGATCGTCGTCAGCACGACGACCAAATTGAGATTGCTGAATTGGCGACTTGACCATCTACTCTGTCCTGTTCCACTGTGGAGAATTAAAACCTATGGAACCGCATGTCAGCATTGTGAAGCACTGCAGTTCCTTCTACAGAAAATATGTTGCCATCTGGCATAAAACAGCTTGGCAATTGCTGCGCGCTGTAGATCCCACCCTTGGAATGAAGCCGCATTTATACCGTTTTTTCGGTTTTGATGCAAATTACATTTTTATGGCAAACGTCATCCAGCCGCCATCAGCCGCGGTTTTTGTTGGCAAAACTGCAGGCTAAATCAATGATTCACAGTGTTATTATTTGATGTGCTGTTAAGGGCTATGCTAACCTCACGCACAGATGCTGCCAGCGGTTGTTTGAGCTGTGCTGGTTAGCTGGATCGCTGCTTGTTCCGGAGTTTGCCATTTTAAAACACAGTTTTTGGTCGGTATTGGCCCTATTCTCGCTGGCCCTTGGCGCTAACTATGCCGATACCACTTTTACTGCGGCTTTTTTCGCTGACGTTGAACAACGGTACGGTGCGGCTGCGACTGACCGTTTTACCGCATGGCGTGATTTGATCAAAAAAGGCAGTGCTGCCAGCGATTGGGACCGAGTTCATCAGGCCAATCAATTTTTTAACCGCAAGGTGGCGTTCAAATCAGATGCAGAGCACTGGGGCAAAGTCGATTATTGGGCCACACCGGTAGAATCACTTGGTACTGGTGCCGGCGATTGTGAAGACTATGCCATCGCCAAATACTTTACCCTGCGGGCTATGGGGGTGGCTGACGAAAAACTCCGTCTGATGTATGTGCGCGCTTTGTCGGTGAACGAACCGCATATGGTGCTGGTGTATTTTGAAAACCCACAGGATTACCCGCTGGTGCTGGATAATATGGATCCACAGATTAAACCTGCCAACGAGCGGACCGACTTGCGCCCGGTGTACAGCTTTAACGCCAGCGGTTTGTGGTTAGCCAAAGCCAATGGCTTGGGCCGGCGGGTGAAAGACAGCAGCGGCATCACCAGTTGGACCGAAGTGATGAATAAAATTGAGCAAGGGTTGTAACCTCTCATTGAGGTTCGCCGTAGGTCAAAGACGGCCGTAGGTCGGACTCGTGAAAAACTTTCGTAGGTCGGACTCGACACGGCGAAACGCCGGGGCAGTCCGACAAGTGCAACGAATAAAGGTCACCGCCACAAATGTTGGGTTTATAAATGGTTGATGGCCAATGTTGGACTGCCGCAGCGCCTTGCGCTACGTCGCACTTCGTGGTGAGCCCAACCTACTGATTTATATGAAATTCATCGTAGGTCGGACTCGACACGGCGAAACGCCGGGGCAGTCCGACAAGTGCAACGAATAAAGGTTACCGCCACAAATGTTGGGTTTATAAAATGGTTTATGGCAAATGGTATTTAGTTAACAAAGTGTCCTGTCACGGATAAAGGCCGAAACGATGAGCACAGAAAAACAATTGCAACACCGCCCTTTTAAAGGTGGCATCGCGCTTAGCACTCAGCTCAGTGTGCTGTTACTGCTACTGGCAATTATTACTTTTGTTGCCACAGTGCTGGTCAGCGCCAATCATATGCGCAGCTATCTGGATACTCAGTTATCGCGTACGGCGCTGGATACCGCCAATAGTCTGGGGTTGTCGATGTCGCCGCATCTGGCTGAGCAGGATACCGTGATGGCGGATACCATGGTGTCCGCCATTTTTGACTCCGGCTATTATCTGCAAATTAAATTTACCGCGGCCGATGGCAAGGTGGTGTTTGACCGCAGCAATCCGCTGCAGGTGCAAGGCGTACCCGACTGGTTTATTCACTGGTTTGCGCTCAACCCGCCGGTAATGACGTCTGAAGTCAATGACGGCTGGCGTATTGCCGGGGTGTTGTCAGTACAGGCGCATCCGGGTCATGCCTACAGCAGTTTATGGAACCACGTCAAAGCGGTATTCTGGGCCAGTTTGTTTATTTGTCTGGGGGCGCTGGCCGCTGTCCATCTGCTGCTGCTTGCGGTGTTAAATCCGCTGAAAGATATTGAGCGGCAAGCCTCACAATTGGCGGAAAAACGCTTTGAACTGCTGGATTACCTGCCGCTGACCAAAGAACTGCGCGCTGTGGTTTATGCGCTCAATCATATGGTTGGTAATGTGAAACGCAGTTTTACCGAGCTGACCGAGCGGGCTGAACAGCTGAATCAACAAGCTTATCTGGATCCGCTGACGTCACTGCCAAACCGGCGGGCCCTGGCGCAGTCTTATGCCAGCCTGCAGGCTGAACCAGGTGAAGATGGCAACGCCTTGTATTTAGGGCTTATCGCCCTGCCCTCGTTAAAAGAATTAAACGACGCAGCAGGTTACGCCAGTGGCGATGCCTATGTCGAAAAAGCCGGTACTTTATTGCAGGCGCAATTAAAATCTTTGCAATGGTCGCAGCTGTTTCGGATCGGCGGCTCGGAATTTGCCATTCTGGCCAGGCTGGGTGCCACCACCGCAGTTGAATTTGATGCGCAGTTGCGCCAGTCCTTTGAAATTGCCAATAGCGATGCTTACCCGCATGGGTTTGCCAGTCTGGTGTTACTGCCGGTGCAAGCCGGTGCCGATTTAAGCAGTAGCTTAAGCAGGCTGGATGCAATGCAAGCCAAACAACAAGCCGCCGTGATGCCAATTCTGGATTTTCAGCAAGAAAATCATCAGACCTTGCATTCACGCTCTGAATGGCAGCACATTCTGCACCGTTTCACCCGCTCTGTGATTGCCGACACTGCGGCGAGCGATTACAGCACCGAGCTGACCTTGTCTGATGAAATGGAAAAGATGTTTGATCTGGTGCTGCAGCCGGTCTATCAGCAACAACAAATTCTGTATGTCGAAACCTTTATTAAATTTAATGCCGATGGCAAACAACTGGCTTCTTCCGACGTCTTTGCCATGGCAGAGCGGCTTGGGGTGTCGCTGTTGCTGGATAAAGCGCTGGTCACTTATATCCTGTGCAAATTAAAACATCACAAGAAACAGTCCTTTGCTATTAACTTAAGCAAAAGTGCGTTTCACGACAAACATTTTGTCCGCTGGCTGACCAACACCCTGCGCGCCAATCAACAGCAATTGCCAGCCTTAGTGTTTGAAGTGAACGAACAGGCGACCCTGGGTGCTATCAGCTCGGCGGCGGAGTTCTTTAATGCGGTGAAACAAGCCGGTGCTCAGGTTGCTATTGAAAGATTCGGCGCTAGCTTCAGTTCTTTCCGCTATTTGCAGGGGCTGAATATCGACTTTATCAAGATTGATGGCAGTTATATCCGCGCTTTACAGCAGCCGGATACCCGCTTTTTTGTCCAGACCATGACGCATATTTGTCACGGAATTGGGATAAAAGTAATAGCGCCTCAGATTGAAAGCGCTGATATTGTGCAGATATGTCATGAAATTCATATCGATGCGGTGCAGGGGCGTGGTTTACACGCGCCGGTTGCGTTCGAAAAAGTTTCACAAAATAATGACTGTGTTTTCGACATAAATCAGGTAGAATCCTAAAATCTTTGTTGTAATCATTTGTTGTGCGAGGAATGCATATGAAATTAGTAAAAATCGCCTTGGTGGCTGCTGCTTTACAGCTGACAGTTCCGGCAGTGTCTGCGCAGGAAGCATCGACTGACGTTGCCACGATGTTTGCAACAGCTCAAGGCAAAGGCCAGTCAATCAAAGACTTCGTTGCCGAAATGACAGACATCAAAACATGTAGCCCGGTATTAGCAGAACAAGTTGTTGAATTCGCACTTGATTTCGCTAAAAACGATCCAGCTCTGGTAGAAGATATTTTAAAAGCCACAGCAACCAGCTGTGTTGATAACGACACAGTCACTGCTTACGCTGTTGCTTCAGGTATTGACCCGACTTTAGTTGCTAACGCGCTGAATACTGCCACTGCCGCTGGTGGTGCACCAGGTGCAGGTGCTCCGGGTGCTGGTGCAGCTACAGCTGCTATCGCTCCGGCGCCGGCTCCAGGTGGAAACGGTATCGGTGGTGGTACTGGTGCAGGTGTACCGGAAGCCGCTTCAGTTAACTAAGTTTTACCCTGAGTTCGAAAAAACCTCCTCCCCGGAGGTTTTTTTTCGGCTATATGTCAGGCCAAGCAGCGCTCTCATTGTTGCCAAGGAATATGTATGTCAAAAAAAGTTTATTGTCTGGCTCAGTTTCTGCCAAAAGCCGGTAAAGAAGCTGAATTATTTCAAGCGTTACAAAGCTTAGAAGCGAACACTTTGCGTGAAGATGGCTGCCTGCAATATCGGGTTACCCGGCAAATCAGCAGTCCTTTTGCGCCAGGGAAGAGCTTTCCACTGCTGTTTAATGAAATCTGGGCCGATTTAGCTGCCTTTGAAGCCCATTGTCAGCGCCCGCAAATTCAGCAGTTTTTTGCCCGTTATTGCACTGCCGAAGATGGTTTGGCGGCAGACTGGAATGTCTGTATTTATACCGACGAACCGGCAGACTTTGACGCCCCGGTGCTGTAACAGCATTGCTGCTGGTGTGTTGATCAGCTGAAAATTGGCAGGTTGAGTCCGACCCACCAAAATCACATACAAATCAATTGCTTGAAATTAAAACACCCGTAGGTCGGACTCGATCCGGCTTGCCGGAGCAGTCCGACATGGCGTGATGAATAAAGATTGCCATCAGCAATGTCGGACTGCCACAGCGCTGCACGCCGCGTCGAGTCCGCCTCACCAAAACCCCATAAAAATCAATCGCTTGAAATTGACGCACCCGTAGGTCGGACTCGACCAGGCGACGCCTGGGCAGTCCGACATGGCGTGATGAATAAAGATTGCCATCAGCAATGTCGGACTGCCACAGCGCTGCGCGCCGCGTCGAGTCCGACCTACCAAAATCAAATACAAATCAATCGCTTGAAATTAAAACACCCGTAGGTCGGACTCGACCAGGCGACGCCTGGGCAGTCCGACATTCGTGGTTGCAAGGCTAATAAAACCAGCCCAGCCATTGCTGATACAGCGGTATGCCAATCAGCACATTAACCGGAAAGGTGATGCCAAGCGCCGCTAGCATGGCCAGACCAATATCAGCACCTGGAACTGCCACCCGAATAGCTGCCGGAGCCGCGATATAAGACGCACTGGCGCAGAGTCCGGCCAGCACCAGCGCACTGCCCTCTGGCAATTGCAGCAATAACGCCGTGGCAATACCGGCCCAGGCCAGCACAAAAGGCGCCACTACCGCAAAAATCATTAAGCGCCAGTGCTGCCATGGCATCGGTGAACAAGCGCGGGCGGTACAAAGGCCCATTTCCAGTAAAAACATCGCTAACATGGTTTTAAAGCCACCCAGCAGCACAGGTGCTATCGGAGCCATGCCTTCAGGGCCGTAACAATAGCCAATCAAAACCCCACCGCCGAGCAGCAGCACACCGCGGCTGGTCAGTGACTCCCGCAAAATACCGCCAGCACTGCCCTGTCCCGTCAGACGCCGGTGCAGCCATAGCATAACCACAATGGCCGGTAATTCCAGCAACACCAGATACAAGGTGGTTTCGGCATTCAGCGGTAAACCGGCTTTTTCTACCAGCGCCAGCACTACTGCAAAGGTACCGGCACTGACCGATCCATAATGTGCTGCCACACTGACCGCATCATCCAGCTTTAATTTCACCACTTTTTGCAACACGACAAAACACAACAGTGGCAACACAAACCCCAAACCGACAATTGGCAGCAACTGCAGCAGCATCCGTTGTTCAAACTGACCATGTAACGCCAGACCACCTTTTAATCCCAGCACCAGCATCAACAAAATAGACAAGGTGTCATAGATAGATTGCGGCACTTTTAGATCCGACTTTAACAAGCCAGCGGCCAGCCCCAGCATAAAAAATGCAATCACAATATCCGGCATCATCAAACCTCTTCTCTTTACAATCAGCAGCAGCTTTTTCTGCGACTGCTTTGCTGGTTGGCGATTATCGGCGGAAAAAGGTATATTGGATAATTAATTATTGGCCACTCAGGTATAGATTATTATCTATGGATATTCGCCATCTTAGTTTTCGGCTGCTACAGGTGTACCTGCATGTGGTGCAAACCGGCTCCGTCTCGGCCGCAGCCAGAGCCTTACATCTGACCCAACCAACAGTGTCGCTGCAACTGAAAAAACTCACCGAAACCGTTGGCGAACCTTTGCTGGAACACCGCGATCAGCAGATGGTGCCTACCCATGTTGGCCGGGCTTTATACCAGGCCGCTGCCGACGTATTGGGCCGGTTTGATGATTTTTCGCTGTATTTAGAAGAAGCACGCAGTGGTCAGGTTGGGCAACTCAGTATCGCGATTGTCACCACCGCCAAATATGTGATGCCAAGGATCCTCGGTGGCTTTTACCGGCTGTTTCCCAAAGTCAATGTCACGCTGAATATCGGCAACAGAGCCCATATTCTGTCGCGGTTTGAACAACAACTGGATGATTTGTACCTGTTTAGTCATCCGCCGAGCGGCCAAACCACCCAGGCCGTGCGCATTTTAAAAAACCCGTTACAACTGATTGCGCCCGCCGATCACTGGGCGGTACAACAACCGGATTTAACGCTGGCCCAGCTGAAAAATCAGCGTTTTTTAATTCGTGAACCCGGCTCCGCCACCCGGTTGATGTTTGAGTCCTGGTTAAGTAGCCAGGGCATGGATTTGGCCAATACCATGCAAATTGAAAGTAATGAAGCGATCAGGCTGAGCGTGGTATCAGGCTTGGGATTATCGGTGATCTCAGCCCATACCCTGCACCAGAGTCGCGAAGGTATTGCGGTGTTGCCGGTGGCAGGTTTTCCACTGGAAAGCCATTGGTATCTGGTGCGGCGCAAAGACCGCCGGATGCCGCATGCAGCCAGACAACTGGTGCAGTATATGGCAGAACATCTGCAGGATTGTGTGGAAGCTGAATGGATGCTGCCGGACATCACTCAGCTCAGCCAGCAGTTTTAGCGGATCTTTCGTCGGACAATAGGAGTCGTTATCCTGATGGCAGGCAACAACTTCTACAGTGATACGCTGTTCCTTTTTTGGCATATTATTTGCTATTTTTTGCAATAACCGCCGTTAAGGGAGTGGCAGCGATGAACATAGCAGCACTTAAACCAACATATTCCAACCAAGTTGCCTCAGGCAAGTTAGCCGATTTTAGTCAACGCAAACAACAACAAATTATTGAACAAAATGAAGCCGTGAAAGTGACAATCACAGGGCCACTTGTCTTTCCAAATCCCGACGATGATTCAGTTGGTTACGAGCTGTTAAAAAAATTACGAAATCCAAGCTTTGAAAAGCTGACAGGTTTGAAAAAATTAATGCAAGGCACTTTGGACCAGCGCCTTGGCCTCGACCGCCCCACGCTGGAACAATTGGAAGAAAAAATTGCAGAGTTACAAGAAATTGATCCCAGAACTGATGCTGAACAATTATTACTGGAGAATTTGTTAAAGGAACGGGCAGAACTGATTGCGAAAACTGCCCGCGAACTTGACGAAAAAGAACAAAGTACCAAGGCCGAAAAAGAACTTGAGAATAATTCAGTTTCATAAGTCACCTGAACTCAGATTAAGTAACAATTACAGTGCTTCAGCTCAGTTAATAAGTCGGGTTTAGCTCATTGAGTCTGAGTCATCGCCTTGTTGTGTGACCAACGACTACAACCCCAAATAAATGGCTGCTGAGCGCAATAAGCTGCCTTTCTTCTCGTTAACAGGCAAACTAGTCTTTTTGGCTGTTAGCAGGAGTCAACATGACTGATTTTCGCAGTGATACCGTCACCCAACCCACAGCCGGCATGCGGCTGGCCATGCAACAAGCCCAACTGGGCGATGACGTGTTTGGAGACGACCCTGCCGTCAATAGCCTGCAACATTTTGCCGCCAGTCAGCTCGGGTTTGAGCAAGCGCTGTTTGCCCCTAGCGGCACCATGACCAATTTAATTGCGCTGATGGCGCATTGCCAGCGTGGCGATGAAGCCATTGTCGGCCAGCAGTGGCATACCTATAAATGGGAAGCCGGTGGTATGGCGGTATTAGGCTCTATTCAGCCACAACCCTTGCCACATCAACCGGACGGCTCTATTGCGCTGCATGATATTGCTGCCGCCATCAAACCCGATGATGTTCATTTTGCCCGTACTCAACTGGTGGTGATCGAAAACACCACCGGCGGTCAGGTGCTCTCTGCCGATTATATGCGCCAGGTGGCAACTTTATGCCATGAGCGCAATCTGGCCTGCCATATTGACGGCGCGCGGATTTTTAATGCCGCAGTTGCGCTGGCAGGTCCGGCGGCAGATCCATGGCCGCTGGCGCGGCAGTTAGTGCAGGGTTACCATTCAATTTCTGTGTGTTTATCCAAAGGCTTAGGTGCGCCGGTGGGTTCATTGTTGCTCGGCAGTCATGACTTTATTGCCAAAGCACGGCGTATTCGTAAGATGCTGGGCGGTGGTATGCGACAGGCCGGTATGCTGGCGGCTGCCGGTGAATATGCCTTACGTCATCAGGTAGTCAGACTGGCCGAAGATCATCAGCATGCAGCACAGCTGGCTGCAGGCTTATCAGAACTGGTGCAGAGGCTGCAACTGGAGGCTGATTTTCAGCTAAGCCCGGTACAAACCAATATTCTATTTGCCGAATTGACGCCGGAATTGGCGACTTTTTACCAGCAGCAATTAGCAGAACAAGGTATTCTGTGCACCGCCGGTAGTTATGTGTCGGCCACAGGTGTTCGCACCCGGCTGCGGTTTGTCACCCATCTTGGGATCAGTGCTGCTGATATCGCACAGATGCTGCAACAATCGGCAGCTATATTGGCACGCTGGCGCTAAACCAGAGCATTGTTTTTTTACTGCCATCTTATTGTTAAAAGGTACTTATGCTGGGCTTTTTTGAACGACTGACCAACCCCTTTCCGGCGGCTGAACCCACGCAACCGCCACAAGGTTTATATGCTTTTTGCCGCCATTACAGCAAAGGCATGGAATGGCCACTGCTGTTGATGGCGATGTTGACGGCACTGATCGCTATTCTGGAAGTGTCTTTATTTGGCTTTATGGGTCAGTTGGTCGATTGGCTGATTGAAAAAGATCCAGCGACATTGTGGCAAACTGAAGGCTCTACTTTGCTGCTGATGGGTTTTCTGACGGCCATTGGTATTCCGCTGCTGATTTTGCTCCATGCCGCCATTATTCACCAAACCATTTTGGGCAATTTCCCGATGGCGATCCGTTGGTCGGCACACCGGTATTTACTGAAACAAAGTATTGGTTTTTATCAGAATGAATTCGCCGGCCGCATTGCCACCAAGGTGATGCAAACTGCGCTGGCAGTGCGCGAAACGGCGACAAAACTGCTCGATGTAATGGTGTATGTGCTGGTGTATTTTAGCGCTATGGTGTTTTTAGTCGCCGATGCTGATTTCCGGCTGGTGGCACCTTTATTGGTTTGGTTAGTGCTGTATATCTGTCTGCAATGCTATTTTGTGCCGCGGTTAAAAGATGTCGCCAGCCGGCAAGCTGACGCCCGTTCTGAAATGACAGGTCGTATTGTCGACAGTTACACCAATATCAATACCATTAAATTGTTCTCCCACACCAGTCGTGAAGCTACTTATGCCCGCGACAGTATGAATGTATTCCTGACCCCGGTTTATCAGCAAATGCGACTGGTGACCTGGCTGACCTTTTCAGTGCAGGCACTGAACTATCTGTTGGTGTTTGCCATTGGTGCGATGTCGATCTGGCTGTGGACTGAGCAGGCGGTCAGCATTGGTTCTATTGCCATTGCCGTCAGTCTGGCGCTACGGTTAAACGGCATGTCGCAATGGATCATGTGGGAAGTCAGTAGTTTATTTGAAAATATCGGCACAGTGGTCGATGGCATGGCGACGTTATCCCAACCACAGCAAGTGCAGGATGTGGCCGATGCCAAACCATTACAAGTCAGTGGTGGCGCTATTGAATTTCGCGATTTGTATTTTAACTATGGCAAAGTCAAAAGCGACAGTGGCAAAGCACCTGTGCTGGCAGGGTTAAATCTGCAAATTAAACCAGGTGAAAAAGTCGGTTTGGTCGGTCGTTCCGGCGCCGGCAAATCCACCCTGGTGAATTTGTTACTGCGGTTTTACGATCTGGAGCAAGGTAAAATTCTGCTGGATGGCCAGGATATTAGTCAGGTGCAGCAGGAATCGTTACGGGCCCAGATTGCGATGGTGACGCAGGATACATCGTTATTGCATCGCTCAGTGCGGGAAAACGTGTTGTATGGTCGACCTGATGCCACTGAAGATGAACTCAAAGCCGCGATTGTAGCTGCTGAAGCCGATCTGTTTATTGCCGAACTGACGGATCCGAAGGGTCAGAGCGGACTGGATGCGCAGGTGGGTGAACGTGGCGTGAAGTTATCCGGCGGCCAACGCCAGCGTATCGCGATTGCGCGGGTACTGTTGAAAAACGCCCCAGTGCTGATCCTGGACGAAGCCACTTCTGCGCTCGATTCTGAGGTAGAGGCCGCCATCCAACACAGTTTAAACAAGCTGATGGCAGGTAAAACTGTGATAGCGATCGCGCATCGCTTGTCGACTATTGCCGCGATGGATCGACTGATAGTGCTGGACCAAGGGCAAATTGTCGAACAAGGTAGTCATCAGGAATTGATCGCAGCCGGCGGTATCTACGCTCAGTTATGGGCGCATCAGACCGGTGGTTTTATCGGGTTGGATTAAACCATCGCTGGGTGCAGCGGTGCTGTAATAAATCGGCCATTTTCCCATGAGCCATGTTGCACGCCAGCGTTGGACTGCCGCTGCGCGTTGGGCGTCACACGTCGCACTTCGTAGGTCGGACTCGACCCGGCGAAACGCCGGGGCAGTCCGACAATCATAGTGGATAATTTTTTCTGCAAACTATGTTGGACTGCCGCTGCGCGTTGGGCGTCACACGTCGCACTTCGTGGAGAGTCACAACCTACGTTTTTTGAGTCCAGTCCGATATGGACAAGCTCAATTCAACCTAACTGTGGCGCGGATCTGTGCTCTGCACCGCCGGATGATTGGCAAAAGTTTGTAGATACTGTTGCAGCGCCGGATAAGGGCTTAAATCAGCCATTTCGCGGAAAATCAGCCAGTCCAACAAACTATATAAGCTCATGGCGAGATAATCCCATTGTTGCAACTGCCCTGCTTTCACTGCGGCCTCGAAATGGCTCAGGATTGCTTCAATACGTTCATGTTGCAGATTAAAAAACAGTTTATCGTCCTGAATATCAAAACCACTGCGCTTGCATAATAACAATTCCACTAAGGAGTCGTTGGCAGCGTTAATCAGCGTAAGTTGATTTTCTTGCTGCCAACTCAACGGAGGCAGTTGCAATTTCGCCGCCAGATAACGGTAAATCACGCCAGAGTCAAAAATGACCTGCTCACCATCCAGTAACATGGGTACTTTACGAGCCGGGTTGTGAGCAACAAGCACTGCCCTGTCTTGTTGTTCGAAAATATTCAGCGTGACAAACTCATAAGGTTGATCAACCAATAACATTCTGATCCGTCTGACAAAAGGTGATGGTCCCGAGCCAAAAAGTTTCATCGTTTCTCCTTTGTTGCTACACACCGTTGCTGACGATGCTGTGGTTAAAATTGTTGCTGTTGTTCTGTCGGCTGCTGATACACCGGTTCTGGCTGTTGATACACCGGCTCCGGCTGCTGATACACCGGTTCAGGTTGTTGATACACCGGTTCTGGCTGCTGGTACACAGGTTCTGGCTGTTGATACACCGGCTCCGGCTGTTGATACACCGGCTCTGGTTGTTGATACACCGGCTCCGGCTGTTGATACACCGGCTCAGGCTGCTGATACACCGGCTCCGGTTGTTGATACACAGGTTCTGGCTGCTGATACACAGGCTCCGGCTGCTGATACACCGGCTCCGGCTGTTGATACACCGGTTCTGGTTGTTGATACACAGGTTCTGGCTGCTGATACACAGGCTCTGGCTGCACCGCAGGCTGTGATTCAAGCACCGGTTCTGGCTGTTGATACACCGGTTCTGGCTGTTGGTACACAGGCTCCGGCTGTGCGGCAGGCTGTGATTCCAGCACCGGTTCCGGTTGTTGATACACCGGCTCTGGCACAGGGTCCGCAGCAGGCGGTGTTTCAATGACTGGTTCTGGTTGCTGATACACAGGTTCTGGCGCAGGGCCCACCGAAGGGCCCACCGAAGGCTCGGCTGCAGGCGGTGTTGTAATCACCGGCTGCTCTGCGTTTGGCGCTGTGATCTCAGTGGTATTGGCGGCATTGTCCACCGGCGTCGGCAAAGGTGCTAACGACTGACCATCAACCACGGAAGCGACTGGCTCAGACACTTGCTGTAAGCGGTCGCGATCAGGATCATAAGCTGTGCTGACGTCTGGTGCTATCGGCTGACCCTGACTCTCGATGGTATTGCCGCTAACCGGGTATTGCTGATTAATAAGTTGATCGGAAGGCACACTGACCTGATGTTCAGAACGTTGTTCTGCCGCCCAACGTCTGCGTTCACCGACATCATCCAATCGAGGATCTGCACCATAATATTCGCGGGTTGGCTGGTAACTGGTGTGATAAACCACGCCATGGCGGTGCTGCGGATTATGCCGCCAGTGCCGGCGTTCTTCATGGCGGATAATATCGTCATAATGGTAATAATGGCTGGGTCTGTGATGATGATTAATCACCACAATTTCACGTTGCGGCCAGTAAAAAGTAGAAAAATAGAAGCTGGTCGACACCCTGGCGCCACCTCCCCAGTAGACATAACTGCTGCCGCCATAAGGACGGCCATAGGGCCAGTGAATGGGCGGATAATCGTGCCACCACCAATCACCGTACACCACACGGGTGTCATAAACCGGGATATAGACCACTTCACGTTGTCTCGGCTCGATAATGATGACTTTTTCCTGCTCGCGCCGCGTTACTGTGATGTGTTCCTGATCTTTCAGGTGGCCGCTACTATAAGCTTTTTGCCGCAGGCTCTGCACTGTCGCCATCACTGCAGCTTGCTGAATTAAAAAGGCATCCCCCAGTTTCTGCGTCCAATCCAGTTCATTATTCATTTTGGTCAGCAAAGGGGGAAAAGCTACCAGCGCTCTGACACTGGGATCCCAGGCTTCATTTTCAGCCGCTTTTAATGCTTGCTCTGATGTCATGCCTGGTTTGCCGCTGAGCCAGCGGGTGGCTTTAATAATTTCCAGCGGATAAGTGGCGGCAATCAGCACATGCGACAACACCGTATCCGGATAAAGCGCCACCGGCGCCAACATTTGGTCAAGTTCAGCCTGACTGAATAATTTCTGACCAGCACTGGCTGTTTGCTGGATTGGCTTGCTGCTCTGGGACGGAGCTGTGGATTTTTTACTACTGCCAGCCGAAATGGTCGTGCTCTGACGCTGTTGCTCAGCCACAGCTTGAGGCAGTGGCAGCACCAAAGCCAGTGCTAAGGTTAAAGTAGAAAACTGCATTACCGGGCGTGCCATCATTCAACTCCTGCTGCATCTGCAGCGCGTCAGACTTCGGATCTTGCTGTAAGTTCGGCAGAACGCCAACTCTGTTGTCAGTTATGGCATGGCACAACTGAACGCATTCTGAATTTTCAGTCGGACTGAATCACCTGCATCAGTGCAAATACGACTTTTTGACCTTGCCGGCAAGTCAGGTTGCCAGCAGCACGTTCAGCCCTGCTTTGACTACCCCAGCAGTCAGTGTCTGGCATCCGGTAACCCACCATGGCCAGCCACTCAAGCGCGATGCTCTGGAAAAAAATCGACAAAAGCACCGACCGCAGCTTGCATGACTACGCAGTTTTATTGCATAATCAGCGGGCTTCATTTTTGCTTTATTGCTTCGGCCCATACATTTGTATGGGCTTTTTAATTTCTGGCTCCCTCAATTGAGGTTAATCTGCCTTTTCCCGCTGCGCAGATTGATCATCCTGACCAATCCGACTGGCCACAGCGCCGGTTTGCTGTTGGTATTTAGCATCTGTTCTTTTGTTATAAGGCCGGTCGGCTGGTCCGGTCATCAGTTCAAAATTCAGCGCACCAATTTTCATCCCAGGGCGCAGCGCCAATGGCAAGCGGCCGCTGTTGTAAAATTCCAGCACTATATTCCCCGACCAACCCGGATCAATCCGGTGTGCCGTGACATGCACCATCAAACCGAGCCTGGCTAAACTGGAACGTCCATCCAACCAACCGACGATATCGGCAGGTAAAGTAACAGACTCCAGCGTAATCGCCAGCGCCAGCTCACCCGGATGCAGGTAAAAAGCTTCATCATCCGCGAGCACCAGCTCATCACTCATCACTGAGTCCAACGCCGCCTGCACTTCTTCCCGCGGTCCGCTTAAATCAATAAAAGGCGCGGCATAAGCGGTAAAACTTCTGAATTTATGCCCCAGCCGGATGTCGACGCTGACACCGCTGATCATCTCAGCTGATGGTGTTGGCTCAATGCTGATTTTACCTTCCGTCAGGTAACGTTCGATATCACGGTCACACAATCTCATTTTTAATCGTCCGTCATCAATATTTCGGGTTGTTGTTCACTGATTTTTTTACCACGCCAGTATAAAGCGAAGATCACTTGTCTGGCTATTTTCCGATATATATCAGTACATTGTTGTTCATCGTCCAGAGCTATAGGCGCACCATCATCGCTGTGTTGCCGGATGGCTTTGGTCAGCGGCAACTGGCCAAGCACCGGCACCTGATAACGCTCTGCTAAAGCGACGCCACCGTCTGTGCCAAAAATGTCATCGATGTGACCACAGTGGCCGCACTGGTAAAAACTCATATTTTCAATCAAACCCAGCAGCGGAATATTCACCTGACGAAACATGCTGATGCCTTTTTGCGCATCTGCCAGCGCCACATCTTGTGGCGTGGTCACCACAATAGCGCCTGCCACCGGAATTTTTTGTGCCAGCGTCAGTTGAATATCGCCGGTGCCCGGCGGCATATCCACCACCAGGTAATCCAGCTCGGGCCACAAGGTTTCATTCAGTAGCTGCAATAAAGCCTGACTGGCCATAGGTCCGCGCCAGACCGATGCCGCTTGTGGGTCAACCAGAAAACCGATCGATTGCAAATAAATGCCATATTTATGCAGTGGCGACAGATGTTTCTCATCCGGTGAACTGGCTTTTGCACCACTCATACCAAGCATGGTCGGGATCGATGGGCCATAAATATCAGCATCGAGTAAACCTACTTTGGCACCTTCCCGTGCCAGCGCAATCGCCAGATTGACCGCCGTGGTAGATTTGCCCACCCCACCTTTACCGGAAGCAACCAGGATCACTTGTTTAATCTGGCCCAAAGTTGCCGGCACTGTGTTTTGATAACTCAATTGCAGTTCAGCACTAAAACCGCTTTGTTGTAAGGCTTGTAATAACAAGGGCTGCAATGACTGCATCGGAAAGGGTAATTGCAACTGCAATTGTTTGCCATCAAACTGCAGCGAGCTACAAAGCTCTGCAATGGCAACCGGCATCTCATCGGTTTGAAATTGTTGTAATACCAACAGCTCAGCTGCAGATAATTCAGCCTGATGGCCACCTGAGGCAGCCGCCATTTTATTTTTCCACCAGTTAAACATGCAGAAAACTCCAGAAAAAAAATCAACCAGCGTCAGCTTTACGTCATCAGCACAGAAATAACAGAGAAAATTGCCCGGCGTTTGGCTGGCGGGGTGCGCTTTAACGGCCGTTATTGTATCATGTTGTCATCTCTTTTCAGTTATTTATGCATCCAGAGTTAGATTTGATGACCCAACGTAAAATTTTGATCACAAGCGCATTGCCTTATGCCAACGGTCCTATCCATTTAGGCCACTTACTGGAATATATTCAGACGGATATCTGGTCGCGGTTTCAAAAAGCCCGTGGTCATCAATGTTATTACGTTTGTGCTGATGACGCCCACGGCACACCAATTATGCTCAAAGCGCAGCAGCTTGGTCTGACACCGGAAGCAATGATTGCCCAAACGTCGATTGAACATCAGGCCGACTTTAAAGAGTTCCTGGTCGGTTTTGATAACTACCACAGCACGCACAGCGAAGAAAACCGCGCTTTTGCCAGCGAGATTTATCAGAAACTGGATGCTGGTGGCTACATCAAGCGTAAGACCATCAGCCAGTTGTTTGACCCGGAAAAACAAATGTTCCTGCCGGATCGTTTTGTCAAAGGCGATTGCCCAAAATGCGGCGCAGTTGATCAAAATGGTGACAGTTGTGATGCCTGTGGCGCTACTTACAGCCCGACTGAGCTGAAAAACCCAAGGTCTGTGGTTTCAGGCGCGACGCCTGTGTTGAAAGACTCAGAGCACTATTTCTTTGATTTACCTGCTTTTGAGCAAATGCTGCAAGACTGGACCCGCGGTGGTTCTTTGCAAAGCGAAATGGCCAATAAGCTGCAGGAATGGTTTAAAGAAGGCCTGCAACAGTGGGATATCAGCCGCGACGCCCCTTATTTTGGTTTTGAAATTCCAGGCGCGCCGGGTAAATTTTTCTATGTCTGGCTGGATGCGCCTATTGGCTACCTCGCCAGCTTTAAAAACCTCTGCGATAAAACCGGCATCAATTTTGACGAATTCTGGCAGCTTGATTCCGCTGCTGAGGTTTATCACTTTATCGGTAAAGATATTATTTATTTCCATAGTCTGTTTTGGCCTGCGATGTTAGATGGTGCTGGCTATCGCAAACCAACCAGCGTGTTTGCACATGGTTTTGTCACCGTCAATGGTGCCAAGATGTCAAAATCACGTGGCACTTTTATCAAAGCCCGGACTTATCTGGAACATTTAAACCCGGAATATCTGCGTTATTATTTCGCCTCCAAACTCACCTCAGGCATTGTCGATCTGGATTTAAATCTGGAAGATTTCAGCCAGAAAGTGAACGCCGATCTGGTGGGTAAAGTGGTGAATATCGCCAGCCGTTGTGCCAGCTTTATCAGCAAAAAATTCGATAGCACCTTATCGGCTGACGTGGCAGAGCCAGAATTACTGGCCGAGTTTGTCGCGCAGGGCGAACTGATCGCAGCGTCCTTTGAACAACGCGAATTTGCCCGCGCCATCCGCGACATTATGGCACTGGCGGATAAAGCCAATCAGTACATTGACGCCAAAGCGCCTTGGGTACTGGCCAAAGACGAAACCAAACAAGTGGAGACCCATCAGGTCTGCTCTATGGGCATCAACCTGTTCCGGGTGTTAATGCATTATTTAAAACCGGTGTTACCGGCCATGGCGGCAGAAGTTGAGGCTTTCCTCAACATTGAACTGCGCTGGGATAACTATCAGAGCGCATTAACCTCGCATCAAATCAATGCCTTTAAGCCGCTGATGCAGCGGGTTGATCCGGTGAAAGTACAAGCGATGGTCGATGCCTCAAAAGAAAACCTGCAAGCTACGACAACGTCTTTGACAACGTCTACGACAACGGCAACGGCCGCGGCAGCGCCTGTCAAAGCTGCGGCCAAAGTGGCAGCAACAACCGAAGCCGTGACCGCCAGCAACGAGTATGAACCATTGGCACCCACCATTGCTTTTGATGATTTTGCCAAACTGGATCTTCGTGTGGCGCGGATTGTCAGCGCTGAGCATGTCGAAGGCGCCGATAAACTGGTGAAATTGCAACTGGATTTGGGTTTTGAAACCCGCCAGGTGTTTGCCGGCATCAAATCTGCTTATGATCCAACTGAGCTGACCGGTCGGCTGACGGTGATGGTCGCCAACCTGGCTCCACGCAAAATGCGTTTTGGCATGTCAGAAGGCATGGTGATGGCGGCAGGCCCTGGTGGCAGCGATATTTTCCTGTTAACACCGGATGATGGTGCGACGCCAGGCATGCAAGTGAAATAACATGCGCTGAGTGCAACAACCGGCTTCTGGTGCAATTTCCATTGTGCCCAGAGGCCGGTATAGTTTTTTACAAATAAAATCATGATTTAGCCCAAACTGGTCGCATGCATTTGATCTAAAATAGCAATCTCTGTTCAGGCTGAAGGACAGTCCATGTCTGCCACAATACGTTCGTTTTCTTCGCTTTATCTGGCTACCCTTTTAATGGTGCTGGCCGCAGGTTTATTAACCACTTATCTTGGCTTACGCCTCGCTGCCATCGAAGTTTCTAAAATTTGGATCGGCGCCATGATGTCAGCTTATTATCTCGGCCTGGTCGCCGGTTCCAAAATCGGTCACAAGCTAATCGCCCGGGTCGGTCATATCCGCGCTTTTGTTGCCACCGCAGGTCTGGTCACCGCATCAGCGCTCGGTCACGCCCTGATTGATAATTTACAGGTCTGGATTGTGTTAAGGCTGATGGTAGGTGTTTGTATGATGTGCCAGTATATGGTGCTGGAAAGCTGGCTGAATGAGCAAGCGGATAGCAAAAACCGTGGCACTGTGTTCGCCAGTTATATGATTGTGTCTTATCTTGGTTTAGTGCTGGGTCAGGGCGCCATGAGTCTGAATCCGGAGCTGACCATCAAGCCACTGATTTTAGTCGCGATGTGTTTTGCCTTATGCATAGTGCCGCTGGCATTAACCCGCCGTATTCACCCGCAACCGATGCGACCTGCGCCACTGAAAATCAAAGCCTTCTGGCAACTAGTGCCACAATCGCTGACCACTATTGCCCTGGCTGGGATGATTGTTGGTTCCTTTTATGGCCTGGCGCCGGCCTTTGCCGCTGCCCAGGGCATGAATACCGAACAAGTGGCCGCTTATATGGCGACCACAGTGATGGCAGGCTTACTGGCGCAATGGCCAATGGGAAAACTGTCTGACCGCATCCGGCGTTCACGCTTGATCCGTACCAATACCGCCTTGCTGGGTTTTCTGGTGCTCGCGATGGCGCTGCTGCCGCTGTCGGGCACACTGCAACTAGTGTTTACCTTCTGTTTTGGTGTGTTGGCCTTTACGCTTTATCCATTAGCCACCGCATTGGCGAATCAAAATATTGAGCAAGATCAGCGTGTTGCTTTGTCAGCAACCATTTTATTAACCTTCGGCCTTGGCGCCAGTACAGGTCCACTGATCGCTTCTGCCTTTATGCAATTTGCCGGCAGCCAGATGCTGTATGGCTTTATGGCTTTGGTGGCAGCCTTGTTGTTTGTGCGGTTAACTCATGTCAACTATCAGCAAAAACAACAAGATAAATCGCAACCTAAGGATTATGTGATGGCGTCCGGTGACTTAGTATCATCGCCGTTAGCAGCCGCTTTAGATCCGCGGGTCGATCAAGCCACGGCACAACAGCAATTAATGGCGGATCAGGACGAGCATGTCTCAGCGCCAGCCGCCCAGCCAACCGGCACTGAGCCACGACAACAAGAACTGCAGTTTACCGAGCAAGCTGCCACAAAGGATGAACCAGCGACAGCGGCAGATAATGAGGCCAAAACCAACAATTAACGCTGTTGGACACCAAGTGTTGGACACCAAGTGTTGGACGCGATATGTCGGACTGCCCAGGCAAAGCCTGGTCGCACTTTGTGGTGAGTCCGACCTACTAAATAATTATTACAAATCAAATGCTTAAAATAATTAACAGTAGGTCGGACTCGACCGGCCTGCCGGGCAGTCCGACAATTGGCGCACCACGCTTTGCACATTAAACTGTGTACTACGCCGAGCCCAACCTGCGGAATATTGATTATAAATTTATGGCGTTTCAATAGCACCGACTTTCAGCACCAGCTTACCGGCCAGTTGATTACTGGCCATTAACTGATGCGCCTGCTCCGCCTGCTGCCAATCAAACACTTGCGCCAGCACAGGCCTGATTTGACCTGAGGCCAGCGCAGCACCGAACTGCCGGCTAAAATCAGCACATAATTGCGCTTTATAGGCATCGGTGCGATTTCGCAGCGTCGAGCAAATCAGTTGGCCGCGTTTTTTGAACATCTGCGCCAAATCAAAAGCCGGCACTTGCCGTCCACCCATCATTGCCAGCACCACGATACGCCCATCCAGCGCCAGCAATTGTAAATCCTTGCTGATATAATCGCCTGCGACCGGGTCAACAATCACATCAAAACCCTCGGGCCTGAAATTGCCAAGGGCGCTGACAAAATCTGTAGTCTTGTAATTCACCGCAAAGTCGGCGCCCAATTGCTGACAAAATGCCACTTTATCGGCAGAGCCAACAGTGACCGCCACTGTGGCGCCAAGCTGTTTGGCCAGCTGAATAGCGGCCGTGCCGACACCACTGGCACCGGCATGCAGCAACACGGCCCCACCCGGCTTTAGACCACCAATCTGCAACATCGCCTGGTAAGCGGTTAAAAAGACTTCAGCACTCGCTGCCGCTTGCTCGGCACTCAGCAATGGCGGTTTGACTAACAAATGCTCAGCCGCTAACACGGCATATTCGGCATAACCGCCACCCGGCACCAAACCAAACACCTGCTGCCCCAGCCAACACTCCAGCTCTGGTGCACCAACCGCCACCACAGTACCGGCCACTTCCAGCCCTAAAATCGGACTTTCGCCGGCCGGTGGCGGATAAACGCCGGCACGCTGGGCTAAATCTGCTCTGTTAACCCCTGCTGCTGCCACTTTAACCAACACTTGTTGCGCGTTGGGGATTGGCAGTGGCAGCTCAACAAACAGCAGCTCACTGGCTGGCCCGCTCTGGCGGACGTCGATGGCCTGCATCAATGCCGGCAGTGATGAAGTAAAGTTCGGAACTGTCATAATGCCTCTTGTTGCGCTTTGCGATTTGAAATGGCTGCTCTGCACTATGTTGCTAACAACTGCGTTTTTCAAGCTAAATCCCGCGGCCAGAAGTTCTATCCGGTTTCATCCATTGCGAAAAAGCCCGCTTCGACGCAAGTTTTGCTTTAGCTTTACCATTTTCCTGACTAAAATGCGCCTCTTTTACTTTACAGCAGAATCCAGCCATGACCGCCAGCATCATTTTACAAGCCGACCGCGATAAATCGTTAAAACGCCGCCATCCATGGGTGTTTTCCCAGGCGGTAAAACAGGTGCATGGCACGCCAAACTCGGGTGATACCGTGGATATTGTCACCGTTGACGGTAAATTTGTCGCCCGTGGCGCTTATTCCCCAAGCTCGCAGATCCGCGCCAGAGTCTGGACCTTTGACGCTGATGAACAGATTGATGCCGATTTCTTCCAGCGTCGTATTCAAAATGCCTGGACAATACGGCAACAACTGTTTGATTTGAACCAAACCAACGGCATTCGGGTCGTCGCAGCTGAATCAGACGGTTTACCTGGCGTCACTGTTGATTTGTACGCTGATATTCTGGTCTGTCAGCTGTTAAGTGCCGGCGCCGAGCGGCAGCGCAAACTGATTGTGGCTGCGCTGAAAACTATTTTCCCTGGCTACAGTATTTACGAACGTTCTGATGTGGATGTCCGGAAAAAAGAAGGCCTGGAGCCAAAAACCGGCTGGTTACATCTGCCACGTGACACTGGTGAAGTGACCATCAAAGAAAATGGCCTGAATATTCTGGTGGACGTGATCAACGGCCATAAAACCGGCTTTTATCTGGATCAACGCGACAGCCGTGCTGCCGCAGGCCGTTATGCCAAAGGCAAAACCGTGCTGAACTGTTTTAGCTATACCGGTACTTTTGCGCTCAGCGCTTTAGCTGGCGGCGCCACTCATGTCACCAATGCAGACTTGTCAGAATTGGCGCTGGCGACAGCGACACGCAATGCCCAGCTCAATCAGTTAGATTTATCCAAACTGACCATGACCAAAGCCGATGTGTTTAAACTGTTGCGGCAGTACAAAGAAGAAGGCCGGCAGTTTGATATGGTGATTTTGGATCCGCCAAAATTTGCCGAAAACAAAAACCAACTGGTCGGTGCTTGCCGCGGTTACAAAGACATTAACCGGGTGGCAATGCAAATTGTCAAACCAGGTGGTTTACTGCTGACCTTCTCTTGCTCTGGCCTGATAGAAGAAAGCCTGTTCCAGAAAGTGGTGGCCGACGCCGCGCTGGATGCCAACCGCGGTTGTCTATTCCTCGAACGTTTAAGCCAGGCCAGTGATCACCCCATCGCCAGCTTTTATCCGGAAGGCCATTATCTGAAAGGCCTGGTTTGCCTGATCCAATAACAGTGTGAGCGCCTGGCCAGTGCACTGGCCAGGCGCTCTACTGCTTCACTTACTCTTTGCTGGGTACTCCCCTGAGCTGACACTGTTGTTGTGCACAGCTCTCCACTTAGGGTTGCAGTGCCACCCGGGTATCGGCTTGGGTTTTTAACGGTATTTGTAAGCTATCTCTGGCCATATCAATCACCGGCAGACTGACCTTGCTATCGCCAAGTGCCCAGTCAGTGTATTTTTTATTCAACTTGCGATACTTCAACGTAGCCGCCACATGCAAGGGTGAAACAGCCCAGGCTGGCACCTGAAATTGGTACCGCACCAAATCACTGGCGCCAGGGGCGACAGCATTGCGATACCTATCGCCGACCATATTAAATAAATCATGTTTCCAGACATCTTTGCCAAAACGATCCACTGGCATCGAGCGGTAAAAATATGCCTTTGCATCAACGGTTTGATCAGGCTGTAATAAACCACTGCTAAAAATTGGTTGACCGCTGGCGTCCGTCACCACAATCTCCAACCAGGCTTCATTAATGTCGATGGTACCACCAGGGAAATGATGACCGACACCAATATTACTCACGGCGATATTCAGCTCCGCCTGCTCATTCAGATAATAAAAATACGGCGCAGTGACCAACTGCCGGGCATCAACCTTTCCTTCCAGCGGTTTATAGTTTTGGCTGGCCGTTTGCCGGTTTGGCTTATCAATGGTCAGCCGCATTTTATTGCTTTGTAAAAACCTGACCATTTGTTCAAATTGCTCCGGGCTGTCATTGAGCAGCGCCAGTAAAGAGTTAGCGCCTAAAAACCGATGTGAACGGATCTGGCCCTGGGCATCAGCTGAAGGATCTTTACCAGCCACCAAGGGCATATGACAGCCCTGACAAGGCACTGCCGTTTGTTGGTTAAACCGCGGATTCTGTGAGGAGAATGGACCCGCCAGCCAGGACGCATAATCATCCTGCATTTTTACCCAGCCCCATTTATTCATCTCTTTATCCATAAACTGGGCGTGACAGGTGGCACATAAATCAGCACTACGGGTAAAAGCTTTGCCCATATCCTGTTTATGCTGCGACGGATCTAACCGGATAGAAATCTGATTAAGCAATTGCAGCGCCGGATTGGTCGTGCCATCAAATAAATAAGGCTGTGCCTGACCGTAACGATAACTGCCATTGCCTTTGACATGTTCGATACTTTGCAAGCCATGGCAACTGAGACAATTCACCCCTTCCCTGTTACCTGGGGTTCCAACAATACCGCCGTGTTGTCCGCCAGGACTCAGTTGTCCGGTCAATAATGCCACCGGCGCATGACAACCCTCACAATACCGGGTCGCTGTAATGCCTTTGCGCTCAGCCAATAAACTGATATTTTTAATGTATGTTGGATCGGAAGCCGCTTTTTTATGTGCAGAATCAAGCCACTGCCGGGTGATGTCCTGATGGCAGTTAGCGCACTGTGCGGATTGAACTATCTGACGTTCATCAATAAATTTGTTGTGATAGGTTTCGCTTTGACTGGGTCGAAATGGATGTGAACCATAATCATACAGATAATCTGCCACCACAGGCTTATCACTGTAGGCAGGATCGTACCAGCCAGACGCTGCTACGCAAAACACAAACAACAACGCCAGCGCCGCACTACCGACTGCGGTCTGGCGTCCGACCTTGGAATCTTGCGATTTAAACAACCGGACATCACCCTGCTGTCTGGCCGCCAGATAATACGCCAGCAAATGTAACAGTAAAAACAGCAGCAACAAGGCGGTACTGACCAGGTGTAGCAGATACCAATGCTGATCTTGTTCCTGCCGACCTAGCACGACCATCGTTGCGCCACTGTAAATCGCCAGCACTAACAACAGTGCGGCAAACACCCCCAGGGTAAACACCAACGGACGCCGCACACCAAAAGTGCGTTTAAAATGCAAGACCAGATACAGTGTTAAACTACTAAAAAACACCAAACCGGCCAATGCATGGAACAGATCGGACCACAAAGCCCAGTCACTGTGGCCTTGATAAACCAAACCGGCCAGACCGGTCAGCGCCAGCACCAATAACAATAGCCAAAACAGCACCACAGTATTTTTTTCCAGCTGTAACAGCTTTTCCTTGCTCATTCGGCCTCCACTGCCCCAGGTGGCTGGCTGAACCAGCGTTGATACAGACTACTTTCTTTGATGTCCTGTTGTGCCATCAGGTGCACAAACTGCGTATCCGGTAACCGCCGGTGTAAGATCCGGCTTAACTGGCGTCGTTCGGTCTCCGTCAACTGAGCAAACAAAGTTGGGGCTATCGCGACAATTTCCGTCGGTAACGGAAAATGGCGACTGATATAAAGCTTTTCATACCCCTGTAAGCTGGGATCCGTCAGCAAGTTCTCCAGCAGGAGCGGATAAGACGCTGAGGTTGCGAACTGACTGGCCACTAAGCTGGCCTTTTCATATTGGCCACTGTGTAGCAGTTGTTTCAGCTGGGCCGTCCACGCCGCCAGCGTCGCCACGTCAAGTGGCTGACACAGCTCAGGCGCAGCGGCAAACAGCCGCAAACAGCTTTGCCGATCCTGCATCTGCGGCAACTTCAGAACCTGTAGCAACGCAGGTTGTGATAATAACGGTAACAACTGCAATTTTTCACTGCCGGGCAATGCCAGAAAAAGCTGGACCTGTTGTGCTGGCGCTGGCAACTGGATTGCTCCTTGCTGCCAAAACTGACTGAATTTTGCAATAAAATTATTGCCATCCAGCGTGGGAAACTGCTGATACAGCTGGACTAAGGTCGCCAGATCCAGCGCCGCCAGCAATTGCCGTTGTGGCACGCTCACCTCTGACGACCAGTCAGTGGCAAGATGCTGCTGACTGACCGCGTCATCCGATTGAAAGCTTGCCGCCGCAAAAAACCAGCGGTCGCGTTCGCTCATCTGGTCAAGCAGCTGACTCACAGCGGCGACTGGTTGTTGCAACCGGTTCAGCGCAATCAGAATATGGGCTTTGGCGATCGGAGATGAGGTTCTGGCCAATGCGGACGTTAGATCGGTGGCAGTTTCAGTCTGGCGTAAATAACCCAGTGCCCGCGCGGCCTGACTGACCAGTAATTCGTGTTCGGAGCGCAATAACTGTTGTAATGCACTGACCGCCCGGTAAGACTCCGTTTCAGCCAACAGTTCAATAAAACAACTTTGCACTGCCGTGGGCTGCTGGGTTAATAATTGCAAAACTGCCGGCACCGCCAGACCTTTTCGCTCCGGCACTGCTTCATCTTTCCAGTGGTAAAATTGCAGCGTCTGGCTGGCAGCGCACTGAATTTGTGCATCGGACGAACTTAACAAATGCAGTAAAGTAGGCACTGTTTGTTCCAGTTCAAACTGGCGTAATAATTCAATCGCCGGAATTGCCAACTCTGGCCCCTGGCTGCGGGCGATGTCGTCCAGCAACGGAAATAACTGTTTGCCAGGTTTGGCCTGGATCAAAGCCAGCAATTCGGCCAGCAACGCTGGATTATTGACAAATTGCTGTTGATACAACGGATAGAAACTGCCGTCATAACGGCCTTGCCCCAACTGGTACAAAGCGGATTCAATCTGCGGCTCTGTAGCAGTGGCGTCAGGCACCGCCGGCGTCAAGGCGCTGAGAGTCACCTTTTGTAAATCAAGCAGATAAT